>Ga0302226_10001553_pt1 | contig 17038 bp, 23 predicted proteins | sample II_Palsa_E3_3_FD_193524 | JGI IMG/M metagenome (GOLD analysis project Ga0302226, IMG submission 193524) | Peat permafrost microbial communities from Stordalen Mire near Abisko, Sweden - II_Palsa_E3_3 | ecosystem: Environmental > Terrestrial > Soil > Palsa > Peat permafrost | place: Sweden...
AAGATTTATTTTATTTATTTTACTTATTTTACTATGCTCCTTTTCGTTTATTCTATTTAATGCTATTTTCTATTTAATGCTTTATTTTGTATCTGTCTGTCTGCGCGGAGGGCAACAAGAGATCCAGAAAGATCCCCCCGCGCCGGCCAATAAAAACCTCTTCACCCAAATTGCGACTCTGACAATTACTCGGTACATTGGGAACGCATTCCACTTTATTCTTTCTCAGTTCCAGTTCGACGAAAGACGCTCTACGCAAGTAAATGGACCTCGCCGCGCTCTGGGCGCCGTTCAGCCGTCAGTTGTCCAGCCCGACGACTCCTTTGTCCACGGCGCTGAGCAACGAGGAGTCCAAGGCCGCCGAGGAGGCCCGCCGATTCGCCCGCCACGCCTCGGCAGCACTGGCACGTCCGTCGATGCTTCTGTGGACGCACTGCCGCAGCCGGAACAGCGACACAGCCCACCAGGACGTTCTGCGCGAGGCGATCGAGCTGGGTGGGGCGCCATTGCCAGGGGGCCAGTTCAGCAGCCTTGTACTGACGGCTGCCGCCCAATCTGCTAATCTCGTTCCCATTAGGATGGACTGGAGGGCATGTGGAACAAGTGCAAAAAGCTCATGCTGGTGACGCTCAAGGGGGCATCCGTCCCCGCCCTGGCCGACAACCCAGAGGCCCAGCACTTGTTGAACGATTACTCGGTGATGCTCACGGCCCTGAGCATGCTCCAGCTGGACAATCTCAGCAGCCAGGGAAAGCAAGTGTCGGTACTGAAGAAAACGACACATTTTTCTAGCGCAGACTCACGACCGAGCGCAGGTCCTGGCGTCGTCCGACACGGGTGTCTTTGCAATAGAGATGGCAGTGGGCAATATCCTCTGCCGAATGGGTGAGACCAGCAATGCGATCGAGACCTACACAAACCTTCTCCAGTACGGGAAAAGAAAAGAGAAACCTGTTAAAACTAAAAAAATAAATAGACGGCATCCGATGGCCCTCGAGGCGGCTACAAAACTGCTCAGGCTGGGCGTGCCGCTTACGGATGTCCTGGAGCACATTCCCTTGTCGATGTCGCAGAGCGAGCCCTGGATCCAGCCGACGCTGCATGCGTTTGGTGCGTTCTACTCGCAGGACTATGCTTCGTCTGTGAACGAGTTTTCACTGCTCGTGAAACGGTACCCCGACCAGCCCATGTTTACGCTGTACCTGGCCGCGAGCTACTCCAAGGAGGCTCGCTACTTGGAGGCTGTCTTTGCGTTCAAAAAGGCGCGCACGATGGATTCGTACAACCTCACGTACATGGACACATACGTCGAGGCCCTCATGCACCTCAAGCGCGACAGCGAGGCCACCAAGCTCGCAGACGACCTCCTCCGCATCGACAGCCGCCGCCCCGAAGGCTGGGTCGCCCAGGGCCACTGCCTCTCCATGACGGATGGCGCCCACGACACCGCTCTCTCTGCCGCCGACATGGCCATCCAGCTCGCCAGCTACTACGCACCGGCCTACAGCTGCCGCGGCGACATCCTTTACAATTGCAGTCAGTACGACGAGGCCATCCTTTTTTATCAGGCGTCGTATAAACTCCATCCCGATATCGAGGCGCTCGATGGTACCTTTATCCCAATTATTTAAAAAAATTTTTTTTCGAGTAATGTTCTTTTGTTTGTTTCAGGGCTTGTTCATACGCACATAGTCCATCAAGGCAAGCTGAACGAGGCCCTGACCTATGCCAAGGTCGCGCTGGACAAGTCGCCCAACTCGGCCCGCGCGCTCACGATGGTTGGCGCCGTGTTTGCCAAGGACCCAAAGAAGCGGGACAAGGTTCCAGCTGCGAGTTTTTCCTTCTTAACGTCCTCTTTTTGATGCAGGCCATTAAAGCGTTTGAGCGTGCTCTGCAGATCAACCCAGAATCCATGGAGGCTGTTATAACCCTTGCGGCGATGCACCAGGCCAACGGCGAGTTTGCCACGGCAATTGAACTGCTCGAACGCTATTCGTCGATCCAAACAAACGATAACCTGCACGCACGCCTCGGCGATCTCTACCTCGCCAGCCGCGATTTTGCCAAAGCGATGCAGCATTTCTTTATTGCCATCAAGTAATAATAATAATTTAAAAAGAAAAAGCGTTGGTGCGCAATACTGAATTTTCGAAATTAGCCTCAACAAAAACAACTTTGGTGCAACAAACGGCCTCATCCGCCTTGATCGCGCACTGAGCTCGCCGCCGCAGCAGGACGACAGCTTTGTCGTCAAGCCAGAAGACGATTAGACTCAGGCATAAAGTGGTGGATGTCTTTTGTGATCTGTACACAATTTTTATGATTCTATATTTTATGAGCGCGCGACCGCATCGCTGAGCAGTTGCGCACAGTATCGGTGATCGCACTGCTCGGCCCTGTCTTGCGCTGTTTGTCCCCTTGCATTCTTCAGCGCAGGGTTGCTGCCGGCATTGAGGAGCAATCGGATGACGACGCTGTGCCCGTTCTCGGCGGCCCTGTGGAGGGGTGTCTCGCCTTGTGAGTTGGCCTTATCGGGCGCAGCGCCATTCTTGAGCAAAAAATCAACCGTGTCGACAAATCCCGCCGTTGCGGCAACGAGAAGGGCCGTGATGCCGTCTGATTCAAGTAAAATTCAATAGATTGAATAAATTGTTCTCGATTGTGTTACTGTCCGTGGCCTTGTTCACGTTGGACTGCATCTCGTGGATGAGCACCTTGACGTTGCGTGTGTTGCCCGCATCGGCAGCCAGGAGCAGCCACATAAGCTTGGTGTCCTGGGCAGCAGCCGTGTCAACACCAATCTGCTGCAGTCGTGTGATCCCCGCAATCTTGTTCTCCTTGTCGGTCGCAAAGGGCTTGTACGCGCCCGAGGCCGACGAAGAGGACGATGGCGGTGGCGGAGGCGGCCGCGATGGCTGTGGGACTTGGGCATAGGCGAGGTTGCTGCTCCTCGGTCTCAGCAGTCTCCCAAAGAAGCCTTGTAGTTGAACAAGTCATTATTTTTTCTTTGAAAGGAATGATTGCTCTTTGTGTACTCGATGCAGCCTGGATCCGCTGAGCACTCTCGTCCTGGTTGTTCTCGTTTGCCAGGTCGAGCGCAGTCTTGCCGGCTTTGTCGGTTAGCTTGATGTCTGCATCGGCAGCCAGGAGCAGCTTGACGATGGGCCCGTCACCCTGGAGGACAGCATGGTGCAGTGGCGTCCGGCCGGCCTCGTCGGCGTGGTTGATGGGCTGGTACTTGATCATGGCCTCGACGTGCTCGCGCTTGTGCTTGTGGATGGCCAGGACAAAGACGGACCGGCCAGAGTTGTCCGAGAGCGTCGTGTCGGCCTTGGACTCGAGCAGCCGCTTGATGATGTGGATCTTCATGTCGTACAACACGGCGCAATAGAGCGGTGTTTGGCCCACTACGTCACGAAAAGGCAGTAAAATAAACAGGCGCAAAGTAAATCAATGTACGTTTGTTGCGCTGGTCCACGGGCGCACCCCTCGTGATCAGTATGTCGATGCACGTCTCGTTGCCAGCGAGCACAGCGGCCCACAGTGGCGGGCATCCGTCTATCACCGTACAGGTCCACGGTTAAGGGCAAAAGAGAAAATAGACAGACGTACTCTTGCCCTGCTTGTCAACAAGGGCGCCCTCGTCGACCAGAGCCGCGACCGCCTTGTGGTGCCCCCGGAGCGCAGCCCAGTAGAGCGGCGGGTACCCGTCCATGCTTGCGTTCATGTCCACCTTGAGCTCCCTCACCAGCCGCACGATCTCGCGGTCGTCGCCGCTCTGGGCCGCCTTGTGGAGGGCCTCGATCCCGCCCGACGGCGTGCCCATGATCAGATCAGCACACTCCCGCTTGACAGTGAGGAACGTGCTTGTGCTGGCGTAATCCAGCGCCGTGTTGCCCTCTTTCGGACACACACACACACGGTAAAACAAAGGTTTCGCAAACGGTTCCGTACCATTGTCACGGATGGTCGTGTCTGCACCGGCATCCAGCAGCATCTTGACCACGGCCGCATGCCCGTTCTGCGCGGCCTTGTGCAGCGCCGTCTGGGCCGATGCCGTGTTGTCGGCACAGTTGACCTGCGCCCCGCTCTGCAGCAGGACCTGCACGCACTGGGTGTGACCCTTGGAGGCGGCAATGCACAGCGCCGTCGAGCTCGTCTTGCCGCTCAGGCGGTCGACAGAGGCCCCCTCGGCGAGCAGCAGCGACACGCACGACGAGTGGCCGTTGCAGGCAGCAAGGTGCAGCGCAGACAGGCCCTCTGCCATTTGACAAAGAAGGGTTAAAAATAGCAAGGCCAACCTGAAACGAAAAGGCAAAAAAAAAAATAGTCCAGTAAATAGCAAAAAAGAGGGCAAGACTGGAAGGAGGGACAACAAAGAACGCCTGCTCACCTGTTCGCTCTCTCTTAGAGATAAGAAAGAGATAGCCGGAGCGGGGGGAAAAAAGAGTGCAACCCAAACCAAGAAAACAACCTGAAACACATCTAACACACACTGAATGAAAAGGAAGAATGCACGCACCAGTGTCGGCCTGGTCCACGCCGGCGTCCTGGTACTTGCCCGAGAGCCGCTTCAGCGAGGCCACCTGCGCTGCCGTCGCTGCTGCATTTTTGGACTTGACCTCTCTTATGCTCACCAGGGCCTTTGCAAGCTGGTCTTCATTGCCTGCAGCTGCGGCTGCGCGCAGTTCGGCAGCAGCGGCGACGACGGCAGCAGTCATCTCGGCGGCGGTCTTGCGGGAACAGGTCAAAGCCCTTGTGCGCGCGCGCACGGGAGGGCTTCTTTTTTAAAACACGGGCGACGGACGTCATCACGGCATCGGCCAATCAAAAGCGGCTTCTGGCTCTGGCAAACAAGATGGTTTTTTTTGTGAAGCGTGCGATCGGGTGTGCCCGCCCTTTCTGGAGTCTGTGACTCTGTGTGTTTGTCGTGCACGGCTGCGTGCGTGCAGCGGTGCAAAATTGCCTCCAAATTTTTGTGCGTGTTGGTCTGAACGGGCAGGGCACAGGGGAAAATGGCGCCCGTAGACGGTTACAGAACGTTTTACAAATTCTCCCTCCAAAAAAAAAAAGAGTGCGCCGTCCTTTCTGCCTCCTCTGGTTTTCCTGTCCCCTCCCTGTTGCTAAAAGGTGTGCGCTCCACGCTGCTAGGTTGGAGGAAACAATGGCGTTGATGCAAACGATCGAAAACAACAAGGAAAACTACATCCCGCTCAAGGAGGGCCGCAGTGTGGCCGACTTTGCGACGTCGCTTCAGCAGCAGGTACTGAGAAACAAGCACACAATCGCGTCGAAACAGCGCCTTTAACTTTGCAACAACAACAACAACAACAACAAAACGGTGCAGAAAAAGAACGAGCTTGAGCAGAAGCGCAAGGACTGGCGATCCAAGCTCGAGGAGGCCGACGAGTCGTCCGAGGACCCGCTGGACCTGTGGCTTCAGTGCCTGCACTGGACCGAGGTATCGTACCCGAGCAACCCCGAGGCCAAGTGCTCGTTGCTGCGCGAGATCACCGACAAGTTCAAGCAGGACGAGCGCTACGTCAACTTTCCAAAGTACATTGACGCGTGGATCAAGTATGCCGACATGCAGGACGACCCCAGCGACATCTACAACTTTATGAAGTCCATGGGCATTGGAAAGGTCAGCGCGACCTACTACAAGAGCTTTGCGGGCTTTCTCGAGTCGCGATCCCGCTGGGCCGAGGCCGAAAAGGTAGCCACGGAGGGAAAAAAATGAATTAATTGCAGACTTGATTTGCGGTGCAACAATAGGTCTTCCAGGAGGGACTCAAGAGCGTCAAGACCGTCGAGACCCTCAAGCAGGCGCACCAAGGCTTCACCGCCCGCTACGTCGAAGCCAATCGTGCTGCTGCCAACATGTCCCCCGAAGAGATTGCTGCCGCATCGGCTGCAGCAGCAGAGAACCGTCCCGCTCTCCAGTCAAAGGCGGCCGCTCGTCCCACCACGACGGCGGCGTCGGCCTCGGTAGTCATCGCTCCCACGCATGGATCCCTCGTGCCTGCAGCCAAGCTCATCCAGCCGTCCAACAAGCAGCTCGGCCGCGTTGCCGTCTTTGAGGACAGCACGGGCGTGGCTGCCGGTGCGGCCGAGACAGAATGGAACCGCCAGGCCATCCCCCAGCCCACCAGTGTGGCGCAGCGCGAAAACATTATTGCGCCCACCACGTGGAACGTCGGCGGCTTTGGTGCCTCCGTACGTCTAATTTACTTGATTAACAATGAATAATTATTGAATCGGTTTCCCCATTTTTTTCAGGCGATGCCAGCTGTCATATCAAAGCGCAAGCTCGAGATCTACTGCGACGAGGAGGAGCCCAGTGCCTCGGTCCCTGTTGTGGCCCCTGCCCCTGTTGCCGTCAAGCCCTCCTCTTCCTCGTCCACTTCCTCCTCTTCGGCAAAGACATCTGCCGCGGCCAAGGCTGGAACAACGTCGTCCAGCGAGGACGCCTTTGTCGATCCCGTCGAGTCGTACGAGGAGTCGCGCGCCAAGGTCTACATGAGGCGCATCCAGGCCATGCTCAAGGCCAAGGACGACGCAGAGCGCCAACGCCAGGCCGCAGTGATCGAGACCGCCCGTCGTGCTGCCATTGAGGCCGCGGTGGTCGAGCAGGAGCGTCAACGTCAGATCTCGGCTGCTGCAGAGGCGGAGCGTGCCCGTCGCCTTGCCGCCGAAGAAGACGCACGCCAAATCGAGCTCCAAATGCAGCAGAGCCAGCGAACGCCATCCTCTGTTGTCCCGTCTCGCCCGTTTGCTGTCCTGGCCCGTACGCCGTCCTCGACTGTCCCCGCACGTTCCTTTGCCTCGATTGTGCAGCCGTCGCCGACGATCAACACCCGATTTGCAATGGAGGAGATCGATGGCATGTTCAACCAGCCCTTGCCCAGCTTTGCCAAGAACATGCTCGACGATGACGACGACGACGACGACCTTGGCTTCTTACCCGTGCAGCCCCAGTCTCAGCAGCAGCAGCAGCGGCAGCAGGCCAAGCACGCCCCCATCCAGGTGTACGTTGAAGAGGACGAGGAAGACAAGATGGCGGAGGAGCTCGACGACGATAAGGAGAACATTGGTGGTCCCGTTGCCTCTTCAAGCTATGGAAAGGACATGCCCATGCTTAGCGAGCCCCTGCAGGCCATCGGCGGCACCCACGAGAACGACCCCGTACGAAAATGCAAAAATATTTCTATTTATTTATTTTATTTATTTATTTATTTGCTGTTTTTTTTTTTGGGGGGGGGGTTAGATATTTTCGACGTTGCCACCACTGGGCTCGTTTGACGATTTCGAAGTCAAAGACCTGGTCAACGAGCCGCCAATCAAAAACTCGCTAGCCAAGTCGATCTTCCAGGACGAGAATGCTGCCCCGTCCAAAATGACAATCTACGAGGACGACGACGCGATGGATTCTCCTGTTCCTGCTGCCGTGCCTGTCTTGCCCGCTTCGACGTCCTTTGCCTCCACCGTCTTCCAGGACGAGAACTCCCGTGGCAGCAGCGGCAGCAACAATGTCAGTGGAGGAGGACTCTCTGACGGGCTCGCGATCGACGAGGCTTGGGATGACTTTTTGAAGTTCAACACCAAGCCCAGGATTACTCGTTTCTAGTCTATGCTCCTATAAGTAGTCTCGTTAAGCCTTCAGTAGGATGAAAAATAAAATATTTTTATTTTTATTTTTATTTTTTTTTGAGCAAATGCGTATCACGTAAACTGCGTGAACGTGCTGCGAACACTTTCATTATGTTGCGCTTGTCGCTGGGAGCCCGTCCTCGGCGAGCCGTCGTCGGGTCGATCCGGCCGCTTCGTGCGCTGTCGACGCTGCCGTCCAACGGCCCGACGTCACAGTCCGCTGCGCACGCCCAGGCCGCCCGCGACCCCGAGTCGTACTGGCGTGCCATGTCAGCCCAGATCGACTGGGTGCAACCGCCGGGGCAGGCGATCCTGGACGGCAGCCGCAAGCCCTTTTACCGCTGGTTCCCCGACGCGACGCTCAACACGTGCTTCAACGCTGTCGATCGGCATGTTGCCGCGGGCCACGGTGCGCGAGTGGCCATCTACTATGACAGCCCTGTGACGCAGCAACGCAAGGCCGTGACGTACGCTGAGCTGCAGACGCACGTCGCCACGGTGGCCGGCATGCTCGCGGCCCATGGCGTCGGCAAGGGCGATCGCGTGATGTTGTACATGCCCATGGTCCCGGAGGCGATCTATGGCATGCTGGCCTGTGCGCGACTGGGGGCGGTCCACAGTGTTGTCTTTGGCGGCTTTGCGTCAAAGGTATGCGGTTTATTTACCCCAGCGTCTTTTGGCAGGTCTCTTGGGATCTATTGCATTTTAATGTTGTTTCTTTTCTTTTCTTTTAATTTATTTTTGGCTTTTTCGCATTGTCCTCCCTTCTAATACACAGTTTTGTGCGCTAGGAACTCGCGAAACGAATCGAGGACTCGTCACCCAAAGTGATCCTGACGGCATCGTGCGGGATCGAGGGCGTGAGCAAGATCGTGCCCTACAAGCCCCTTCTGGACGAGGCCATCGCCCTCTCGCCCCACAAGCCGCTTGTGTCGATCGTGCTGCAGCGGCCACAGGGTCTGTGCAAGCTGGACGGGGCCAGCCGCACCCTGGACTGGGAGCGCGAGTACGCCAGGGCCAAGGAGCACAAGTGCGTCACCGTCAACAGCACGGATCCGCTCTACATCCTCTACACCAGCGGCACCACGGGCAAGCCCAAGGGCGTCGTGCGCGACAACGGCGGGCATGCCGTGGCCGTGAAGCGATCGTAAGAATAAATGCAAAAAAAACATATTAGATAGTAAAATACATAATTTTAGAATGGGTCTCGTATTCAACGTCCACCCTGGCGACGTCTTCTGGGCCGCATCCGACGTGGGCTGGGTCGTGGGCCACTCGTACATCGTGTACGGCCCGTTGCTGCACGGGTGCTCGACTGTGCTGTACGAGGGCAAGCCGATCGGCACCCCCGATGCGGGTGCGTTCTGGCGCGTGTGCCAGGAGTACAACGTCCGTGTGCTGTCGACCGCGCCCACCGCCCTCAGGGCCCTCAAGCGCGAGGACCCCCATGGCAAGTTCATCCAAAAGTACCCGATGCCCAACCTGCAGGCCCTCTTCCTCGCCGGCGAGCGCTGCGACCCGGACTCGCTCGTGTGGGCCCAGTCGGTCTTGGGCGGTAGGCCCGTCATCGACAACTGGTGGATGACAGAGCTCGGGTCTGTGGCGACGGGCCTGGCGCAGAGCATGCAGACGCCAACCGCGAGGCCGGGCAGCTGTGGGCTGCAGATGCCGGGCTTCAACTTTGCCCTGTTGGACGAAAAGGTATTTCTATTTTTCATTTTATTTTTAATGATAGTTATTGTTATCAGGGCGTGGAGATCTCGTCCCCTCTCGATCCCTCGTTCACACCGCCAGCAACAACGACGCCAGTGGCAATGGCAGCATCAAAACCGACGGTCAACCTCCAGGCCGACCACATGAGCGACTACGAGATCGACGACACGAGCCTTTCGAGCTCTGCCTACGCCTCTGGAAGCATCGCGATCAAGCTGCCCTTGCCACCGGGCACCTTCCCAACACTGTGGAACAACGACGCGGGGTTCATCAAGAGCTACATGGAGCGGTTCCCCGGCTACTTTGACACGGGCGACGCGGGCACGGTCGATCGGGACGGGTTCCTCTCGGTCATGTCGCGCGCCGACGACATCATCAACGTGGCCGGCCACCGTCTGTCCACGGGCACACTGGAGGAGGTCCTGTCGGCCATGCCCGAGGTGGCCGAGTGCGCCGTCGTGGGCACGCGCGACAAGCTCAAGGGCATGCGTCCCTTTGGCTTTGTCGTGCTCAAGGCGGGCGTGCTCGCGAGCGAGGACCAGATCGTGGAGCAGGCCATTGCAAGCATCCGCCAGCACGTGGGCGCCTTTGCCTGCTTTGATCGCTGCATCGTGGTGCCGCGAGTGCCCAAGACACGCTCGGGAAAGGTCCTCCGCCGCGTCCTGCGGTCCATCGTCAACAGTGACGAGTACGAGGTCCCCGCAACGATCGACGACCCGTCGGTCCTCCCCGAAATTGCTGCCATCTTTGCCTCTCATTACCCTTCACCGGCAAAATGATGTTGGGCATTTTTTTTTGTGTCGATGACGGGCATGTCACACAATTTGAATCGCAAAACAAACCCGATCATGAAAGTTTTGTTTCCACCAAGCCGAACTACATGTAACCTAAGACTATCCGTTGACTTACACTGATCAGCTGGATCCCTATAAAGTTTTACGGACAGGGTAGTGGACAAAGAAAGGCGCCTTGGGGGCATAGTAGTTGTCGTACACGGCGTCCTGCCAGGTGGCATCGGTCAGGATGTCCTGCAGCTTTGTCGCGTCCCTCTCCTTGTCAAACAAGCGCGTCACTGCCGCGGTCGTGACGAGTCCCATAGCCAAAATCACGACGGCAAATACACTGTACAGGATAAAAGCCGTCCGGTTCATGTCTGGATCGACGACAATGTCGCACGAAACAAAGCTCGTGAACGAGTTTGTGCCGACAACGTAATAGAGGATGAGCCCGTGGCGGTAGAGATGAGCAGCGGGGACATACACGAAAAAAAAAGCCGACAGAATGAATCGCACGAGCGCATTCTTCCCTTTGCTCTTGGCGCGGTAAACATCCCACACAGACTGCGAGTTGGGGCTGAATTCCACGTACAAGAGTGAATTGGGGAACACAAAGATGCAGCGCACTGAAAACCAGAGCGTCGACAAGGAGATGTACGACAGCACCACCGAAAAGATTTTCTTCATCGTCTCCACGATAAAATCAAAGTGCCGATCGTGCCCAGTGTTGTGCTGGAGCATTTCCAACGCGCTCGCATCGCTCGGCATGTCAAACACCAGGATATCCTTGGAGCCATCTGGAAAACGGATGAGGATCTCGTTAACCGCCACGCTCAAGCAACTCATCTGCGTCGCGGCGTCCACCTGCGCCGTCACATTGTACCCCACCGCCGCCACCACCGCATCCACCGAGTCATACAAGTTGACAAAGTGCGCAAACGCTTGGAAAGCCGTGAAAACGCTAAACACAAACAGCCACGCTGGCAGGACGAGGGAGGCCCTCGCACGTAAAGAAAGGAACTCGGACAGGTAGGCTACCTTGACTGCCTCGGAAATCAGCGCCGACGGCCGCGGCCCGCCCTCCAGCAGCAGCGGCTCCTCCAGCTGGTCCTCGTGCCCACGCCCCTTCAAATCAGTCTCCTCAGGGTCGTCATCTTCTTGGAGCTCGGCGTAGACCTTTCCTGCTGGTGTTTTTTATTTCTTTTTTAATTCTTTTTTTCCAAGTGTACGGGGCGCAAGACGGGCGTACACATGTCTCGGGCGCAGCTAAGCACAGCTCGTTGTTTTTTTGTTGTTGCCCCTGAAAAAAAAAAATAGCGAGATTTCCGCCGCCATTTACCCCCAAGTGCAACCCCCGTCCCGTCATTGCGCAACGACCCAGTTTCTTTTTACGTCGCCGAGCATGTCGTCGCCGCAGCCGCAGCCCAAGCTGAGCGCGTCCGCCGCGCCGTTTGTGCCATCGGCCGCCATCCTCGCGTCGTTGTCGCCGCCCTCCTCATCGGCATCGGCACCAACAGCGGCACCAGCAGCACCAGCAGCACCAGCAGCAGCAGCAGCGACCAAAAGGCAGCCCGGAAAGGACAATAGCAGGTATGTCTACAAACGGCCCGATCCCCCAACATCGTCGTCGTCGTCGTCATCGAGTGGCAGCGATGGTGCAGTTGGCGCCACTACCCCTGTTGCCCTGCAGGCCACTGCCAACGACAACGTCCATGGCGTCCTCGTGGTCAAGCTTGTTCCCACGTCCTTCAACACTGCGCCCGCTGCTCCTGCTCCAGCTCTTTCCTCCTCCTCCTCCTCCAGCGCAAGCAACAGGCGCAAAGACAAGATGCCCGTGGTGGCCGATGTCGAGGTCGTCCCGTCTCCTGCTGCCTCTAACGCACGCGCACCTAAACAGCCACGGCCGCCAAAGGCAAGAGCCGCCGCCGTCGACCCTGCAGAGCCCGCATCAGCAGCCAGTAGGCAACAACGAGCGCCCAAACAGCCGCAGCAGCCCACCATCACACCCACGGACGACTCGGCACCAGCGGCACCAGCACCACGGCAACCGCGCCCTCCAAGGCAACAGCAACACCCGACTACGACGCGGAAACAGCCCGCAGCCCAACCACCTCGACGCGACTCGATCGCCTCCAACGCCTCGACGGGCAGCGACCACGACAAGCACCAGTCGCTGCAGGCCAAGCTGACGCGCCAGCTGACCAACGGGTCGTACGAGTGCATGGTCTGCTACGACAAAGTCGCAAAGGAGGCGGCGGTGTGGAGCTGCTCCGTGTGCTTTGCCGTGTTCCACCTGCGCTGCATCTCGCAGTGGGCCAAACGTGCCACGGGAGGGACCGGGTGGCGCTGCCCTGGCTGCCAGAACACGCACGAGAGGCAGCCGGGCAAGTACTATTGCTTCTGCGGCAGCATCAGCAACCCGGACTTCAGCCCCTACTACACGCCGCATTCGTGTGGCGATCCGTGCAAGCGCAAGCGCAACAACGCCTCGTCATGCCCGCACCGCTGCACACTGGACTGCCACCCAGGGCCCTGTCCGCCCTGCAACGTCGCGGTCCCGCCCGAGCCCTGCTTCTGCGGCAGGTCCGTCTTTGTGCGCCAGTGCGGCGAGCCCATCCTCGGCCAGTCGTGCGGCGAGGTCTGTGGCAAGCCGTTGGGCTGTGGCCAGCACACGTGCGCCAGCGTGTGCCACTCGGGGGCCTGCCCCACGTGCCCCGTTGAGCAGATCCTCACGTGCTACTGCGGAACGACCACGGGCCCACAGCCCTGCGGGACCGAACAGCTCCAGGACGACGTCACCCAGGGCTACTTTGCGTGCACACAGGGGCTGTGTCAGCGCACCCTTGCCTGTGGCCACCACACGTGCGGCGCTGCCTGCCACAAGGGCCCCTGCCACGACTGCACGCTTCTCCCCGAGGCCATCAGCCACTGCCCGTGCGGCAAGACGGCCATCGGCAAACTGCAGGACCGTCCGCGCACGTCATGCACCGCTCCGTGGCCCGTGTGCTCCTCCCAGTGCAACAAGGCCCTCCCCTGCGGGCATGCCTGCCAGAGCCGCTGCCACACCGGCCCCTGTGCGCCCTGTCTCCAGCAGCGCGAGGTCGTGTGCCAGTGCGGCGCCGAGACGGCCACGCTCGCCTGCAGCGACATCGCCACGGGCGCGGGGTTCCAGTGCAAGCGCACGTGCCGCCAGCTGCGCAACTGTGGGCGGCATCAGTGCAACAAGGCGTGCTGCCAACAACGCTACATGGACCACGAATGCTCGCTGCCATGCAACAAGAAGCTGCAGTGCGGGATCCACCAGTGCCCCATGCCCTGCCACAGGGGGAACTGCGGTCGATGCCTCATGGCCAGCTTTGACGAACTGGCCTGCCCGTGTGGACGGACCATTCTCGTAACAAAACCAAGCAATAATTACCTGTTTATTTATTTGTTTTTCTTTTGATAGTACCCCCCGGTTCCCTGCGGGACAAAGCTGCCACCGTGCGAATTCCCCTGCTCCAAACGGCGTGCCTGCGGCCACGAGGCCAACCACCGATGCCACAGCAACACGGACGAGTGCCCTCCCTGTGCCATTTTCACGCCCAAGGCGTGCCGCTGCTGGCGCCAGGTCGAGATCTCGACACAGTGCAGCAAGGAGGCCATGTCGTGCGGCCGTGCCTGTGAGCGGCCTATGTCTTGTGGCCACAAGTGCGTGCGTGTGTGCCATTCGGGACCCTGTGACGGCACGGCCGAGGAGCCTGTTGTCTGCACGATCGAGTGCGGCCTGATCCGCGCCTGTGGCCACCGCTGCCGCGCCAAATGCCACTCGTCGGCCGCAGGGGGCTGCCCCCCCGTTGCCTGCAAGGAGATCGTCACCGCCATTTGCTTGTGCGGCACTCGCATCGAACGCTCCGTGTGCGGCTACAACGGCACGACGAGCGCCGACGCTGCCCAGCAGTCGATGGCAAAGAAGCGCTCGTTCAACACCACTCTCGAGTGCAACGACGAGTGCGCCGTTCGCGACCGCAACCGTCGTCTCGCCGACGCCCTCGGCATCCAGAAGCCGTCGGTCCTGCAGGCCCACAAGATCCCCTTCCCACGCTCCATGTTTGAGTTTGTCATGTCCAACAAGCCCTTTGTGGTCAAGCTCGAGCAAACCCTGGAGGACTTTATCGCCGACGAGAGGTATACACACGAAACATATTGTTTCTTCTTTTTTTTTTAAAAAAAAAAAAAAAAACGTTTTCTCCATTCAGCATGCCGGTTCTCTACCTCCCGCCGATGAAAAAGCCCCAGCGCGTGTTTGTCTACGAACTCAGCGAGCACTACCACTTTTCGTGCCGCAGCATCGATGCCGAGCCCAAGCGGTCCGTCGTCATCAACAAGCAGACCGACAGCGTGATCCCCGCGCGTCTGCTCACCCAGTACTATGACGATCGCAGCTGGATGTCGCTCCCGTAAGTTGGATTACATGAAAATAAATAACAAATAGTACGTTAGGGTCGATGATCAGCGCACGACCGCGGCCGTTCGAAAGGCCAACAGCCCCTCGCCCGACGTCCGTCGATCGGCCTTCCCAGGCTGCGAAAAGTGGTTCAAGTACCCGTGCAACGCTGTTCGCCTGCACGGCCTCAACCCCGAGCTCAACACGCACGACTTTTCGCACCTGCTGACGGATCTGCTGTACCCCCTCAAGTGCGACATTGCCCGTTTGGATGCGGCCAGCTGGGCAATCCTGCCCGAGACCCACGCGGGCGAGCTCACGGCCAGCGAGGACGACCTCATCCTCGTCCTGGTCACGCTCAACGACAAGCTCGCATCCGTCCTCAGCTTTTCAGAGGACTTCAGGACCAACTCGGCCCAGCGCAGGGACCTCGACATGGACTGTGTCTGGGTCAACCAGCAGCTCGAGGTCGTGCCGCCAGGCGAATGGGGCGGCGCCTCGTCATCGTCCCTCTCGTTGTCGGCCAAGGACAAGTCGGCCGCCCTTTTGGCCGTCGTGCCCACCGAGGTCGCACCCAATCCCTTTGGATCCCTCGAGGCAACTGAGGCTCAGGACGAGCAGGCAGCGAGCCAACAGCAAGATCCGGTCGTGGATGCTTGGGATGGGGACGAAGGGGCACAGACAGAGTAGATTCTGTTTTGGTTGTAGATTTGTGGAAACAACAAGAAGAAAAAACAAACAAACGATGAAGGACCTACGTGACGAGGGGGAAAAGGTGAGGAGGAAATCTCAATGAAGTTTAGAAACGGGAACAGCAGAACTACGTATTTTATACAAGCGTATGCGCCCTTCATGCGATGTTGTCGACGTCATCGCCGTCTTCCATGTCGCCTGCTTGGGAGGATGCCCATGCCGATGCCGACGTCGACGAACTGACCGCATCCGACACCGGCGTGGGAGGAGAACGTCTTCGGTAAAAGAGGACGTAGGCGCTGCGGGTCTTGACCGAATCGGGCGAGACCGTCGAGGCGGACGAGTCGTCAAAGTTGTACCATTTCTTGGTCGTCTTGTTGAGCGCATAGGCCGTGTCTGGTTGTCGCAGAGGTCAAATATTTTTGTTTGTCCCTTGTGTTAAATTTCGTACAGTGGCCACCGCCCAGCCCGCCAAAGTGGTTGGAGACGGCAAAGAGGTCGTAGATGGGGGCAATGTCCTGGGGTCCCTGGGCGAGCGAGGACAGATCGAGGTCACTGCATTGGAGACGTTGTTCCTGTTAGATTATGTTTTTCTTATTTAATAAAGGGGGCGGTTACTTTAGGGGGAAATCGATGAACGCATCAATCTTGTCGCGCCAAATGGAGCTGTACGAGAAGCGCTTGAGGTGCACGACGAGGATCTCGGGGAGGCGCCAGAGGTCAATCTTCTTGGTGGCCTCCTGGTGCTTTTTGCACTGCGAGCAGTACCAGGCGTTTTCGGCGTTGAGCTGCTCCTCGTGGCTGAAGAGCTCGAGGCACTGCTGCAGGCTGAGCGACTTTTCCTCCGAACGTTCTGTGTTCATGGACGGGTGGTCGTCGTGATCGATCTTAAACTGGTTGTGGTAATCGTTTGTCAGTTGGCTAGCCACGTTTGACTTGTAAAAGTCCTCGGGGAAGGAAACGACGATCTGCGTAAACTGCTTGAACACGTGCTCCTCGTCCTCGGCCAGGGCGACCTTGCTGTAGTTGTAGTTGTAGTAGGAGGACTTGGTGTTGTTCACCATGAGCTTGAACGGGGCGTCCTCGGCGAGATTGATCAGGGGGCTGTGGCCAGCGGAGAGTTTAGTATGTCTCTATCTGGAACAAGAAAGTTACCCAAGGATCTTGCGCACGTCCTCGACGATGGCACCGTATGAGACAGGCGAGGGGAGGACAGAGATGATCGGAGTGCCCCACTCGCGGGAAGACTTCCAAAGGTCTACGTACTCAAAGGTGTAGCGGACGTTGACAAACTCGGGCACCTGGATCTGCGGAGGCGAAGGAGCAACGACTTCCATCTGCTCGGTGGGTGCGCTGTTTTCTTCCTGCTCAGGAGGCGGCGTTGTCTGGTTTCCCTCGTCAATGTGCTTGGGCTCTGAGTGAGGAAAGCAATGATTAGTTAAAGTGGGTCCTGCCAAATGTGGAACCTTCAACGGCGGCCTTCTTCTTCTTGGGGAGCGGGTGGATCTCGTAGGCGACGAGGAGGTCGGCGTCGCGGATGCTGCTGACGGCATCGTCCAGCTTGAACTCTTTGTGGATCTTGCTATTGAAGAGCTCGACCAGGTAGATACGCTCCGGGGTCAAGCCGCTCAAATCAGCAATGGCCTTTCGAAGGTGGATGGCGTTGGCCGTCTTGGCAACCTCGGGCTTGATCTGAGAAAATCCACGTCTGTATTAGAATCTCACCCTCCCAAACAGGGCGCCGTTGGCAGTTTTTTACCTTCAGGACTTTGCGGTTACG
>Ga0302226_10001556_pt1 | contig 17015 bp, 25 predicted proteins | sample II_Palsa_E3_3_FD_193524 | JGI IMG/M metagenome (GOLD analysis project Ga0302226, IMG submission 193524) | Peat permafrost microbial communities from Stordalen Mire near Abisko, Sweden - II_Palsa_E3_3 | ecosystem: Environmental > Terrestrial > Soil > Palsa > Peat permafrost | place: Sweden...
CTTCTATTTATGCCACAACATTTTTGTAATTTCAAAAGGTTGGTTCGTGTTTTACGTCGTCGTGTTCCTCTTTGCCATCGTCGGCCAGGTCTTTGTCGCCTTTGAGGCTGTCGTGTCGTCGATCACATGCTCGCCGCAGGCCATCGCTGCCAACGGACCCCCGCTCTGCCTCAACCCGAGTCTCACAGGCCTGGTCGCGTTCAACTGCATGCTCTTCTTTGTGGTAATGATGATCTCTGTCTGTTTGCATAATACTAATAAAATGTTTGCAGCTCCTCTCGCTCCGCGGCATCACCCTCTGGATGGGCTACATTCTCTACCAGGTATTTATCTAATTCTCTCTTGCAGACTTCAATTATTCAATCGTTTTTTCCCCCTACCAGCTCCTCACCAAGACCAAGAACGCCGTCGTCCGCGCCACCGCCAAGGTCGACATGCGCCGATCGCTCAGCACACGCCGCCGCGCGTCGTTCCACTCGGTCGATGGCTCTGAGCGCATCAACGACCCCACGCCTCGCAAGGCCATCCCGGCCTTTGCCCCGGCGGAGCCTGCCAATTCTGACATGGCACCGTTGGATCCTACCCTCAGCCAGCAGAACCTTCTCGGTGGCGAAAAATCAGAGCCGATCGAGCAAAACGAGCAGACCGACGAGCGAAAGTAGGGTAAAAAAACAAATTGGATACTTTGTGTTTTTTTTTTTTTTTGTTTTTGTTTTTTTAGCATTCCTGTCTTCTTTCCTTCCTTCTTTATAAAAAGAGAATTTTCTATGTGCTAATCCGATCGCTTGTTGTAACTGTGTTTTTGTTTTTGTCGCGCAAAAAGGGAGACTGAGAAAGGGAAAGTGCCATGACATCATCAGTTTCAGTGCCACATGGCCTTCCACGTGGCTCTACACACCTCTGCTCGTGCCGTCGCTCTCGCCGCTGCTCTGCCCCGCTCCTCTGTTCTCGCTCTCCGCCCTCTCATTCAAGTGCCCCTCCTCCTCCAAACAGGCGGATTCTATCACTCCTCCTCTCGCTATTCGAACGACGACTCGCGTGAGACCCATCGCTACTCGTCCAACGACCGTGCCCCGTACGAACGCCGTAACAACAGAATGGTCGTGTGCTACAAGTGCGGCGAAGGTAAAACACCCGAACACACACACGCACACACAAAGCAAGCAAGAACAAAGCCACAGGAAAGCAGTCTTTTTTTCCCTCGTTAATTTTTGCCCTTAATCCCCACCAACTCACTCATCCCCGTCTCGTTTGCTGAAAAAAAAAAACCTTGCCTTGACAGGAGGCCACGTCTCCAAGGACTGCACCAAGAAGGAGCCCGTGTGCTACAACTGCAACCAGCCCGGCCACCTGAGCAAAGACTGCCAGAACCCCCAGGCTGAGCGTGTCTGCTACCTCTGCAACCAGCCTGGTCACCTTGTACGCCCTGGTCTTTATTGCATGCCGATAGCTGGTGACTAAGTCACAATGACCAATACTACAGGCCCGCGACTGCGAGAGCAGCCCGGCCTCCTCGCAGAGCCAGGGACAAGAGTGCTACAAGTGCGGTCAGCGTGGCCACATCTCGCGCAACTGCCCCTCAGCTGGCGTCGAGAGCAGCCACAGCGCCTTTGGCTCGGTACTTGAATAACCCTCTCTTCTATTTTTTTTTTTTTTTCATTAAAAAAATTGCTAAATATAAATAAATAAAAAAAGAACAAGCCCTTCCGCAGCCAGCACGGTGGACCCCGCGATGGCTCGTTTGGCAACAGCGACAACAAGAAGTGCTTCACATGCGGCAACTTTGGCCATCTGAGCCGGGAGTGCCCCAACCCGCCAAAGTGCTACCGATGCGGCGGTGTCGGCCACATCTCCAAGGACTGCTCGCAGCCCCAGAAGGCCCCCACCTGCCACAACTGCAAGCAGGAGGGACACATTGCCCGCGAGTGCCCCAACAATGCCCTGTAAAACAACAAGACACCTCCACCGCCCCCCCCAAAAAAAATGCAGACAACCGTCAAAAGCTGAATGTGTAGAAAAAAATATGATCGTTTCCTTTCAGACTTCTTTATTTGTTTTCCTACCCCTCTTTATGTCCTTCACCACAACAACCAAGGGAAAAAAAAAAAGAACCGCAAGCCTACTACTGTGTTCTTCGTTTATCGCATGGCATTGTACTCTTTTTTTTTTTAACTTGATCGTCCAAACGTCCAAAATGAACTGAGTTTTTTTTTCATAACCAAAAAAAATTATCATTCGTAGTTATTCCTATGCATCCTCCTGCGATGCCGACGTCACGACAGGCTCCTGTGGACTCAGCAGTGCTGGATGCGCCGTCTCCTGTGGGCTCAAGGCAATCGTGTCGAGCAGCGTCACGACCTCTTTGGCCCGAGCAAGCTTGCGATTCTTGGAGGACACGACGAGGTCGGGCAGCTTGTCCTTGGGAATTTTACTGGCTAGTAGTTGGACGAGGTCGCTGTGTTGATTCGCGACGGCGATCTCAAACGCCGAAAAGTCCTGAAATAAAAATAAAAATAAAAATAAATATTAAGGCTCCTTCCTTTACCTGGCCATCCTTTTTAAGCAGATCGATGCTGGGGTGCTCGAGGAGGAGCGCGACGACGTCGACGCGGCCCTGAGTAACGGCACTGTGGAGCGGGGTAAACAGCTGCGGTGCCGCGGAGACGGCGTTGATGTCTGCGCCGCTTGCGAGGAGCAGCTGGGCGGCCTTGGAGTGCCCGGCAAACGTGGCATAGTGGAGGGGGGTACGCCCAAACGTGCACGGACTGTTGATGCGCTCGTGCTGTATTCTGTCGATGAGCCACTTGACGAGGTCGTGGTTGCCGTGGCGCGAGGCCTGGTGGAGGATCGTCACCTTGTCGTTGTTGACGTCGAGGAGGACGCTGGGGTTCTTTTGCTCGAGCAGGTGCACGATGGCCTCGCACCCCTTGAGCGCCGCAATGAGGGCCGGCGTGTTGCCGTCACGGTCGCGCTGCGTCAGGATCTTGTCGATCTGTGCCTTACGTTCCTGACCCGCACTGCTGAGACCGGCAGTGCTCTCGAGGCCCTCGATGAGGGTGCGCGCGCGCTCAATGTCGCCAATCTCGCAGATGAGCAGCAGGTTGCTCGAGAGCACGCGCTGCTTCTGCTCCTCGACGTGCTTGATGCGCTCGCGCAGCTCCTCGTTCAGGTCTCCCTCGATCTGCATCGTCAGCTCGTTCTTCTCCTCAAACAGCGTCTCGGACCTGAGTGCCAGCTCGCCGCGTCGCTTATCCACCTGCTCCTGGTACTGCTTGCTGCGTGCCATCTGCCGCGAGCGGTTCTCGACCTCTGCGAGCACGCGGTCAATGGTCTCGCCCTGCTGGCGCGACAGCTCGTCGCGCTTGGCCGGCGTGAGCTTGACCATCTGCCCGTTCTCGACCACGGCCTCGCGCTGGTTCAGCAGGTCCTTGTAGCCCGTGAGGAACTCGGTCTTGATCTCCCGCTTGCCCTGGCTGAACCGCTCCTGCCGCTCCTGCTCGTCCTCGATCAGGGATGTCGCAACGAGCAGGTCCAGCAGACGCATCTCCAGCTCCACCTCGTGCAGCGAGTCCAGCAGCTTCATGAGACGCTCCTGAAGCGGCATCTGTTGCCCGCGGATGCTCTCCTCGTGGAACGCCTTGAACACTGCAAAGGGGATTGGGAAGGGGGGGGATTAGACGTCAAGAAAGAATCAGAACAAAAAAAGAGCACGTGCGCACCAGAGATCTCGGCAATGACCTCGTCCAGGCTCTTGCCACCGTCGTCAATGCTCCCGATCACGTCTGGTTGTGGGCTGGGCGTGGCGGCGGGCTGGCCACCGGCGCGTTGGAAAAAGTTGGTAACATGCACCGACACACGCCTAAACACCGACATTTTTTCTCTCTTTTGGCCTATAAAGGAGAAAAAAAACTCAGCGTCAGTGTACAAGGCAAACGGGGGGCACAGACGCAGAGCGCCCACGACGCGAGGCGTGTTATCGCCGGCGCAGCACCAAAAAAAAAACAAAAACCACCGCGTCGACATGGGCACAGTACCTGTCGTAAATGGCGCCCATTGTAAACATGTCGGACGATGAGCTGCCCGTACCGGACGTGCAAGTATTAAGCGGGGACGACTTGCTGGCGCGCGAGGCGGCGCTGAGGGAGGCGCTGCTTGTCAAGGTGTGGACGATGGCTTCATCGGCGTCGTCTGCTGGTTCGTCATCATCCGCCATCGAGGCACCACCAGGTATTGAATAAGTGATAACAGAGGAAATAAAATGAGTTCGAGCAGCGCCAATTGTGAAGAGCAAGTGGAACGATGACGAGGAGGAGGATCAGGCGGCGGTGGCTGCGGCAGCTGCAGCTGCGGCGGCAAAGAAGGCGGCTCTGGCGGCTAAAAGGGCGGCGAGGAAACGTGAAAGGGACAGCGATGGGCCTGTTGCTGACACGCCTTCGCCGTCGTCGTCTGCTGGCGCGCCACGGACGGGGACACCCGACGTCCTCGCTCCGTCCTCGTCCTCTTCTGCTCTTGCTGCGACCGAATCACCCGACAGTACACCGTTGCCGCTGCCATTCCGCCCTGCCAAGGCGCCCATTGCCAGCGCCGCCAAGGCCATCCCGCTGATCACGGGCTGCCGATCCGTCGACCACTACGAAAAGCTCAACAAGATTGACGAGGGAGCGTATGGTGTCGTGTACAGGGCGCGCGACACGGCCACGGGCGACATTGTGGCGCTCAAAAGGCTCAAGATTGAAAAGGAAAAGGAGGGTTTCCCGATCACGTCGCTGCGGGAGATCAACACTCTGCTCTTGGCCAAACACAGGTTCATCGTCAACGTGCGCGAGATTGTCATTGGCGAAAGCATCGACCAGGTAATATTTTTTATTAAATTTAATTTTCAATTTTCGTTCTCAACCCATTAAAGATTTACATTGCGATGGACTTTGTCGAGCACGACATCAAGTACCTGATGGAGACGATGAGCGCGCCCTTCAGGCCGTCCGAGGTCAAGACGATCCTGCGGCAGCTGCTCCTCGCGGTGGGCCATTTGCACGAGAACTGGATCATCCACCGCGACCTCAAGACGTCCAACATGCTCTTCACCAACCACGGCGAGCTCAAACTGGGCGACTTTGGTCTCGCGCGGCTCTTTGGCGACCCCATGGGCAAGATGACGCAGCTGGTCGTGACCCTGTGGTACCGCGCCCCCGAGCTGCTCCTGGGCTCGCCCACGTACACGACCGCGATCGACATGTGGGCGATCGGGTGCATCTTTGCAGAGCTGATCCAGAAGAAGCCGCTGTTCCCGGGGCAGGGCGAGCTGGACCAGCTGCAAAAGATCTTTGCCCTCCTTGGCCGCCCCAGCGAGGCCATCTGGCCGGGCTTTGACAACCTGCCCTACTGCAAAAAGGCATTTCTTTTTTCGTGCGTCGTTTATCCAGCTAACTTCCGTGGACAGATGAACTTTCAGGCCCAGCCTTACAACTTTCTGGCGCAGCATTTCAACAACGACGCGACCACGAGGGACCTGGTCACGCCAAACACCATCGACCTGCTGGACAAACTCCTCACCTACGATCCCTCGCAACGCATCACCGCGGATCAGGCACTGAAACACCCCTACTTTACGGAACGCCCCCTGCCGAAGGATCCGTCCATGTTCCCCAGCTGGCCCAGCCGTGCCGAGCTCAAGACCAAGCAGGCCAGGATCCACGACAGCCCGTCCGCGCCCAACAAGGCATCGGCCGCCGAGGACGACGAGTTGGAGGACATCCGCGACGCCAAGGAGCGTGCCGGCTTTGTTCCCTCTGCGCCAGAGTTCCGCCTCTCCTTCCAATAGAATCCAGTGTAGAAAAAAAAAACCTGAATAAATAGAGCGCTATAAAACCACGTCCTCGCTGGAACGCTTTTGCAACCGCCTCTTCTTCGGTTTTAGAGACGATGACGAGGAGGACCCCGACCCCTCGGCTTCGTCCTTGTCGAAATCGTCCTGTAGTCGCCGCCGATCGGAGAACGACCCCTTTGACACTGCCTTGCCCTGCAACTGCCGCTGTGTCCGCCCGACCTGCAGCTCGCGGATAAGGTTGCCCCAGATCATTGGCTCCTGGCATTGTGGGCACTCCCCCGTGCAGGGCTGCAGCTTTATCCGTCCCTGAAATAAATACAATTTAACACAAAACGGGAGAAAAACAAGCAAACGCACGTTTGGATCGGCATCCAAAAAGACAGTGGAGAGGCAGACGATGTGGCTGGTCATGTTGCAGTGCTTGGCGGTGCAGGCGAGCATATAGTCAAAGTCCTGTAGCATAAAAGTTAATATGCACTTTTTTAGTTAAAAATACAGTACGCTACCTCGGCAAAATAGTGTTTGTTGCACACGCTGCATCGGCTGCCGACGCCGACCGACCGCGTCTTGACAGAGACGGGCGAGTTTAGGATGGCATCGATCACCTGCTGGTTGCTCGTCTCAATGTTGAACCCCTGCGATGCCGTTTCAATGTCGATTGCCTCGCTGTCGTCCCTCTCGTTCTCACGCTCGTCCTCGGGCTCGTCGTCGTCGTCGTTGTCGTCGTCCTCGTCCTCGTCCGCCGTCGAGAAAAAGTACGGCATCTCTGCCAGAGGCTGCACCATAAAGGGCATGTGTCGCGGTATCGCGGCCGCCTTATCAAACAGATCGCGATACAGCTGCAGGTAGCGCTGCGAGAGCACGGTCACGCGCAGCCCCAGCCTGCTCCAGCACGGCATCTTGATCATCTCGAGCATGACTTGGATTTTGGCGGGCAAAAAGTAGTGCGACTTGGACCGGCGCGCAAACTGGCTGCCGGCCGTCTTGAAGTGGCGCGACAGGTGCGGGTTCTGCCAAGCCCATTCAAACTGCAGAGACACTAGCTTGTTGGGGAATCCATGCACGAGCAGCACCATCTCCCTATGGTCTCGCGGCTTGAATGCGTTTTTTTTTTGTTTTTTGTTTTGTTCCTTCGCTATTCAGTTACCAGGGTCGATTTCGCTTGGTCCGATGGGCTCCGCCCTTGATCTCCCCGTTGTGCTGACGGATCCGACGCGGTGGGTTGACCGTGAACCCAATGTACGTGTAGTTGGCGGCCCCGGTGGCCTGCGAGGTCAGCAGGTAGCACCCAAAGAAGAAGGGCTCCTTGGTGGTCGTTAGGGTCGACATCACATGAAATATGGCTGGGGCGGCGTTTTTTTTTATTTAAACCACCTTTGGAAAATTTCGCGGAGCGGCGTAGCCGTCAAACCCATTGGAGACTCGTCTTATTCTGTGTCTTGTGCTTGTTGCTGGCTTTCTAGTGTTGTTGTTTTTTTCTGGTGGGGCCAGTTCCTCCAAATCCATCCCCACTTCATTTGAAGATCTGAAAAAGGGGGGGCCATGTGGACCCTGCCCGTTTACAAGTCTGCGACGCTGCTAACCCTTGTTGCCCCCTGCGCAGGAAGAGAAAGGGACCGAGCCAGGCCAACACGCGCGCGCGCCACACAAGAGAGATGGACAACAACGTCAAGCTGTTTTCGGGCAACTCGCATCCCGGTCTGGCCGAGCTGGTGGCCAAGCGTCTGGGCATCCAGCTGTCCAAGGCACTCATTACCAAGTTCTCCAACCAGGTAAACCACGCCCCTTCCCGTTGTGCTTTGTTTTGTGCGTGTGCTAAGTCAATCCCTCCACTGAAAAAAGGAAACGTCTGTGACCATTGCCGAGTCTGTCCGTGACGAGGACGTGTTTATCCTCCAGTCTGGCTGCGGCGAGGTAAGCAAACCCACGGGCCAGAGAGACAGAGAGAGAGAGAGAGAGAGCGGCCCATTAACACCTTTCCGCCGTCCGTTAGATCAACGACAACCTGATGGAGCTGCTCATTATGATCAACGCCTGCAAGACCGCATCGGCCCGCCGCATCACGGCCGTCGTGCCCTGCTTCCCCTACGCCCGCCAGGACAAGAAGGACAAGAGCCGCGCGCCCATCTCGGCCAAGCTCGTGGCCAACATGCTCACCGTCGCCGGTGCCGACCACGTCATCACCATGGACCTGCACGCGTCCCAGATCCAGGGCTTTTTCGACATCCCCGTCGACAACCTGTACGCCGAGCCCTCCATGCTCGCCTACATCCGCAGCCTTGACGAGGAGAAGGACAGCATCGTCATTGTCTCGCCCGATGCCGGTGGTGCCAAGCGGTAAGCCACGAGGAAGGACAACAAGGGGCACGATTAGTAAGACTCTATTATTCAGTGCAACTGGTATCGCCGACAAGCTCGACTGCGATTTTGCCCTCATCCACAAGGAGCGCAAGAAGGCCAACGAGGTCTCGCGCATGGTCCTCGTCGGTGCTGTCGAGGGCAAGACTGCCATCCTGGTCGACGACATGGCTGGTACGCCCCCCCCGCGCTTTGTTTCTTCTTTCTTTTAAACGAAAAAGACACATAGATACCTGCGGCACCCTCGGCCTTGCCGCCGAGACCCTGCTGACCAACGGCGCCAAGCGCGTCCTCGCGATCGTCACCCACGGCATTTTCTCGGGCAGCGCTGTCGACAAGATCAACAACTCAAAGCTCGAGCAGGTTGTTGCCTCCAACACGATCCCACACAAGGACAAGCAGGCAAAGTGCGCCAAGATCAAGACCATCGACATTTCGGGTGTCCTCGCAGAGGCAATCCGCCGAACACACAACGGCGAGTCGGTCTCGTATCTCTTTGAGCACGAGGCATAGTGTAATGTTTCTTGTTGTCGTTGTCTTCTTGTTTCTTTCTCCTATTTTGATAACTGTATGTCTTTCCACACCAACCTCTCGTTTGCATAGCTTGTACATAGGATAGTTCTTTTTACGTGGTACACAAAAAAAGTTAAAACAAAATTCATTTGGCAAGCTCCTTTTCCAAGTAAGCTCGCAGCTTGGTCTTTAGATGAGTCGTATCGGTGGTTAGATCGGCAACCTCTTGTCTGAGCTGCTTTATTTCCTCCTTTTGCGTGCTGCTTTCTTTTTTGTACTTTGCGATTTCGCTCTAAAGGACGATTTTCAGAAAAGAAAAGAGCAAACAATTGCTTTACCTGGGAAGTCTCCAGCTTTTGCTCGAGCTCGACGACTTGCGAGTGCAACTCGGCCTTTCGCTGCGTGATCTTGACAATCTGTTCGTTCAACTCGACCACCTCGCCCGCTTTCCCGCTCTGGATGTCGCCAATCTTCCCCTCGAGCGCGTTCTTCTCTTTGTCCGCCTTGGACAGGAACGCAAGCTGGCTGCTGCACTTTTCCGATAGCTCTGCATTATGCTGCTTGAGCTGCGAGAGCTCTCGTCGTGCTGCGGCCAGTGCATTTTCGCTTGCGGCCAACTAAACAAGTCGTATTCAGTGAGATGCAGTCTTTTCTCTTCCTCTTCGTCAAACGTACGTCGCCCTCCAGCTCCTTGATCGCCTGCTCGTAGCCTTCCTTGATCATCCTCAAGTCGTGCGCGTGCGCTTCGGACGTCTGCTTTTGCTTGAGCTGATAGTCTTCGTCGTTGCGGACAATCATTTCAGACGCGTTGCCCACTTGTTCTGGTTGCTCGTGCGTGTTAACTAGTTGCTAACGAACGGCTGTGCTACCTTTGAGCAACGCCATCTCCTCGCCCTGTTGCGACACCTTTTTCTGCAGCTCAACGTCCCGCTTGGCCACGTCGTTTCGCTCGTGGCTCAAATGGATGCACAGCTTGTCGGTCGCATCCAACGTGTCCTGCAGTTCCTTGACAAAGGCCTTGAGCAGGCTGACGTCCTGCAGGCGTGTAAGTGGCCCTTCCATTCAGGCCGTCGTACCTCTAGGGCCAGGGCATCCTCAAAGGTCATGGTCAAAACAGCACTGGGCAGCGTCGGCAACGGCAGCGGCGATGATGTCGACAGCTTGGGAGCAGGCGAAGGCTGCGATGGCGGCGTGTCCGGCCCGCTCGTGGTCGCCCGCCGGAAAGGCGAGAAGAGCGACATCTGGACGAAAAAAAAAAAATGAGCGTTTTTGTAAGCCGGGATGGATAGCCATGACATCGAATGCCGCCGTCGACAGCCAGAGACTCGACTGCCGCCGTTGTAAATATTTGTTACGTTCTCTTTGTAACCAGACTTCAGTTTGGATCCTATCAGCCTATTGTTTGCACGTTTGGTCACGGGGAGTTAGCCCTGCTCGGGCACCGATTTTAGAAAAATCTCCTCGGACCCTACGTATTACAACTAGTCATCGTCGGCAGCGGATACGGCGACGCGGTTGGGCAGGTCGATGACGATGGCCGGTTGGACGGGACGGTAGGACGATGTGCACGTGGATGCGTTGACATAGGTCGTCACGCCGTCAGACGACACGCCGTAGCCCTCGTGGATGTGGCCAAAGACATGCAGGGCCGGCTTGACGCGTTGCTGGACATGTCGCAGCTAAGTCCCTTTGTGTTATGGAAGGAAACGAAATAATAAACTAAAAAAAAAAAAGTACCAGGTCAAAGCACCCCGCTCGCTCCTCAGACGTTGTGAGATCTCCACGGCCGAGTGGTGGCCCGTGCGTAATAAGAATATCCACACCACTGGGGATCTTTGCCCATGTGTCGTCCAAGTCTTTCCCGCGAAACAAGTTGAAACCCCATTCGCAAAACTCTGGTTGCCTGCAAAAAAATATATTTATAAATTGCTTCTTTCTTTTAAAATAAAAAAAAAAGAAAACAGTACCAGGGCGATCCGTAGATGCGATATCCAAGGACTGTTGTCTCGCTGTCCTCAAGGTAGATGCAGTTGGTCAACATTTGCTGTTTTTGTTTGTTTATCGCTCTTGTATAGGTCCTACTACTATTACTACCTTGATCGCCTTGCAATCGTACATCTCGTCGTGACGGAACCGTTTCCACAGCTCTGCGTACCCGTTCTCATCAAAGCTGATGTCGTGGTTGCCCGCAATGACTGGTGGCCGAAAGGGCCTGTTAGCACGAAACAACGCAAAAAGGGAGCGACGCACGTACCGACTTTGTGCTTGTGGGGTAGTGAGCCCAGAAAGAGGTTAAACAGCTCCACGTCGCGCGGTAGCCCGACGTTGCTAAAGTCGCCTGCGTGTATGAGCACGTCGCCGTCGGGCACGACCAGTTTGTCCGTGAGAGTGTGTGTGTCAGAGATGCAAACAAACCTTTTCATCGCAAATTAAGGTCTGCATTTACACCCCCGGGGGGGCTTACCGTGTGTGGTTGGCTGGCTTGGGCGTGCTGGGATTCACCATGGGCACGTCGAGGAACGTCTGTCCGGCCTGTGTTTTTGTTTTCTTCGTCAGTGGTTGCCATCGAGGCGAAGCCGGGCGTACCTTGATCGAGGCCCAGGTCCAGTCAGGCTGGGCCGACAGCTCGTAGTTGGGCTCGCTCATAGAGGAAGCCGCCGTGCTGCTGGAGCTGAACGCCCTCTTGCCCATGCCGCTGAACGTCTTGTACAGCCAGGCCATCGATCACCGTCACAGTTTGGCCAACTAAATTTTATTTCAGTCAGGTTTTTCGAGTCGTCGCCCTGAGAGGAGCACTGAGGGGACGCAAGCCCTCGATCCCGTCATGTCAATCCTGGCCTGCTTCAATGCATGACATAGGGAAGCCCCTCTGGAAAAAAATAATAAAAGAATAATAAGATGAAGAGCTTTCGAACTGCTGCAAACAAAACAGATCAATGATTGCGTAGGTCTAAAATCTAAGAGAAGAAGGGTGTGGCGGGCGTCATGGGTGTCGCAGGCTCCTGCTCTTGGCTGGCCTCGATCGTCTCCTGCAGCTTGGCCTGGAGCAACTCGCCGCGGGCACACTCCTCTTGGAAGTCGATGACGGTCTTGAAGTACTGGCGCTGCTTGTCCACCAGCTGGAGGTACTTTTCGTTGGTCGCGTCGCGCGTGCTCTTCTCGTCCGCACGCTTGGTCTCCACCTTGGCAAAGAGATCGCGCACGCCCTTGAGCATGTTCTCGAGCGAGTCGATAAACTTTTCCTGGTTGCTTTTGGACGCTTTTGCCTTGAAAGACAACCAAAAAATTATTTTTTTTTTATTTTTTTTATGAATGCACTATTTAGATGGAGTACGTACCTTGTCAAAGTTGTCGTAGATCGAGTTGAGAAGGGTCACCTCACGCGACAGGTAGAGCTTGGTCGAGTCGAGGGTGTTGTACAGGTTGTAGTACTGGCGGGTCTCCGAGAGCTTGGAGGCGACCTGCGAGTAGAGCTCGAGGAAACGCTTTTGGTACTGCGACATCTCGGTACGCGAAGGCACCTCGTCGATCATGCGCTCCATGCTGAGAATGTCCTATTCGCCCAACAATAAGTCGGCCCTTCCGGCCCGAGTTTTTTTTTCCCCCTTTATAAAGCATACTCGCTTTTTCTTGGAGGCGAGCTTGCGGATGCGCTGCAGCTTTTGGAAGTCCTCCTCGTACTGTGCCTCGATCTGTTTGATGCGCTCCGAGTCCTCGTCCTCCTCGTTGCCTTCGCTCTGCATGCGCTGGATCTTGCCTTTGAGGTCCTCCAGCTGTTGCTTGCAGCTCAGCTTGAAGTCCTTCTCGTGCTGCTCGAGGGCGTCGAGTGTGGACAAGAGGGCGCGCAGTTGCTTGAGGATCGGTGCGTTCTCGGGCGTCTCCAGGTCGTCGAGCTTGGCAGTCTCGCGCACGATGCGGTTGTTGTACTTGAGCGTCTTGCTCACGGCCTCCTGGTACTCGTTGAGCTTTTGAAGCAGCTGGTCGTGTGCCTCCTTGACCTCGTTGAAGCGCTGCTCCTGGATCGTAATCTGTTTCTCAAGTGAGGCTGCCTCGCGGCGGTGTGCTTGTGCCCCTCCCATTTTCTGTATTTGGCTCATGAGAACACGTTTTTTAGACCGTGATAAAGATGAGTACTTGTTGGTTCTCGGCAAGCGCAGCCTGGATCTCGGCGTACTCGCTGGCGTACTGGCGGATCGACTCGGACTCGAGGCCGAGCATGGATCCCAGCAGCGATGAGGACACGGCGCCTCCCGAGCCATCGACACGGCTCATTTGCTCTGCGCCAAGAAACAAGTCAACACAAATATTTTAAAAAAACATGTTTTTCTACCGATGAGTGACTCGATGCGACGACGCTCCTCGGCAGCCTCGGCCGCAGCCTTCTCGTCCTTTTCCTTGTCCTTGCCCTTCTTGGTCGACTCGACCGCGCCACTGCCCATCCAGCGCTGGCCATACTCGAGCAGGGTGTTGTCGACGAGGGCGGCCGTGTCGGTCGCGAGCGTGCGCGAGAAGCGCACACGTGTGTGCTCCTGGTGGCTGCGGAACTGGCGCGCGGGCTTGTAGCGGTCCTTGACGTTTGTGAGGAACTCGGAGGCACCCTTTTGTTGTTTAGTGTCCGCACGGGAGGGGGGGGATTCAGGGCAAAGCAATGGCGAGAGCAAACGTACAACGACATGGGACGCAAACTCCTCGTCCTGCGGCGTCTTGCGCGTCTTGCTAAACTGGGCGAGCGACAGGTTGCGGATGTAGTCGCCCGTCTCCTCGCGTGTCTCCAGCACCTTCTTCACCAGCCATTGCATGACCGGGAAGATCTCCTTGAAGTTGAGACCCTGGATCTAAAAAGGGGGCACGGGGATGTCAACTCAGACGACAACGAGGCGGGTACCTGGTGAGGCTCGAGCGCATGCGGGCACTTGAGTCGCGGCAGAGCACGAATGATCTTTTCCGAGATGGTGCTAGGCAAAAAAAGCAAACACGGGTTGAGCCAGGACAAGATAAGGAGGGGACGTACATGCGCTGGCCAATCGAGCTGTTCTCCACAAACACGACGTCGACGTCGACGTCCACCGCGCTGTTGGTCAGACCCCACGCCACCGATCACACGGTCAAACGGCGACAGCGACGCGATACGCGCACGGAAGTACCCGGCCGCAAGCAGCAGCTCGATGATCTCACCATACTTGATCTGTGCGCACGAAAAAAGCAAACAAATTAAGCCCCACAAATAAAAAATCCAAGCAAATAAAGGAAAGGCGTACGCGCTGCTCCTCGTTGGCCAGCGACTCGGGCTCGGGCTCGTTGTGTTGCTGCTGAATGCTGCCCATTTTTCTCTGCTTTTGTTGTGCGTTCTTGGAAGGGATGGGGACGTCACTGGTGTAATATGGCGCAAACTCATTTTTACTCGCGGCGGCCAATGCAGTCCTGCAACGTCTCCTTCACCGCCTTGCCGTTTGTGGTGCACGCCGGTAGCTAACAAAGCCGCCCAACTGACCGATCGATTGACTGACGCACGTGCGCGCGCGCGCGCACACACACACACACAGAGACACGCCAGTCGCTCGGGCTGGGTGCCAGCGCGCAGCAGCAGCAGGACAAGCAGCAACAGCACAAGGAGAAGAAGCTGTGGACGGTGGACGTGCACCCCGATGGGACGCGCTTTGCCACGGGCGGCGAGGATGGGCACACACGGATCTGGAGCATGGCCGCTGCCAGCCAGGCAGAGGAGCAGGGCGATGCGACTCAGGGGGCTCTGTTGGCGGCACTGCCGACGACGGGCAGCAATGTGGTCGCGGTCAAGTGGTCGTCGGCCAAGGCAGCCGGCAGTGGAGCCCCTGTTGTGTTGGCAGCTCTCTCGGACCAGGCCCAGCTGGTGATCTACGAACTGAGCCCGTATCATGCCATTGGACGTAATTCTTCGTCGAGTCATAAGTGTTATTCAATAGGAACAAGGACCTGGGCGGCATTGGACGACAGGTCAACGTCGAGAACTGGGTCGTGCGCAACAACAAGACGTTCAAGACGGACTCGGACGGATTCGATCTGTGCTGGTCGCCCGATAACAAGTTTATTGCCATCGGGACGCTGCTGGGCAAGGTCGTGGTCCACCGCGTTCAGGATGGCGCAAAGTACGTCACGCTCGAGACCGATGCCACGGTGAAGGGCGTCGCCTGGGATCCGTGCAACAAGGTAGGGATCCCATATTTCTTTCATTTTTTTTAAAATAACGTAAATACATAGTACCTTGTCGCCAAAACCGAAAACAACCTGGTCGTGTGGACCGTTCCCCAGCTGACCGAGGGCTCGTGGGAGGCGCAGACCATCCCGACGGGCAAGGTGCCGAACGCATGCGTGAGCAGGTGCAGCTGGTCGGCGGACGGGCAGCTCCTCGCCGTGCCCTCGTGCGCAAAGGACCTGAAGCCTGTCGCGCTCTCCTTTGTCCGCGAGATCTGGACGCCCCAGCAGTTTGTCGGTCATACCTTTGCCACCACCGTCGCCGTATGCTCTGCCCTACCCTGTTTTGTTTGTAATTAAATTTTATTGCAGCGCTTCTCGCCCAAACTCTATTCGGCCAATGAAGCCCAGACCTTTCTCGCCATCGGGTAGGCTTGTGAAAAGGATGTAGTTATAACCCATTCGCTGCAGTTCAAAAGACCTGTCGCTCTGGATCACTGACAAGCCGACGCCCGTGGCCTTTGAGATCGACAAGACCGACATTATGGACATTTCATGGTAGGAACCCCCCTAATTTCTTCTATTCTTATTGCATGCAAAACAAGGCTGCCCGACGGCAAGGGCCTCCTCGTCGCCACCATGAAGAATGTCTACTTGGTGAGCATCGACATGGGCAACCTGCAGCAAGTCTCGTCCGACGAGATCGAGCGTCGCAAGCAGACCCATTCGAGCACGACCCACGACAGCGCGCGTGTCACGCCGGCCAACCCTCAGCAGCTGGCCCTGCAGCAGAAGAAGGCCTCAGCCCCCAAGCCAGCACCCGCGGCATTGTCATCCTCCTCCTCAACACCCGCAACAGGATCAACGTCGCCCGCCAAAGCAAAGACTGTGGCAGCACAGGTCGCGTCGGCTGCATCGTCCTCGTCGGCGGCGGCAGCAGCAGCAGCAGCAGCAGCAGCAGCAGCAGGAAAGAAGCGCATCGCACCCACACTGATCTCCAGCTCTGGCGTCACCGAGACGTCACAGACCACCGTCGGGGACGCCTCAAACCCCCCTCGCCCCACACCGATCGCAGCTGCAGCAGCATCGACAGCTGCGCCACAGCCACAACAGCAACAACCCCTTGCCTCATCGGCGGGCGAGACAAGCAACGACGAGGACGAGATGGATGCCGCACCAGCCCTGTCTGAAAAGGACAAGGGCAAGCGTGCTGCCCCCAGCGATGATACCGCGGCCACTGCGCCTGCAGCAACGGCCACCGCTGTTGCCAAACCACCGCCCGCCAAACGTGCCCGTCCCAACGCCCCGACGTCTCACTCGGCCCAAGGTGCCGCTGTGTCCTCTGCTGTCGCCACCTCCTCGTCGTCATCTGCGGCCAGTGGTGGTGACGCTGTTGAAGGGACCCACCACCACCACTACCCGCACCACGTCGCGCCAACCGTCTCCCTCAAGCCAAAGCTGCTCGTCGAGTACTCGTCCGGGGACAAGAAGGGCATTCTGGCCGCATCCAACGAGCTCACGTCCAACGACGGTTTAGCACGACGTGTTTAAAACAATTGTACTGAATAAATTTATATAGTATTCAAACATGCTCACATCAAGCACACGGTCGGCAACAGCGTCACATGGCAGGACTACCTTGCGCACGAGGTGGTGTACGTCGCCCTGTCGAGCCAGTACGCAGCCGTGGCCACGATCGAGGGCAGCCTGTACCTCTACTCCAAACTGGGCCGACGGCTGTGCACGCCACTTGCGCTGTCAAGCCCTGCGGCGATGGTCATCCTGCGCGACGCCAACCTGCTCGTGCTGCAGCAGAACGTGCAAGTGCAGGTCTGGAACCTGGCCGCGCTCAAGTCCACCTTTGGCCCCATCAGTTTTACGCACCTACTCGAAGGCACAAAGCTGGAAAAGTGCAACTTGACACAGCATGGTCTGCCGATCATCCAGGTGGCCTCGGGCTGCTCCTACACGTTCAACACGGCTATGCAATCGTGGGCGCGCGTCAGTGATCCCTTCCTGGCCCAGCTCGATTTCAAGGTTTTTTTTGCTTATTTTATTAAAACTAAAGTATTTTTTCATGACAGGTCGATCTGCCCAAACCCGACAAGCCCACTGCCGGCATCCTGTCGTCGCTGCAGCCGACACG
>Ga0302226_10001560_pt1 | contig 17004 bp, 29 predicted proteins | sample II_Palsa_E3_3_FD_193524 | JGI IMG/M metagenome (GOLD analysis project Ga0302226, IMG submission 193524) | Peat permafrost microbial communities from Stordalen Mire near Abisko, Sweden - II_Palsa_E3_3 | ecosystem: Environmental > Terrestrial > Soil > Palsa > Peat permafrost | place: Sweden...
CTTCCTCTTTTTGTTTTTTTTTTTTTTGGCAGCTTTTCCTCATCAACAGTGGCAGGGTCCAAGAGGGTCTAGCTCTGATCAAGAAGGAGAGCATTGCTCTTATCGATCCGAACCCTAGTGCGGAAGAGGTCGTGGACGCCGGTGCAGGTGGCCCACCGCCGCCACCGCCACCGCCACCACCTCCAGGTTTTGGTGGACCTCCGCCGCCGCCGCCACCGCCACCACCAGGCGGTGGTCCTCCGCCGCCGCCACCACCACCAGGCTTCCCGCCTCCACCCGGCTTTGGTGCGCCAGTCAAGAAGGGTTGGGGTCCCTCGACCAAAATGCGCCAGCTGCACTGGGAGAAGGTGCCCGAGAGCACCCTGAAGGAGACCATCTGGGCCACCCGCCAGGTCGACCTCGACTTTTACAAGAAGATGCTCGACTTTGCCGAGTTTGAGCAAGTCTTTGCCGCCAAAGCCAAGATCGAGACGAATGGTATAGTTGCGGTTTTTCTTGTTTGCATTTACAACTAAACAAAACGTCCCAATCCTCTTAGCGGGTGCCATTAAGGAGGACAAGAAAAAGATCGACAAGATTTCGGTCATCGACTCGAAGCGTGCCTACAACTGTGCAATCATGTTGGGCATGATCAAGATGACCTTTTTCGAGATCAAGGAGGCCATCCTTACGGTCGATGATGACAAGCTCGAAGACAACCAGCTTGTCCAGTTCCTCAACTATGTCCCTACGCCCGAGGAGGTAAAGGCCCTCGAACCTTTCCAAACCGAGGCCAACAAGCTTGCTGCATCGGATGCCTTCATGCTCGAGGTAAAAGAATTTTTTTTTCTTTTGAAACGACGGATGGTAGATGACCCCCCCCCCCAAAAAAAAAAAAAATTTTTTTTTTTTCTAGATGATGTCCATTAACCGCCTCGAAAATCGTCTCCGCTCGATGGTCTTCCGTCGCCAGTTTACGGACAAGGTCAAAGAGGTTAAACCGGTATGTCGCTCCCTCCCACCAGTGTTGGCTGATCTGACACGGAAAAAAAAAAAAAAAGCCGATCGACGTTGTCAACAAGGCTGCTCGTGCTCTCAAGACGAGCAACAACTTTTACCGTATCCTGGAAGTCGTCCTCGTTCTCGGCAACTTTATGAACTCGGACACGGGCAAGGGCAATGCACAGGGTGTCAAGCTCTCGAGTATCATCAAGGTTTGGAGCATTCGTTTGTGAAGCTTTTTGTTTTTTGTTGCTAAAGCAGTTTTCGAATAGCTCCCCGACACCAAGTCTGCCAACAACCAAATGACGCTGATGAACTTTGTTGCCAACATTGTCGAGACCAAGTTTTCAGAGGTGCTCATGTTCAAGGACGAGCTCGAGTGCTGCGAGGAGGCGAGCAAGATCAATTCACAAGCCCTCCAAGCCGACATGAACGAGCTTCGCAATGGCATCAAATTTGTCGAGAATGAACTGCAGAACCACAAGGATGCACCGGTAAGAGAAATAATTGATAATTTATTTTTAATATATATATATATTTTTTGTCCCTCATCTTAGAATGATCTGTTCCACAAAAAACTCACCGACTTCTTGAACAACTCGAAGAAGGAGATCGAGGAACTCGATCGCAAGTACAAGCGCATGGACGACTCGGTCCGCGAAGTGATCATGCTGTTTGGTGAAGATCCTAGCAAGGTGACAGCCGAAGACTTTTTCAAGATTGTCTCTACCTTTTCGCAGCTCTTCATGGTATATCGTCTTAGTATGTACGCATTGCAGTTTGTTGACGCCTCTTGTTTTTTTTTTTAGTCTGCACTGGAGGAGAACCATCAGCGCGTTGCAGCAGCTCAGGCGCGCGAGAAGCGACAGCAAGCCATCGAGGAGAAGGAGCGACGAAAGCGTGAGCGCGAGGAGTCCCGCCGTGCCGCGACAGACATCAACGCCGCCAGCGAGGACGAGAAGGGAGTGCTCGACAACATGATCAATGCCCTCAAAGAGGGCGACGCCTTCTCTGGCAAGCGCGAGCGCAAGGGACGACGAGGACGTGCCGTCGAGGACGAATCTTTCGAAGCAGGCGTCGACGCCAACGATCTCCTCGCAAAACTGCAATTGGGTGACGAGCTCACCATTTAAAAAAAAAAAAAAAAATTATTGGAGCAAATAACTTTAGGTTTGTTTGTTTGTTTGTTTGTTTCATGGTTTGTTGTGTTTCAGTGCTTGGTTTCTTTTGTCAAGCACATCAACAAACAAACACAAAGAAAGCGATTCAGCAAAGCACAAGTAAAAAAAAAAAAGGCCGGGACCAGTTGGGGTTGTTTCCTCAATTTCTCGAGGTGCATCTCCCGATGCGGGGGTCGAACCCGCGACCGTTAGATTAAGAGTCTAACGCTCTACCGACTGAGCTAACCAGGATTCCGGTTGTGTTTACGGACTCTGAAAGGCAGGAAGAACCCGCAGCTCAAGTTGCAAAAATGCAAACGTACGGTAGCCTCGCGAGTCTGGACGGCGACACTGCCGGCTACGAGAATGATGGCGCTGAACTGGACGCCAAGGAGTCCTCTCCGCTGTCTGGCGGCGGCACTGGCAGTGGGAGCTCTCCAACGCTGGAGGGTGGCAGAACGTCCATGTCCATTTCGGAGCCAGGTGCGAGTGACTCGGTGGCGGATGCAGTGATGGGTGTGGACCGCTCGGCGACGTTTGGCGGCTTCCCCAAGACGGTCTACTATATCATTGGCAACGAATTTTGCGAGCGCTTCTGCTACTATGGCTTCAAGACGATCCTCGTCCTCTATCTTGTCAACTATCTCTCGATGGACCCGGACGATGCGACCACATTGAACCATGTCTTTGTGATGCTTGCGTACTTTTTCCCTCTCCTTGGTATGTGCCCTCCGTTTGTCTTTTTTTTGTAACCAGCTAACCAGCCCGGCTCGTATTCATAGGAGGATTCATGTCGGATGCTTACTGGGGCCGCTATCTTACCATCCTGCGGCTGTCGTTTGTCTACTGCTTCGGCATTATCCTCATGTCGATCACGGCCATCCCTGGCGTGACCGGTATGTACCGTGTACCGTTGCAATGCGCACAAAACGGGTGCAATAATAGGCGATCCGCCGTCGGCATGGGGTGCTATCGTCAGTTTGCTGATCATCGCAGTGGGTACGGGCGGTATCAAGCCGTGTGTGTCGGCGTTTGGCGGCGATCAGTTCCGTTCCGACCAGAAGAGAGGCCTCGAACTGTACTTTTTCATGTTTTACTTTGCCATCAACTCGGGCTCGCTCATCTCGACGACGATCACACCAATCCTGCGTGGCGACGTCGCTTGCTTTGGCGAGGTACCATTACTATTATTATTATTATTCTGACTCTCTCACTCTCGCTCTCATACATACTTGTCAACCCTGCCATTAGGATGAATGTTTTTCGCTTGCATTTGCTGTCCCTGCCGTGCTCATGATGGTTGCCCTCGGTTTCTTCCTACTGGGACGAAAGAAATACAGGCGGGTCCCTCCCCAAGGCAATGTCGTTGCCAAGGTCTGCAAGATCATCTATGTCGCGATCCAGGAGAATCGCAGACATCCGCGCGAGCAGCATCAGCACTGGTTGGACAGTGCGATCGGTACAATCTTGTCGCACAAATAATCAATGCTAAACGTGATATGAAGGCATGTATCCACATCAAGACGTCCAGGATGTGAAAGATTTGCTGGGTGTGTTGCTGGTCTTTTTACCTCTGCCCATCTTTTGGTAACGCGCCACCGAGTGCTTTTATTTTATTTTAAAAAAAAAAACTTTTAATAGGACGCTCTTTGATCAAACCGGCTCACGGTGGACCCTACAAGCAGTGTCGATGAGCCGTGAGCTCTCTGTCTTTGGGTCGACGTGGATCGTAAAGCCGGACCAGATGCAGGTGCTCAACTCGTTCTTCTGCCTCGCGCTCATCCCAGTCTTCGAACGACTCGTGTATCCATTCGCCCGCCGCTGCGGCCTGCCTTTGCCCCCACTCCAACGCATGGGCGTCGGGATGCTCCTCTGCGGTCTCTCGTTCTTCATCACCGGCTTTGTCCAGCTCTCCGTTAACCAATCCACCCTCGGCCCCGTCCCAGAGGACCCTGACTGCGACTCTGGCATGTGCTGCGTTGACAACTGTGTCTCGGTGTTTGCGCAAGTTCCGGCCTACTTTGTCCTGACTGCTGGCGAGGTCATGTTTTCTGTGACAGGCCTCGAGTTTGCGTACTCGCAGGCGCCGACCTCTATGAAAAGCGTTTGCCAAGCCGCCTGGCTTCTGACGGTGGCGTTTGGCAACCTCATCGTGATTATCGTCGCCGCCTCCCGTCTGTTTAGCGACCCAGCCGTCGAGTTCTTCTTCTTTGGCTTCTGCATGCTCGTCGTCCTCGGCGTATTTATTTTTCTCGCCAGGAGGCATCGATACGTCGCCACGACATAAGAATAATAAAAAAATAATCTTCCTTTGTACACTACTCGTGGTATCGGCTACAGGTTGCGTTATAGGAGGGGGGGCTTTGAAAACAATGCGCCCCAGATCGACCATTTGGGCGCAGGTGGTACTGCCGGTTGCGCATGTATTTCGGCATTAGATTGCAAACGAGCAACAGATGCAGTCGGCGAGGACGGATAGAGCGAAGAAAGATGCTGCCCCCCGGGCAGGCCAACACTGGCTGCACTGCCGCCGGCGTGCCGGGCAATGGCACCGTCGAGGGTGACGTTGTATTGCATCAGGTCATGCAGGTTGGACTGCAATTGGTTGCAGTTTGCCTGCACGCTTGCCAGCTGACCCCGCAGCTCCTCGACCATGGCATCTGCGCGTGCAAACTTGGCCTTGAGATCGGCCTCCTTTGCGGCGTCGCCTGCCTTTTGTCTGTTTTTTTTTTTTTTTTAATGTTCGTTGGTCAGTGAAAACACGTGGGAGGGGGGGCAAAGACGCATGTCACCTCACAAACTCAAACGTGAGGATCCCGCCAGCGATCGCAAACAGAACCATCTCGCCCAGCATGTCCGCCGCCAGCTCCAGCGCCTTCTCGTCGTCCAGCTGGCGCACGGGCGCGACCGTCTTGAGGCCCAGGATCCGTCGTCGCATACGCACCTCAAAGTCGTTGTACCTCCGCGCCGACCCGATCGCCAGTCGCGCAAAGAGCGGGTGTAAGATGGCTCGGCTCTGCAGGTGGAGTTGAGTATTAGGGCGCAGTAGGACGCGGTGGGTCGTCTCACCTTGATGGCATTGGCTATCGGTTTGCTCAGCTGGCGGGCCAGGAGAGTGACGACCTTGATTAGAGGAAGCATACGCAACCCCACAAACAAAAAAAAAATGGCTGAATAAAAAAACAAAAGAGGGACAACACAACGAGATAAAAGGAAAATCAAGCAGACGAGAGACGAAGGGCAAGGTAGTTTGCGAGGGAGGCCGTAACAGACGCGCTTGTGGAGCGGACGGAGACACGGGTGAGGTCAGCAGCTGGATTCAGCTGGACACGGATGAGGACGCCGGCCTTTGTGCCGTTGCCAGACGTGAAGATGCCGGCAGAGACAAAGTTGGACGGGTTCGGATCAATGCCGTCGAGGATTGAGAGCTGGAAGGCCGTGAGGACCTGCTTGACAAACTCTGGGTTGACGCTCGGGCCCGACTTGAAGTCCTTGAAGGTCTCACGGCCGCTCTCGTTTCCGATCTGCTTCCATCGGCTGAAGAAATCTTGCGAGTTGATTTGGACGGGCGTGACAAAGCGAGCGACGGTCACGGGCAGGCGCAGGGTGAGGCGTCGCGCAACGCCTCCCACCGAAAAGCTGATTGTCACGAGGGGAGCCTCAGCAAACTCAGCCTCACAGTTGACAACGAGAATGTGCACGCTCTGGTTGGCAGGCGCGATTTGCGAGGGCGCAGGCTGCTGAACCTGGAAGGAGAGGCCTTGCACAGCACCGTTCGAAATGCTAAAGTTGAGCAGGGCCTGCTGAGGAGACTTGTTGCCGATATACAGAGCAAGGCGCGCAGCAGTTGCCTGAGAAAAAGAAAGAAAGAAAATAAAAGGGGTGTTAGGATCATCTCGTTTGCACTTCCTTGGACCGAACCTTGTACTCGCTCTTGAGACCGATCTGGATCAGCTCGTCCTCAAACAAGACGCCGTCGTTGCGAACGAGAAGCGCCAGGAACCACTTTTCAGACCCAGGGGTGATGCCGCCGGGAGCGGCGGGCTCGGGCGTAGACGACGAACCCAGGCCGAGGAGGTCCTCCAACTGAGCTGCCTGTGATTTTGGCTTGACCGATGCTCCCATTCCGAGAAGATCATCCACCGCAGAGGGAGGAGACTGGACAACCGACTGTGGTTGTGGCGACTGGGACTTTGTGGAAGTGGAGGTAGCCGGGGACGGTTTTCTACAAGCACGCGTTGTTACCTCTCTGTTTGAAAAGATAAGGGAGGGGGGAAAAAATGCCGTACGAGTAAGTGTCAGGACTGGCTCCACCAAACTGCGTGAGCTTGGCCTTGGGGCGCTCGCCGCCGCCCTCTGCGCGATCCCTCGGTCGCACACGCTTGTCCGTTGTCTCGCCCTCTTTTTTATGGACGAGTGAAACCAGGGCAGACTCCTCCTTCTCTGGGAAGGTCGGCATCTCGTCACACACGACCTCGAGGAGGTGGCTGTTCTTGGAGATTGCCAGATATTCGGCAGCACGCTGTTGCACCTCGACATCGAGCACGGTCGAGTACTGCTTGAAAACTTGGTCAACCTCACTGTGAATCTCAGGGAAGAGGTTGAGCAGCTTGATGTACGAGGACAGCAGCAAGGCGCGTGTCCCGAGCGAGCAAGCAGGGAACTTGCTGTGCAGGGCCAAAAATTGCTCCTTGGGAGACGATCCAGCCTATTTTTTTTAAAAATAATTTAAAAAAAAAAGAAAGTGCGAAATTGCGAAATTGCAAGAAAAAAAGCATACGTCGTTGGCAATGTAGTCGCCAAATTCACCCAGGATGTATCCAGCCACTTTGACGGCAGTCTCGTGCCACGTGGGCGAGTTGAGCGCCTGAGATGACTGTTTTAATGCAATCCTTTAAAATTGAAACAATCAAGGAACCTTGAAAGCAGTCTTGGCTGCGTAGGCCTGCAAGCTGGGATTGTTGATGACAATCTGGACAACTCGGTACCAGACTTCTTCGGACACGTGGTCACCGGCGATCGAGATGAGCTGAAGAATGACATCGACATACCTATTTTTTTTTTTTTTCCTTTATTGAATCCGAAACTTCATTTTCTCTAGTACCAGGCATAATCGGTAGCGAAACGCTCTGCGAGGATGGCAATCTTGAGAACAAGCTCCTCGCGGATGGCATAGTCGGCGATTCCAAGGTAGTTGAGGAGCTCAGCAACAATGCGCTTGCTGTTGGAGGCATCGCACATGGAATACAACAGGTCGAGTGCCTGACGGCGCACGGAAATATCACGATCACGCAGCGCTTGCAAAACCGTGTCGGTGTGCTGTTTAACTCCGTCCAAGCTCTCCACAGCTAATGCAAAAAAAAAATTATTATTATTATTATTATTAGCACTGGTTTTGTCGTTCAAAACTGTACCGCTGGCAAGGGTCGCCATCGTTCCCAGGCCGAGGTAACGAAGGTTGGACTCTTTGTGCGAGATAAACTTTCCGAGCAGGAGGGTGGCGCGCTTGACCAGATCCGACTCGGCATCAAGGTACACGGCCAAGTTGACAGCTTCCAAAACGACAGCATTGGCGGCATTCATCGCGTTGAACGACTTGGAATGCTCGTTGGGCTCAGACGACGCCTTGTTGATGATGGCAAACAGGATGCGGTTGAGCTGCTGACGTGCCTGTTCATCGCTCGTCGGCGGATAGTACTGCAGCAAGCGAAGCAACTTGACCTGCATCCATGGGTTGGCAACATGATAGTACTCATAGTCGCCTCCGGGATCGGCCGAAGTGAGCTAGGAATCAAAATTGAGGGTTATTTAGTTTTTTTTTAAATAAAAGGTAACTTGAAAAAACAAACCTTGGCGAGGCGATTGATAGCCTTGATGACGCAGCCCTTATACTCTTCGGGGTATTCTTGAGCCAGGGCAAGGACAAGCGAGATGGAAGACGTGACGACGCCTTGATCCGGATCCTCCTACAAACGGGAGCGGAAAGAAAGGAAATGAAGGGGGGAAAAACAAACTGTTTTTGCTCTCGTGTACCATAAGTGCGAGGACTTTGTCTGCCCACTCATTGGCGGGGAGAACATCAGGGTTCTTGCGATACAAACGGAGGAGACAGAGTGCGGCCTTCTTCTTGATCGAGTGCTTCATTTGACTGTGCGCAAAAAAAAAAAAAAAAAGCCATTTTGTTATCCACTGTTTGCCTCAAAAAGCCTCAATACGTCGCAAAGAGAAGCTTCTGGACGTCAGTGGCAAGGGTCTCAGACATCTCACGGCCTCCGATCGATGCAATGGCAGACAAGGCCAGACAGATGTTGACCTAGTGCCGTTTCCAATATAAGAAAACAGAGGCGGAAAACGCACGACAAACCTCGTTGTTGCTCGTGAGATCTTGGCGGATCGAGTTGACAACCATACGGATAAGCTCGCTCTGCTCTGTCAGGAGCATGGTGATCGACAGATAGCCCTAGTTAAGCAAAGGTTTGGGACGCCGCAAACCAAAAAAACAAACAAAAAAAAAAACGCACAATCTGCTTCTCCGTGTACGTGGTGCCCGTGATCAGCTTCACAGCTTCAACGTGGCCAAAGTCGACATCCCAGCCGAGCATGTACATGTACAGGAGCTTGCAGACGTACTTTTTCTTGTCGTAGCTGGTCATCTTGCCCTCTGTTTAGGACAGAGTGATTTTTTTTTTTAATATTTATTGTCAGCACCACCACCTCTGTAAAAATCCAAACAGCAGTAGCATGTTACCTTTAAAGTGGGCAAGGATGTTGGCCTTCTCCTTGTTGATACGCTTCTCCTCGTCCTCGCGCGAGCGCGCTGCGTCGTTGCGGGTGTGCAAGGTTGGTGGTGTCCGATTTCAACGCATTTCACCGTTCAGCGTGTTTTTATTCAAGGGTTTCGTCGGTCAGCAAAAACAAGCACTGCAATGAAGTCCTTCAAAAAACAATGGAGGGGGGGTACCTGCGCGAATGTCGCTGATAAAGACCTGCAAGCCTCGCATAGCCATGATCACGACGTTTGCTCCTTTGCGGCGGTATTAAAAGATGGCACCCCCAGTATCATGCCCATTTATGATATTCATGTTTTCAACAAAAAAAAAAAAGAAAGAAACTCCTCACTCAGAATACGGCTCCCATTTGAGCATTGCTGAGTCGATCTCTACGCGAGCCTTTTTTGGTTGGGTCTGAAAAAAGACAAGATTAGGAAAACCTATTTTTTTTTTGTTCCTTACCTTTAGGTGCTCTTCAATGAGTTTTGGAGTGACGCAGATAACATGCTGGCCCTTCCAGTACTTGATGAGGTTGAGTGATTGCAGCGTGGAGATGATGTCCTCAGTCTTAATTGCAGACATGGACGAAAGGTCCTTGATCGAGAGAGTTCCACGAAAGTCCTTGAGGATTTGCAACAGTACCGACGACCAGTACGACCTGTGGTTACTTGCTTATTCAGTTAATGGTCCCAGACGAAAGAAGATATACCTGTAGGACAAAAGACCCAAGTCGGACAGTGGTTTTTCGGGGGTGCCGATCTTGTGCTCCTTCTTAGAGAGCTCGTAGCTGAATGAAATTAGCAGCCTCCCGAAACCTTTGCGCTGGAAAGGAGGCAGCGTGAGGATACACGCGACATTGTAGTCGTCCGGTGAATTTTTCTCCTGCAGAGGAAAAAAAATTTTTTTGTTTTGTTTTGTTTTTAACCTGGGAATAAAAAAGGGAGTGGGTACCTTTGAAAAGTAGCCAACAATATGGCATCCTTGTTCGTCGTTCTCGGTCATGACGTAAAACAAAAACGGCTCGACATCATAGTAGAGAGTCTTGTGATCCAAAAACAGCTTGGCGAGCAGGCACAAATTCTGGCAGTACAGCTTGCTCTTCTTCCCGTCCACCTCAAACACTGACAAGTTTGCTTTGCGGTAAATTTCTCGTCCCTGCATCAGGAATGATTAAAAATAAATTAATTTATCGTATGTCCCAACTGTACCTGAGGGTGCTTGTGCTCACACTTGCCCTTGTGGCGTGCATACGTCTTTGGGTGCTTCATGTACTTGAGACAAAACTCGCAAATGAAGAGCTGTGGAAGGAGAAAAAAAAAAGGACTACTTGTTGAATAAGTAAAACATAATTTGGTCATACCTTTTTGACGCTCGAATACTCTTCTGGATACGGCGAAAAGTACCACGTGTCGATCTCATACTTGCCAAACTCAATGAGGTCAATGTTTTTGACCTTGGTCACTTCCTCGTGCTCCTTTTCTAGCGCTGCCGTCTTTGGGTCCATTTCCTCGAGACTCTTTTGCACATGGTTGATTTCGTCGTGCTTGCGCTTCATGTTGCGAGTGAGCTTGCGTTCGGGCTGAATTGGAGATGAAACCCCCTCCATATCGCCGCCAGACGCCGTCGTTGTCAAAGCGGACGACGGACCACTCGATGCAGACTGCACTGACCCCGCCAAACTTGAGCTCAAAATGCCACCAGTCTGGTCGTCGGCAGAGACGATGCGGTCTTCACTTATCCACTCGTCCAGTCGTCGATTGACTAGACACATTCCCATAAGAAAGCCGTTGAACAAACAAGGCGCTTACACTCGAGGTAGTGGACATAGTACTCAAACAGGTCTGGCGAGTCGGGTGCCGGACGCCGTTCGATAACCTCAGCGTGTTCTATATGTCATCCCCCGTTAGGACACGCACACGCACACGCGCACGCGCACACCGCTCAAAACGTACGCAAGTTGTTGTCGCGCCACCGCACGAGCAGCCGAGACGCCACGTTGTACACTTGCCGTCCGTTTGTCCAAGTGGACCCTGGCAAGGACGCTGTTGACGACGAGGACGACGACGAGTCATGCGCCAACGGTACCGGCGAGGCGGCCGCCGCTACTGCTGGTGAAGGCATGTTTTCTTGTCGACACGAGTGCAGAGCGAGCGAGGGAAAAAGGAAACGCGCAGGAGCGGTCTGGCGTAACACGCAGTAACGGTCAGCGATTACTTTTTTTTTTCCCTTCCTTTTTTTTTTTCTCTCTTTTCTGAAAAGGCTTTCCAGCGTTGGCGTGAGCGCGTTTTGCATGCACACGCGAGCAGCTTCGTTTCAAAGTGCAATGAACCGGGAGAAACGAGGGCGAACCTGACCACGAGTTCATCCAGGAACACACACTTCCAAATATGGCGATGCTTTTTTGCCGTACAGCAGGTACCGTTCGTCGTTTCCTGCACACCCCGCGAGCCCTGGTGTACGCCAGGTATGGCGCGCCGCAGGAGGAGCTTACCCTCAAGGAGATCCCAGAGGCGGACTTGGCGTTGAAATCAGACGATGACGTGCTTGTGAAGGTGTTTTTTTTTTTTTTTTTTGCAAGCATGTGCTGACAATGTCGACAGTTCCTTGCTGCGCCCATCAATCCCGCCGACATCAATCAGATCCAGGGCGTGTATCCGGTCAAGCCCAGTCTGCCAGCAGTCGGTGGTAACGAGGGTGTTGCGCAGGTCCTCAAGGTCAACAAGGGAACGTTGGTCAAACCGGGAGATTGGGTCATCCCGTCGCATTCAGGCGCGGGGACGTGGCGCACGCATGCTGTGTTTAACGGCACGCAACTACAAGTGCTTCCGCCCAATATATCGCTGACATTTGCGTCCACTGTCAGCGTCAACGCATGCACGGCCTACCAGATGCTCAAGGTTTACTTTACCATTATTGTCAAAAATCATTAAAATCGACCATAGGCGTTTGAGCAACTCAAGCCTGGCGACGTAGTGATCCAGAATGCCGCCAACAGCGGTGTCGGCATGGCGGTCATCCAAATTGCACATTCACTCGGTCTCAACACGGTCAATGTCGTCCGCAGCCGCCCCAACCAGGACGAGCTCGCCAGAGAACTGAAATCACGCGGCGCAACTGTTGTCATCACGGAGGAAGAGCTCGCAGCAACTCCGAAAATCATTCAACTATTCAAGGACTCTAAATGGGACATGCCCAAGCTCGCCCTAAACGCCGTTGGTGGCAAGAATGCAACAGACCTGGCTCGTCTCCTGCGGTACGTTCCGGAAAAAAGCACCAATTTAACGAAACAAAAAATTTTCCTTCTTCTTTTGTTTTTTTTTTTATTGTAGACACAGCGGAACCATGGTGACATATGGAGCCATGTCCAAGCAGCCCGTGACAGTGCCAAACGCTCTCCTGATCTTCAAGGTATCGCAGTTGAAGGTTGGGGGGGGGAGAAAGTAATATCTCTTTTTATTTTTATAAAAAAAAGGATATCAAACTACGCGGCTTCTGGATGACCAAGTGGAATGAGACAAGTGCGAGAGAGCAACGCTTGCAGATGCTTGAAGATTTGGCGCAACTTCACCGTCAAGGCAAATTCGACCTTCCGACCAAGGCGTGGCATCTGGACGATTTTCGGGAAGCACTGTCTGCGGCTCAGACTCCCTACACACAAACCAAACAAATGTTTAAATTTGAATGACTAGACAACATGCTACGTATAGTCTTGGCCCTACAAACTTTTAAAAAAGGAAAACAAGGGAGGTGATTGCAGACATCCAAACTCTATTCCTCCTTGAGGACATGCGAGTCCGCGGGCTCGTCGTAGTAGGCGGCCGAACGGTACTGGCGAAGAAGATCCAATTGGTGCTGTTCGAGGGCAGCGGGAGCATAGTTGAAGGCTTCGAAACCAGGGGCACCCGTCTTGACTTCGTCGATACCCATGCGCACGAGGTCGTCAGTCGAAATCTTGGGCGACGGCGGCAGCTTTCCGAGTGCGCTCACAATGGGCTTGAGCACAAACTGAGGATAGCTGACCGGGTTGATTGGGCGCTTGGCAACCTCCGAAAACATCTCCAGGAGATCATTGTACGAGTAGGTCTTGGGACTAGCAAAAAAAAAAATTTAGTTTTTTCAAAGCGAAAAAGGCTCATGTACCCGACAAGCTCGTAGGTCTTGCCCGCAGTCTCGCCGTTCTTGACAATGTGGTGGACAAGGACCTCTGCTACGTCAGAGACGTGCACTGGCTGGTACTCTGTTTTGCCCTCATTGACGAGTGGGTCGCCGTAGATCGCGGGCACAAAGTGGAGATCTTTTCAAAAAAAAAAAAAAAAGAATCGAAAATTACAATCATAAGATGCCAAAAAGCGTACAGGCAAGCTTGTTCAGGAACCGATCTTCATGACCAAACATCGACGCAGGACGGACAATGGTTACATCAGGGAACGCAGCCTTGACTGCCTGTTCTCCCTCCCACTTTTATTTATTAAAAAAAAACAATCTGCGTGTTAGCCTCAAACCTCAGAGAAAAAAAAAAACAAGTACCTTTGACTTGAGAAAATCAGAAGGCGAGTCTTCGGCGACGCCAAGAGCCGAGACGTGAATGAGGCGTGTCACGCCAGCCTGCTTGGACGCCTTTGCAATCGACTCTGGGATCTTGACGTGGACGTCCTTGTAAGAAAAGTTTGACGTCTGCAAGAAAATAAAATTTTAAACACAAAGAGAGATGGGGTAGCGTACCTCATAGTCACGGCCGATAAAGTTGAAAACAATGTTGGCGGTCTCGACCATCTTTGCTACGTCCGATGGATTCTTTGGCGAGTAAAAGGTGGCGTTGATCTGGCCAAGGTCTGATTTTTTTTTTTTTCGCACATCGTTACTATACTACACTGGGTGCAAACGGGGGCACTGTAATACCTCCCATGAGCTTGAGGTGCCGCCAGTCATGCTCGTCGCCGCGGTACGGCAAGAGGACCTGCGAGCCAATCTTTCCCAAACGGTTCACGACGTAGCGGCCGAGGAAGCCGGTAGAGCCAAAGACCTTTTTGAAAAACAAGGCAAAAGGTGAGACTGCTATGTTTTCTCCTGCATACCGTCGAGACAAGGCCAGAGACGGACGAACGACCACCAGGACCATACTTGATGACCGTCTCAATGCGGTTTTGGGCATTTGCGACCTACGAAGCAAACAAAAAAAAAAATCCCCCTCCAGTCAGGCAAGGGCGTCCTTGGACATGTGCGTGTGAGTATGCAGAGGACTTACAGCTCCAGAACTGGGGACGCTGGGAACACTGGACGCGAAACGACGAAGTCTAAGAGCTGCCATTATTATTGCAAGTGTGGATCCCGTTTCTTTGGTTTTTTTTTTTTTCCACGTTCGAGTGGACTGACAAGAAACAGATGGCTGCGCAGAGCTTTGTGGCCTTGGAAAAGTTGGACCTGGTGAAGCAGTGCGGTACACGGATTTCGGAGTGTGCGTGCCTGAGATAACATTTCACGTGCAGGCGTGGACCACGAGAGCCGCCCGATTATCGTGGTATCCGCGTGCAATCTGCCCAATCCCGCCGAGGTCAACTACAATCAGCTGCTCCAGTGCGTCCCCTCCCCGTTGTTCATTCCTTAAACCTTTGTGGGCGTAGGTTCATGACGCAGCAGCTCGACCCTGTTGTGGAGGCAGACTACATCATCGTGTTCTTCTACAGCGGCATGAACAACAAGCCGACGTGGTCGTGGATCAGGGAGGCCTACAACGTGCTCGATCGCAAGTACAAGAAGAATCTCAAAAACATCTACGTCGTCCATCCCACCATGTGGCATCGGTTCCTCATGAACATGGTCGGCGTCTTTGTCAGGTGGGATTTTTCAGCAGTGTTTTTTTTTTTTAGCAGACCTCAATTGAATATGAACAGCAAAAAAGTCGTTGGCAAGGTCGTTTACATCCATCAGCTCGAGGAACTCGGCAAACACATGCCGTTGAAGCAACTCTACATTCCCGAGCCCGTCAAGGCGTTCGAGAAACCCTCGTCGAGCAACAGCACGTTCCATACCTCTGCGGCGGCACCGTCGTCCTCCTCCTCATCGTCCCAAGCCTCGGCTCAATTCGGGGTTGCCTTGGATAAGCTCTCTTTGAGCAGTGACGGCGTCCCCCTCGTCCTTGTCCTCTTGACCGATCATATCAGAAAGGAAGGCTTGGACGTTGAAGGCATTTTCCGTCGTTCCCCCAGCTCGGCGCATCTCAACGAGGTCAAGGTCAAGCTCAACCAAGGTGGTTTGTTGTTCTTCCTTTTGAGTAAAAGTATCATTAAAAAACATAATGGTTTTTTTTTCCCCCTTAATCTAGGCCAAAAGGTCAACCTGTCTGACTATGATATTCACGTTGCCACCGTCCTGATCAAGATGTTTTTCCGCGAGCTGCCGACTCCTCTCTTCCCAGATTCCTTGCACGATGCCATCATTGCTGTTCACTGTATTCCAACAGGTCTTTTCTCCATTGACGTGCTGTTATTTAGCGCTCCCGACCGAGCCTGAGCGATCGGAAAAGACCGCTGGACTGCTTGCCTTGCTTCCTCAAGTTAATCTCTCTGTGACGCTATTCCTTGTGGACTTTTTGCACGAGGTATGCAAAATAAACAAAATAGAACACATGGGCCCGACGACGACCCCAATAGGTCACGGAGAACGCAGCCAAGAATTTGATGAACTCGCAAAACCTTGCGATCGTGTTTGGAGTCAATTTGGTCCCTTTCAGTGTCATTACCGCCAACCAAGGGGCGGCCGTCAGCCTGGTCCGTCGTCTAGTAGACAGCAACAAGACCATCGCCGGCTCTGTCGCGGCGGTTAAGGCTTCGGCTGTTCCGGTTGAGGTGTGCTTCAAAAAAGCCAACACTTGACCTTGACATACTAAATTATGAAACGTCGCAGCTCGCCAATATTAGGCAGGCCACTGTTGCAGAGGCAACAGTCGAGGCCAGCCAAGCTCAACTGCACCACGAATCTGCTCAGAATGTCGCCAATCTCGAGGACGAGCACGCCGAAAGAATTGCAGCGGAAGTCGTCGCCAAGGAGGCTGCTGCAAAGGAGGCTGCTGCAAAGGAGGCTGCTGCAATGGAGGCTGCCGCCAAGGAGGCTGCCGAGAAGGAAGCTGCTGAGCTTGCCGCCAAGGAAGCTGCCGAGAAGGAAGCTGCCGAGAAGGAAGCTGCCGAGAAGGAAGCTGCCGAGATCGCTGCCAAGGAGGCTGCCGAGAAGGAAGCTGCCGAGATCGCTGCCAAGGAGGCTGCCGAGAAGGAGGCTGCTGAGCTCGCTGCCAAGGAAGCTGCCGAGAAGGAGGCTGCTGAGCTCGCTGCCAAGGAAGCTGCCGAGAAGGAGGCTGCTGAGCTCGCTGCCAAGGAAGCTGCAGAGAAGGAAGCTGCCGAGAAGGAAGCTGCTGAGCTCGCTGCCAAGGAAGCTGCCGAAAAGGAGGCTGCCGAGATCGCTGCCAAGGAAGCTGCCGAAAAGGAGGCTGCTGAGCTCGCTGCCAAGGAAGCTGCAGAGAAGGAAGCTGCCGAGAAGGAAGCTGCTGAGCTTGCCGCCAAGGAAGCTGCCGAGAAGGAAGCTGCAGAGAAGGAAGCTGCCGAGAAGGAAGCTGCCGAGAAGGAAGCTGCAGAGAAGGAAGCTGCCGAGAAGGAAGCTGCCGAGATCGCTGCCAAGGAGGCTGCCGAGAAGGAAGCTGCCGAGAAGGAAGCTGCCGAGATCGCTGCCAAGGAAGCTGCAGAGAAGGAAGCTGCCGAGAAGGAAGCTGCAGAGATCGCTGCCAAGGAAGCTGCCGAGAAGGAAGCTGCTGAGCTTGCCGCCAAGGAAGCTGCCGAGAAGGAAGCTGCCGAGATCGCTGCCAAGGAGGCTGCCGAGAAGGAAGCTGCCGAGAAGGAAGCTGCCGAGATCGCTGCCAAGGAGGCTGCCGAGAAGGAAGCTGCCGAGATCGCTGCCAAGGAGGCTGCCGAGAAGGAGGCTGCTGAGCTCGCTGCCAAGGAAGCTGCCGAAAAGGAGGCTGCTGAGCTCGCTGCCAAGGAAGCTGCCGAGAAGGAGGCTGCTGAGCTCGCTGCCAAGGAAGCTGCAGAGAAGGAAGCTGCCGAGAA
>Ga0302226_10001562_pt1 | contig 16996 bp, 8 predicted proteins | sample II_Palsa_E3_3_FD_193524 | JGI IMG/M metagenome (GOLD analysis project Ga0302226, IMG submission 193524) | Peat permafrost microbial communities from Stordalen Mire near Abisko, Sweden - II_Palsa_E3_3 | ecosystem: Environmental > Terrestrial > Soil > Palsa > Peat permafrost | place: Sweden...
CGTTTCTTCCCTGTTGAGGGCGTCGTAGTGATGGCCGCCGGTCGGAATGGGGCCAGTTTGCACCATGTTGCTGTTGAAGGCGAAGTTCGTGCCCCAGACGTTTTCAGCGACTGCGCTGAAGGGGAAGCCGGTGCTGTAGTGCACGACACCGTTCAGCTCCCACCCGCCGACCAGACGATCCGTCCATCCACCGCCGTTCAGGAACTTTTTGCCTTTGCCGAAGGGGAAAGGAATCGAATAATTTGCGGTTATGTTGTGGCGGACGTCGAAGTCGGAGTTTGCGTACCACTGGTGCGGAGAGAATGCGTTGATGATGGGGCTGCCGTTGGTGTTGCGCTCTGGGTCGGAACCCTCGTCGAGTGAGTGCGATAGCGTGTAGTTCACGTCGTACTCGAGTCCGGAGTGAAGTTGCTGCCGGACCGAGAGCTGCAAGGCGTTGTAGTTACTGACGCCGGTGGTGGACTGCACGTAGACCGAAGACGTCTGCGGGAAGAAGAAGCGGAAGCTCTGTCCACTGGGCGATGCGGTTGGGTCTGTATCCGCCTGGAAGAGAGTGTTTGTCTCATTGCCGCTGTTGGCCATGAGCGAAGCGTAGTAGCCCTGGGCGCCGGTGTAGTTAATGCCTGTTACACCATCGGTTGCGCTGAAGTTTGGAAAGAGATTCTGAAAGTAACCGCTGTTGGGGATAACGGCTGCATCAACGCCTTCGTCGATCAGCTTACGGTAGGCGGTCGCGGCCTGGAAGTAGGTCATCCCGCTGCCGCTATCGTAGAAGTTGGTTGGCATGGCGACGTCGAGGTTTTGCAGCAGATGGCGTCCGAGGCGGCCGACATACGAGGCCGTGACCGAGAGGCTCTTGGCAAACTCATGCTGGACCGTCAGGTTGAATGTCTCGGCGTAGGGCGTCTTTTGATGGTCGTTGATGCTGTAGTCGAAGGTGAAGGGGCTCTCTGCGGGCGTGTAGGGAAGCTGAAGAGGCGTTGTGGCACCCGGTACTTCGGGGACGTCGTGGTATCCGGTAAATCGCGGATTGGAGTTGATGTCGGTGTAGGTGGCAAGATTGGTCTGCGAGAGCGAGAGCAGCGACTGTGGATTGGACTGGTAGGAGTCGATTACGCCGGCGCCAAAGTGATCGTAGGCAAGGGCGAATCCGCCTCGAACTGATGTCTTATTGTCCAGGGTGGCCCAGGCGAACGCAATACGCGGAGCGAAGTTCGCCTTCTGAGCAGTCCAGAAGTTTGGCTGCCCGTTATGAGAGCCGGCGGCCCGGAAAGAAATGTCCGTGTCATACGCATCACCGGAGGCCGCACCGTTTACACGGTCCGCGAAAAAGGTGTTGAGCGAAATTGTGGGCGCAATCTCCTGACCGTTCTTCTCATCAGGGACACCGAGATAGACGTACCGGAGGCCAGCAGTGATCGTCAACTGGTTGGTTGCTTTCCATTGATCCTGGAAGTAATACTCCTGCTCGAGATTTCTGAAGGTGTGAGTAGGGACAACGCCTGCGCTCTGGGGTACGAGCTGGTTGTTCTGGACCAGGAACTCTGTACCGGAGGTGGCTGCTTCGATGACGCCTGCGTTCGCGATAATTGCGTCGTTGTAGTTGGATTCAAATGCGCCGGCCACGGGAGCGCAGTCTGCACCGCACTGCAGGGTGCTTGGGTCGAAGCTGCCTCCCTGGTTTGCGATCGCGGCAGTGGCAAGCAGATTCGGCGTAACCTGAGCCTCCTGCAAAAGGGGAGCGTCAAAGTACTGAGAGTTCGACAGGTAGATGATATCCGCCCCCGCCTGGAAAACGTGGCGCCCCTTTACGAAGGTGAAGTCATCGGCGAAGTTGTTGGTGGTTACGTGGTACACGGTAGAGGTCGTCGCGGCGGTCAACGTGTTGAAGGCGCCAAAGTTGACGAAAGGCTCGCTGCCCGTTCCGCGCGAGGCGTTTCCAAGCCGAACAAGGCCGTAGCGGAAGTTGTTTGTCATGCGGTCATTGATCGACCAGGTATGTCCGGCAGCGATTCCTTTGTTGTTGCCGAAGACGTTTGACGCGGCCGGCAGACCCGGAAACTGGAGCGATGTCGCCTGGTTGTCCGACTGCAGGTTTCCGCGTACAAACAACGTCTGGCGCGAGGTCGGATTCCAGTCGATGCGAGCGATGTTTGTAATTTGATGGATTGGTGCGGGAGAGGTGAAGGTATATCCGCCTGTGTTCAGCAGATCGCCCGCTCCGTTTGAATTCGAGACAGGAAACTCGTTGAAGTAGGCAACGGCCGCTGCGTTCGTCTCGGGGGCGGGACAGGTCGTCGTCGCACAGGTAGGATCCTGAGAACGCTGATCGAGCGTGGCAATGTCCGCCGGCGTCAGGGTCAGAAGCGTGGGGCTGGCGCAGTTAATCGAGTTGCCTACTCCGCAGGTTTGATAGGTGACGTTGCCGGTCCTCAACCCTCCACCGCCAATGATCGACGGCACGGTCTGGCCTACCACAATACTGCTGGCCTGTTTGAAGCCTTCATACGCTCCGAAGAAGAAGAGCTTGTTTTTCTTGATCGGAAGTCCGAGCGACGCGCCATAGGTGTTTTGCAAGATCTTTGCCGGGTCGTTCGACAGGCCGCTTTCCAGTTGGGACTGCTTGTTGAACCAATTGTTCGAAGGACCTGTCCCGCGGTAGAACTCATACGCGCTGCCGTGAAATGCATTCGTTCCGCTCTTGGTAACCAACGAAACCTGTCCACCCGAGGAGCGGCCAGCGTCAGCATTGCCGTTGGTTGTGGTTACGCGGAACTCTTCGACGGAGTCACGTGTCGACCGCAGCGCGCCGTTGAAGGCGTAACCGAAGATCTGGTCGTTGTTATCGACACCGTCCAGGGTGATGTTGGTTTGGTCCTGGCGTGCACCATTGACGATGCCGGTGCGGGAGTCGACGTTCAGACCGCCGGTTTGCGCGCCGCTATCGAGTCCCAGAACTCCCGGCTGCAGCGAAAGCAGGTAGGTTACGTTGTTGGCGAGGTAGGGAAGGCTTGCCACCTGATTACTGTCGAAGGCCTTACCCAGGGTGGCGTCGGTGCTGTTGATCGTAGCAATGCTGCTCTCGACGTTGACGATTTCGCTGGAGCCGGCAGTCAACTTGAAGGTCAGGTTGACGGGCGTAGAGACCAGCAGTTCCACCTTTTCATCCAGCTCGGAGAAGCCGGGGGTGATGACTTTCACCTCGTAGGTGCCAGGAGCAAGTTGCTCAAAGGAGAACTCACCTTTGGACTTGGCCTTGGTGGTCTGGGTCGTTCCTGAAGCTGCATCGGCGATCGTGATAGTGGCGCCGGGGATAATGGCGCCACTGGTATCGACGACTGTTCCCGACAGCGAGGTCGTATTGGTCTGTGCCGTCAGCCACGGTGTGGCCAGCAGGAGAAGGAACATAAATGTCGTGCAACACCTGATGATGCGGTTCTTCATGAACATCCTCCTGGGCAGAGAGAGAGGTGGGAGTTGGCGAGGCAAACGATCCCGACGGAACAGATATCCGACGAGACCCTGGATGGGTGTGGCAATCCAAAGGGCTGGAAGATCTGCTCAGGCCAGCTTTGAGATTGCCTCATTCCTCAATTGGTGTGCGCTGATTATGCGGATACCCAACCGAGAAAGCAATCAACTCTGGACTGGATCGATGGGAGGAATAGAAATCTTCTATTTGTAGCGAAGAATAGAAATCTTCTATTGTGGGCTAAGATGAACGAAACGATCTGTTCCTAGGCCGGGAACGGTCTGCTGGTCGCCGAAGTGCCCGATCTGGTTGGCGGCCGGGCTGGTGAAGTTATCAATTGTCAGGCGAACAAAACCCTTGTGGAGAGGACACCGTGGACTTCGATTGGCTAACTACATTTCTTGAAGTCGCCCGGCAGAAGAGTTTTTCGCGTGCGGGGGAGAAGCTGCATCTGACGCAGCCATCGATCTCGGCACAGATCCGGGCTCTGGAATCGCACGTGGGACATCGTCTGCTAAACCGCGGCGGCGGCAAGGTTACATTGACGGCGGCAGGGCGTGTGTTCCAGCCTTTCGCCGAGCAGTCGCTGTCGCAGTTGCGACACATACACCTGACGCTGGCGGATATGGAGCGGATGCCGCGCGGCACGTTGACGGTGAGCGCGAACGATTCGACGGCGCTGTATGTTCTGCCTCTGCTGATCAGCAAGTTCAAGAAGCAGTATCCCCGGGTGGCGTTGAACATTGTGCGGGCGGAGCGAGCGAAGACACTTGAGCTGGTGCTGGAGCGCGAGGTTGAATTTGGCATTGCGTCGCTCCCTGTAAAGGATGCAAGGCTGCATGTGGACACGATTCACAAAGACAATCTGGTGCTGGTGGTGCCGGCGGCCCATCCGCTGACGGAGCTTGGAACGGTGACGCTGCAGCAGGTGGCGAAGTATGGCTTCCTGTTGCCGAACCGAGGCAGGCGCAGGGAAATGCTGGACTACATGTTCGAGCAGCACAAGCTTACACAGCGCATCACCATGGAACTCGATTCGAGCGAGTTACTGAAGCGGCTTATCCTTGCGGGTATGGGTGTGGGTTTTCTGCCGCGGATTAATTTCGTCACCGAGGCGAGGCAGGGGCTGTTGCAGGCGGTTGATATTGAGGGTGTCGATCTGCCGAGGCATCTTGCGCTCATTAGTCGGCGCGATGCGACGCTTACACGCGCTGGCAATGCGTTTTTCACGTTTGCGACGGGGCGGGCGCGCGGAACGATGATGAAGGAGACGGTCGCTTTGAGTTCCGCGGCGGACCTTGAGGATTTCTAGCGGGGTTGCCAGCCACGGATCCGCAACAAACCTCTCGACCGACGGCGGCTCGAGCAGGAAAGCGGTGTTGCAGGGAACTTCTGTCGTTTTACGATATGTGCCCAGCGACACAGACGAGTGCAGGGGATGGGTCGAGCCTTGTAGCAGAGGTATTAGACATGACTCAATCCAAAGGGAGCAGAACTATTATCGACACGCATCGGCACATTTTTGGTCCGAAGCTGTGTAAGAAGTTTGTTGAGAATATCGGATTTGATGACACCAAGCCGTTGCCGCAGGCGAATGCGGGCGAAATGTTTTTCTATCGCGAGTCGGTTGACGTTGATTATTCGATGGAGATTCAGCGACAGAGTGGAGTTACGTTGTGCCTGAACAGCTACGGCGGCGAGATTGAGACGTTCGCGCAGAGCATCATTAAGGCAAGCACGATCGACACAATCAAATTCCTGCACGATGAGTCTTTCGAACTGCGAGATAGATATCCGAAAGACATTGCTGTCATGGCCAACGCTCATGCGCTGGAGGAGAATACGCGGGATGTGATTGATCCGCTGATCTCGAGCAAAGAAGCTTGCTGCGTCAGCATTTGTAGCAGCTACGGAGCCGGGGCGGAGCAGGTTTTTCTCGACTCGCCCAAAGCGGAGTGGTTATGGGAGTACGCGCAGGACAAGGATGTTCTGGTGCATATTCACCCGCCGCTGGTAGCGATAGGAGCTGCGGCCATGCAGCAGTACAGGCTCAATGAAGCGCTTGGGAGGCCATTCGATACGGCTGTGTCGGCGGCACGCATGATCTACAGCGGCGTGTTCGATCGGTACCCAAAGCTGAAGGTTCTTTTCGTCCACATGGGCGGAGCGCTTGCCCCGCTGATTTGCAGACTCGATTGGAATTGGGATTTGAACTACAAGGGAATTCAAAACCCACCGATAGAGAAAGTAGATAAGAACGTGCGCAGGCCTTCTGAGTACTTCAAGTCGAATATCTATGTGGACACGATGGGCCCAAGTGCGATCGCGCTTAGGGCCATGATTGAAACGTGCGGCGTTGACCGTGTATTGTTTGGCACCGATTTCGGACCGGTTCCCATGAGCCCGAAGCTGCACATCGATCTTGTAGATGAGACGATTGCCGACGAAGGAGATCGCACGAAGATTTTCTCAACCAACACACTTGGCTTGCTGCGTTTGGCTGAGACGACACCTGTGCTGGTGCCGCGCGCGGCTTAGTCTTCATGCGCTCGCCGCGGTGAGATCGTATGACTGGAATATCAATGGCCGTCACGAAGGCTGTACGCTTCGTGATGGCTGTTCTTTCTGCTCCTGGCCTCGGGCTTCTCGGGGGTTTGGTGGCGCTGCTATGCTGGAGGTTCAACTGGAGGCGTTTGATATGGCAGAAGAGACAGTGAATATTACGGTGCGGCCGAATGGTCCACTGCGGGTGGAAGGGCACATTGTGCTGAAAGACGCCGATGGGCGGGAGTGGGATCTGACAGGCAAGCCAGCGATCAGTCTGTGCCGGTGCGGGTTGAGCGAGAAGCGGCCGTTTTGTGATGGGGCGCATGCTCGGAATAACTGGCTTTGTGAGACGGCGCCTCCGGGAAATCTTACTTAGTGAGTAGTTGTCAGTTGTGATGCTGTGAGGAGAGTGCGGATGCGGTTGACGAAGCTGGCGGTGTGTCTGGGGTTGGTAGGGATGGTGGGGGTTGGGTTCACGCAGACTGCGCCTGCGCCGGCGACTGCTCCTAACGCGGCAACGCAAGCGCCTGCTCAGACACAATCGCCGGCTGCGGCGAAGGCTGAGGATGAGGCGGCGGCGCGGAAGGCGCGGATGGCGGCGATGCTGAAGGAGTATCACGGGCCTGAGTATGTGCGGTCCGAGGTGATGATTCCGATGCGGGATGGGGCGACGCTGCACACGGTGATTCTGCGGCCGGTGGGGAGCGAGAAGGACGGAGCGGCGTTGCCGTTCCTGATGACGCGGACGCCGTATGGGGTGGAGGCATACTCGGCGGATGGGCTGAAGTTGGGTTTACCGGAGTTGGCGGCGAGCGGATACATTTTTGTCGCGCAGGATATTCGGGGGCGGTATGCGTCGGGCGGGAAGTTTGTGATGAATCGGCCAATTGTGGCGCATACGACGAAGAACGATGTGGATGAGACCACGGACACGAATGACACGATCGACTGGCTGCTGAAGAATGTGCCAAATAATTCTGCGAAGGTCGGGGTGGTGGGGGTTAGCTATCCGGGGTTCCTGGCAATGATGGCGGGGATCGACGCGAATCCGGCGGTGAAGGCGATCAGCCCGCAGGCTCCGATGACGAATATCTGGATTGGGGATGACTTCTTCCATAACGGGGCGTTTCGCGAGACGTATGGGTTTGATTATGTGCAGGGGTTGGAGGCACAGAAGACCAATGGCTTCATCGACTCGAAGGAAGACCAGTACGATTTCTTTCTGAAGCATGGGAACTTTGCGGCGGCTGCGGAGAGTGCAGGGATGTCGAACCTGCCGACGGCGAAGGTGTTTCTGACGGAGCCGAGTTACGTGAAGTTCTGGCAGGATATGGCCGTGGAGCCGCATCTGAAGCGGCCGGAGGTTCCTACGCTGGAGGTGGGCGGGTATTGGGATCAGGAAGATATGTGGGGGACGCAGGCGGAGTATAAGGCGCTGCGGGAGCATCAGAAGCCCAACGAGCCGCTGAATAAAGTTTGGATGGTGCTGGGGCCTTGGAATCATGGCGGATGGTCGCGTGGGCCGGGGGATGAGTTAGGTGGGAAGTTTGGCACGATTACGTTCGGCGGCGAGAAGACGGGCGCATACTATCGTTCGCACTTTGAGGCTCCATTTTTTGAGGCGTATTTGAAGGGCAAGCCAGGGTTTGATTTGCAGGATACGGCTAGCTTCCGGACGGGTGAGAACCAGTGGCACACGTATGCGGTCTGGCCGCCAAAGGTGGGGTATCACCAGGAGCGGTTGTATTTGGAGGCGGATCACACGCTGGGGTTTGTGGGGCCGAAGGGGGATTATGGCGTGAAGGCGGCGGCGTATGTGGCGGATCCGGCCGATCCTGTGCCGTATCGGCAGCGGCCGGTGCAGTCGACTTATGGAGAGGGGTCGACGTGGCGGACTTGGCTGGTGGAGGATCAGCGGTTTGTGAGTGGGCGGAAAGATCTTGCGAACTTTGAGACGCCGGTGCTGACGAGCGATGTGACGGTGACGGGCGATGTGGTGGCGGATTTGTTTGGCGCCACTACGGGGACGGATACGGATTGGATTGTGAAGCTGATCGATGTGTATCCCGAGGGCGCGGATGGGGTGACGTCACCGGAGAAAAGCCAGGCGACGGGCGAGGGGGCCGTGGGCGGGTATGAGTTGATGGTGGCCGAGGAGATTTTGCGGGGGCGCTACCGGAAGAGCTTTACGAAGCCGGAGGCGGTGAAGCCGGGTGAGGTGGCGGAGTACAAGTGGAGCCTGCATGGGGTAGACCACACGTTTTTGAAGGGGCACCGGATGATGGTGGAGGTGCAGTCGAGCTGGTTTCCGCTATATGACCGGAATCCGCAGACCTATGTGGAGAACATCATGACGGCGCCGGCGTCGGCATATAAGTCGGAGACGGTGTCGGTGTTTGGGTCGGCGAAGTATCCGTCGCATTTGGATCTGCCGGTGGCGGATGGGGCGGTGTTGCCGTAGGGCGTGGGGTTACGGAGTAGATCTTTGATAAAAAAGCAGATGGCCCGGGTTTGTCTGGATACGAGGTAGTGGAGAAAACGTATTTTCCGGAGAAACTTTTGCGGTCTTGGTTCGTATCTTGAACAGTACCTTTGTGTTCCGGGCGGGAGCGGCTTTGCATTCAAACGCTTCGGCTAGGGCTGCGCGAAGGGAACGCTGCTTGGTTGGACAGGTTCTTCCTGCATCACAAGCGGTAGTACTTCTGATGCGATGAGACCAAGGATGAGAGCAAGAGAGATGCGAATGATGAATGTGGCAAAAGTGTGTGTACGCGTGTCGGTGATGATGGCTGCGCTGGTGGTGGGAGTTCCCACGGTGCAGGTGATGGCGCAGGCTGCGGCGGCTCCGGCGGGGCAACGGGCGGCGGGGACGGTGAAGTCGACGAGCGCGACGGGGCTGACGTTGACGACTACGGCTGGACAGGATGTGGTGGTGACGATTCCTGATGCGGTGAAGGTTTTGATGGTGGCGCCGGGGAGCAAGGATTTGAAGTCGGCTACGCCGGGCAGCCTGGGTGATGTGGCGGTGGGGGACAAGGTGTTAGTGGTGGGGGATCCGGCGGCGAGTGGGCCGGGGCTTACGGCGACGCGCGTGATCTTGATGAAGGCGGGGGCGATTGCGGCAACGCACCAGGCGGAGTAGGCAGCTTGGACTAAGGGCGGCGGCGGGATTGTGAAGTCGGTGGATGCGGCCACGGGCACGATTGTGATTGCGAGCGGGTTGAAGACAGTGACGGTAATGGTGACGCCGCAGACGATTGTGCGCCGGTATGCGGGCGGCTCGGTGCGGTTTGCGGATGCGAAGGTGAGCACGATTGCGCAGATTCAGAAGGGCGACCAGCTGCGAGTGCGGGGTACGAAGTCGGCGGATGGAAGCACGATTACGGCCGATGAGTTGGTGTCGGGGATGTTCCGGAATTATTCGGGGCTGATTTCGGCGATCGATGCCTCGGCGGGGACGGTAACGCTGAAGGACCTGACGACGAAGAAGGCGGTGACGGTTGCGGTGGGAGCGAACAGCGATGTGCGGAGGATTCCTCCAATGCTGGCGGAGAGAGTGGCGGCGCGGATGAAGGGCACTGGAGCGGGCGCGGCGGGTGCACCGGCGGGAGCGCAGGGAGTACCGGGTGCACAAGGTGCTCCGGGGGGGCATGGGGCGCCGGGTGAGGATGGGGCGCAACGCGAGCGGAGTGCTGGGTCGGATCTGTCGCAGATGTTGTCGCGGCTGCCGACGGAGACGCTGGCTGGGTTGAAGGTTGGGGATGCGGTGATGATCGTGGCGACTTCGCCGAGCTCGGATACGGAGACGCCGATGGCGGTGACGTTGTTGGCAGGCGTGGACGCGATTTTGCGGGCGTCGCCGAGCGGGCAGACGATGACGTTGTCGCCGTGGAGCCTGGGCGGCGGTGAGGGCGGCGAAGGCGGCGGCGGACCGGAAGGCGGGCAGCGGTAGGTCTGCGAGGTTGTCGGGATTTGATGGCGCCGCGGGCAGGACCTGCGGTGAGATCGGCGGGAGACAGAGGATGTCTGTCCTTGGCATGGGAAGAGTCTTCGTTACACGCAAGCGTGAGCTGCAGGGTCTTCGGAAGTTCAGGAGTTCAGGAGTGAGAATGCTGGTTGATGGTTTACGTAAGACGGCGATGTTGGGATGGATGCGAGTGGGGCTGGCGGGCGTTCTTGTGGTTGGTGCCGCGACGGCGGTGAGTGCGCAGACGTCTGCGCCGGTGACGGCTGCGGGGACTCAGGCGGGGAAGACGCGCGTGCATGGCGTGGTGACGGATCCGGACGGCGCGTTGATTCCGGGAGCTACGGTGGCGCTGACGGGGAATGGACCGGCGGTGAAGGCGACTTCGGGGTCGGATGGGTCGTACAGCGCGGTGGTGAGTCCGGGTACGTATACGGTGACGTTCACCATGCCGGGGTTTGCTACCTACACGGCAACGGGAATTGCGATTGGCGCGGCGAACGGGATGACGTTGAATGCGAAGCTGCAGGTTGGTGTGCAGTCGCAGGTGATCACGGTAAATTCGGATTCGGTGCAGTTGAGTGTGGACCCGGATTCAAACCAGAGCGCGGTGGTGTTGACGGGCAAGGACCTGGATGCGCTGTCGGATGATCCGGATGAATTGTCAGACGAGTTGACGGCGTTGGCCGGACCGGCGGCAGGGCCAAATGGCGGGCAGATTTATGTGGATGGATTTACGGGCGGGCAGTTGCCGCCGAAGTCGTCGATTCGCGAGATCCGGATTAATCAGAATCCATTTTCAGCCGAATACGACCAGCTGGGATATGGGCGCGTGGAAGTGTTCACGAAGCCGGGAACGGACAAAATTCACGGCAACTTCCAGGTGAACGGAAATCCATCGCAGTTCAATTCCGGCAACCCGCTGGCGACGGGATATCAGCCGCCGTATCACACGCTGTTCATGTTCGGAAATCTGACGGGGCCCTTGAACAAGGGAGCGTCGTACAACATTGGCGGAAGCTATCGCGACATTGAGTCGGACGAGTTTACGAACGCAATTATTCCGGCGCCGGAAGCAGGATCGCCGATACTGTGCCCGCCTGGAGATGCGACGTGCGTGGAGACGCCGTACCAGGTGTCGACGTATTTCCCGCAAAAGCGCGCGGACATCAATCCGCGGCTGGACCTTGCGTTGGGAGCGAAGAATGTTCTGACGACGCGGTATCAGTATGTCAACAACTCGGCGAAGAATGATGGCGTGAACAATTTGAATCTGCCATCGACGGCATACGACCAGAGTTCGCTGAGCAACATTCTGCAGATGAGCGACACGGAGACGTGGAACTCGCACATCGTGACCGAGACACGATTTGAGTATGAGCGCGAACATACGTCGGTAACGCCGGCGAGCACGGCGGCGGCGGTGGGCGTGTCGGGATCGTTTACGGCCGGCGGCTACTCGGCGCAGGGATCGAGCGATCACCAGGACCACTATGAGGTGCAGAGCTACAACTCGATTCAGTTGAAGAAGAACTTTATTCGCTTCGGCGGACGGATGCGGGCGACCCGTGAGGCGGAGAACACAGAAAATCTGACGAACGGCTCGTTCACCTATTCGACGTCGGACGACTACCTGGCGGGAACGCCGAGCCAGTTCCGGATTACGGTGGTGAACAATCACAAGATCGGCGACACGCTCACGGACGTGGGGCTGTATGCCGAAGACGACTGGAAGGCGCGGCAGAACCTAACGATTTCGTATGGCATCCGGTACGAGACGCAGAATCATCTTCCGGGCAATCACGACTTTGTGCCGCGCGTGGCGTTCAACTACGGATTGTTCAGCGGCAAGGGCGCGCCGAAGACGGTAATTCGTGGGGGATTCGGCATGTTCTATACGCGGTTTGCGCAGGAGTACGTGTTGACGACGGAAGAAGAGAACGGGATCAATACGACGTCGTACACGGTGGCGAATCCGGGGACGGGCTGCAATCCGAGCGCGCCGAATTTGATTGTGGCGTGCGGCGCTACGTCGGATAACCAGACAACGTATAGCGCGGCGCCGAATCTTCGCGCACCGTACATCCTGGAGTTTGCGGGAGGTGTGGATCAGCAGGTGGGGAAGAATGGAACGATCTCGGTGAACTATCTGCACACGCAGGGTGTGCACCAGTTTGCGACGCAGAACATTGGCTACAACTTTGCTGATCCCGCGGCGAGCACAGCGCAGTACCAGTTCTTCAGCGAAGGCGTATTCAATCAGAACCAGCTAATTGTGCATGGGCGGGTGCAGACGACGAAGGCGATTTCGCTGTTCGGGTATTACTCGCTGAATTCGGCGCATGGGGATACGTCGGGGGCGACGGCGGACATTACGACGCCGGGGAACATTGCGGCGGATTATGGACGAACGACGTTTGATGTGAGGAACCGGATATTTCTGGCGGGATCGATCACGCTGCCGAAGTATATTCAGCTGAGTCCGTTCTTCCTGGCGCAGAGCGGAACGCCGTACAACATTACGACTGGGAGCGACAACAATCTTGACACGTTTTACAACGACCGCGCGGACCTGGTGACGGGCGTTGCGCCGAATGGAAGCACGATCAAGTCGATTCCTGGTTGCGGAACATTTGCGCAGCCGGGGATTGTGGGTGGTGCGCCGGTGGTGCCGATCAACTATTGCACGGGGCCATCGCTGTACACGTTCAATTTGAGAGCGACGAAGACGTTTGGGTTCGGAGCGTCGACGCGGGCGAATGGTGGTGGGAACGGTGGTGGGCCTGGTGGTCCTGGCGGCGGTCCTGGTGGTGGTGGCGGTCGCGGCGGCAGTGGTGGCGGCGGCCGCGGCGGTTCTGGCGGAGGCGGAGCTGGCGGGTTTGGTGGCGGTGGCGGCACGAGCACGGGCAAGCGCTACAACCTGGCGTTCGGCGTGCAGGTGCAGAACCTCTTCAACAATAAGGATCTGTCGACACCGCAGGGTGTGTTGTCGTCGTCGAATTTTGGACAGTCGACGCAGATTTACGGACAGCCGTATACGACGACCAGCGCGCTGCGACGGATTACGCTGCAGACGTCGTTCACGTTCTAAGGGACGGCGGGAAAACAGAAGAGGCGCAGCTTGGTGGCTGCGCCTCTTCTGTTTCTGATGGAGATTTGTTTAGCCCAGGTGGAGCATGGAGCCGTCGTTGGACGGGGGAGTGTCGTCGTCTTTTTTGGGCTCCAGGGGTTTGAGTTGGTTGGGATCTGGCTCGGATGAGGGGGGTTCTGCGAGGACCGGCTCGGCGCTGGTTGGTTCGGGCTGGAGCGGGGCTGCGAGCGGAGCCAGCGGGCTGGGCTCGGTGGTTGGCGACGAGGTCTTGGTTGGCTCGAATTTGCGAATCTGGTCGGCGATGTGTTGGAACTCGCTGGGCTTGTCGGAGCGCGGCTCTGCGGGGGGCTCGGATGTGGGTGTGACTTCGGATTTGGCAGGGGGAGTGGGGTAGGTTTCGGCGGGGAGTTCGGCGATGACGACGGTTTTGGTGTTGAGGAATTCTCGCATGCCGACGGCAGAGAGTTCGCGGCCGTAGCCGGAGTGCTTGATGCCGCCGAAGGGCAGACGCGGGTCGCTGGCGGCAGGGGTGTTGAAGAAGACGGCGCCGCATTGGAGTTCGACGGCGAGGCGCTGTCGTTCGGTGTCGTCGGTGGTCCAGCAGCTGGCGGCGAGGCCGAAGGGCGTGTCGTTGGCGAGGGCGATGGCCTCGTCGAGGGAGGTGATGCGGAAGAGCAGGGCGACGGGGCCGAAGATCTCTTCCTGGGAGATGGCGGAGTTGCGCATGACGCCGGCGATGACGGTGGGCTGGAAGTAGTTGCCGAGGTTGCCGTCTTCGACGAAGGCGCGGGATCCGCCGGTGAGGACGCGGCCGCCAGACTCGCGGGCGAGGGTGACTTGCTGGAGGAGCTCTTCGAGGATCTGCGGTGTGGCGAGGGGGCCGATGTCGGTGGTTTCGAGCATGGGGTCACCGATGCGGAGGTCGGCCATACCGGCGACGAAGCGCTTTTCGAACTCGGTGTAGATGCTTTCGTGGACGAGGAAGCGTTTGGCGGCGATGCAGGATTGGCCGTTGTTGATGCAGCGAGCTTTAACAGCATTCGATACGGCGGCGTCGAGGTTGGCGGAGGATAGGACGATGAAGGGGTCGGAGCCGCCTAGCTCTAGGACGGACTTCTTGACGAGCCAGCCGGCCTGGGCGGCGACGGCACGGCCGGCAGCCTCGGATCCGGTGAGGGTGACGGCGACGACGCGGGGGTCGTTGAGAAGGTGCTCTACCTGGCGAGCTTCGATGAGGAGGGTTTGGAAGACGCCGCGGGGGAAGCCGGCGCGGCGCACGAGGGCCTCAATCGCCAAGGCACATTGCGGCACGTTAGAGGCGTGCTTGAGCAGGCCGATGTTACCAGCCATGAGTGCGGGGGCGAGGAAACGGAAGACTTGCCAGAAGGGGAAGTTCCAGGGCATGACGGCGAGAATGGTGCCGAGGGGGTCGTAGCGGACGTAACAATCTTTTTGTTCAGGGCTGTCTTTTTGCTCAGGGCTGTCGGAGTGCTCGTTGACGATGCGCTCTGGGGCGAGAAAGCGGCCGGCATTGTCGGCGTAATAGCGGCAGACGGAGGCGCACCTGGCGATTTCGGCTCGGGCGGAGACGAGGGTCTTGCCCATTTCGGAGGTCATGGTGGTGGCGAGCTCTTCGCTGTCGGCTTCGAGGAGCGCGGCGAGGCGGCGCATCCAGAACATGCGTTGGTCGAGGGTTTCCTTGGGGTAGGTTTTGGCGGCGCTCGCTGCGATGGCTAGCTTGGCGTTGAGAGCTTCAGGTGTGAGCGGGTCGAAGCTGCGGAGAAGCTTTCCATTGGCCGGATTCAGGGATTGGATCATAAGGGCAGAGTGTAGAGGATAGAGGGTAGAGACAGTCCTGTGAGTTGATGGGTTGTGGTCGGTGCCTTCTGGTGTGAGTAGTGTAGCTGTATGGCGGCGTGACGGCTAGGAGGTGTAAACCTCTTTGGTTAACTGGGCGAGGGTGAGGGCGAGGACGCGGGTGCCGAGGGCGATGGATTCGGGGGCGGAGTATTCGTCTGGGCGGTGGGAGACGCCGTTGCGGCAGGGGATGAAGATCATGGCAACGGGCGCGATGGGGGCGATGAAGCTAGTGTCGTGGTAGGCACGGGCTACCATTTTTTTGTAGGGGATGGACTCTGAAGTGCAAATGGATTCGATTGTGGAGAGGATGTGGGGGTCGCTGATGGCGGGGACGTCGGCGTTAATTTGATGTTCGGCGATGGTGACTTGGCGGCGGGATTGGATTTCGCGGATGTCGGCGCGGAGGGCGGACATGATTTCGTTGCGGCGGGCTACGTCGGTGTCGCGAATGTCGAGGGTGAGGGTGACGCGGGAGGGGACGGAGTTGATGGCGCCGGGGTGGACCGCGACGGTGCCTACGGTGGCTACCGAGTCAGAGGTGCCCGAGGCGGAGTTGGCGTCGAGGGTGTGACGCTCGACGGAGAGGATGAGTTCGGCGGCGGCGCAGAGGGCGTCGCGGCGGTCGGGCATGAGGAGGGCCCCGGCGTGGCCGCCGAAGCCTGTGATTTCGTAGCGGTAGCTGGCGGGTGCTGCTATGTTGGTGACGATGCCGATGGGGATGCCTTCGCGTTCGAGGAGGGGGCCTTGTTCGATGTGGAGTTCTACCCAGGCGTGGTAGTAGTGGGGCGGTAGAGGGACGGTGGTGAGGGGGGTGGTGAAGCCGGCGGTGGTGCGGACGTCGTGGAGGGTGAGGCCGGGGTTGGTTGCCACTCCATCCCGGGTCCGAGAATCCGGACCCGGGGCACCCAGATTTGTTTCGGGGAGACGGTCGGGGAGGTTGTCGGCGGTGGTGGGCGAGATGGAGCCGCCGAGGAGGCGGGAGCCGATGCAGCCGATGCCGAAACGGGTGGGCTCCTCGGAGGTGAACACGAGGAGTTCGATGGAGCGCGTGGGTTGGAAGCCGGACTCTTTGAGGGAGCGCATGGCTTCGAGGCCGCCGAGGACGCCGACAGTACCGTCGTACATGCCGGCGTGGGGGATGGCGTCGGTGTGGGAGCCGGTGCCTACGGCGGGGAGCGTGGGGTCGGTGCCGGGGAAGCGGATGAAGGTGTTGCCGATGGCGTCGACGCGGAGGGAGAAGCCTGCGGCTTCGGCGAGGGTGCGGATGTAGGCGCGGGCTTCGAGGTCGCGGGGGGTGAAGACGATGCGGGTTACGGCTTGCGTGGGCGCGGGGAGGGTGGTGTCGTCGGTAGGTGGGCAGTCGGTTAATGTGGCGAGGTGGTGGAGCTCGCGGAGGAGGCGGGTTGTGTTGATGTGCAGCGCGGTCGACATGGAAGTTCTATGTTACTTGTTGAACGAGCGTCGCAGTACTTCCTTTAACTTCTCTACCGATAGCGGTGGATCGGCTCGGTGACTCATTGCATGGCAATTTGCGCACAACGGCACGAGATCCTTTTCCGGATCAACCTTATATCTTCCCTTGATTTCCTTGAGTGGCTTGATGTGGTGAACGTGAATGAAGTCCCGTCCTAATTCACCATAGACCGCTTTGAAGTCAAGTCCACACACCTTGCACGCCCATCCATGGTGCCGAATGCATTTTCTCCGCGCGTCTGGATTCCGTTCGTATGCGTTTACGAATATGGCCTTTATGGCGCCTTCTAATAGCCCCTCGATTTCTTCAATCTCCTCGATGGCCGTGAATTCTTTCTGATTCGAGCCGTCGACATGGCGATACAACGCGCGAGAGACGCGTATGAATTTCGGTGCCTTCTTTACGTTGTCAAACCCAGCAGCCTCAGGACAGTGCTCCTCTATCTTTCGTTGAATCGTTTGGCGGAATGTCCGCTTGTCCTTGTAATTCTCCGGCACTCCTCCAGAGCAGTGGAGTCGCAGTACTTCGTCCTGAATATCCCACGTCTTGGCTTCCCCACCAAGGGATATCAGCGCGTCCTCGATATCG
>Ga0302226_10001568_pt1 | contig 16965 bp, 10 predicted proteins | sample II_Palsa_E3_3_FD_193524 | JGI IMG/M metagenome (GOLD analysis project Ga0302226, IMG submission 193524) | Peat permafrost microbial communities from Stordalen Mire near Abisko, Sweden - II_Palsa_E3_3 | ecosystem: Environmental > Terrestrial > Soil > Palsa > Peat permafrost | place: Sweden...
TAGTGCGGGAGCTTGAGGCCGGGAGCGTCCACCACGTGCCCATGCTCCGCGATGTGCTCGGTGATCGCTTCGATCTGCTCGGGCTGGTACCCGAGGTTCTTCAGGGCCCGCGGCACGGTCTGGTTGACGATCTGCATCGAGCCGCCGCCGACCAGCTTCTTGAACTTGACCAGGGCCAGGTCCGGCTCGATGCCCGTGGTGTCACAATCCATCATCAAGCCGATGGTGCCGGTAGGCGCGAGCAGGCTCGCCTGGGCGTTGCGGTAACCGTTCACCTCGCCGATCCGGAGGCACTCCTGCCAGGTGGCGTTGGCGTCGGCGAGGATTTCGCGATCCATCGAACCGACCGTCCGGATCCGGTCGCTGGCGTCGGCGTGCTTGCGCATGACCCGCTTGTGCCCGGCCGCGTTGCGCTCGTAGCCGTCGTACGTGCCCACTACCCCGGCCAGCTCGGCCGAGCGCTTGTACGCCGTGCCGGTCATGTGCGACGTGATCGCGGCTGCGATGGCCCGGCCACCGTCTGAGTCGTAGGCGTGCCCGGTCGCCATCAGCAGCGCGCCGAGGTTGGCGTAGCCGATACCGAGCTGGCGGTAGGCCCGCGTCGTCTCGGCGATCTTCTCGGTCGGGAAGTCCGCGAAGCAGATGGAGATGTCCATCGCGGTGATGATCAGCTCGGTGATCTGGCGGAACCGCCCGGTGTCGAACGTGTCGTCCGCGCGGAGGAACTTCAGCAGGTTGACGCTGGCCAGGTTGCAGGACGAGTTGTCCAGGTGCACGTACTCCGAGCAGGGGTTGCTCGCGGTGATCCGGCCGGACTCCGGGCAGGTGTGCCAGTCGTTGATGGTGCCGTCGTACTGGATGCCCGGGTCCGCGCAGTCCCAGGCCGCCTGGGCCATCTTGCGCAGCAGCCCCTTGGCCCCGACCCGGGACACAACCTCGCCGGTACGCCGGGCCAGCAGGTCGAAGTCGCCGTCGTCTTCTACGGCCCGCATGAACTCGTCCGACACCCGGATGGAGTTGTTGGCGTTCTGGTACTGGACGCTCACGATGTCCTTGCCGCCCAGGTCCATGTCGAACCCGGCGTCGCGCAGGACACGCACCTTCTCTTCCTCGCGCGCCTTGGTCTCGATGAATTCCTCGACGTCAGGGTGGTCGACATCGAGGACCACCATCTTGGCCGCCCGCCGGGTGGCGCCGCCGGACTTGATGGTGCCGGCCGAGGCATCGGCCCCGCGCATGAAGGAGACCGGGCCGCTGGCGGTGCCGCCGGAGCTGAGCAGCTCCTTGCTGGACCGCAGCCGGGACAGGTTGACTCCCGCCCCGGAGCCGCCCTTGAAGATCAGGCCCTCTTCCCGGTACCACTCCAGGATGGAATCCATGGTGTCGTCCACGGCCAGGATGAAGCACGCGGAAACCTGCTGCGGCGACGTTGTGCCGACGTTGAACCAGACCGGCGAGTTGAAGCTGAAGACCTGATGGACGAGGGCGTACTTGAGCTCGTGCTCGAACACTTCGGCGTCGGCGTCCGAGGCAAAGTAACCGTGCTTCCGGCCGGTCTCCACGTAGGCGCCGACCACCCGGTCAACCAGTTGCTTGAGGCTCCACTCCCGCTGCGGGGTACCCACCGCACCGCGGAAGTACTTGGTCGTGACGATGTTGGCGGCGTTGATGGACCAGAAGTCGGGGAACTCGACACCGCGCTGCTCGAAGTTGACCGTGCCATCGCGCCAGTTCGTCATGAGGACGTCGCGGCGCTCCCAGGTCACCTCGTCGTAGGGGTGGACGCCCTTGGTGGTGTGGGTCCGGCCGATCCTGAGCCCCTTGCGTGCGTTCTTGCCTTTGGAAGCAGCGGTCCCGCTCACCGTCTCCGTCATGCCAAAGCCCCCTTCTGCGACCTCGCCCGGGCCGCTCATGCCTATTAGGTCTTTTGCAGCGATCAACTGCGGTGGTGCCGCCGGCCACGATTGCGGGGCCGGCTCTTTCGTTACTGCCTGATACTTACTGGTACCTGCCCGGTACTTGCCTGGTACTTGCCTGGTACTTGCCTGGTACTTGCCCGGTACTTGCCCGGCCGCCTAGAACGTGTCCGCGCGCTCTTCGCGCAGCGCCTCGATCTCTTTCTCAAAGTCCGCGAGAGACTCGAATCCCCGGTAAACAGAGGCGAAGCGCAGATACGCGACCTCGTCGAGTTCACGCAGCGGGCCGAGGATGGCCAGGCCGACCTCGTGCGAGGGGATCTCGGCACAACCCCTGGACCGCATCGCTTCCTCAACGCGCTGGGCCAGGATCGCGAGCTGGTCCTCGTCGACCGGGCGGCCCTGGCAAGCGCGCCGCACACCGCGGACGATTTTGTCCCGGACGAAGGGCTCCGTCACCCCGCTCCGCTTCGCCACCATCAGGATGACTGCCTCCTGCGTGGTAAAACGCTTTCCGCACTCAGGACATGCCCGGCGGCGGCGGATTGCCACGCCGTCATCGGCGGTGCGGCTGTCGATCACCCGGCTGTCCGGGTGCCTGCAGAAGGGACAGTGCACGCGACCAAACCTCCTCGCCGACATCCGTCAAGCATCCCCGCCGGGACACAAGTTCTGGATAAAACACATTGGTGTAACTACTAGATGTTGTGGTTACGGTAGACCACCACGGCTGGTCCCCGCAAGTGCCACGACGGGTGTGTCCTGAAGCGCTGACAACGAAGGGAAAGCGAACCCCAGACGGCGTGTCGCGGCATCCGCACCCGGCACCGGCACCGGCCTCGTGGCACGATCCCATGCAGGCGCGGCGGCTAGCCTCGCGGCACCCATAGGCGCTGCCCGGCCGTGATGTCGGCAGTCTTGAGCCGATTGGCCTGCAGCATTTCCTGGACGACGGTCCGGGCGTCGGCGTGCGGGTCCGCGGTCTCGGCGATGGACCACAGCGTGCTGCCCGGCTGGACGATGATCCGCTGGCCGGATCCGGTCGCTGCATGGGCCGCCGCCCGGCTGCTGGCCTGGGCCGCGCTGGCCCCCGCCACGAACAGCCCGCAGGCCGCCACGACGGCCAGCGCCGCTACGACGATCCGGCCTCGCCTGGTGAGCCGGATCCGCCGGGAGGGGACTGCCCCCGCCGCCCGGGGCGCCGAGACCGGCCGCCCCACCAGGACCGGGCGCCCCAGCCTGGCGGGCACTGGCCTGGCGGGCACTGGCCTGGCGGGCACTGGCCTGGCGGGCACTGGCCTGGCGGGCACTGGCCTGGCGGGCACTGGCCTGGCGGGCGGCGCTGCCCTGGCGATTCGTTCGGCTCCGGCCCCCGCAGGGGGCGCCGTACCGGTTACCTGCGGGATCAGGGACCCGGCCGAACTGCGCCCGGCAGGCAGCGGGCGGGACGACCGGCGGGAGTAGGGCTGGGACGCACTGGAGAAACGCTCTCCCCCGCCGGGAAAGACGCAGTCACCATCCGGCAGGACCGCCCGCTTGCTCGGAATCAGCGGATGTACGTCCCGCCGGGCTGGGGCACCGGCCAGGCGGGGCCGTGGCCCCCGTGATCCGCGGTCTGTATCCGCGGGGATGGCCCCCGACGGCTGCTGCTCCACCGGCAGAGCGCTCATGCCGACCTCCTCAAACGTTCATTCGAACAACTCTGTTCGATCGTATACCTGTTCGATCGAACGAACCTACGACATCTTTGTACCCGTCGGGTCTGACAGTTTGCCGACACGTCGAACAGATGTTTGAGATCGAGCAGCGCAGCTACTACCCTCGGCATCAGATAGGCAATAACCGGATTGGAAGGTCGACTGATGGACAAGGGCAGCACGGATAACAACGCAGAGGGGACGTCCGCCACCGTCGGCGACACTCCCCGGCCCAAGGGAAAACCAGGACGTAAGCCAAAGGGCACCGTTCCGCCCGTTGTCACGGTGACGCCGGAAAGGCCGGAGCCCGGCCACGTGCTGACCTGGCGGCAGCGCAAGGTGCTTCAAGTCATTCGCGACTCGGTGCAGAAGCGCGGTTATCCGCCGTCAATGCGCGAGATCGGCGAGGCAGTCGGGCTGACGAGCACGTCGAGTGTTTCGTACCAGCTTTCGACTCTGCAGGCCAAGGGGTACCTGCACCGGGACGCGGGCCGGCCGCGGACCGTCGAGGTCCGGCTCCCGGGCCACCCTGCCGTCCGCCCTGATTTCGAACAGGATGAGGAGGAAACCGCCGAGGCACCGGCTGGGTCTTTCGATATCCCGTCACAGGAAGCGGCGTATGTTCCGCTGGTCGGCCGGATCGCCGCCGGCGGCCCGATCCTGGCCGAACAGCAGGTGGAGGATGTTTTCCCGCTGCCGAAACAGTTGGTCGGCGAGGGTGAGCACTTTCTGCTTCAGGTCAGCGGTGACTCGATGATCAACGCTGCCATCACCGACGGGGACTGGGTCGTCGTCCGCTCGCAATCGGACGCCGAGAACGGTGAGATCGTCGCCGCCATGGTCGAAGGCCAGGGCGCGGAGGGCGAGGCGACGGTCAAGACCTTCAAGAAGAGCGACGGGCACGTCTGGCTGATCCCGCACAACCCCCTGTACGCCCCGATTCTGGGCGATGAAGCTACCATCCTGGGCAAGGTCGTGGCCGTCCTCAGGCGCGTCTAGCTCGGTCGGAGACTGCCTGCCGCCGGGCTGCTCGTCAGCCGCCGCCCCCGATGCGGGCGGTCATGGCCAGCAGGCGCTGAGCGATGCGGCCGCACCCCGGCGGGGTGCGGCCGCTTGGCAGCCGGGGCTGATCTGCCGGAACCGCCGTCAGCATGCTGAAGCCCGCAAGATGCTGCCGGAGGCTTCAGCCAGTGACCACGTTGACCAGCTTGGGCGCGCGGACAATGACCTTCCGGATGGACTGGCCCTCCAGGGCACGGACCGCCCCGACCGCGGCCAGGGCCATCTCGCGCAGGTCCACGTCGCTGATGTCCGGGGGCACCTCAAGCCGGTCCCGGACCTTGCCGTTGACCTGGACCACACTGGTGACGGACTCGGTGACCAGCAGGGCAGGATCGGCGACCGGCCAGCCGGCCTTGGCCACCGACGGGTCGTGGCCGAGCAGTTCCCAGCACTCCTCGGCCGTGTACGGCGCGAGCAGGGACAGCAGCACCGCCAGCACCTCGGCCGCCTCACGGACCGCCGGGTCACCGGCGCCCGGACCGGAATCGATAGCCCGGCGGGCGGCGGTGACCAGCTCCATCAGCCTGGCCACGGCCACGTTCAGCCGGTGGACCTCGATCAGCCGGGTCACGTCGTCAATGGTGTGGTGGGTGACGCGGCGCAGAGCGATGTCGCCCCTCCCTGCGCCGGGCAGAGCGGAACCCGCCGCCGCGACATCGGACGCGAGCCGCCACGCCCGGCCGAGGAACTTCACCATCGCCTCCGGGCGCACGTCGGCCCAGTCGATGTCGTCCTCGGGCGGGCTGGCGAAGATCATGGTGAGCCGGATGGCGTCCACCCCGTGTGCGGCCAGCTGCTGACCCAGGTCGACGCCGTTGCCCAACGACTTGGACATCGCCTTGCCGCCGTTGATCACCTGGCCCTGGTTCAGCAGCCGGGTGAACGGCTCGGTGAAGTCGACCAGGCCCATGTCATGCAGGACCTTGACGAAGAACCGGCTGTACAGCAGGTGCAGGATGGCGTGCTCGACACCGCCCACGTACAGGTCGACCGGCGCCCAGCGGCGTACGTCTTCCGGGTCGAACGGGCCGCCGGCGTACCGGGGCGAGCAGTACCGCAGGAAGTACCAGGACGAGTCGACGAACGTGTCCATGGTGTCGGTGTCACGCTTGGCCGGCCCGCCGCACTTGGCGCAGGTCACGTTCACCCAGTCGGTCGCCGCGGCCAGGGGTGACACGCCCCTGGGGGCGAGGTCCTGCCCGCGCAGGTCCGGCAGGACGACCGGCAGGTCCTCCTCCGGGACCGGCACTTCGCCGCACGCCGGGCAGTGGATGATCGGGATCGGCGTCCCCCAGAACCGCTGCCGGGAGACGAGCCAGTCACGCAGCCGGTAATTGACCGCGGCGTGGCCCAGGCCCTTCTCCGCCAGGATGGCCGTGATCGCCGCGATCGCCTCGGCCTTGCCCAGCCCGTTCAGCGGACCGGAATTGATCAGCATGCCGTCGCCGGCCGTCGCCACGCCGGAGACGGCCGGGTCCGTCTGGTCGGTGGCCACCACGACACGCACGGGCAGCCCATGCGCCCGGGCGAAGTCCAGGTCGCGCTGGTCGTGCGCGGGAACCGCCATGATCGCCCCGGTCCCGTAGTCGGGCAGCACATAGTCGGCGGCCCAGATCGGGATCAGCTCGTCATTGACGGGATTGACCGCGTGCACCCCCAGGAAGACGCCGGTCTTCTCGCGGCCGGTGGCCTGCCGCTCGATGTCGGTCAGCTTGCGGACCTCGGCCACATAGCTGCGCAGCTCCTCGAGCCGACTGGGCTCACACAGCTCCTCGGCCAGCGGTGAGTCGGCCGCCACGACGAAGAACGTCGCCCCGTACAGGGTGTCCGGGCGGGTAGTGAACACCGTCACCGGCTCGTCGCGGCCCTCGACCGCGAAGTACACCTCCGCGCCCTCGGACCGGCCGATCCAGTTGCGCTGCATCAGCAGCACGCGCTCCGGCCAGTTCCCCTCCAGGGCAGCGGCGTCGGCCAGCAGCTGGTCGGCGTAGGAGGTGATCTTGAAGTACCACTGAGTCAGCGTCCGCCGGACGACTTCGGTGCCGCACCGCTCGCAGCGGCCGTTGATGACCTGCTCGTTGGCCAGGACGGTCTGGTCCTTCGGGCACCAGTTGACGTAGCCGTCCTTGCGGTAGGCCAGCTCACGCTCGTAGAAGCGCAGGAACAGCCACTGGTTCCAGTGGTAATACTCCGGGTCGCAGGTCTGCAGCCGGCGCGACCAGTCGAAGGAGACCGCGTACCGGCGGAACGATTCGGCCTGCGTCTCGATGTTCGCGTAGGTCCAGTCGGCGGGGTGGGCGTTGTTGCGGATGGCCGCGTTCTCAGCGGGCAGGCCGAAGGCGTCCCAGCCGATCGGGTGCAGCACGTTGCGGCCCAGCTGGAACCAATACCGGGCGATGGCGTCGCCGATGGCGTACGCCTCGGCGTGCCCCATGTGCAGGTCGCCTGACGGGTACGGGAACATGTCCAGCAGGTAGGCGCGCTCACGGGGGTCCGCTGGATCATCGCTCGCCCGGAACGGATCCAGTTCCGCCCACCGTCGCTGCCACTTTGGCTGAATCGCACGTGGGTCGTAGCGCTGCGCCGCCTCGGCGCTCTCCGCCGCTGTCATCGTTTCCTCACAACTCTTCGGTCCGGCCGCGTGCGTGTCATTGTGAATCTGGCCCCGTAATGGACGGCCCCGGCAATGAAAAGGCCCCTCGCGCACGAGGGGCAGCCACGCCGACGGAGCTCAGTCGACGTGGCTAGATAAGAGGCAGCCGGACGCCACGCATGCGCTGAGGATAGCGCATGTTCAGGACCACCGCGGGAGGGGGCCGGGGCCCGGGCCGGCGGCCGCGGCGGGGACGGGCGCCGGGCCGCCACCGGCCCGCGCCGCGGATCGCACGGTCCCGCGATGACCGCAAAAAACAGGATTCCCCGGAAAGGGCCATTGGCCGGCCTATTCTTCTGGTTACTAACGCTCCGGTAAAGGAACAGCGGGGCGGATTTTTATCGGACGAATTAGGCCCGGATACGCTTTCCGGCCGTGCCGCCGGGCGCTTTAGCGGCACGGGCCACGTCTGCTGGCCGGAAGCCCCCAGGGACGAGGTCTGCTCGCGGTAGACCTGGGCTGCTCCGCCGGCCAGGGCACGTACGGGCACCGGGGGCCCACGGACCTGGGCGCAAGCCTGGCCGTTGCCCCCCACTGGCGGCATGTTAGGAAAAGCCACCACGCGGTATTCATAGCCGACATTGCCACGCAGAATTAAAATTGACGCGGGAATCGGTGAATCCCCTAATGGCCCTTGACCGCAAATATTCATGCTCAATACAGTGAGGACGGCCGGTGAACCGGCACCGGCCGTGGCCGGGACGTAACGGGTATCCGGCACCTTGTTGGCCAGCGCGCCAGCAAGCCTGAGGACCTGTGGCCCCGGGCCTTATGGGCGCAAGCCCATAAGGCCCGGGCAAGCACAGGAATGCAGGCACGGCAATGACTGTGCTTACCGTCCGGTACGTGCGGTCAGGGCCTGAGGCGCACCTACTGCTTCCGGGGAAGAATGGGCACTGGGGTTACCGCTGGATCAGGGCGTCCAGCGGCAGGCACGGACGTCTTCGCGCTCCGCAGCCGGGACCGGCAGGCGCTCGTGACCACGCTGGAACGGATCGCCGCCATCGCTCCGCGAATGCCCGGCCGCGAGCGGCACAATCTGGCCTGCCAGCTGGGGCGGGAAGCGGTGCTGCCCGCCCCGTGGGCTGCGGTCGACGGTCGGCTGGGGGCGTCCGGGGGTGGCGCGTCGTGGCCTGTGGGCGTCGACCATCCTGACGTGCCCGGGGACGGGCCGGCCGGAGCTCGCCGGGCTGACCCCGGGGCCCGGGAGATCCGGGTGGCCCTGACCGCGGCGAGCGCGGATCAACTGGCCGAACGGGCCCGGCACGCCGCCGGTCTCGTGGACGTGGCGCGGGGCGGCCCGCTGGTCAGCGAGGCCGGGGTACACGTCTCCTGCGGGGCGGGCGGCCGGGTCGTGCTGGTGTTCCCCGGCTGGGCGGCCGACAGCGGCATCGCCACGCCGAGGGCCGAGGCCGCCACCCTGGCCCGGTCGCTGAGCGTGCTGCAGTGGCTGGACGAACTCGGCGTTCAGGCCGATGCCGCGGTAGGCCACGGACTAGGCGAGCTGGCCGGCCTGGTATGGGCAGGCAGCCTGTCGGCGGCGGAAGCCGCGCGGCTGGCCGCGCGGCAGGGCGAGGTGCGCCGGGGCCTGGCGGCCCGGCGTGGGGCAATGGCGAGGTTGACCGCCGACGAGGCGACGGCGCAGGCGCTGAGTGAGGCGTGCGGCCTGGTCATCGCGGCGTACGAAGGCCCGCGATCGCACGTGCTGGCCGGCCCGGCGGCGGGCCTGCGGAAGCTGGCCCGGCAGGCTCCGGCCGGCCTCAGCGTCAGCGTGGTGGAAGCAGCGCACGCGCTGCACACCCCGGCGATGGCACCGGGCACTGCCGCGTGGCGCAGCGTGCTGGCCCGGGTCCGGTTCGGGCCGCCCCGGCGGCGGCTGGTGTCTACGGTTACGGCGTGCGAGCTGACGCCGCAGGACGACCTAGCGGCCCTGCTGTGTGCGCAGCTCACCTCTCCGGTGCACTTCGGGGAAGCACTGCGGCTGGCCAGCGACGGCGCAGACCTGATCATAGTCAGCGCCGGGGACGCCACCCTCATGGCGGCGGCGTCCGCCAGTGGCAGGCCAGTCCTAAGTGCGGGCCCTCAGGTGCGTGCCTGGCCGGTCGGCGCGCCGCCGGCGGTGTGGGGCGAAGACGAGGCCACGTCCCTCGCCGCCCTGTTCGCAGCGGGCGCCCTGCCGGGCACTGTCCTGCAGGGCCCCGGCGACGCGGAGCCGGTGGACATCTGGCAGGACCGGCCCGTGTCCCGTCCGCAGCCGGTCGTGGCCCCGCCGCCCGCGCCAGCTCCGGCGCCGCACCGGTTCGTCGAAAGCATCATGGCACACCGGCCTGGCGCTGGGCTGGAAGCCGAGGCGCGGATCTCCGTGCGGACCGACCCGTACCTGACCGACTACGTGATCGACGGGCAGGCCGTGCTGCCGGCCGCGATCAGCCTGGAAGCGATGGCGCAGGCGGCGTCGGTACTGGCCCGCCGGCCGATGCGCAGCGCACGGCGCGTGTCGCTGGGCGTCCCGCTCGTCATCGCCGACGCGGCCACGGCAGACGGCCAGGTCATTCTGCGGGTCCAGGCGCGGGTGCGGGGCAATGGCGTGGAGACGATCCTGCGGGCCGGTACCGGCGGCCAGACGGCCGAATGTGCGCGTGCGGTGTTCGTCGGCTCCGGCCCCGGTGCCGCGGGGACGACCCGGGAGACGGCCCCGGCTGGCCAGGAAGGCGCCGGTCTCAAAGAGGCCGGCCAGGACGCGGCCGGCTCGGGGTTCAGCCTCAACGCCGGGCCCGAAATCGTGGATGGGGCGGATCTGTACGGCTCGGTGTGCTTCCAGACCGGACGGTTCCGCCGGGTGGCGCTTGTATCGGGTAAGCCGCCGCGGTCGTGCCGGGCCATCGTCCGGGGACGGGACGAGGAACCATGGTTCGGGCCGCTGGCGATGCCGCCCAGGCCACTGGTCCTCGGCAGCCCGGGCCTGAACGACGCCGTGCTGCAGGTGGCTCAGGCGTGTGTGCCGGACCGCAGGCTGCGGCCAGCCGGGTGTGACTCGCTGACCGTCGGCGGCGATCAACTGCCCAGCGCCGTGGAGCTCCGGGTGTTCCTGATCGGCACGCCGGACGGCGAGTACGTCTGGGACATCCACGGCTACGACCTGGCCGGCCAGCCGGTGCTGGCCTGGATCGGGCTGCAGATGCGGGACGCGGGACCGGCGTCAGCGTCAGGACCAGCGGAGGCAGACAAGGACGCGGGAAAGGACGCGGGCCAGGACCCGGGACTGTTCGCGCCAGACCTGGAGCCCGCGGGGATCTCCGCGTAGCTCCAGGCCTACGGCTCAGGCCATAGCCGAGTCGTGCGCGGGCGGGGCCGTGCCGTCTCCGGTGGAGCCGTCCGCCGGGCCGGGCCGGGAGGGTGTCTGCGCTGAGCTCTGGTCCCAGGCAGCCGGCCGCTCGGTCCAGGTGGGCCGCAGCGGCATGCCGGACACACCCTCGGCGGTCAGCTTGGTCCCCAGCACCTGGTGCAGCTGGATCTGGTTCCGGTCGAAACCGAGCCGCGAACCGGCCATGTAAAGGCGCCACACCCGCGCGGTACCCGGCCCGACTTCGGCGACGGCCTCCTTCCAGTGCGCGTCCAGGTTCGCGCCCCAGGCGGCGAGCGTCATCGCGTAGTGCTCGCGGAGGTTTTCCTCGTGCCGGACCTCGAACCCGGTGTCGGTCATCAGCGAGATCAGGTAGCCGGGACCCTCCAGCTCGCCATCGGGGAAGACGTAGCGGTTGATGAACCCGCTCTTTCGGGCGGCAGGCTCGGTGTTGTCCGGGTGGGTGATGCAGTGATTCAGCAGGCGGCCCTCCGGCCGGAGCTTGCCGAGCAGGAACGCGAAGTAACCCGGAAGCTGCCGTACGCCGATGTGCTCGGTGAGCCCGATCGAGCTGACCGCGTCGAAGCCGGTCTCGCGGACATCCCGGTAGTCGAGGTGGCGGACCTCGGCCAGGCCGGACAGTCCGGCTTTCTCGATGGCCTCCTGGGCCCAGGCCGCCTGCTGTTCGGACAGCGTGGCCCCGAGCGCGCGGACGCCGTATTCCCGGGCCGCGTGCATGACCATGCCGCCCCAGCCGCAGCCGACGTCGAGCAGCCGCATCCCGCTGCGCAGCCCGAGCTTGCGTGCGACCAGGTCGAACTTGTACTCCTGGGCCTCTTCCAGGGAGGACTCCGGAGTCGGGTAACAGGCGCAGGTGTAGGCCATTGACGGGCCCAGCACCCACTCGTAGAAGCGGTTGGACACATCGTAGTGGTGTGAGATCGCGTTCGCGTCGCGGCCTTTGGAGTGCCGCCGTCCGGTCAGCCACCGGCGGCCGGGGCTGACCTCCTGCGGCGGCGGAGCCAGCCGCGGGAGCAGGGTGCGCGGGCCGCCCAGCTCCCGGAGCAGCCGGAGACGCGCGGCCAGGTCGATGTCCACGGTCTGGGCCTTGGCCATCCGGGCCAGCGCGGTGTACATGTCCCCGTCCACGTCGAGGTGGCCGGACACGTACGCCCGGGCGAGCCCGAGCGCTCCGGGCGCCTGGGCCAGGTAGGACACGGCGACGGGCGACCGGACCGTGATGCGGACGGGGGCTCCCTCCGCGCCCGCGCGGCTCCCGTCGTACGCAACGAACTGGACCGGGGCGTCGGGTCCCGCGAAAGTCTCGAAAACTTGCGCCAGGGCCATTTTTTTTCCTCACTTTCCTCGATCTAACCGTGGGCCGGGTCAGGGCGAACAAGGCGGGCAGGCGGGTCAGCGTCCGCGGACGCACTTGTCGTACAGGCCCGGCAGGCGGCCTGCACCGTCGTATTCGCGCTTCAGCTTTTCGTGGGCCACGCCGTTGTAGAGCCGGTTGAAGTCGTCCTCGGTGTAGTAGGAGGTCGAATACAGCGACTTGTGGCCGCCGAGCGCGCCGACCTCGTTTTCGATCAACCGGTTGTGGTAGCCGTCCGGACGGCCCGGGGGCAGCGGCACGGTGCCCCAGAAGCCGAAGTTGACGTACACCTCGCCGGGCTTCAGCGGATACAGCGGCCAGTCGCGCGCGCCGCGTAGCCGCAGCGGGCACATCCAGACCGGGCTCATACCAACCTGGTCCGCGAAGAAGGTGAGGAAATCCGCGGCGCGGCCGACGGGGATCTCCACGTCCTGGATCACCGCCTCGCGGGCCGGGCGCTGCCTGCCCTGATTCAGCGCGTCGGTCAGGCCGAGGCGGCGGTCCAGCGCGACCAGCTTGCGGTACACATCAGAGCGCCGGTAGCGCCGCGGCCACAGGGCCCGGATCAGCGGCTTCTGCATCCCGAACGGCCGGGAGCACCAGAACCAGTCGGTGTCCCACCGCCACAGGTAGTCACGGATGGTCAGAAAGTCCTCGTGCGGCCCGCGGATGGAGGTGTAGTAGATGTCCCGGCCGGTGTAGTCGCTGCGCCAGGGCGCCACGTCGCTGAAGGCCCCGACGGTCAGGTAGAGCTCATCGGGACTGAATGCCACGCCGTCGACGAAGTCCGCACGGTGACCTTGGTAGCCGCCCTCGGCGGCAATCTGCGCGATGGCGGCCATACAGGCGCCCGGGTCGCGGAACGGGAAGTGGCGCAGGTGCACGAGCGGCCGGACCGGCTGCAGCTCGATGGTGAGGGACAGGGCGTAGCCCAGGGTCCCGTAGGAATTGGGGAAGCCGGCGAACAGGTCGCTGTGCTCGTTGCCCGGAGCCGCCGTGACCACCTGGCCGTCGCCGGTCAGGATCTCCATCTCCAGGACCGATTCGTGCGGCATGCCGTTGCCGAGCGAGGTGGACTCGATGCCGAGCCCGGACACCGCGCCGCCCAGGGTGATCGTCTTGAGCTGCGGGACGACCAACGGCATCAGGCCGTGCGGCAGGGTCGCGTCACACAGGTCCTCGTAGGTGGTCATGCCGCCGACGACGGCTACGCGGGCGACGGAATCGACGCTCAGCACGTGACCGAAGGCGGACACGTCGAGCCCGGGCCGGCCTTCGCCGGGCCGGCCGCTCGCTGGGTCCCGGAACCGGAACAGGTTGGAGGTGCGCTTGGCCAGGCGTATCGGCGCATCCGGTGGCGTCGACGCGTAGGCCTGACGGAGCCGCGCGACCGCGGCCCGGTGCTCGGCCATGGCGGCCGGCGGCGCATCCTGGCGGGCGGTTTCCGTCATGCGCCCTCCTTCCTTCGGTACGACTGTGCGGCGCTGCGACCCAGTGCATTCCAGGTCGCAGGCCGCTACACCCGACAAACAGCTCACGCAGTTTATCTTGGCGGGCCCGTCCGTCCAGGACAGTGCTCGGCCGGGCCGTCATTCCGGGGGCTCGGCGGCCTCCGGACCGGGTGCTTCATCGTCGGCGGCGTAGCTGGCGGCGACCTCCTCCGGGGTCATGGGCAGCCGGGCCAGGGACGGCGGGACGCCGGCGTCGATGGTGTCCCGCAGCAGCAGCGCCATCGAATAACCGGGATCGGCGTCCAGGGCGCGGTCCAGGGCCACGTTGGCCAGCGCGCCGTTGCCGCACTGCCAGGCGGTGAAGGCCAGCAGCGCCGCGGGAGCGGGCAGGTAGGCGGGCTCGGCCCGGCGCACGACGTCGGTCCAGAGCCGGGTGTGGGCGTCGCGGAAATCGGGATCCATCCGGGCCCAGGCGTCGTCCCGGACAGCCAGGTGGGCCAGGGAAAGCGACAGCCACGCGACCTGGTCGTCGGTGGCGAACTTGCCGCCGCCCCGGTAGACGCGGAGGGCATCGGCCACTGCGCTGAGCCCTTCCAGCCGGGCGAGGCGGCCGCGTTCGCGCGGGCGGCCCGAGCGGGCCGCGAGGTTGAGCAGGTCCTGGGCGTGGCTGGTCGCGCGGCTGGTCGCCTGCCGCATGGACTCGCGGGTGATCCCGCCGAGCGGGGCGATCGTGGCGGCTAGGGAAGCCCGGTCCGGCAGTACCGGCAGGCCGGCCGCGGCCATGGCCGCGGCAGCCGGATGGGCCGGGTCGAGGCGAACTCCCTCGGGCGGGCAGCAGGAGGGCTCACGGCACAGGTAGGACCAGTAGCGGCCGTCCTCGACGCGCAGGGCGTCCCGCAATTCCAGGCCGGCCCGCTTCGCCTCCGCCCGGATGAGGTCGATGACCGGGGTGACCAGGTGGCCTGGGCCGTAACCGATGACGACCGCCATGGCCTGCCGCTGGCTGGTGAGGACGGCGATCGCGTGCTGGGCGATGGTGCTCGCGGCGGCGGCGGCTGGAGGATCGGGAAGGTCAAAGCGGAGGGTGACGTGAATGCGGCCCTGCGGCGGCCCGGCGCCGAGCACGATCAGGCTCCTGGCCGGGACGAAGCCGAGCAGGTGCGGGACGACAGCGAGGACCGCGGCCGGGGAGCCGACGCTGACGGTGCGCGGCGGGGCAGGCGGAGTAGGCGGGTTCTGCGGAGTGCTGGGGTGGCCCGGATGCGGGAGGTTGCGTCCCGGGGGGAGGTTTCTGGTCATGGGGCCAGGGTTGCCGGGGCGGGTGGCGCGGGGGGCGGGGGCGATGAGCGGGCTGTGGAAAGGGGAAGGAGGCTACACGGGCCGGAGCGGGGCCTTGACGGCAGGAGGTCAGTTGTGCTGCGGGAGCTGGTCGTCGAGGAATTTGGCCACGAGCCCGCGGATCACGGTCGCCATCGAGAACCCGTGCTCGGAGCACCACTCGCGGAGCTTGGCGTGCTGGTCGGCCGGAAACCGGACCGGGACCATCTGCTGGGGCGCTCCGGGCTGCTGAGCGGACGCCGACTTCGCCTCCTGGAAGATCCGCCAGATACCCGCGGTGGCGGTCCGCGGCTCCAGCAAACCAGTCGCACCCGGCAGCCGGTAGGGCCGCCCCCCGGCACGGAGCAGCCAGCCGAACACCTGATCCCGGTCCCCGGCCGGAAGCTGGTTGACGGCCTGGACGAGAAGGGTCACAGCGTCCTCGGGCTCACCCGGCGACGACTTGGGTTCTCCGCTCACGATCAGCTCCTGGTAGGCAGCCCGCATCCGATATCGCAATAGATATCACACGTAGCGCCCAGCGGAGCCACCGCGAGCTGGCGGATTTACTCGCCTGCCCCTTGGCCAGCAGCGGTTACGCGGTCAGCGTGCAACCGGGGCCCGGCTACCGGCACGCGATCGACGCGATATCCCGGGCCGCCAGGCCGGGCTACAGGGCCACGCCCAGCAGGGCATCGACCGCGTCCCGGACCAGGGTGCCGTCGGCCGTGTCGGCGGGTGCGGCGCGGCCGGTGGGCAGGCTCCCGGCGCGGACCTGTTCGGCAGAAGAAATAGCGGCCGCCCACCGGTCCACCACGGCCAGCGCGCCCGGCGCGTCCAGGTCATCGGCCAGCCGCGCACGGATCCCGGCCAGGGTGGCGGCCGCGCTGCCGTGCGGCGCCAGGCCGTCCCGGGCGACCGCGGCAGCCGAACGCCAGCGGGCCAGCCGCGCACGGGCCTCGGCCAGGCCGCCGGCCGTCCATTCCCAGTCTTCGCGGTAGTGGTGCGCGAGCAGGGCCAGCCGGACCGCCATCGGGTCCTCACCGTCCGCCACCAGCCGGGAGACGAACACCAGGTTGCCCAGCGACTTGGACATCTTCTCGCCGTTGAGCCCGACCATGCCGGCGTGCGCGTACGAGCGCGCGAACACGTGCCCGGGATGCCCGGCGAACGCCACCCGGGTGTGCGAGGCGCTCATCTCGTGGTGCGGGAACACCAGGTCGTAACCGCCGGCCTGCACGTCGAAGGCGGGGCCCAGGTGGTCGGTGGCGATGGCCGCGCACTCCACGTGCCAGCCGGGTCGGCCGCGACCGAACCGCGAGTTCCAGGCCGGCTCGCCGGGCCGCTGCGCCCGCCAGACGACGACGTCGAGCGGGTCCTTCTTGCCCGGGCGGTCGGGATCGCCGCCGCGTTCCGCGGACAGCTCCAGCATCTGCGGCAGCGTCAGGTCAGGCAGCGTGCCCGGGCCTGCCAGCGCACCGAAGCCCGGATCGGCGCTCCGGGCGAAGTAGGTATCACCGTCCAGCTCGTACAGCGCGCCGCGGTCGGCCAGCCGCTCAGCGAACCGCTCGATGACTGGGATCGCCTCGACCGCCCCGACCAGCTGGGCCGGCGGGATGAGCCGGAGGGCTTCCATGTCGCCGCGGAACAGCTGAATCTCCCGCGCGGCCAGGTCGCGCCAGTCCTCGCCGTCCCGTTCGGCCCGCTCCAGCAGCGGGTCGTCCACGTCGGTCACGTTCTGGATGTAGGTCACCGGCCGGCCCGCGTCCAGCCAGGCCCGGACGAGCAGGTCCCAGGCGGTGAACGTCGCCGCGTGCCCGATATGGGCCGCGTCGTAGGGGGTGATCCCGCAGGCGTAGATCGTGGCGGGACCCGATCCTAGGTCGCCGGCCGCCGGCCGTATCTCTCCGGTCGCCGTGTCCCGGAGCCTGGGCTCGGGTCCGCGTCCGGGCAGCTGGGGAAGGCTCGGGCGCCGCCAGGAATCCATAAGCACAGGCTATCTTGCGTCGCCATGGGCCGGCCGGCCCGCGGGCTGGGGTCAGGAGCCAGGGCCCGGCGGGCGGCGGCCAGCCGGGCGTCAGGGCGCCAGGGTCTCGGCCAGGTGCGGCGGATTGCCGGTGCTGACGTGCGGGGGCGCCGGGGCGGCCGACG
>Ga0302226_10001572_pt1 | contig 16957 bp, 8 predicted proteins | sample II_Palsa_E3_3_FD_193524 | JGI IMG/M metagenome (GOLD analysis project Ga0302226, IMG submission 193524) | Peat permafrost microbial communities from Stordalen Mire near Abisko, Sweden - II_Palsa_E3_3 | ecosystem: Environmental > Terrestrial > Soil > Palsa > Peat permafrost | place: Sweden...
AGCACGCGCAAAAAAAATCGCCGATGAATCCAGGGGTCGCATTTGCAGGAAAGATGTCGTCGCATCATGTCCTCGCGGGGCTGCTCGCCCACCTGCGCAGGTTCCGCTCGCAAACCGTCCGCGGGCCCGACAGCACGGCGGCCCAGCTGGGCATGATGGAGAGGCTGCTGCTGAGCTTCCGGCCGGCCGCCTTCCCGCATCCAGTCGCGGCCCTTTGGGATCACGTGGCAAACTTGCCCCAACTCGGACGGGGTGCGCTCGTCTTTGCCGACCGCAGCGACGTCACGGCGGCTGCCTCGCCAGGCCGTGCGCCCGCCAATGTGCTCGTGCTCGAGCTTAAGCATATTCCGGTCCAGCCCGGCGCGACCAAGCGGACCAAGCGCACGGCCCTGCGCAAAAAGGTCGCCGAACAGGTCGAGGCGTCGATGGCCGCGTGGGCCCGCAACCACCCGCGCGACACCGTCCACGGGATCGTCTACACCAACGAGCCTTGGCGGCAGGGCAAGCAGCTGACCATCCCGCCGCCTACCGCGACCCCACTGGCTGTCGATCTGCCCACAACCGCCCAACTGGAGGCGGTCCACGTGCCACAAGATCTGGATGCACCCGGCAGCTTGGCACCCACTTTGTCGTCTGCGTTAAAGCGTGGCCACGAGAGCGATGACGACGAGGGCCAACCGCCGGTGCTGAGCTTGCCTGTACGGCCTCCCCCGAAAAAGAGGACCAAAAGCGCGGCGCCAGCGGTGTTCAGGGAGGCCACTTTCAGCGACGACGAGATCGAGAGGCGGCGGGTGCTGCTGGAACGGTCGACCGACTTGCTCGACGGGACCGCCGACGCAGGTGAGCAGGAAATGCAACGATTCCTGTTGACCAACTTTGCGCCGCCCGAGTTTCCCTACGCGATCGCCGCAGAGTGGGATTTTGTGTGTGGCTTCTCCAACCTCGGGCGCGGTGATCTTGTCTTTTCCAGCCAGCCTGTCGACATCGTCCGTCACGAGGCGCCGCACCAAACCCCTGTCAGCGTCCTCGTCGTCGAGATTAAATTCATCGCGTCTGGTTCAAGTCCGACGAATCGGCGCAAGAGAACGGGCGCGAGGCAAAAGGTGCGAGAACAGATCGTCGCGGCTATGGAGGCATGGCAAGCGCTGCATCCACGAGACACCGTCCACGGCCTCATCTACACAAACGAGAGTACACGCCACGGCGCCAGGCTCACCGAAGCCCACTTGGCGGCCACCGACCCCGTCCAGATCGTTGTTCCCTCGCTCCCTCCCTCCCTCGGCATACAAACGTACATGCCGATTTAGCATCGAGTATCATGATCCTTTGCCGGTGCACAGATTTTTATTTTTATTTATTTGTTTATTTTGCATATGCCACCTGGCTGGATCGACAGAGTGAAGTGAAGAGGGACATAGGATGGGTCGCGGGTCAGCGGAGGCTGTCTTGATGCTGCTGCTGGCCTTGATGCTGCTGCTGGCCGTGGTACTGCTGGCCGGCCTGGCCCTGCTGCTGGCTGTAGTTGATATCGACGTTGCTCGTCTGCTGGATCTTGCCTTGACCACCGTCGCCATCGCCCTGCTGGTTCTGCTTGGTCTCCGAGTCACGGTCAAAGCTGCAGAGGGCAAAAGAAAAAAAAGGTAAACACACATTAGATTATTGTACGCACATGCTCTTGATTTTCGCCTGCGCTTTCTCTGCGAATGGGGAAGCATTTCGTTAGACGACAGCCGCAGCAACGAGACGTACTCAGCATGATGGTCGCTGTCGTCGGGTTTTTGAAATTGGGGGTGTGGAGCGACGCCGATTTGAGCTTTTCGAAGCATCGAGCGTCGACCGTGCTCCACACAAGCAATTCACCGACGGAGCTAGCACCAATGCGCCTGCGGCAGCGCCCGACCCACTGCCCTCCCCCTCCAGGCTGGTCCTGCGCAGCTTGTGCACACATTCTCTTGGCAGGAACGTGTCAGCGCATGAATATGCACGAGTGATCCGCACGTGAATCAGAGTGGTTGGGCGGTCCAAGTGAAATGAATTCTTGAAACGACCGAGGACAAGGCGCGCGTCTGCCCCCGGCCGGTCAGAGGTCGCGGCGGCATCGGATAGAGCACAGCTCGGTTGCTCTGGACGACAAGTCAAAACGTGGGCTGGATAGGGGGTGAACGCGCGAGCGACCAATAGAAAGAGGGGCAAGAAAATATTTTCACCGTTTCCGTGTTGATACATTTTTTCACCCCTCTCTTATTTTTTCACGTTGTCCTCCGCTCTCTCACGCCAGCGCACAGCATCCGCAACCGGTGTGGCCGTCGCTGTGCCCGGCAGCCCCCCTCCTGCCGCTTTTATTGGCCACGAAAGTGAACCCAGGACGCTCAGATGAAACGTTCTCTGAAACGCGTTTCTGGTGTTGTTTTATTTTTAAAAATATTCGGGGTTCCTTGTATTGCCACGCTCGGTCGGGTTTGCCCTCCCCCCCAGCGTGCGCTCTCACTGTGTCGGGCCGTCCGTTTCGCTATCCGCCGCAAACAGCGGCTGCAAAAAAGGTGTTTTGGGTTTTTGTCTTATCTTGCCCCTCTTTTCGCCTTATCTGCTTTTCGTTGCTCACACAAAATAACTTGAAATTCTCTTTCACCTGCGCCCGCGTATCCAATGACACTCTCCCGCACCCTCGCGTCCGCTGTCCCTGTCTCCGCGCGGAGCCAGCCGGCTGGGGCTTTTGCTATCTTTTTTTTTTTTTCTCACCACCTTTTCACGTTCCAACTGAAAAGTGGTCTGAAACCGGCTTTCTGTTTTTTATCAAAAAATAAATTAAAAAATAGGTCCTGTTGCGCGGCAAGCTCAGCACCCGCGTCGCTACCTGTACCCCCCCCCCCCCCTTCTCTCTCGCGCGCGCCCCACCCTCGTCTCCAGGGCGACCGTGAGAGGTACTCGCTCCCACCCTTTTGTTGTTTTTGATCGCCCCCGCAAATTCCAGATCATTCCAGATGGCGGCATTTTCGCCTTTCCACCCTCGAGCGCTGCTGCTGCTCGTGGCACTGTGTGCGGCCGCCGTCCATGCCCAGTTCCTGCCGATTGTAAGCATCTCGGGCTCCAGCTATTTTGGCAACGGCGTGGCCGTGGGGCCCAACGGGTTCCTCGCCGCCGGCAGCCCATCCTACAGCAACTCGAAGGGCCAGCTCTCTGTGTACACGTGCACGACGGGCTCATCCTGCTCGGTCACGTACTCTGTCACGGGCGGCTCGGGCATGTGCCTGGGTGTCGACGTCGCGTACTCGCCCTCGAGCACGCTCCTGGCCGCTGGTGCGCCCTGCGGCAACACCGTGTACGTCTACAAGTGCTCGCCGTCCTCGTGGTCGTGCACGCAGATCGGGTCGTGGCAGGGCAGCGAGAACCTGGGAACGTCCGTGGCCGTCTCGGGCTACATGGTTGTGATGGGCGGCGACAACTTCTTCAACTACGACTTTTACGACTACTACGGCGAGGACATCTCCGATGGCTACGCCTACGCCGTGGGCTGCACAGACACGACCTGCGGATCCGCCGTTGAGCTGTCGGGCTCGCCCACGGACGGCTGCTACGGCTACTCGGTGGCCGCCTCCAGCCCGCTCGCCGCCGTGGGCCAGTTTTGCGCGTCCAACTCGCACTCGTGGCAAGGAGGCGTCAAGATCTACAACTGCGCGTGCTCGGGGACAACCTGCTCGTGCAGCAGCGCCAACACGTACTGGGGCTCGTCGTCCAGCTCGAAGAACGTCTTTGGCTACTCGGTGGCCCTGACCGGCACCACCCTCGTCGTCGGCGCCCCCGGCATGTCCAGCTCGGAGACCCTCCAGGGCGCCTACTACACGTTCTCGTGCACAACGGCCTCCCCTCCGGTCTGCTCCGAGGTCAACGGACCCAACTTTGAGACGTCCGCCTTTGCCGAGTACGAGGACGAGATGGGCTATGCCGTGGCAGCCGGCGGCAACTACGTCGTCGTGGGCTCGCCCGGCCAGACGGGCAACTACCAGGGCACGTCGTACGTCTTCAACTGCCCCACCTGCACCACCGTCTGGCAGTACTACACAGCCCCTATCAACAAGGGCTACGCCGGCGAAGCCGTCGCCACCGACGGCACCAGCGTCGTCATCGGCGCCCCCGAATCCAGCACCGTCTACTACTGGCAGGGCTGCGTCTCACCCTGCGCCACCTGCTCGGGCACCACCACCACCTGCACGAGCTGCGTGTCGGGCTACTATTTTTACAACAGCCAGTGCTACAACCCGTGTCCCTCGGGCACCTACGCCAGTGGCTCTAGCTGCGTCGCGTGCACCTCGCCCTGCGCCTCGTGCACGTCATCGTCGGCCTGCACAACCTGCGTCAGCGGATCCTACCTCTCCGGCACGAGCTGCGTCACAACGTGCCCCGTCGGTACCTTTACCAGTGGATCGACGTGCGCGCAGTGCAGCACGGCCTGCACCGCCTGCTCGGGATCGTCCACGACCTGCAGCTCGTGTGCCTCGGGCAACTACCTCTACAACGGCAACCAGTGCGTGTCCTCGTGCCCCAGCGGCTACTTTGCCAACGGCAACGTGTGCTCGGCTTGCACCAGCCCGTGCTCTTCCTGCGCGGGATCGTCCACGACATGCACCGCCTGCATCGCCAACAACTACCTCTCGGGCTCGACCTGTTCGACCACGTGCCCGTCCGGCTCCGTCGCCAGCGGCTCCACCTGCGTCCTGTGCACCAGCCCCTGCTCGGCCTGCACCGGCACGACGACAGCATGCACGTCCTGTATCAACAGCTACCTTTTGTACGGCTCCACCTGCGTCACCTCCTGCCCCGCCGGCACCTACCTCTCTGGCTCCACCTGCCTGGCGTGCACCAGCCCGTGCTCCACTTGCTCGGCCAACGGTGGCTCGTCCTGTCTCTCGTGTATCGGCGGCTACTTGCTCTCCGGGTCCACGTGCTCGCTCTCGTGCCCCTCCGGCTACTTTGCCAGCGGATCGTCCTGCGCCCAGTGCTCGTCCTCGTGCGCCACCTGCTCGGGATCCGCCTCGACCTGTCTCACCTGCGCGTCTGGCCAGTACCTCTACGGCGGCTCGTGCCAGACCAACTGCCCCAGCGGCACCTACGCCGACGCCCCCTCGGCCAGCTGCCTGCCGTGCACCGCCCCCTGCGCCACCTGCAGCACCTCGGCCACCACGTGCACCTCGTGCAGCTCCCCCTACCTGCTCAACGGCGCCGCGTGTGGCACGTCCTGCCCCAGCGGCACCTACGTGTCCTCGTCCACCTGCGCCAGCTGTGTCGCCCCATGTGCCACGTGCTCGTCCGCTTCCACCTGCACCAACTGCACGTCGAGCCAGCTGCTCTACGGCGGATCGTGCAGCACAACCTGCCCCTCGGGCACGTACCAGAACAGCCCCACAACGTGCGCGGCTTGCTCTGCGCCCTGCGTCACCTGCTCTGCCGCGGGCACCGCCAGCTGCCTCTCCTGCTCGACCGGCTACCGCCTCTACACGGGCTCGTGCGTGACCACCTGCCCCGCCGGCAGTTTCGCGCCCGCCTCGCCCTCGACCGTGTGCTCGGACTGCGACCTCTCGTGTGCCACTTGCTCGTCATCCGCCACGACCTGCACCGCCTGCGCCGCTGGCCTGCTGCTCTCCGGCTCCCAGTGCCTGGCATCCTGCCCCTCGGGCACATACCAGAACAGCGCCACGACCTGCGCTGCCTGCACCGCCCCCTGTGCCACCTGCTCGGGAACGGCCACGAATTGCTCGTCGTGCACCGGATCTCTGCTGTCGTACAACGGGCAGTGCTACTCGACGTGCCCCACCGGTGCCTTTGCCTCGAGCACGTCCACGTGCGCCGCCTGCCAGTCGCCCTGCGCCACTTGCTCGGGATCGGCATCGACCTGCACCGGCTGCGTCTCGGGCTCCTTCCTGTCGGGCAGCAGCTGCATCAGCACTTGCCCCTCGGGTTCCTATGTGTCGGGCACCAACTGCGCCTCGTGCTCGTCCCCCTGCGCCAACTGCACCGGCACGGCCACCACCTGCACCGCCTGCAGCGCCGGCTCCCTCTTCTACCAGGGCTCCTGCTACGCATCGTGCCCCGCCGGCTCGTACGCCAACACTGCCTCCACGTGCGCTGCCTGCACCAGCCCGTGCGCCTCGTGCACCACGTCGGCGACCACGTGCAACGGCTGCGTGGCCAACTACTACCTCTCGGGCACGGCATGCCTCACGTCGTGCCCCTCTGGGTCCTTCATCAGCACCGGATCAGTCTGCGCGCCCTGCACCGCCCCGTGCGCCACCTGCACGGCCACATCGGGCACGACCTGCGCCTCGTGCGTCGCAAACACCTACCTCTTCAACAGCACCCAGTGCGTCGCCGCGTGCCCCAGTGGCTACTACATCAGCGGATCCACGTGCGCACAGTGCTCGTCCACTTGCGCCACCTGCGCCACCAACGCGACCGCCTGCACGACCTGCGCCGCCGGCAAATTCCTCTACCTGGGCACGTGCTATAGCGCCTGTCCCACCGGTACGATCACGTCTGGCGCGTCGTCGTGCGCCGCGTGCACCTCTCCCTGTGCGACCTGCGCTGGATCGATCTCGTCGTGCACCACGTGTGCCTCGGGCTACGTGCTGAGCGGATCCCAGTGCTTCCTGGGCTCGTGCCCGACCGGCCAGTTCCTCACGTCGCCCACGGGATCGACGTGCGCCAACTGCCAGGCGCCCTGCTCGGCCTGCACGGGCTCGGCCACCAGCTGCACCACCTGCCAGGCCAACTATGTGCTCTACAACAACGTGTGCTACTCGTCCTGCCCCGCCGGCACCTTCCAGAGCGGGTCGACATGCGTGGCCTGCACCAGCCCCTGCGCTACCTGCGGCGGATCGGCCACCAGCTGCACCGCCTGCGACAGCGGGACCCACCTCAGTGGCAACACGTGCGTCAACACGTGCCCGGACGGCTCGTACCTCGACGCGGGCATCAACGCGTGCGTTTCGTGCCAGCTGCCCTGTACCAACTGCTCGACCTCGGCCTCGACGTGCACCTCGTGTGTTTCTGGCTTCACCCTGAGCGAATCCTCGTGTATCAACGGCTGCTCCGCCGGCATGTTTGACTCGGATGGAACCTGCACCAACTGCACCTACCCCTGCGCGACCTGCACAGCCGAGGGCGACCAGGCGTGCCTCTCGTGCACCAGCGGCCTCGGCCTGCGCTACTACAACGGCCAGTGCAACAGCACGTGCCCCAGCGGCACTGTCCCCGACGACACGGGCACAGAGTGCACGCTCTGCACCGCGCCCTGCGCCACCTGCAACAACACGGCCGACACGTGCACGTCCTGCCTGGGCGGCTACTTGTACGACGACGTCGCCAACGCGTGCGATCTGGTCTGCCCAGTTGGAACGGTCGCCAACGGCGTCAACTGCAACGTGTGCACGCTCCCCTGCACCAGCTGCAACACCACGGCCACCACGTGCACGTCCTGCCAGAGCCCCGCGCTGCTCTACGGCTCGGCCTGCTACGACGTCTGCCCCGACGGCACGATCGCCTCTGGTTCCAACTGCGTGCCCTGCGACCCCTCGTGCGCCACCTGCCAGGGATCGTTCGACACGTGCGCCACCTGCCCCACCGGCGCGTTCCTCTCCAACGGCCAGTGCCTCGCCGCGTGCCCCGCAAACATGTACGTGGACGGCAGCCAGTGCTCCTCCTGCTCCGCGCCCTGTGCCAACTGCACCGGCCTGCCCACGACCTGCACCAGCTGCATCGCGACCTACTACTACCTCGCCGCGTCATCGCAGTGCCTCACCAGCTGCCCCGCCGGCACGTACCAGGACACCACCGACGCGACCCTGACGTGCCTCTCGTGTGACCTCTCCTCGTGCGCCACGTGCGTCACATCGCCCACCCAGTGCCTCACGTGCCCCAGCGGCCAGGTCCTCTCGGGCACGTCCTGCGTTGCCGTCTGCGGCGACGGCGACTACGCCGACAGCGCCGGCGTGTGCGAGCCCTGCACCTCGCCCTGCGCAACGTGCTCGTCCGCATCCACGTCCTCGTGCAGAACCTGCGCCAACGGGACCCTGCTGTACGACGGCGTGTGCTCGTCCGTGTGCCCCGAGTTCACGTTCGACCCGATGGACGGCAGCGGCACCTGTGCGTCCTGTGCCTCGCCCTGCTCCACCTGCACCGGCCTCAGCATCGGCGACTGCACCGCCTGCGTCACCAACTATGCCCTGCTCGACGGCGTGTGCTACGACGGCTGCCCCGATGGCACGACGCAGACCACCAGCAGCAGCGGCGCCGTGTGCTCGTCCTGCCAGTGGCCCTGTGCCACCTGCGACGTCTCCATCGACAGCTGCACGTCGTGTTCCAGCGGCTACTCGCTCTTTGGCAACACGTGCGAGTCGGTGTGCCCCCCGCAGATGTTTGTGTCGGGCGCCGAGTGCGCCCCCTGCTCGTCGCTCTGCGGCAACTGCTCCTCCTCGGCCACCACGTGCACGTCCTGCAACCAGGCGTCGGGACACTACCTCTCCCAGGCGACCTGCGTGACCCAGTGCCCCAGCGGCACCTATGCCGACGCATCCACCGACAGCTGCCTGCCCTGTGACCCCTCGTGCGCCACGTGCTCGTCTGCCTCCGCCACCTCGTGTGCCTCGTGCCCCAGTGGCGCCTTCCTCGCCAGCTCGGGCGCGTGCGTGACCTCGTGCCCCCCAGGGACGACGAGCGTGACCCTTGCTGGCCTGGCCCAGTGCCTCGCCTGCACCAACGGCTGCGCCAACTGCTCCTCCACCACGTCCACCTGCACGGCCTGTGCTGGCTCTTTGGGCTTCCTCTACAACGCCACGTGCCAGTCCTCGTGCCCCACCGGTTCAATCCAGTCGTCCCTCATCGACAAGCTCTGCGTGCCGTGCCAGTCGCCCTGCGCCGCCTGCAGCCAGACCACGTCCAACTGCACCGCCTGCTCGCCCTCGGGCCCGCAGCCCCTGCTGTACCAGAACGAGTGCGTCGCGACGTGCCCCGCAGGCACCGTTGCCGTGGGATCGGCCTGCGTCGCCTGCACGGCCCAGTGTGCCACGTGCACGGCCGGATCGCCCAGCAACTGCGCGTCCTGCCTGGGCGGCTACTTTGAGTACGGCAACCAGTGCGTCCAACCGTGTCCCAGCGGCACCTTTGCCAACGGCGCCGTGTGCTCGGCCTGTGCCGGATCGTGCGCCACCTGCGTGGGCACCAACTCTACCTGCGTCACCTGCAGCCCGTCGACCATCCTCTCTGGCGCCTCCTGTGTTGCCCAGTGCCCCACCGGCACCTTTGAGAGCACGGCCGGCTCCGTGTCTGTGTGCGCCCCTTGCGACCCCTCGTGCGCCACCTGCTCGTCCTCGGCCACAACCTGCTCCTCGTGCCCGTCCGGCCTGTACTATGACGAGGCCACCCTGGCCTGCTACGCCGCCTGCCCCGATGGCACGTACCTGAGCGGCAACACGTGCCTGTCGTGCTCGGGAAGCTGCGTGACCTGCTCTGGCTCGGCCAGCTCATGCACCAGCTGCCCCTCCGGTGACCTGCTGGACCCTGTCGCCGGCACGTGCTCGTCCTCGTGCCCGATCAACGAGATCCCCAACGGGATCGAGTGCGTGGCCTGCACCGCGCCCTGCGAGTCGTGCACCAACACGACCACCCAGTGCCAGTCGTGCGTCACCGGCACGTACCTGCTCGGCGGTACCTGCTACACCACGTGCCCCAACGGCTACATCGCCGGCAGCGCCCACGACTGCGTCCAGTGCACGCCGCCCTGCGCCACCTGCGAGGACAATGCGCTCACGTGCACATCCTGCAACCTTGGCAGCGCTCTCCTCGGCTCGACGTGCGTCAGCCAGTGCCCCCCCGGCACTTTCCTGAGCGGATCTGTCTGCGCGCCCTGCAACGCGACCCTGTGCAACGAGTGCGTCGGCACTGACGCGACCTGCACGTCCTGCCCCAACGGTCTGCTCCTGGACGGGACCCAGTGCGTGTCCTCCTGCCCCGATGGCACGCTCGCCGCGGCCGGCCAGTGCCAGCCGTGCTCGTTCCCCTGCTCCACCTGCTCCGTCTTCTCCGCCGCGTGCACCACGTGCGTGCCCGGCTTCTTCTTCTACACGAGCCAGTGCTACACCACGTGCCCTGTCGGCTCGATCGTCAACACGAGTGACCCCACGGGTTCGTGCATGCCGCTGCCGCCCAGCTGCCCCTCCCTCACGGCCACCGATGGCAGCAGCGGCACGTTCCCCCAGACGGCCCCCAACACCTACGTCAACGGCACGTGTGCGCCCGGCTTCAGCGGCACCGTCGAGGGCTACTGCCTTCCCTCGGCCGCCTGGGGCAACTTTACGCTCAACTGCACCTTTGACGTGGTTCTCTCGGGCACGCGCGTGTTCGACCTGCGCTCGAGCTACGTGGACGCGACGTCGATCGTGCTGGCCTGGGACACCAACGGCACCTCCGTGTTCCAGTACGTGGCCTACATCTCGTCGGACGGCATCACGTTCCAGCCCATCTTCACCACGGGCCTGATCAAGAGCCCCACCGTGGCCGTGGCCGGGCTGGTCCAGCACACGCTCTACTACTTCCAGGTCTTTGGCTCGTCCGGCCGCGGGGACCACGACGTCGACGGCGCACAGGTGGCCGTCCTGACCGACATCAACCCACCCGGCGCACTCGTCATCAAGGACATTGTCCAGTCGGGCTTCCTCGTGACGTGGCCCGCACCCGTCGACTCGCTCGCCCAGTTCTACAGCGTGTCCCTCCAGGTCGTCAACGGTGACAGTCGAAAGCGCGTGGCCCCTCACGTGGGCAACGGCACGGCCACCACCGCTCCCTCCACTGCGCCCGCCTCTGGCAGCACCGGCACGTGGACGATCGAGGGCATCGTGCCCGCCAACGGCAACGCCAACACGTTCAACATCAGCGGTGTCAACGCGAGCCAGTCCTTTGAGGTGTGGGTGCAGGCCAGCATCGACGGTGTTTCCTTTGAGCCCACCGGCTCGCGCGCCTCGGTCAAGACCACCGCGCCCAGCACGCCCGGCGGCGTCAACTACGCGCCGCCCACGGGTGTGATCGCTGCCGTCGTGGTGGTGGTCGTGCTCGTGCTCGTCATCCTGTGCATCGCCCTGCTCTGCTACCGCCGCCACCTGCGCAGGCGCCAGAAGGAGATCCTGGACAACTTTGGCTCGGACATGCAGCTGGGCTCGGTCGGCTCGCTGCGCGCAGGCACGTTCATCCCTGCCAACGTCGAGATCGGCAAGGAGATTGGCGACATGCCCGACGTCACCAAGACGCACACACAGATCGCGGGCGCGGACGCCACCATGGTCAACACCGTGCTCGAGGTGGCCCTCCCAGGCTTCCTCAAGCTGGACTACGAGCAGGACCTGCGGCCCCTGGGCAAGCTGACCGAGGGCGGCGCCGGCACGATCTGGAGGTCGGACCTGATGGACGCCAAGGTGGTCAAGCGCAACAACAACACGACCGTGGCAGCCGTCAAGCACATCGCCGACTCGCCCAACCTGGACTCGGACGGCAACCTGGAGCGGTTCCACCAGGAGGTGGCCATCATGTGGTCCCTGTCGTTCCACCCCAACATCATCAAGCTCATCGGCTACACCGACGAGCCCCGCACCATCGTCACGCCGCTGTACAAGACCGACCTGTACCGCTTCCTGCACACGCAGGCCGACAAGACCCGCCTCAACTCGGACCTGATGCTGCATCTGTGCTCGGGCATCATGGCCGGCCTCGACGCCATCCACTCGATGGGCGTGGCACACCGCGACATCAAGTCGCCCAACATCCTCCTCAACGAGCCTACACGTGGAGGCCTCTACCCCATCCCGCTCATCTGCGACTTTGGCCTCTCGCGTGCCAACGATGACGCGGTCGCCAAGGCCGTCATCATCAACGGCCTCTCGCCCCGCTACGCCGCCCCCGAGGTCTTTGCCCGTGCCGTCCTGCGCGGGGCCAGCTCGACCATCGACGACGACAAGCGCTCCGACATGTACTCGATCGGCGTCACCTTCTGGGAGGTCTTCACGCGCACAGTCCCGTGGACCGGCGTGAACAACGAGGAGGTCGAGCGCACCGTGCGCAACGGCGGCCGTCTCTCGCAGGTGCACCCCGACGAGAAGGACGAGGTCCACATCCTCGTGTGCAGCACGATCGACCAGTGCCTCCAGAACAGCGCGCCCCACCGGCCCACCACCGGCTCGCTCAACACTCGCTTCATCGACTTGATCCAGCTGCGCAACGGCGGCGTCCCCAGCTCTCCCCTGCCCAGCCCCCTGCCCATGTCGCCCCGATCGGGCTCCACCAACGGAGCCCCTCGTCCGCCGCCGCCGTCGGGTCCCGCCGTGCCTCAGATGACCATCATGCTCGGCGACAACCGGCGCGCCTCGCTCAGCTTCACCTCGGTGCCGCGACCGCTCTCCACGGCGGCGCCCGCTGCGAGCTCGCCCGGCCTCCACTACCAAAACAACAACAGCAGCGGATCGCTCATGTATTGAAGGGATCCAGCCATGGCATAGTTATTTCACGAACTCCCTTTTTCTTAGTCTTACTGCTTTTTTTTTTGTTTGCACTTATTCAATGAAGTCACTCGGCACTTGTTTCGTCCCTGATGTTTCGGGTTTTAATTTTTTTTCAGAAAGAATTATTTTTACTCGAGCTGTCAACCCGGCTTTACATCGTGCATCTACCTACCTACCTGCCTACCTACCTACCTACCTACCTACCTCTGGCTGTGCTAGTGGCTGTTACATATTTAGATTTTACATGAGGCGCCGGCGGACGGCATTGGCGACGTTTTCGCGGATGAGGTTCTTGTAGGACTGGTACCAGCTGATGTTGTCCAGTTGGACCTGCTTGAGCTCGGCGGCGTTCTCGGGCAAAAGCCACCGTGCGATGATCTCGGGGGCCTCGTCCCAGTCGGGCACGATGATGAACGGCGCGCCAGGATGGGTCTTCGCAAAGTTGCCCTCGTCGAAATCAGCCTGCGCCATGACCGGGATGGCGCCGCTCTCCCAGGCCTCGTACAGCCGGATGGTCTCGACCGAGTTGCCGCCGGGACAGAAGGCCAGCTTGGTGTCCTGCATCTTGAACGCGTAAAACTCGGGCGAGTACCCGCCCGCGAATTCCTCCTGCTTTTCCATGAGGCACTTTACCAGCCCCTTTTTCCTGGCCGCCTTGAAGACGTCCATCATGTGCTGCCGCTCCTTCCGCATCGAGCCAGAGAACCAGCAGTCGACCGAGCGCTGGTGCACGTGCTTGAGGATGGCCGGGTTCCAGGGCGCGCGCCCGTTGAAGTAGCCCGTGGGCTCGTAGACGACGCGGTCGCTGTCGCGGTACTGGTGCTCGTGGTAATAGGGCCTGATGATGAGCTTGACGTAGGCCGGGTCCACGGCAGACTGGTTGTACAGGCCGCTCTCGTCCGCGACGATAAACAGGCCAAACTTGCCGCTGGGCACGATGCCCGTCCGGTGCACGATCCGCGCCCTCTCGTCCGAGTCCGTGCGGAAGCCCATGATCAGCACGGGCCCCGGTGGCGCCGGGTGCCTCTTCCACTCCTTCTCGTCGGTGCCGTTGCCCTCGACGATCACAATGTTGACGGGCATGCCCACCTTTTCCATCATGTCGAACGAGAAAAAGTGCCAGTTCTCCACGCGCACGAGCTCGTTCCGCAGCCAGTAGATGGACAGCACGTGCTTGTCGTCGCCCAGCAGGCCGTCCCGCGCCGGGCTGTCTGGCCGAGCTTTGTTGCTGCTGCTCCCTTCCCCATCGACCTTTGACTCGTCACCCTGAAACTTGGAGTGCACCCACTGGATCGGCACCGACGCGTTGCTGTTGACAAACGTCATGTTGAACAGCAGCAGGAACAGGAACAGCCCGGCCACGAGCAGCAGACGCGTGAAGAGCGCGTGTTCCATGGCAGCGCTCACTTCGGCCGACCAGTCTGTCGATATGCACAAACTCATTGCCCAGGTTGCATTCCAGGGTCACACTTTGCCGCTCCACAAGTCCGCGTCGGCGATGCTCGTGTGCTCCTTTTTGAAACCCGTCCAAAAAAGGTTGGCCAATTATAATATTATTCAAAGTCTTCCAATCCGTGCGTGCTGAATCTGAGGAAGAAAGATTTCTTTTTTTTTTTTTTTCACTGTGGTCAGTAGAAAAAGAGGGTGTCAGAAAGGGAGAAGGAAAGAAAACTTTTTAGTTGGCTTTGGAAAGGGCCTGGATAGCAAAGTGCTTGACGTCCTGGTCCTTGTCGCTGGCGATGAGTGCTTCGAGGACGGGTCGGATGTTGCTGTCGATGACAGACTTGTGTGTTGGCGTGAGGACGATGATGATCTTTTCAAGCGTCTTGGCGACGTTGAAGCGGATGTTGGGGATGGGGTCTTGTGCCATGTTGAGGATGACGGGTAGCATGACGTCGACGATAACAGGGGTGCCCACGACCTCCGAGAGTGACTGTAGTGAAAAAAAAAAAGAAAAGAAAAATTCAGCTCTAAAAAAAAACAGAAAACAGCGTACTCGGACGGCAAGGAGTGTTGTCATGCGGTAGAGGTAGTTGGAGTGGGAGCTCATGCCGATGACCTTGGGGACAATCATCTGCTGGGCCCACTGGACGCCAAAGACCTCGGTCAACTTGCGCAGGTTGAGCGCAGCCGCGTCACGGATGGAGAAGACCGAGTCGCCGAGCCACGACATGCACAGGCCCGCGAGCTTCTCGTCAAAGAACTCGACTCCGAGCTGCTTTGCCAAGAGGGGGATATACTCGATGATCGCTAGTCGCACGCGCCACTGCTTGTCCTCGGCCAGCTCGACGATGGCGGGGAGGAGAGACTGCGAGAGGAGCTCGATGCCAATCACTGGATTATTGCAACTTGTCAGTCGACTAAAAAGGCGCAGATTCATACCCTCATTGACATAGTCGAGCTTGGAGATGATGTTGAGGCGGACGTCGGAAAAATCGTCCTTGAGGAGTTGGAGGAAGAGGGGCAGGAGGTTGTCGATAGTGCTGTCGCGGAAAAAGAGTTGGGACAAACAGGGGCAAACCAAAGAAGGGGGAAAAAAGGGGGGTACCTGGACTTGCCGAGGATTGGTGAGAGGGCACCGATGTGCTGGGCAAGCGAGGCACGGACGTGCTGCGACGAGTCGGTCACAAGGTCCTTGACGCAGGGAAGGATCTGCTTGAGCACAACCGAGGTGTCGTCCTTGGTCGCAACGAGCTTACTGAACCCGGGGACCTTGGCTGCGGCGGCGGTGCGCACCTCTGCCTCGTTGTCGCGGAGAAGGGCGACGTAGGCGGCGACGAGCTCCTGTTTTGTGATCTCGTCTCCGAGTGCGACGGCGATCTAGGCAAGAAATTAAAGGCGAACTCATTTGGTTGCTTACATCGACAAAGTTATCGGCAGTCATGTAGCGCACACGCCACGACTTGTCGGATGCGACGGCCTTGACGTGGTTGAGGAGGTGCGTCTCGAGACAACGCAATTAATTCAACCAGCGATACAATAAAAAATACCTTGCTCTCCGCGGGGGTGAGGAACGACGCAATGGCGACGGCGGCGGGGATGACGAGGACGCGGACCGAGTCCTGAACAGACAGCTCAAGTCAGCATTACCGACACACACAACTGATCTCCACTGGCGTACGTGCTCGTCGCTGGCGAGGGCGGTGAACAGCGCGACGCCATCCTTCAGCACGTGCGCCTTGCTCATCGTCTTCAAGAACTCGCTGAGGTTGCTGGCGGCAGCACGGCGGACCATGGGCGACTCGTCCTTGGCGAGCTGGGCAAAGAGGCTGTTTCCGACAATTGAGACAAAAAGAAACAGCACGAGTGGTACCCTCGCAGGGCGTCCTTGTCGTCGGCGCCAACACGGGCATAGATCGCGGCAAAGAGGCCGCAGGCAGACGTGCGCGAGGTGAAGAACTCGGCCGTGGCCAGACGCTTGAGCATGGGCACAAAGTCGGTCACGAGGGCGTCCTCGTGTGCGAGCGCGGTCAGCTTGTTGAGGGACTCGACCGCCTTTTGCATAACCTGCCGTCAACCAAACGACGCCCCCCTCGCACCAAAAACACGCACCTTCTCGCGCACGACCGTCTCCTCTTGGGCTGCGAGGTTCTCGAGGGCGGACAGCAGCACGGGGATGTGCTCGGCTCCACCAATCAGCTCGGTGAACTTGCCCAGCTCGTCCGCGAGAGCGAGCAGAATCTCGTCCTCGTCGTCAATCGACTCTGCACCCCCCCAAAAAAAAAAAAATTCCATGAGCTACGGCCGACACACGGGGATGCACCCACCGCCGAGGAAGGGGACCAGCTCGAGACGCGTTCGCTCGGCGCCGAGGGCGAGGGCAATCGTGCTCAGACGACGGATGGCGTTGAGACGAAGGGCGACGTCCTTTTTTTTTTTCGGGTCGTTCGAATCAAAGGGAACAAAAAACAGTGAGACGCCCTTTATTCATAGAGAGCGCACGCACCTCGTGCTTGAGCTCGTCGATGAGCACGGCAATGGGGTACAGCGCGTCCTCCTCGGTGAACGGCATTATGTGGTCGTGTTTTTTTTCCCTGAGGTTTGCAGGTTAACTGATTGCCACCGCTTTTTTATTTTCCAGTGAGGGAGGGAGAGGGGAAAGGGGGGAGAGAAGGCGCAGACAGACAGCACACGAGGCGGCGCGGCTGCAGCACGGGCCGCTCTCAAGCAGCAAAAAACAGCCGTTGTTCGAAAAAAAAAGGAAACTCTTACGAGTTGCACCAGGCCGCCAAATCCAGTCTGTCGAAAGTGCCGCCATGTCGACGTTTTTGCTCGTCCCCTCGCCACGCCTCCCAATCCTGCGCCCAGCCGTGACTGGCTCTCACCGTCAAGCCGCGGATGCGGGGGGGAATGAAAAAATTTCGAAAAAATTCAATCTGGCAGCATAAAAACGTAGGCAGCGGATGGCTCGCCTTCCCTGT
>Ga0302226_10001574_pt1 | contig 16939 bp, 20 predicted proteins | sample II_Palsa_E3_3_FD_193524 | JGI IMG/M metagenome (GOLD analysis project Ga0302226, IMG submission 193524) | Peat permafrost microbial communities from Stordalen Mire near Abisko, Sweden - II_Palsa_E3_3 | ecosystem: Environmental > Terrestrial > Soil > Palsa > Peat permafrost | place: Sweden...
AAAAAAAAAAAAAAAAAGTCAGTACTTGCAAATGCTAGTCTGCCTTTACCAGGTGGAGAGGCGAAGCTGCTGTTGCTGTAGCTGCTCGAGTCTTCTTCGGCGCTGTAGGACGTGCTTGCGTAGGACGTGGAGCCGCGAGAGACGCCGGTGGAGCCGAGGATCTGCGAGTACTGGCTGTGGAGGTCTTGAAGCTTGGCCATGTAGTTCTTTATGCTGTTGAGTTGGTGTTCCGAGGTGACGCGGGTGGTGTCGTTGGCAAACGAGGGCTGGTCCTTGTAGACCTTGAGCAGGTTTTCCATGCCGGCCAGACCCTTTTGCTGCGAGGCAATGTCTGCTTCGATTTCGCCAATCGTCACGGACACGGATTCGCCGCGTCGCTGGGCCGCCATTGGGTTCTTTTGGTCGAGTGCCTGAAGGAAAGCGAGTTATTGTAACAAGAAAGAGAGCTGACGCGGGTGAGCGTACGTAGGTCTGGTAGAGGACGTCGTCGGGTCGTTGGTTGCCGGTTCCCTTTTGCTGCGCGGCCGCTTCAATGTCGGCGTTGGCATCAATCTGGGCAGTGTCGTTTCGGATCTTGTTATGGCTGTCGGTGAGCTGGGGGTAGACGTTGAGGTGGATGTCGGCAAACTTTTCGAGGTCTTGACGGAGGTGAGAGATGCGGGCCTGGTCCTGTGCTTGGTATTCCTGCACAAGCACGGTTTGGTTGAAATGGAATCTCACTCGTATTACCAAGCAGCACGTCACAAACGCGCCCTCCCACGAGAGCTTGGTCTCGCGCACCTTGCGCACGCTCAGACGAAAATCCTTTTCGGCCGCATCTGCGTCCTTCTTTGCCTTTTCATAGTTTTTGTTTGCCTAGGGACGATTCGTGTTCAGGCGACGCCCAATCGATTCGATTGGCGAGCTTACCTTGGCGAGCTCCTTCTCGTTGCCGGCGCTCTTCGTGACCGCCTCTGCAGCCTGCTCCGCCGCCTTGCTCGCGGAATACGAGGTCTTGCGCGACTTTTTAGGTCGACTTGATGTTAGATATCTACATATAAAAAAAAAAAGTACACACGTGCCTTCTGCTCTGCCAACTTGGCGGTCTGGTACGCCTTGTCGGCCGCGAGGTACTTCTTGTCCAGCTGCGCAACGAAGAGAGAGTATACGTTCAAATCGACTATCGGGGCTATAAATAACATACCCCTGTGCGGTGCTTGGTCTGCTCCTCGCGGAACGTCTCGAGGCCCTTGATAATGTCGTTCTCAATGCCCGCGTGGATCTGCTGGAACTGCTTGGCCTGGTTGTCGATCTCGAGGCGCAGGTTGTCCCAGAAGGCCTTCATCGTGCTAACGAAAACAGAAGGCGTGTGTGAATCCCCACTTTGGTGCACGTTTTTTTTTTCAGAGCGCAAAATTTTTTTTACCCAAAGTCCTCCTTGGCAAGCGAGGCCACGCTCTTGCTCAGCTTGCTCAGGCCCTTCGCGTACTCGGCGTCGAGCGAGGCCTTCTCGTGCAGCAGCTTGGCGGCAGTCTTGGCGGCGTCGTTGCCAGTGCGCATGTGCTTGACGAGTGTCTCGTACCCGGTTCCGTTCTATTATTTATTTTAAGAGAGGGGTGGCTCGGGGGGGGCGCGCGCCAAAGGCGTGCGCTCGCTGGGCTCGGTGGCTTACCCAGAAGGCTTCGTCCCAAGGCATTTGCAGCAAGCTTCCTTCAAAACAAACTGTTAGGGTTGTGAGTGTCGATAAAGATGGTTAATTTTGCGTGCAGAGATCTGAGATGGTTGAAGACAGAAAATACATGTATAGGCTGCATTGACTTGGTTTCTCACCTGTTGTGCACTCGAGGTTACGTACAGTAAAAAAAAAAAATAGTAATTTTTTTTTAAAATAATTTTTTCTAAATTTTATTCATCGCCTGCCCTGAAGAACTCGTGGTTCTTACTGCGATGCTCCATGATGGGAAACCAGCATCCGTCGTCGTGCTGGGGGAGGCGCACAAAATTGTAGTGCTCTGATAGGATCTTTGTGGGCCGGTGCGAGTGGAAGTACCGGTTGACGTGGCTCTCGTCGTCGACCATGGCCTTGACCCCCCGCTCACCGTCCTTGATCGTGTTGTTCATGCACTCGGCGGCCAGGTCGAGCACGTTCTGTGGTCGCCCGCCGTACTGTGCGCCGTGAAAGTAGAGGTACGAGTCCTGCGGGGCGATGTAGGCCGTGCTGTTTGGGTTGCGCTCGTGGGCAAACGCGTCGGGGCTGTCGCGCTTGCGGCAGTTGAACTGGGGCTGGATCACGCCCACGAGCTCGTCGAGCATGTCGTCGCACACATAGTTGTGGTACTGGTAGTCCGAGTCGTGGCTGTACACATAGTCAAAGGCGAGCAGGCGGGCGCCCAGCGTGGTGTGCAGGGCTTCGAAGCGAGCCATCGAGCTGTACGGCCACGGCATCAATGGCTCGTACACGGGCACGATACGGAAGCCGCCTCCCGGTCGCAGCGGGACACTGGGGATGCGGTCCAGGTGGTTGGTAAACACAAACACGGTCACGTCGTCAAAGGGGAAGAACTTGTCCTTGGCCGAGGACAGAAACAGGTCGAGCATCTTAACGTACCGCCCCGTGGCAAACACGACCAGGGCCAGCCGCAGCCGGTCCCGCTTGGGGTCGTAGCACTTGAACGAGGGCTGCAGCGGCTCGGCATACATGTCAAACACGGCCTGTGCGCTGCGGCCCTGGGGCACGAGCACGACCTGCCCTCCGTCGTTGACGTGCACGCGATGGTACGCACTCGACGAGCACTCGTCCGGCCTGCAGTCGTGCTTCCACTTGGGCGACGTGTTGGGCGCCTGCACGACCTGGATAAGCCCCAGTGGTCGTGGTGGCAGCTCGTACTGCGGCACTGTTGATGGCACGTTTGGCCGCCTGTAAATCGGCACTGTGGGCTTCTGTCTCTGTTGTTGCTCGTGCTGTTCCTTGCCTTCTTGTTGCTTGCCTTCTTGTTGCTCGTCCTCTTGTTGCTCGTCCTCTTGTTGCTCGTCCTCTTGTTGCTCGTCCTCTTGTTGCTCGTCCTCTTGTTGCTCGTCCTCTTGTTGCTCGTCCTCTTGTTGCCCGTCTTGTTGCTCAGCCTGATGGACGGATCCCGTTGTGTCGACGACGACTTGATCGAGCAACGCGGCTGCTTGGTCGGTCCCCGTGCCGACGACGGCCGTCGACGTCTGTGGCCACATGTACAGCGCAACGGCGCACAGGACCACGACGGCCAGCACCAGACGCCGCAGAGCCAACTGGTTCACAGGTTGTGCCATTCAAGTAAAATGGCAAGTGTTTTTACTAGTATTTTTATTTTATGTTTAAAATCATCACTCGTTGGCCGCGTGCTGGTGGCCGTACTGCCGGAAGAACTCTGCCGCTGCCTCGGAGAACAGCGCGGCCGGGCTGGGCGGCGCGGAAAAGTTGGACCCGATCGTGTCGACGCTGAGGAGCTTGACCAGCCGCTGTGCGTCCGTGCTCAGCGAGGAGAAGGACAGGCTGGCGAGGGCGCTAAAGTAGCCGATGAGCGAGTCGAGTGGGCCTACCAGATCATCCTCCGTCGCGGCCGTCGCGCTTGGGTCCTTCCGTGCCTTTTTGTGGGTGCGAAGAAACTTGGCTCTGGCTTGGTTGTACAGTTCCTCCTCTATATTTCCTGTAATTATTAGTGTTTTAATGACCGGCGGTGTTGTTACCGATCTGCTGGAGAATAAAGCCGTCGCGGATGACGTCGCGATGCCCAACCGACTGGACCTCGAGCACGGTGATTTCGTACGGGTCGTCGCTGGTGGGGTCGGGCTCGGACGAGTAGTATTTCGTGAACGCAGGCTCGACAACGTTGATCCTGTGCATGATGTTGCCGCCAAACGTGCTTTCAAAGATGTTGCGCTTGATGCCAAACATTTGGTCCTTCTATAAATTATCATTCTTGTTGTATTAAAAAAAAAAGAAGAAGAAGAAATTAATACCAGGTTGGTCACGTCGCCAAGCCGGGTCAGCATCGAGTCCAGGTCGATGCGGCTCGTGGCAGGGAAGCGGGATATGTTGAGGTTCTTGTAATGCCACGAGTTGATGTGCGAGAGGGACGCGTACGGCACCACGCCATCGCCAGACTTGGTGTAGAGCGGCTTCGAGTTGGGCAAGGGGCGCATGTTGGAGAGCAGGCTGGGGTTCCGGGTCATGTACTTGCCCCCTGCCGTCTCGTAGACCTCCTCTTTGAGGATGACCGGCTTCTTGCTGTGGGCGTCGCCAATGTTGAGCCGGTAGCCGATCTCGGTGGGCACGTCGACGCCGTACACGGCCACGATCTTCTTCACGGGGAACTTGACGGGCCCGTTGCCGCCGATGGCGATCGGGTTGAACCGCTTCTCGTGGTGGTAGAACCGGTCCATCGACGCCTTGAACCTGCTAAAGTCCTCGTCGCCCACCCACTTGGCGATCTCGGTAAACATGCGGCCAGAGGTGACGTCGTCGATGCCAAACGTCACGTTCTGCAGCGGGTTCGTGTCGCCGTCGTCGACAAACAGCGTCACGAGCTCGTTGGGCCACTGCGAAAACTTTTCGACGCCCTCCAACGGCCTAAGGGTAAGAATAATGAGACAACATCCTGAAAGATTTTTTTGCATGGTACGTTGGAGAGGTCACGTTGTGAGGGAGCAGCCAGTACCCAGAGGACCACGTCTTGCCCATCAGACGCGCGTCCGCGACCTCCATCGGCAGCGAGAAGCCGATCCCCGTCATGAAGCCCTTGACCGACTGCACCGCACCCAGAAAGGGCGCGCCCACGGACAAATGCATCCACAGGTGGTCGTCGATCCTGACAAGGATCGGGTGGTGATAGTATTGGTATTGGTATTCTCAAAAACAAACGAACGGCTTACCACTGCTGCCACGTGTCGGGATGCTCCTTCTTGAGAAACTCGATAAAGTACTCAAACACGTTGCAGCCCATGCTGTGGCAGACACTGGTGCCGGCGTTGCGGTTGAGCCTGACTGTTTGTTCGATGTTTTGCTTGAGGCGGGTAAAGAGATGGTCGCGTTCCTCAAGGAGGCTCGGTGCTGACGAAAAGAAATTGTTAAAAATATTATTTTGGTATTGGTATTTCTACCGATGCGCCAGTCGTAGGGAACGGCCATGAACGACGTGATGTCGTAGCCAAACTTGCGTGCCATGTTGAGCACGAGGGGCCTAAAGATGGTCGTGAATGGGGCAAACAGGCCCGACGACAGCTCGTAGATTGCGTTCACGCCTTCTTCCGGCCGAAGCTTGCAGTCTGGCGGGTCTGTCTGCTCGAGGATGTCCAGGGCCATGCAGTTGACAAAGCACCGCTCGGCCACGACGTTGTGCTGGAGGACCTTTGCCACGTCGAGCCACACGCGTTCGCCCACGTCGATGCTCAGACCAACGCATTTCTTGGGCTTCCATGCGATCAGCTGCGACGATCTATACGATACCCATGTTTGTTTAGTTGGTTGATTCGTCAAAGGGGGGCCTACGCAAAGCCAGGGAAAAAGATGAGCGGCCGCTTGGACTCCTTCTCGATGATGGACCGGAGAAACTTGCGCTCGAACGCACCGGCCAAGATGGGGTCGCGATTGAGGAACTGGCGCACCGCCTTGCTGTCTGCCCGCCACGCAAACATGCCCGAGCTGCTCGCGACGACGTTGTGCATGTTTGGCTCGCCGTACATGACGTTGAGCCCGCCCAGCGAGTCGCCCGCGTGGAACACACGGTTCAGTGTGGTGGGCCGCTCCGCATCGCCCTCGAGCCTGCAGCTGCCGTTCTGGATAATGAGCAGGTCGGCCGCGTGGCCCTTTGCCAGCACGACCGCGTGCGGCTCGAACGCAACCGGCGCAAACAGGCCCACGAGCTGGCCCAGCAGCGTCGCGTTGTTGAACAGCAGTTGATCGGCGAAAAAGGGATTGAGTTTGAGGGTGCGGTTGTTGATCTGCTCCGGGCTGAGTGCGGATCCCTCGCGTGGGTCCCACAGCAGCCTGTCGTCCGTCCCGCCGTCCCCGCCGGGCCCGCCACTGCCGTCTGGTGACGCGGAATCACGCCCGACACCCTTGACCCAGTAGAAGGGATTGAGCTGCGGGTTGATGAGCGCAGCAGACAGCACCAGCAGCACAAACCACACCCGCTTGCGGCCCAGCCACGGACGCATGGCCAGCGCCGCCTCGGCCGCGCGCTCAGAGTACCGCCGCTGCGCCCGCCGCGGTCGTTCAACACCACCGACGTCACTCATCGCACGCAACACGTACAAAAATCAACTTCAAGTGTACGCAACACGTGTCATGATTCCCAATTTTTATTTATCTACTGGTCCAGGCCGGCAGCACGAACGAGCTGGTCGACTAGGGAGCGGATCTCGCTGCGCTGCTTGTCCCGTTCGGCCTCCGAGGCAGTCTCGCCCACGACGTTTGCGTAGCCCGTGAGCGTGTGCGACACGGCCAGCAGCGAGGCGCCCTTGGAACGGAACATCTTGGACACGTGCTCGAGGATGGTGGGCTCATCGCACGTGCAGATATAGGCCAAACTGAGGTCGATCAGCTGCAGCTGGAAGAGGCCGCCGTCGAGGCGTCGCAGGTAGAAATCGTCCTCGTCTTCTGGGTCGATTTCGATGCCGTCCTCCTTGAGCTCCTATAATACATGGCAAAAAAATAAATTATCAAGCAAACTTGTTCTTGCATACGGCCTTTTCGCGGTCAATATCCTCGTCGATGACCTCCACCTTGTCCGCGTACTTGAGGTGCAGCTCGACCAGACGATCCGCCTTTTCAAAGTCGTTCTCGACAAACTTGCTCAGGAGACGGTCCCGCAGCGAGCCGTCCACGTGCCGCAGCAGCTGCGCCAGGATGGAGATCGCAAACTCCTCCTCCTCGTGCTCGCCATAGTTGTCCTTGTACTCTTTCTTCAGCTTTTTCGTACCCTGAACCCCAACAAAATTAGTTGGATACTTTTTTTTTTTTTTCACTCAAAGCATACTCGACGCATAAAGACGGGGAAAAACACCGGCAGGCCCTTGATCTCCACAAACTGATTGCAGTTTGCCTTGGCATCCGGGTCGGCGGTGGCGTACGACAGCGTCTTGATGGCTCCCTTTCGTGCAAGCTTCTTTTCGCTGTAATTTTTATTTATTTATTTAAATAAATATGAATTGAACCAAGCAAGAATTACTTGATCATGAGAATCATCAATTCAAGGCCCTCGCCCTTGAGGAAGAGCTCCTTGTTGCTGGCCTCCAACAAGCTCGAGCAGAGCACGTCAAAGAGGTTTTCCATAAACTCTGCCTCGTCGTTGGACACGGGATCCCTCTTCTTGAACGCCTATTGCAAGACGTGTTGGTGTAATAAATAAAATTGTGGGGGTACCGAAAGGGCTTTCATGATCACATCGATACCACCGAGCTGGCCGAGCTTTAGCCGGTTTGCACTGACCGTCTGGAGGAGGATGACGAGGATCTCGCTGCAGTACTGCTTGTTTGCGTCGAACGCCTTGACCGCAATTCGGTTGAGGGCGTACTGCAAAAAGCTTGTCTGTTCCACCAGCCCGCCGCCAATCTCGGGCTTGATCTCCAGCAGGTTCTCCAGCAGAGCTAACAGCAGTACTATTATCAGTATTGCAAACTAACGAGCAATGCCTGACCAAAGGTGTTGAACACGCCCTGGCTCTCCTCGGGGACAGTCTCGTCCAGCCGCTTCAGATTCTCCACCAGCAGCACCAAAAAGTTGTTCTCGTGCATGTTGTCTATAAGGGCCGTCATGGCATCCTGCTCGTTCAGGCTCAAGTCTGCGTCTGTCAGCTCTTTTACGAGATCGACAACACCGATCGAGATGTCTATTAAATGCAGTTAGTAAAACGCAAAGCAGACAGGATGTCCATGGCCGCACCAGTGTTCTCGTGCGTCAGCAACGGCAGCCACGACCCCAGCACGCCCAGCGCCACCAGGTTCTTGTACAAATGGGGCGCAGTGGCGATGATCTGCAGGCGCTTCAGCTCCTCGTCCAGATCCACCTCCGAGTCCATAAACTTGTCTGGCTGGTCCGGGTACTTGAGCCGCAGGCTCTGGTTCTTGTTGATGGCCTTCTCCACCTTGAGCACGAGCTTCTTCAGCCCGCCCAGGTCCAACGTCGGCACCTCCACCTCGGGCAGGTTGTCGAGGATCTCCTCGATCCTGTCCTTGTCCAGATCCTCGCTGGGGATGCTCGCGATTTGCTCGGCGTAGCTCTTGCCACGTTTGCCGCTGCTGCTGCCGCCGCTGCTGCTGCCCTGCTCGTACTCAACGGCATCATCCCCTTGATCGTCGTTGCCGCTGAACCGCACCTTTTTCGACGCAGGCAGGTGCTCGGCCGTGAACGCAGCCAGTTTACTCCCGCTGCCGTTGTCCCCCTCGTCGTCGTCGTCGTCAAAGGGTCGCTGTCAAAGGGGTGGGGGGGGTGAGAAGGACACAGCAACGCCAGCTCACCTTGAACTCCATCTTTCTGCTGGTAAATGCCCTATTTTCGCATTGTGCAACACGTCGAATTTTCTGAAAATCTCTATACCTTTTGTGCTTAATACCTTTTGTGATTGTATGTCCTTTTTTATGGTCACGTCACCACGTCGGCTTGCCCTATACGAGAAGAATATTATTAATGCCAAAAACTCCCATCCGAAATCCTTTTCTTCCATGGAAACCGATGAATGCGCTTTTGTCCGCGGCAGACACTTCTTGTCTTCTCCTCCCAGGGTGAATTGTGGTGTCAATGCGTCGTGTCGACCGGAGACATGTACATCCCTTCGGCCGAATCGATCCTCGCCGAAGTGCTCAAGTATGACTCGAGGCTGATCCGCGACCGCCGCGGCAACTACTGTCTGGCGATCCCCCTCCCGCTCGAGATCGAGCCGGCCTGGCGGCAGAAAGAGAGAGTTGGTTAGAAATAGTCAATTTTGTACCAGGCGATTCGAAGAGTCTTTCGTTACTTGGATCTACGATTAGGTAGTCTCATTTCAGCGAGCCTTGACTAGGGGCTCGACACTTATTTCTTTAAAAAAGATACAACTTTTATTGCTAATATTCTTTACAGCTGCATCGCCAAGGCACTCGTTGCCGTAGTGAAAGCCTCGACCCTCTTCTCGTAGAATGTTGGCACGACGTCTTGTAGAAAGTTGAACAGGCTGGGATCGTTGATGATGGTGAGGAGGGGGATGCACTCCAGAATATCGAGCTTGTCACCTTGGGTGCTTGCTTGGTGCACGATCTGCTCGACGTACGCCTTGGCCGATGTGGCTTTGGACTGCTGGAAGTTGCGGGCGACGATAAATACCTCGGTGGAGAAGGTGCACGACGCAACAGGCTTGTGGACGATGACCTCTGCAAAAGCTGCAGCGCACAGGAAGACAAAGCCCGATGAAAAGCGCGTGAGCAGGTCGTCAAAGCGGAAGACAGCAACTCCACCGTCCACGAGGCAGGCGAGGGCAACGAGGAGCTCGCTCAAAAGCTCAGTCTTGAAAGCATGGCGGGTCTTGCCAACATTGCCAAAGACGATTTGAACCTTTGCGTCGATCTGGGGAACGAAGTCGCGGGACATGTCGAGGCCGACGACGCCCTCACGTGCTGCCACGGCCGCGTAGCCGCCGATTGGAGGGGAAGGCAACTTGAAGGCAAACTGCGCGCCCACGTCAGACTTGGGATCGAGGTCAATGAATCGCCACGCACTTGAGCTGGGGACAAGACTGTTGAAAAGCGATTCATTGAGGGAGAGGAGCTTGGCGAGACGATGGCTGCCGTTGCTCTTGTCGTGGCAGGGGTTGCCCTGGACCGCACAGTGGGATCGACGTGCTGCCTTGGACCCAAACTGCTGCTCATAGGCACGACGTGCAGCGACCCAGTCCTGGATGAGCTTGTCGGGCGCAAACTTGGAGTGGATCACACGTTCGAGCGGCTTGGCAAACAGGGGATGCAACGCCGAAAAGTCGACGGGGACGGTCGTTGGCAGAGGGTAGCGGAAGGTGAAGACGTCCTCGCTGAGAGCAGACTTTGAACGCAAGCCTTGCTTCCCAAGGTGTTGCACGGGGACGATTGGGGCCTTGATGCCTTGCTCGTTCTTGCCCAACGCGCCTCCCTCTTGAAAGCCCATGCTCGCCATGATCTTTTGGCTCACCGACATTTTTGTGGCCGACGACGATGACTCGGCTTCAGACGACGATGACAAGTCCATCAGAGGCTGTGCATCGCTTTGACCGTTCTCGGGGTGTCCAGCTGTGGTTGAGTCGTCCTGGCGTGGTTTCTTGTTCGTGTGTTCGTCGTCGTCTTGGCCATTCTTGTGGGAGGTTCCTGTGCCAACCAGAACGTCGAGGCCCAAAACATCGGCCCGCGCCATGTGGATGCCCTGACGTTCCTTGAGGGTGCTGCCGCCGTCCTTGCGCCGATCGTTCTTGAGAAAGCCGGTGCGGTTGGATCGACCGTCCAGGGACGTCTTGGGGGCGAGGCGGTCGTCCAGTCGCTTGATGCGGAAATGCTCGACCCAGTACGTGGCAATAGCCTGCTTCTGCTGCCAGATGCGCGACTTCTTGTCCCTGGGCATGTTTTCAAAGAGCTCGATGTTTTCCTCGATCGTGTTGCGCTGGTAGCCCTCAAATTGGGCGGCGCACACGACCATCTCCTTCATAAAGGCGGCAGGGATGACGTCGAGGGGCAGCATTGCGTGGTCGTCAAACACGTTGGGTCCCACAGCAGCCAGCAGTGTCTCCAGAAAAACAGGGTTGATGCCCTTGAAACGTTTGCAGACGAGGTACGTCTCCGAGTTGCCCGACTTGGACGTGGCCGGCTTGACCACACGCGTCGACTCGAACAGGGTGGAGGCGAGGTAGACGATGCACACGGATGAGTGCTCGAAATACGTAAACATCTTGAGGACGGCGTTGCCACCGGTGCTGAGCAGTCCTAGGGCGCACACAAACTCGGCATAGTGCAGCGCAGCCGTGATGGCCTCCTGCTCATTGGGCTCAAACTGGGCGTCGACCGATCCGTCGGCCGTGACGAGGTCGACCGCACGGCCGCCATTGGAACACGCACGTGCCCAGTAGGCGCGGATGTTGTCCTGGATCATGATATTGCCCGTGTTGTCGGCGCCAAACTCCCAGTTGTTGTACGTGGCCGCGATGAAGGCGTCGTCGTCGACCATGGCGCTGCCGTTGTTGCCCTCGTGATACGGGTTGAGCGACACGCCAAACCACGACCAGTCTGTGGGCTGGCCTTGGCTGCCCTTTATCTCAGAGCAAACATAGTGGTGTGTGGCGCAGATGAACGCACCGGGGGCCTCGCACAGATGCACCGTCGTGACGCGCTGGCTGTCCTTGGGCTTGATGAGGTCGTAGTCGTACAGCAATTCGTACATCTTGGCCCACGCGACCGTGGCCATCTCCACGTCAAAGGCGTCGCCTCTGAGCTTTTTGACGACATCGCCCGTTCGCAACGTGAGCGTCGTGTGCGGGCCCCACGCAGCCATGTCCTTCTCATCCAGCTTGCTCTTGGTGGTGTTGAGCCGCGCTTTGGCCACGTCCAGCGCATCCACGCGAAACGGCGGGGTAGCAAAGACAGAAATGGTTGGATCAACGGGTGCTGACGGGTTGAACGTGTAAACCTTGTTGAACAGCGCCATCGACTCTGGGTCGTCACGGGCATTGAGATTTGGCTGCTGACGGTAGTTCTGCTGCTGGCGCTGGTAGCCTCCGCCTCCCCCTCCACCGCGCCCTCCACCCCGACCTCCACCGCCGTAAGACATGAGACCTACTTGAGGAACAAGCTAAGACTATTGTGAGCCAGGAGAAAAACAGTAGACAAAGCAGGGTAATACAAAGCGTCCCTCAGGAGCTCGACAGGCAATCGCACGCCAGATCAACGCAAATTGAAAAGTAAAAAAAAGACCGACACACACACACAGACACACACACACATGATTTCCACTCTTTCCTCTCACAGAGCAAGCCGCTCTATTGTATATTTTACAGCTAGCGCCGCCTTGGCAGCTTGCAAAGACAGATGACAGGGGTGACATGCCATTTTCAAAGTGTTGGCCCTGGACGTCTGGGCTTTAAGTTCCCACTGACGTCACCACCATCATGGGTTATAACAGACTTGATCCTACACGCGCGTGCAGGCCTTCATCAAGGCCGCCCACTCGATGCAAATGTAACAAGAAGAAAAAGAAGAATCATTGGAAGAATGGAACAAAGTTCAGACATGATGAACAGAAACTATTTTTTTTTCCTAATTCGTTTGCACAGCTGTGAAGGTACCTGGCTTCTGCGAGGGAGTGAGGGGCGGAGCTGCAGACGAGCTGTCCGGTTTGCGCAAAGCCGGCGGCACATACTTACCTGACGAGGCCTTGGCAACAGCGGAAGGAACAGGGGCAGGCGGCTGGGGGCTGTCCTGGCGTCGCGAAGGCGGAACAGCACCAGGAGCAGCAGCAGCACCAGGAGCAGCAGCAGCACCAGGAGCAGCAGCAGCAGCAGCACGCTGGGATGGGGGCACGTACTTCTTGGGCTGGGGGGCGGCAGTGGCTGCCTCTGCTGCTGCTGCGGCGGCGGCCTTCTCGGCCTCGTCCTTGGCAGCCTTGAGTCGTCGGGCCTCCTCGATCACGGCATCGCGCTCCTTCTTCTTGCGAGCCTCCTCGGCTTCGAGGTCCTTCTTCTTGCGGGCTTCCTCGGCATCGTGCTCCTCCTTCTGCCTGCGCTTGACCAGCTCCTCGTAGCGCTTGGCCTTGGCCTCCTCCAGCCTGTCGAGCACGTCGGCGCGGACCTGGTCGATATAGGTCTTCTGCTCTGACTGGATCTTGGCGCGGAACTCGCCCGCGGTGGCGACCATCTTCTGCAGACGCACGTGCAGCGAGAGGGCACGCTCGTGCCTGTCCTTGGCGTCCTGGACCGACTTGTCCACGAGCTTTTGGTGCTCGGCCAAATCTGTCTGCTTTTGCAGCTCGTAGTCCTTCTCCAACAGCGGGATCTCAAACTTGCGGTATGCGCGCTCGGTGTGGTCGAGGCGCTTGCCGGCTGCGTTGAGACGAGCGCGCATCTCCTTCTTTTCCTATAGATACAATACCCATCAGTTTATAGGGAGAAAAAAAAAGGCTTCTATTGAAGTCGTACGCTCTCCATCTGCTCGACCTGCTTGGCCACGAGCTGCTCCGTGTTGAGGTCCTTGATGTTTTCGACGTCGACCACGAGCTTGATACCGACGGCGGCAGACTTGGCACGAAGCGTCTCGGCCAGCTTCATCTTTTGCTCAAGCTCGATCTGCTCGCGTTCCTTCTGGATGCGTTCCAGCTCACGTCTACAAAAAACGCTTTAGTACGGCGAAATAAAAGAGAGAAATAGTAAAGTAAAAAAAAAAAAGTGTGGAGGTTCCCTCAGGCAATATTGTTGAGTAGTGCTAAATTGAGTCGTCAGGCTGCTTCGAGGGCAGCATAGCTCCGGTCAAAGTGAAGATAGTTTGAAGCATCACGGGGGAAAAAACGGGGGGGGGGGCAAAAGGAGAAGAAAAAAAGAAGATAAAGCGTTACCGTTTGGCCTCCTCGGTAATGCGGATGCGCTCTTGCTCGGCCTCCCTGCGCAGACGCACCTCGCGCTCCCTGGCCTCGGCGGCCTCCTGCTGTCGCTGGAGCTGCTCGGCGCGCTCGCGGCGGCGGTCGATCTCGGCGCGGCGCTTGAGGGTCTCGGAGCGCTCATCAGCAAGGCCGGCGAGGATCTTTTGGTACTGGGCCGCGCGGGCCGCGTCCAGTTCTTGGGTGTTCTGGGGCTTGATGTTGGTCACGGCCACTTGGATGAGGTTGGTCAGCTGCGTCAGCTGCGAACGGAACTCGGAGGTCTATTTTCGAGATGTCAGTAAGCAAAGAGGCGCGGGAAGAACAAGAAACGAAAGCGGGGAGGAAAAGGAAAAAAAAAAAAAGGAGCCCTCAGGTATATTGGGTGATGAAAATTGAGTCTTCATAATTTTGAGTCGTTTGGTTTTTTTGTTGCAATCATCGAGCTTGGAAAAAAGGGAGAGGAGAGCGGCGGGGGTTTTATGCGATTTACCTGGAGGTACTTTGTGTTGTTGTTCTCGGTCGAGGGCGAGGAGCCAAAGATGACCGACTGGGTCTTGTGGTCAACACTGGAGAGAGAGGGTGGGAAAAAAAGGGTGTTAGAATTTTTTGGAAAAGCGGGAAAACATACTAGACTTGGAGACCGGCGTTGCGGCTGGCCTCGACGACAAACTTTTCGACGGCAAAGGCATCGAGGAAAACAGCGAGCTCGGTGATGGCCTTGATCGTGATAGTCTACGAGGAAGAAGAGTTAGCAACAGGACGGGGGGGAACAAAAGATATAGACAGAGAGGAGAGAAAAGGAAAAAAAAAGGAGCCCTCAGGTATATTGGGTGATGAAAATTAAGTCTTCATGATTTTGAGTCGTTTGGTTTTTTGTTGCAATCATCGAGCTAGCAGTGGAGGAAAGAAGAAAAAAAAAAGACAGAGAAATGAGGCTTACCTTGTACATGGTCGAGAGCTGCTCGAGAAGGCGCGTGAGGGCGACGTGCTGAATGGCCGAGACGTACTTGGAGGTCTTCTCGTTGAGCTTGAGCTTTTCGAGGAGGGGCTGGAGCTGCTTGCAGAGAGTGAGCGGGTTGGACTGCACTTCGAGGACAGTGTAGAGCTCACGGATCTCGGCGCTGGCCTGCTCGAGGATGTCGAGGGAGAGCTGCATTGTCCAAAAAATACATACACATATATTCTTGAGATTTCTTCTCTCAAAACAAAACACGAATACCAGGTCGCGGATGAGCGTCTCGCGCGTGGGGACCTTTGCAATGTTGATGAGGTTGGCAAGGCGGTGGACGCGGCTGCGCTGCTCCTCAGTCTCGAGGAGTCCCTGCTTGAGGGGGTGTGTGATCTCGATCGAGACGGCGAGGGCCGAGAGGAGGACAGACGAGGCGAGTTGCTGGCGGTCATCGGCGCTCATGGTCTTGAACAGGTTGCTCTTGATGACCATGGTAAAGTACTTCTTGTACGCGGCGGCGTGCATGAGGTAGTTGGACCCGACGAGGAAGATCTGGTGGAGGTGGTTGTAGTAGATGGCCATGGTCGCGGGCTTGGGCGGGCGCTTGGACAAGGTCATGAGCGCGTGCAGGTCCTCGACGGAGCGGAAGGCCTCCTGCCACAGCTGCAGGTCGACGGCGACGTTGAGCTGCGAGAAGCGGGTGTCCATGTGCGACTGGAGCGAGTCCGGGTTGCTATTGGGAGCACACGTTAATAAATGCCGGGGGTTTTAGGGGGGCGCACCTGAGGGAGATTGCGTCCTTGGCACCGCTGTACTTGGCCAGGTTGAGAAAGTGGGTGCGGAGGATCTCGCACAGGCGGCGGAACTCGCTCTTGCGCTGGTACTTTAGGCAGAACTGGAAGGCCTGCTGGGCCGTGGTCTGGTACAGGGCCTCGAGCTTGGTGTTGTAGCGGACGACCTCGAGGGTGCCGCGGTACGTCTCCCACAGGAAGCGCAGCCACGGCGAGACCTCCTGGCGGTCGGTGCGGTCCTTGGTGTCGTCGGCCGTGACCGAGCTCATCATGATGGACTCTGGGGTCTCGATCGCGTCCAGGTCCTCGAGGTCGCTCACAATCTTGTCGGCCTTGACCTGCGACTGCTCCAGCTTGGCCTCGGCCAGGTTGAGCAGGTGGCGCACCACGATCTCGAGCGACTGCAGCTGCGGGGGCATGTTGGTGTTCATCGTGTTGTGGCAAATGGTCTTGTACGCGTGCAGGGCCTCGCGCGACAGCTTGGGCTTCTTCAGCTCGACGCACAGCTCGACCAGGCGCAGCATCAGCTTCTCGTGCGCGGGCACCCACTGCATGCGCTTCTTGCCCACGACAGCCTCGTGCAGCAGGTTGAGCGCGGTGGCATGCTGACCGACCACGATCAGGTCTGTTTTAAATTTCGAGGGAACGGGACAGAATTTAGCAACCTTTTTTATGCTTAAAAGGCATCAAGCCCGGCTTACCCTCGGCGCGACGCAGGCTGTTCTCCGGCTTGAACGTGAAGCGGGACATGCCGTTCTAGTCTGTCGGTGCAAGAAAGTCGGCAAACGTTTCAATCCTCCAATCCAATCCTCCATCCCCAGACCAATCCAACCCAACCCAACCCAATCCAATCCAAGACGCCCCCGTCCACACCCAGCGACCACGCCCCCCAACCCTTCCACGCACAGCGCACAGAACCAGCGGCGTCAGCGCGCTCGAGATAGAGAGACAAAGCGGACTTCAAACTGATGTTCCAACGCCATCCGAGGCCATCTTTAAACAAGTGCTACTCCCACTTCGTCGCACTCAGTTTTTTCCCTCCAGCTTTCCTCGCGCACAAAACAAAATGTCGTCCTCAACGGGAAAGCGCGGCGGTGGCGGCTCCAAGAAGCGCTCTGCCGTGGACGCCCTCAGCTCGGATCCCCCGCAGGCTCCCTCGTCCAGCCAAGGCGGCGGTAAGAAAAGAGAAGACCCACACTAGGGAAAATCTAACCCTTTTTTTTTGGCGCGCTTTTCTCCCCTCGCAAACTTGAAATAAAAAAAAGACGTGTCGTCGCCGCTCAATCTGCAGCTGGTCTCGTCCTCGCCCGCGCCCAGTATCGCCGGTGGTCTTGGCGGTGCGGCGAGCGTCGGTGGCAGCACGCCCGGTGCGCGATCTGCGGCTTCGTCTGCCCCGAGCACTCCTTACACACCTGTCCGTGGACCGTACCGTTTTGTGCTTGGGTCGTTGTCCCTTTTAACGCTGCTGTTGCCTAGACTGCGTTCGACGTGGAAGCGCAACGACATTGGCACCAAGCGTGTCGTGGGCGGCGGTGCCTCGAACAGCGGCGACGGACTCGGCAGCGACGCAGTACTACGACTTTTGCCTGCCTCTCATTCCAACTCATTCCCCCCACCCACCCACCCCTCTTT
>Ga0302226_10001575_pt1 | contig 16936 bp, 14 predicted proteins | sample II_Palsa_E3_3_FD_193524 | JGI IMG/M metagenome (GOLD analysis project Ga0302226, IMG submission 193524) | Peat permafrost microbial communities from Stordalen Mire near Abisko, Sweden - II_Palsa_E3_3 | ecosystem: Environmental > Terrestrial > Soil > Palsa > Peat permafrost | place: Sweden...
CGCCATCCTGCGGTCCTCGCGGCCGCCGTCGTTGCGAAGCCGGACCCGCGTTGGGGTGAGACGCCTTGCGCTTTCGTCGAGTTAAAGGCGGGCGCAACGGTAAGCGCCGCGGAATTGGTCGCGCATTGCAAAGCCCATCTCGCCGGTTTCAAGGTGCCGCGCTCAATCGAGTTTTGCGAGTTGCCGAAGACATCGACCGGCAAGATACAGAAGTTCGAACTGCGTAAGCGCGCCGGGTCGGTTGCGGCCATCGACGTATGACGGAGGCGAGCATGAACGACAGCGCAAGTCCAGACCCGCTGGTGGTCATTGACCAGGATATCTATGGCGTGCCCGGCGCGGTGCAGATAACGCTTAACCGGCCCGACGCATTTAACGCGTTGTCCGAAGCATTGATCGACGGGCTGCAAGGCAGCTTGGACGAAGTGGCTGCATCGGATGCGCGCGTCGTTGTGCTTGCAGGCGCGGGCCGGGCGTTTTGCGCGGGCCACGATCTGAAGGAGATGCGCGCCAATCCGTCGTTCGAGTACTACCAGGCGTTGTTTGCCCGCTGCTCGCAGATGATGTTAACCATCCAGCGCATACCGCAGCCCGTGATCGCACGCGTGCACGGAGTCGCGACCGCGGCAGGCTGCCAACTGGTCGCAATGTGCGATCTGGCGGTGGCTGCAAGCACTGCTCGCTTCGCCGTGTCCGGGGTCAACCTGGGATTGTTCTGCTCGACACCCAGTGTGCCGCTGTCGCGCAATCTGTCTCGCAAGGCTGCATTCGAAATGCTTGTGACCGGCGACTATATCGATGCACAAACTGCGTGTGAACGCGGCCTTGTGAATCGAGTCGCCACGCCCGAACGGCTGGACGATGCAATTCGTGCACTCGTGGTGAGTATCAGTGAGAAACCGCGTGCAGCGATCGCCGCTGGCAAGAGTCTCTTCTACCGGCAGCTGGAGGCAGGCATCGATACGGCGTACCAACTGGCCGGCGACACAATGGCGCGCAATATGATGGATGACGCAGCGCTCGAGGGAACCGAGGCGTTCATTCAGAAACGCACCCCGCGGTGGCGAGAAACGTAAGGTGGCGAACGCAATTGTTCACGCGGTGACGCTATGGCCCATCCGCGCCAGAACATCGCACGCACTGCTCGAGTGCCAAGGTTCGAGATGACGCCGCTGCGAGGGCTGCGGTCCATTTGGCGACGTTGACGAGAAGCACGTCGAACCGCGGGGGACGAGTTCATGAGAGCCATCCACAGTATCTGTGCTGCGCTGCTCGCGACGCTATCGCCAGGCTCTTTCGCGGACGCTAGTACCAATCCGCCATTGCCGGCGCTCAACATTGATATCGCGCAGACGTCAGGCTCCGGGTTCATCGGGAAGTACGTGCCATGAAACTCTCGACCATGCTTCGATGGGCTCTCGCGGCAATGGCGGTGTTGCTCTTCGCCGCCGCTCATGCAGCCACCTCCGGTGAGGCCTTTGGTGCACCAGGCGCTGCGGCGATGCATGGGCCTGCGCAAAAATCCTTCCTCGGGACGGCGCTGAGTCCGGCTTCGCAGGTGTACTTCACGGGCTATCGGGGCATTGTGTCGGAGGTGTATTACCCGGTGCTCGACACAACGGAATCCGTCGACTTGCAATTCCTTGTGGGCGATTCCGCCGGCACTTTCGTCGATGAGGAAAAGCTCCAGCCATATACGGCCGTGCAGACCGACCCGCGCACGATGAGCTGGCAGATAACGACCGGCAACGGTGCTCGCAACTGGCAGATCGTCAAGACCGTCTACGCCGACCCAACGCGCAATGCGCTGATCGAGCGCGTCACGTTCCAGGCGCTGAACGGCACGCATGTGAATGACTACAACCTGTATCTGCTGTTCAAGCCGCACCTCGATAACGCCGGTTCGGGCAACACCGCAACCACCGCCACGTCCGGCAATGGCCAGGTGATGCTGGTCGCCAACCGCAACACGCGCTATTCGGCGCTCGCGGCTTCGCTGCCGTGGAAAGTGCAAAGCGGCACCACGATGGTATCGAACGGCTTTGTCGCGCAGAGCGACGGCTGGACCGATCTGCTCGGCGGGGCGCCGCCGGACAAGAAAATGGACTGGACTTATTCGTCGGCGACCAACGGCAACATCGCACAGATGGGCTGGCTCGACCTCGGCAGCGGTAGCGGCAGCGGCACCGCGATGAGCATCTCGTTCAACGTCGTTCTTTCGTTCGACAGCACGTCCGCGAGCAACGCGATGCAGACCGCGACCGCCACACTCGGCGACGACCTCGACGGCCTGCGCACGCAATATGACAGCGCGTGGCATGACTATGCTTCGGGCCTCTCGACGCAAGATAACACCGCTGACGACGAGTACTACCTCGCCGCGATGACGCTCAAGACAATGCAGGACAAGAGCGACGGCGCGATGATCGCGGGCATCGGTACACCGTGGGGAGAGACGCAGGGCGACGGCAACATCGGCGGCTATCACCTCGTGTGGTCGCGCGATCTCTTCAAGTTCGCCAATGCGCTGATCACGGCCGGCGATACGAAGACGCCGGCCACCGTTGTGCAGTACCTGTTCGATACGCTGCAACAGAAGACGGACTGCGGCACGGCCGAATACGATGCCGACGGTTGCGCTCAAGGGTTCAGCCGCGTCGGCCGCTTCCCGCAGAATTCGTGGGTGAGCGGCTGGCCATACTGGCAAGGGACGCAGATGGATGAGCAGGCGATGCCGATCCTGCTTGCGTGGCGTCTCGGCCCGAGCGTCTATAACGCGTTGTGGCCGAAGATCGCTCTCACGGCCGATTACATTCTTCGCACGGGTCCGTGGACCTATCAGGATCGCTGGGAGGAGGCCTCGGGTTATTCGCCATCGACGATCGCCGCAGAGGTAGCGGGCCTCGTTGCCGCTGCGCGTATCGCCGCAGACAATGGTGACAACGCGCGCGCAGGCAGCTACCTGGCCGCCGCCGACTATTGGCAACAGAACGTGACGCGCTGGACTTACACCAACACCGGTTTTTACGGAAGCGGCAAGTACTACGTCCGCATTAATCCGGCGAGCATGAACAACTCGGGTAGCTCAGGCAGCGGCCCGCAAATCTACGAGCCAACGAGCTATCCCGACTCGGGGCAAAGCTTCCTTGTGAAGAACGGCGGCGGCCCGCAGGATGAACGCGCGGTGGTCGACGGTGGTTTCCTCGAGCTAGTGCGCATGGGCGTGAAGCGGGCCAACGATCCCACCATCGTCGGTACGCTCGCCGCCTATGACGCCGTGCTTGCGGTGAACGTAAAGGACTCGAATCAGGCGTGGTTCCGCTACAACTTCGATGGCTACGGCGAACACAACGACGGCAGCAATTTCGACGGCACCGGCGTCGGCCGCGCGTGGCCCATCTTTACCGCGGAGCGCGGCATGTATAGCATCGCGAGCAGCGGAGCAGGCAGCAGCGGCACCGCGTACCTCAACGCCGTCAGGTCCTACGCGACCCCGGAAGGCTTCATCCCCGAGCAGATCTGGACCAACACCGTGACGCTGCCCGGCAACTGGCAGGTCGTGACGCCGACGGGGTTCACGGCCGGTGCGCCGACCAAATCCATGGCGCCGCTCAACTGGGCGATGGGCGAGTACATCAGCCTGCTCGCGTCGATTCACGCGGGCAGGATCGTCGATATTCCTTCCATTGTGTGCGCGCGGTACAGCAACTGCGTGATCGCGCCGGCGAGCGGGCAGGCCGGTGTCACGATCAGCGTCAAGGCCGCGACGCAGCCGGGGCAGTACATGTATGTAACCGGCAGCACCGACGCGCTCGGCAACTGGAACACCGACTTAGGGCTGCCGGTTGACCCGGCCAACTATCCGGTGTGGAGCAACACAGTGAATCTACCGGCGAGCAGCAGCGTTCAATACAAGTACTACCGCAAGAACGCCGACGCTAGCGTGACATGGGAGAACGTGCCCGGAGGCGGCAATCGCACGCTGAACGTGCCGGCGTCGGGCGGCACCGCGTTGAACGATACGGTCGGCTGGTAAACGTCGCGCGGTGGTATGGGTCCCAGGCCGGCATCGCTCCTCGGCCGATTCCAGCCCATGCAAGCAGCAAACTTCGCCCGGGTCACGCCAAATCGAGGGAACATTTCTGTATCACTTTTAAAACAGCCGACAAATGCTTATGCGACCCGGGTTTGCAGCTCGCAAAACAGCGGTTTCAAATGGTGTTTTAAAAATCGGATGCGGCTCCAGTAAGGGATTGGAAGGACGAAAGCGTTTGCGCGATTAATCGGACGGATAGGGCTGATTTGCTTGTGCAGTGTTCAAGAGTGAATCAAAAACGTTTTCATCCCCAGTGTGCGCTGCTGCATATCCTTGGACGTTCCATGATGGCATTGGGTTTGCGGCTGCTGGCACGGTCCTCGCTATATGTGTGGTGCAGCACTAGCCAAGGTCGAAATTCGAAATCAAGCAAACGACTGCGGCAGATCTGCTTACGGGGCCGGTCGCAACATGTCTTAGATGGATGCCGTCAGATGCATCACGAGACACGGAGCGGACCGGAATAAAAAAGTATGGCGCACAGCGCAAACGAGAGAAGAACATCATGTTGAACCTTCAGTCCGACCTGCACGGCAATCATCTGTTGGGCGCGCTTCCGGCGCACGAATGGCAAGCTCTTACGCCTCACCTGGAACTCGTTCAGCTCCGGACAGGTCAACTGCTTTGCGATTCGGGACAACGCATCCATCACGTGTATTTCCCGACGACAGCCATCATCTCTCTGCTTCACTCTATGGAAGACGGCAGCTCGGCGGAAATCGCAGCCATCGGCCGTGAAGGCATGACCGGCGTTCCTATCCTGACCGGCGGCGACACCATGCCGACGCGCGTTCAGGTTCAATGCCCGGGTTTTGCTTACCGCATGAGCGCCTCCGCCTTGCGCGAGCAGTTCAATCGCTCGGATTTCCTGCGCCGCCTGATGCTCCTGTATATGCAAGCCCTGCTGACGCAAGTCGCGCAGACCGCTGCATGCAACCGTCACCATTCGCTGAGCAAGCAACTGTGCCGCTGGTTGCTGATCGAGATTGACCGTACGCCGTCAAACGAATTTCAGGTGACGCAGCAGATGATCGCTGACATGCTGGGCGTGCGTCGCGAAGGGGTCACGGAAGCGGCGGGAAAGCTCCATGACGCCGGTCTGATCCATCACAGCCGGGGTTGTATCAAGGTGCTTGATCGCGCAGGTCTGGAAGCTCGTGCGTGCGAATGTTATGGCATCGTCAAGCGCGAGTTCGACCGGATGCTGCCGCGCGTGCGCCAGGCTGAGGAAGTTTGCTAAAGGTAGTCGGGCTGACTTGGAAGTCTAGTCTGATCAAGCAAGCTGCCCAGTGGATCGAGGATCCTCTGCGCTCGCTGATTACTTACGTGCGTCGGTGCGCAAGCACACGAGCCGAAACTGACAGCGATGCGCCCATTCCCTCTTCGACCCAACTATTTTTAAATAGGCTAACCCTCGACAGCGGGTTCGTTATGGCGAGAACTCGTTAGCCGGGTGCTGGAATTCTCGGCCGTATTGAGCTCCTCGAGGCTCATGTGTTTGGTTTCCGGCGCTAGCCACACGGAGATGATCAGTCCCAGCGAGGCGATCACGAAGAAGAACCACAGCGCCGCGCTAACGCCCCACCAAGCCACGAAGTTAGGAAAGACCAGGACGCCCAGGATAGAACCTATCCGGCTGACTGACGTGGCCAGCCCGGACGCGCCCGCCCTGACATGGGTTGGAAACAGTTCAGTGGGATAAACGAAGTTGAGAATCCCGCCACCAGAGTTGGCGAATAAAACGGCGCAGCTAAAGAGAACGACGAGAAAGGTAAAGGTTGGCGTCGAGTTGAGCGCCAGGATGAGAAGGGCTGTCGCGAGGCCCGCGAACGAAGTGATAAGAAGCGGCCGACGACCCCACCGGTCGACCAGATTCATCCCGATCAATGCACCAATCAACCCAAGCAACGCAATCGAACCTGAGCCGGCGAGTGTCAGGGCGCGTGAGCCGTGCGAAACAGGGGAAATGAGGGTGGGCGCATACATGGAAATCCCATAGTAGGCCGTCGCGTAGCAAAACCAGAAACCAAGGACAAAGACAGTACGGCGCACGAGTTGCCTGGAAAATAAGTAGCCCAGGTTGACGCGTGTATCCATCGCCGAGGCGAGCGTCACTGTTTTGCCGGTAACCCTCAGCATCACAGCTTCGGCTTCTTCATGCCTCCCCCTGGATTGCAACCAGCGTGGTGATTCGGGTAGCGTCATTCGAAAGAAGAAAATGACCAGCGCAAATACCGCCCCGACGCCGAACATGTAGCGCCAGGCGTCGGTGCCCAAGGGCAGGCAAACGAGGCCGATAATATAAGCTGCCACCGCCCCGACAAACCACATGGCGCCCAGGAAAGTGCTGTGCTGTCCTCTACGCTGTCTTGAACTGAATTCCGCCACCAGGGTGGCGGAGATCGGATAATCGGCACCAATCCCAATGCCAAGCAGGAAACGGAACAGGATGAGCTGCCAGGCGGTCTGCGAGAACGCGGTCAAGGCAGCGAAGACGACGAAGGCCAGCAGGTCGACCACATACATGGCTTTGCGGCCGAAATGATCAGTTAATCTACCCAGCCACGCAGCGCCGATAAACGAGCCGATTATCGCGGACGAAACCAACAGGCTTTGCATCCCTGACGTCAGCTGCCAGTGCTTGATGAGCAACGGCAAAGCGACGGCGATGATCGTCAGATCGAACCCATCGAGAAAAGTACCGCCCGCCGACAGCAAGGTAACCTTTCGTTGGAATCGTCTCACCTGCAAACTATCAAAATCGTCGAAGCTCATTTCGCCCGGTCTCCGCGTACCGCATGTGATTTGAATGACAGGCCGCTGTTTAGTGTTTTATGCTGCTTTATGCTTTATGCAGCAGCGCTCGATAGAAGTCTTCCGAGCGACGCCAAATGCGTAATGTTTTGCGGCTTCGCGCTGTCTTTAACATGCTCCATCTCAGCCTGTTATAGAAGGTTTTGCACATTGCTTCAATGAGGGTGAACATCCATACAAATGCATAGAATCTGCGCCTCGTTGCCGAGGCGGCCCTGATACTCCAAGACGAACCGAGTCGGTTCGCGATGGCCAAAGTGATCGCGAAGGTCTTGCTACCCTCTCTGGGGTTTAGTGCCATCGCCGGTTCAGCCTGTTTTTTTATAAATAAGGATACCGTATTGATTAAGGGTGGCTGATCATGTTTGTCGCATTCTCAGGCATCGAGCCTTAACTGACGATGAACTGATACTCGGTGAGAATTCGGTGATTGGCGTCGATAATAAAAACGTCGTGGCCAGCGGCGACCGCAGCGCTTCCTGCGCTCGGAACCATGGCCCAGTCCACGATGACAGCGTCCTGCAGTATCGGCGACGGATGCTAGGGCCTGGAGCCCCGGTGGATTCGAGCTAATGGCGTGAGCCGCTCTATCTGACCCACTTGAACGAGATCGACTATGCCTTCCTCTCCGGCACGGACCGCCGTGGCGCGGTCCGTGCCGAAGCCTCATGCGTGGAGGATCAATCGCCCCACGCGTTGATATCAAGAACCGCTTTGACGAACGCTTCTGGCGCCTCCTGCGGCAGGTTATGACCCGCATTCGGCACGACGCGGTTCTCATGACGGCCAGTGAAGCGCTTTAAATCTGCCTGTCTCCCGTCTAGTGGCGAGACACCATCGGCATCCCCCGCGAGGGTGATGGTGGGCACGGTGATTGACGGCATGGCGGACAGGCGGCGCTCCATATCGTCAAACTGAGGATCGCCATCGACCAGTCCGAAACGGTGCCGGTACGAATGGACTACAACGTCGACGAAATCCGGGTTGTCGAACGCGGTCGCGGAGCGCGCGTAGGTGTTGTCGTCGAAGTGCCACGTCGGCGACCACAATGACCACAAGAGGCGACAGAACGCGCGCCGATTTTCAGTCAGTCCGGTCCGACCGCGTTCGCCATGAAGATAGTATTGATACCAGAGCCGATGTTCTTTTTCAGGGCTCGCCGGTCGCATGGCGGTGGCTATATTCTGGATGTTGTAGCCGTTGACCGAAACCAGCCCCCGCGCTCTCGACGGATACAGCGCCGCCACGACGCATGCTGCCCGGCCGCCCCAGTCATATCCGCCGAGCACGGCCTGTTCGATCTGAAGCGCATCGAGCAGGGATAACAGGTCGGCCCCAAGTGCCGCCTGCTGGCCCGAACGAAGTGTCTCCGATGCAATGAAACGCGTAGGACCATATCCCCGAAGATAGGGTGTGATAACGCGGGCGCCCTGGGAGATCAGTCGTGGCGTCACTTCCTCGTACGCGTGTATGTCGTAGGGGAAACCGTGTAGCAAGACTACTGGCCATCCGCCGGTGTCCCCCTGTTCGTCATAGGCGATGTCAAGCAAATTGGTTGCGATGTTCTTAAGCATGAAGTCATCCTTCGCGTGAAGTCGTACGGCCAGGTCGCAGCGGATTGCTGTCGGGGCTTACCGAGACTGACCGCAATCCGCCGACCCGCCCGGTCTAGTGACGACACAAGAGTAGCGAATGAAGATATCGATCTTGTGACTGCCTAACAAGCGAGATGAATTGCGGCTTCGCGTTAGATAATATCGTGCGAATAAGGCGGGTGTTTTCTCCGCTGAATGATATTCACATCGTCGACACCCCGCGCACGAGCGACTGATGCACAGGGCGGGCTCCCAGGAATAACTCCGGCCGACGTCGTCAGGCATGGCTGCGTAGGCTTCCCGCCATAGCTTCGGTAGTGCTGAGTTTCGCTTGGCGTACGGAGATGTTCGTGGTTCAGGCCGGAAGCTGTGGTCAAGATCCATTCATCAAATAAAATTATTCGGCAATGCTAGTCTTAGAGTCTCTTGCTTCACTTGCCCTAAGCCAAGCCTTGACCAGGTCAGCAGCTTTTGTGTCGCGACTGTGCGCGCGATCAGGCGGAACTCCGGCTTGGGCTCACCGACCCGGACCGCAATATCGAATCCCTCATCGACCAAGTCGACAAATCGGTCCGTGAAGCTGACCTCAGCTGTCACTGCAGGCCAGCTCTCGAGAAACGACTCGATCACAGGGAGCACTTGCCGATGGCCAAGCGCAATCGGCAGGCTGATGCGCAGCGTGCCTGTCGGCGTTGCGCTGGGCGGTGAAGTCACTGCGCCGGCCTGGAAGGAAAAATCATGTGGTTCTCACATTAGTCACATCATTAATGCAAGCCTCAGCGCGTTGACCGGTCCGTGCATTGCCTGCCGATTTGGCCTGCAACGGATCATGCCACTGCCAATTGATGCATCCGATACATAAAAGATATCGGGAATCAGAGGCTACCGCCCTGCGCGGTGACGGTCTATCTTTGCCCTCATGCATCGAATCACTTCCACGGAGATCGACATGACCACGACCACACCTCGGCAGAACAAAGAGATCGTTCTCGAAGCGTTCGACGCGCTTTTCAACAAGCGAGACTACGATGCCGCCAAGCGCTTTTGGTCGGACAGCTACATCCAGCACAGTGCTCATATTGCAGCGGGGCGCGATGGCCTGTTCGATCTGATTCGCTCGCTTCCCGACACGCTGCGTTATGAAAATCAACTGATCGTAGCCGAGGGCGACTATGTCATCGCTCACGGCCGCTTCTCCGGCCATGGACTTCCCGCTGCCTGGATTGCCGCCGACATCATCCGCTTCAAGGACGGCAAATTAGCCGAGCACTGGGATGTTATCGAAGACGAAGCGACTCGATCCAGTTCGGTAAGCGGCCTGCCCATGTTCGGTGACCAATTTCCCGCGTAACGCTCCATCACGCTTCAATCAAGGACTCATTCCATGAAACTCACAGGTAATACCATCTTTATCACCGGCGGCGGCTCGGGTATCGGCCGAGGCCTCGCCGAGGCGCTGCACAAGCTTGGCAACAAGGTCATCATTGCAGGCCGGCGGCGCAGTCATCTCGACGCGGTCATCGCGGCCAACCACGGTATGGAAGCGGTCGAACTCGACATCTCCGATCCCGCGAGTATCGAACGGGTGGCCGCGAAGCTGATCGCCGATCATCCCGATCTCAATGTCCTGATCAATAACGCGGGCATCATGCAACCTGACGCAGTCGATGGAAAGATCGACGACGCACAGATGGTCTCCACCGTGACGACCAACCTGATCGGTCCGATCAGGTTGACGTCCGCGCTGGTCGACCATCTCAAGACGAGAAGCGACGCTGTCGTGGCCTACACCAGTTCCGTCCTCGGCTTTGTGCCAATGGCGGTGACGGCGGTCTACTCATCGACCAAGGCGGCGCTGCACTCGTACGTCCTGTCACAACGCTTCATGCTGCAGGACACGTCGGTTCGCGTGCTGGAGATCGCGCCGCCCTGGGTACGTACTGAACTGATGAACAGTGAGGAGGCCGAAATGGCGATGCCGCTCGACCAGTTCATCGACGAAACGATCAAAGTCCTGGGGACGGATGCGAACGAGATTCTCGTCGAAGCGGCCAAGCCGATGCGCGCCAACCCGGGGCCGGGCGAGCACGACTTAGTCAATGGTTTCAATACACAGGCGAAGGCAATGTTTGGAGGTTGATTCCCGCGGCCAAAGCGAACCTGAGCGCAGTATGTCCGGTCTTGTTGACGCATGGTCAACTTGATCGGACTTTGTCTTTCGGGAGGACAATGCGCTTGAGCCCCTGCATGACGAGTGTCGACGTCGATGCTTCAGGCAGCCGCCCTGCTTAAGCAGGCATGCTGAAGGAAAGCTGGACGCGCTTGCCGGAACGATTCGATTCCACGATGTGTTCAATCAGTTCATGCATGCGGTCCGCTACCACGACAAGCGTGAGCCCGGTCTACCAGACACTGTTCGTGCGGCGACGCGCAATGCGCCTTGAATGACAACCGCGAGAGCGCTCACCCCGCGCCACGCCTTGCTCGATCTAGATTTGCAGATTCTCGCTGACATAGTCGATGAAAACACGCAGCTTGGGCGAGGCGTAACGGCTTGCCGGCCACAAGATCCAGAAGGTGACGGTCTGGTCCAGGAAATCATCCAGCACGGTATGCAATGCACCGCTCGCCAGGGCATCGCGAACAAGGAAGGTTGGCAGGAGGGCCAAGCCCTTGTCCTGAAGCGCGAGATAGCCCAGGACTTCAATGGTGTTGCTGACGAAGGTCTGGGGCAGATCCGGTTCCGCTTCCGATGCAGCGAGCTTGAACGGCCAGCGTTCCAGCTTGCCGGAGACGGGGAACTTATGCAGCAAACAGGCGTGCCGAACGAGTTCGGAAGGATGCGTGGGAACACCCTGTCGCTCGATATACCCGGCCGAGGCGACCAGCACTTGCCCGCACGACCCCAGGCGCCGCGATACCAGCCGTGAGTCGAGCTGCTCGCCCGTGCGAATGACTGCATCGAAGCCTTCTTCGATGATATCCACCATGCGATCCGAAAAATCGACCTCGATTTCGATTTCCGGATATTGCGTCATGAAGCCGTCGAGCGCCGGCATGATGAGCCCGGACAGTTGCGGCGTGCTGATACGTAACCTCCCGCGAGGGCTGCCAACAGCGCCCGACAATTCGGCTTCCGCCGCTTCGACCTCGCCCAGGATGCGCCGGCACCGTTCCAGGAACAATGCACCTTCGGCCGTCAACGTGATGCTGCGCGTGCTGCGGTGAAAGAGCCGCACGCCCAGACGCTCCTCGATGCGCGCAATGCTTTTGCCGACCGCCGAAGACGATACGCCGAGCAACCGTCCCGCCTCAGTAAAGCTGCGGGTCTCTGCCACCTGCACGAAGATCGAAATACCGCTGAGGCTATCCATCGCGCGACCCCGGATCAATTAAGGACATATGTGTCCGATATATTCGGAACCTTAGCCTATTTTTCTTTTCTCGTTCGGTCCATACACTCTCCTCAAGGTCGAAAAACCCGCTGTTGATGGAAATTCACCAGCCACTGAATCTCGAGGAAATCATGTCCAAACTTCATTCAAGCGTCAAAGTAGGTCCTTTTGAATTTTCCCATCGCGTCGTGCTGGCGCCGCTCACCCGCATGCGCGCCGAAGAGGGCGACAAACCGGGCCCCTTGATGGCCGAGTACTACGCACAACGCGCTTCAGAAGGCGGCTTCCTGATCGGTGAAGCCACCATCGCTGCGCCCAACGGCAACGGCTATCTGGGTGCTCCCGGCCTGTACGAAGACAGCCAGATTGCCGGCTGGAAGCAGGTGACGGAAGCAGTGCACGCCAAAGGTGGCCGCATCTTCCTGCAGCTGTATCACGCGGGCCGCCAGTCCAACAGCCAGCTGCAGCCGGATGGCGCCCAGCCGGTGGCACCTTCCGCCGTGCCGCATGGCGGCGTCGCCTACACCGAAGCGGGCTGGGTCCCGAACACACCGAGCCGCGCGCTGACCATCTCCGAGATCGCCGATCTGGTCGAGAGCTTCCGTACAGCCGCCATTCGCGGCAAGCAGGCCGGCTTCGACGGCGTTGAATTGCACGCCGCCAATGGCTACCTGTTCGATCAATTCCTGCAGGACGGCAGCAACAAGCGCACCGACATCTACGGCGGCTCGTTCGAAAACCGTGCCCGCTTCCTGATCGAAGCGACTCAAGCGGTCATCTCGGTCTGGGGCAGCGAACGCGTGGCAGTGCGCCTTGGCCCGAGCGGCACCTGGGGCGATATGTCCGACAGCAATCCGGAGGGTCTTTTCGCTTACGTGGCACAAGCGCTGGCGAAACTGAATCTGGCTTACCTGCACCTGATCGAGCCGCGTGTGCTCGGCAATGTCGATGACGACAGCAAGGATCAGAACCCCGTTGCCGCGCAACTGATTCGCAAGCACTACAAGGGAACGATTATTGCGGCTGGTGGCTTCAAGGGCCACACGGCCGAAGCGATCTTGCAGGCGGGCGACGCTGACCTGGTTGCATTTGGCCGCGACTTCATCGCCAACCCGGATTTGCCTGAGCGCCTGCGCCTCCAATTGCCTCTGAATTCGTATGACCGTCCCACGTTCTTTGGCGGTACGAACGTGGGTTATACGGACTATCCGTTCTATCGCGAGGAAGAGGTGTCAGCGTAAGGGCGATAACTGCCGGGGCTAGATGATTGAACTGGGTTCGGTACCGTACAGACATTCCAGTCTGGCGTGAGAGTCTTTTTACGACCCCGCATACACCCGTCACTCAGGTGTACTGTCGCTGAATCAGGTGCCCACGGCTTTTGACAGGCTGAGGAGGAGTGGTACATGGAAGATGATCTTCATACCACGGAGAATTGGCTACCGCGCCTTCTCACCGGAGCCGAACGTGTGCGCCTGAAAACGCAACGCAGGTTTCGAACGCTTCTGCTCCTCGTTTTGTGGTGCTGCGTGAGCACGGCGCTTCCGGCGCAAAAGGCGGCATCCACCGATGCCACGCTGGCGAACTCGAAGGCAGCGGGGCACGCCAGTCTTGACCGCTCCGGCAAGCCGCGCAAAGGCAAGGCCTCTTACTACGGTCACGAGTTTTACTCAAAAAAGATGGCCGACGGTACGCCCATGAATCCGCAGTCGAATGTCGCCGCGAGCAAGACTCTGCCGCTTGGCACCAAGGCCCGGGTCACGAATCTGGAAAACGGCAATAACGCGGTGGTCGATATCAGAGATCGTGGCCCCTACGTCAAGGGTCGAATTGTTGACGTGTCACCGAAGACTGCCGATAAGCTCGGGTTGAAAGAAAATGGCACCGCCCCCGTCGAAGTCAAACCAATTGAAGTTCCGCAGCCCGATGGCAGCGTGAAGCCGGGCGCCGGCGCAACGGAAACCAAGCAGTAGTGCGTATTGAAACTGTCGACGTTGCAACTGTAAATGCGTCAACTCATAATCAAGCGCAATCACGTTCCGGCCCAGCCTTACCGGCGAGATTGATAGCCGCGAATTAATTGAACCAGCGACGGAGCGCTTTCTCCAATCCGTCTGTGCCGTTCTCCTCACCGACCCAGGCGATGCAGGCATCGGGACGGATCAGCATCGAAGGCCCTGTGTCGACGGCGACGCAACGTATCCTCTGCGCAGTGGCTTCAACGAGTTTGGACGCGTTCCCGTCGGACGAGGCGTCGAGAAGAACGCCTGTGCCGTCCTGCATGACCTCGTAGAGCGAGACGTCGGCATTGCCGTGGCTGACCGGCGTGTCGCCGCTCAACCGTCCAACGTCGCCGAGCTCGGGCCCGAGATCGTAACGGGTGGAAAGGCCGCGCATTATTTCGCTGATGAACTGATTGACGTCATCGAGTTGCATGAGGTTCGCCACGAGATCGCGCATCGCACCCGATTGTGGATCGGGCCGCAGGATGGCGGCCTGGGCAAGGGTGTTCGCCAGAACGGCTTCGGCCACGGGTCGCCGCTCAGCCGTGTAGGTGTCGAGCAGGCTTTCGGGCATCTCACCTCGAACGACCGCGGCGAGCTTCCAGCCGAGGTTTGCAGCGTCCACGAGCCCGAGGCTCAGGCCCTGACCACCGAACGGCGAATGGACATGCGCCGCATCACCGGCAAGCAGCACGCGGCCTTTGCGGTAGGTATCGACAAGCCGCGTGTTGTCCGCCCATCGGCTGCCGCTTGTCAGCGCGTTCACACGCACGTCCGTGCCACTGATGCGGCGTAGCACGGCTTCGGCCTCTTCACGTGTGACCGGAGCCTGCCGATCTTCGGGCGGACCGGTGAAGTCCAGCATGAACAATCGACCGGGGACAGGCCCATAGGAGAACACGCCGCCCGATGTGCGACGCCAACCAATGGGCAACAGGCGTTCGGGATGGTCGATCTCGGCGATGACTTGGTAGAACGTCGAAGTAGGCGCCGTGCCGGGGAAGTCGAAGCAGGCCATCTTGCGGATGAGGCTGCGCCCACCGTCGCAACCCACGAGGTAGGCGCATCGGATACGGCCTTCGCCTGTCGGAGACACCCACTCCACGTCGATACCATCCACCTGGTGCACGAAGCGAGTGACGTCACACTCGCGGCGCACCTCGATTCCAAGAGCGCGCGCTCGGTCGGCCAGCATGCTTTCGAGGCCATGCTGATCGACTGCGCGTGCACGCCGTTCCGGCTCTTTCTGCGCGTCCTTCCGGATCAGCAGGCCAGCGAAATGGCCACTGAACCTGGACGCTCGACCACGCAGGTCCGCTCCGGTCTGCTCTGCAAACTTCTGCATCGTCGCCAGGCTCCGCGCCTCTTCGGCGACGATGGCCGCAGCCATGCCGCGGCGCTGCAACGCTTCGCTTGCAAGAGGGCCGATCGACATCGCCTTCATGGCCATGCTCGCGACGGCCAGACGCTCCAGCACGAGGACGCGCACACCGCCCAGAGTCAGCTCGATGGCGGTAAGGAGCCCGACCGGCCCGGCGCCCACCACTACAACATCAACGTGTTTTGACATATACTGCATCCCAATGTGTACTCAGTATATGTATACTGTTCTATCAGGAGCACCATGTCAACGCCATCCGACCGCCGGTCCCGTAAGCGCCTCGCCACGCGGGAAGGCATCTCCAATGCCGCCACGCGCCTCTTCCTCGAGCGAGGGTTCGATCAGGTGACGGTGGACGAGATCGCAGAAGCCGCCGACGTCGGGCGGATGACGGTGTTCAATCACTTTCCCCGCAAGGAGGACATGTTTTTTGATCGCGACGAAGAGGGACGCGAGATCCTGCGAGAGGCTTTGCGGCAGCGCGATCCCCGCGTCGCTCCGATCGAGACGTTGCGTCTGCTCGCTCATCGGCTGATAGCAGAACAAAGCCCTTTCATCGAATTTACTGTTGCGAGCCAGGGCTTCATAGAGACGATCGAACGCAGCGAAACCCTCAAGGCTCGGGCCAGGGCGATACGTGACGAACTCGCGCAAGTCATCAGGGTCGCGCTATGCGAATGCGTAGGGCGAGAACCTGGTGATCCCGATGCCCATCTGGCGGCCGACTTGCTGTTGGCGACATGGACCGCGGGCCTCATCCAGGCTCACGGGATTTTTCGACAGAGGCGAGATACAGAGGAAGCGAAAGCCGCCTTTCTCGCTATTGTTGATAAAGGAACCATCGGCCTGAATGCCGCAATGGCAGGCACGCCTTACGCCTGAGCGATCGCCATTTACCTGCTCTCGTTGAGCATCCAGAGGCCCCGATGCGCATCGGGGGAGTTGTCTAAGGGGAGGGGATATCAACCTCGTGCATCCGCTATGACGAGAAGCACGATGTCAAATCAACGACGAAGCGCCATGGCGATGCCGAAGTCACATTACGCTTCGGCCAGAAGCTGTTGAATGGCTTTCTCGAACGCTTCGACGGGTTGTGCACCGGTCAACAGGTAGCGGTTGTTAAAGATGACCGATGGCACTGAATGGATGCCCATTGCCTGGTATTCCTCTTCTTCTGCACGAACCTCGTTGGCATAGTCGCCTCCTTGCAGAACAGAGCGCGCCTCAACTCCGTCAAGTCCCGCAGATTCCGCCGCTTCGACCAGAACCTCATGGCTGCTCGTGGCCTTGCCCTCGCCATGATATGCCTGTAGTAGCGCCTGTTTAAGCTCTACCTGTTTGCCTTCGATACCGGCCCAATGGATCAGGCGGTGTGCATCGAAGGTGTTATAGATGCGTGCACGCGGACCGAAGGTGAAACCAACATCCAAGCCGCGCTGCCGCAGGTCGGCCTGCGCCTGGGCTACCTGATGCGGAGTGCGTCCGTATTTCTTGCTGATGTGTTCGACAAGGTCTTCACCTTCCTCGCCCATCTGCGGATTCAGTTCGAAGGGATGCATCACTATTTCGGCGTCGACGGCATCGCCAAGTCGTGACAGTGCGAGTTGCAGCGAGGATAGGCCGACAGCACACCACGGGCACGCTACGTCGGA
>Ga0302226_10001579_pt1 | contig 16914 bp, 17 predicted proteins | sample II_Palsa_E3_3_FD_193524 | JGI IMG/M metagenome (GOLD analysis project Ga0302226, IMG submission 193524) | Peat permafrost microbial communities from Stordalen Mire near Abisko, Sweden - II_Palsa_E3_3 | ecosystem: Environmental > Terrestrial > Soil > Palsa > Peat permafrost | place: Sweden...
CGCGCGTCCCGACCTGTTGTGCTTCCTCGTCGCGATTGCCGCCGCGTCGTACGCGCTGACTAACGACTGGCGCGTGGACCATGTAGTCCAATGCTGCCGTCAGTGGCTCGACAAGAACCAGTTGAACATGCAATGGCTCGACCGCGTGCGCATCGGCCAGCTTGCACTGAAGATCGCCAGCAAGGACCTGCTGGATGCAGGCGTCGCAGTGCGCCTGTCGAGCGTGAACGCGCTGTTCACCAGCGAGATGGAACTCAACGAGGCAAGCACCATGGTGCAGAGAATGATGGCGCTGTGTTACGAAGCGCTTTGAGCCATTTCACCCGCTCAGCGCTCGACAAGAAAAATCGACATTGCTTCGCGCAGGGTACGAGCGGCGAGTACACCGATGCGGCCTTATCCAGGACCTGTGCAACGGCATAACGGCGCGTGTGACCGATTTTTTAGATCAATAACTTGCCCAGGCTGACGGACACGTGTGTGCCGAACCCAGCCCAAAGGACTCGCAATCAGACTACCGAGGAGCGTGCACGGCCTCGCGTCACGTCCGCCCTTCCTTTCGGATCCGCTTGGCTTCGTACATGGCCTGATCGGCCCGATCGATGAGGGTGGTCATCTCGACACCGTCATCAGGGAGCACGGCAGCGCCGACGCTGATATCGAGGTCAAGCGCGCGCCCCTCGAACTCGAACGGCTCACGAACCTGTTCGACCATGCGCATGCCAAGCCGCTCAGCATCGGCCTTCGAGTGGATACCGGGCAGGATGACCGCAAACTCGTCGCCACCCACGCGCGCTACCGTGTCCGAACGCCGCGCCGTCCTGTTCATGCGATCGGCGGCTACCTTGATCGCCGCATCGCCTGCCCGGTGGCCGTAACGGTCGTTGATGGGTTTCAGGTCGTTGAGGTCAAGATTAAGAATGCCGAGCGGTTCCAAAGACCGTTGAGCGAGTTGAATCGCCTGCCGCAGACGGTCGTAAAACAGCGCACGGTCCGGCAACCCTGTCAGCGCATCACGCGTAGCCAGAAGATAAAGCTCGCTGGTCTCGTGCTTCGCCGCATGAAACATGGCAGCGGCAATCAGTTCGGACATCAGCTCGAGCGAGCGAATGTCGTCATCAGTGAACGCGCCCGGCGCTGCCCCCACGACCTTCAGTACACCCACCGTCGTATCCACATGCCTGAGCGGCGTGACGATCATCGAGCGCAGGCCGACTCGCCGGCAAGCCTCCCGGTCGACACGCGGGTCGATTTCCGAGTCAAGGCATCGCAGGATCTCGCCGCTCTCCACGCACAAACCGGACAGGCTACCGTTACGCTTGAGGCGCAAACCCAGCAGCGTGGCAGCGATGCCCGAACTCGCGCAATAGACCATTTCATCGCCCTCAGCAAGCTCGACGACGGCGCCGTCGGCGTGTGTCAGTTGCTGAACCCGCTCGGTGACGAAGCTCATGACGCCGCCAAGATCGAGTCCCAGTTTGGCGATCTCTGTCTGCGCTCTGACGATCGCGAGAAGCGTTTCGCTGCTGGGAACGGAGTCATTGAAGGCTCTCTGCAAGGTTCTCTCCGAGGGCAGGTTACCGGCACACATTCTACGGGACAAAAATTGGCGAAGTGACCGCTGCGCCGGCGACAAACAGCCAAACCTGCGCCTGGCGCGCTTCGCTGAACAGAGTGCATCGTCACCGACGAATACCAAAGCGAGTTGGCGTAGGGATGTATTGAAAATAACCTAGGGATTTGCTGTTTTTGGCGTAACCGCTCCCCATTTCGCAGGCTTTCGGTTTGGTGTATTTTGGCGGCTGCTTCGCCTTTTTTTGTGACGTTGGGGATCGTCTTGTTTCTGCAAGAAAACGAAGGGACATACGCGTGAGCCTTGATGAATACTACGGACGACTGGGCTTGCCAAATACTGCCTCGCCTGCCGAGATTAAGCGGGCACATCGGCGCTTGCGGGCGAAGTACCACCCCGACCGCAACAAAGGCGCGGAATCTAACGTCGAGCCGGCGTTCAAGCTGGTCCAGGAGGCGTTCGAGATTCTCACTGGCGAGCGCGACGCGCCCTTGCACATGCGCACACGTGCCCATGACGCGGCTCGCAATGCGCCTCATCAACAGCAGGAACACGCGGCAGGGCACACCGAACGGACCGCAAGGTCTGCATCGGGGCGAGCGGGCGCCTATGGTCCGAATCGCGGACCGCTGCCCATGCGCGGAGCAAACCGGCTCAACCAGCTGTACGTGCCTGTCGAAGTGGCGTTGAACGGTGGCGAGGCCGCGACGCGTTATCAGGTCACCGAGACCTGCCATCGATGCCGGGGCAAAGGCTTCCAGTCCAAGGTGGCGCAGTGTTCAGGCTGCGAAGGGTGGGGCCAAACAGGCGACGGGCTACGGTGCGGCATCTGCTCCGGTGCGGGACGTACGACGAGCAAGCAATCGTGCCCGTCGTGCGACGGCACGGGGACGGAAAGCTACTGGAACTCGGACACCGTCGAGGTGCCTCCCGGCGCATGGGATGGTCAGAGACTCGTCGTGGCGGGCGGTGGATTTCCAGGCGTGCATGGTGGCGCTGCTGGCGACGCGATCTTCTCGATAGCCGTTGTATGTGGCTCCGACTTTACGCGCGAAGGACTGAACCTGAGCGGAGAACTCCAAGTCGATTTTGTGACGGCGACGCTTGGAGGGTCCGTCGAAGCAAAGGTGCTCGGACGCGACCTGCGCGTCACGATTCTGCCGAACTCGCAGCAGGGAAGTGTCATTCGCCTGCCGGCGCGCGGATTATCGGACAAGGCGGGAAATCAGGGGGATCTTCGGCTTCGCATCGCGCTTGCCATGCCTACGGCCGCGACGCTTTTAACAGACGAACAGCGTCACGCTTTTCAGGAAATGTTTGCGGATGCGGCGCGCCGTGGTTCTGGGGATAGCTCGGACAGCTGATATTTCGCGCTGCCTTGTACCCCGCTTCATGCGCTGCAATGCGGTAGTGATGGCCGCTGGCCGCCTTCAATGACGCTCCAGATACGTTCCTCGGTGTCACCCATGAATCGTCTGGCGATGACAGCCTGGCATTCATCGCAGCGATAGTGCTCAAGCGCTAGCGTACCGTTGCACTCGGCCACGCCGATCAACGTCACGCCCTCCTGACGTTGAGTATCAACCGGACATCCGTCAATGTCGGCACATCTGTCGCAGACTTCCATGGCGCCTCCGGAATCAAATGACCAATCCACTGGCTAGCGTCTGCATACGTCGCTCAAAAGGAGCCCGCATGGCGCGGGCCAAAATTGATGCACCCGCAGAGGAGACGACACGGGCAGATCCAGTATCCGGCTCTGCACAACGCGGGCGCAACAGCAAAAAAATAAATAAAAAAGGGCTTGAAGCCGGTGTTCACTGTGGCCGGGTCGCGTTTCGGCGCCACGTGACTACCCGGCGTACGTGAGGCAGCGACAAGGCACGCCACTTGCTCAGCAGTAACCCATTCCCGGCAAACCGGCTGGAGATCCTGAAGGACTCCGCCCGGTTCATGCCTTGTGCCCGGCTAAACGGGCGGTCTAACGACCGGAATGCTTGCTCACCGCTAGCGCGGATTCTGCCCACCAGGAGGTAAATATGGACCCGGTCTCACATGGCATCATTTTCTGGCTAATTATCGGAGGCATTGCTGGTGCCTTGGCGGGGCGTATCGTCGACGGTGGTGGCTTCGGCATCGTCGTCGACATCATCGTCGGGATTGTCGGCGCCTTCATAGGAGGCTGGCTTGGCGGAGCGCTCGGCCTGCATCTGGGCGGCGGTATTATCGGCTCGCTAATAACGGCGCTCATCGGCGCAGTTATTTTGCTCTTCATTATTCGTCTTTTCAGTCGCGGACGAGCGAGTTCGCTCTAGCAACGGCTTTTTGAAGAGTCTGACCTGGGCCGAGCGCGTCGTTTGCGCCGGTCTGGGCCACGAGCTCGAAGGGCTCATCAGCCCGGTGCGACAGGCTCAGGCACTAGAGCGTCTGAATGCCCAAGATGATCACCGCGGCGATCGAGGACATGAAAATCAACGCTCCGATCGTGCGTCTGCGGTTCAGTTCGGTCCACAGGATCACGCCCGTCAACGACAGCAGAATCATGCTGCCGGCCATCGAATCGGCAAGCAGAATCCAGCCGACGCTCGCACCCGTCGAACGATGCAAACCTTCGAGCGTCGCAACGATGCCTTGATCGCGCCGCTCGACGCTGACAAACGTGCCGCCCTTCCAGTACTCCGCACTGACGAGATAGTTCGGCGCGTTAAAGCGCACTTCCCAATGCTCCGGTTGAATCACCGACTGATCGCCCCACGTGACTGGGCCAGATGGATCGCGCGTGACGCGCTCCGCGGGCCGGTCGAGTTTCAGTTCGGTACGCAGCCAGCCGGCCAGTTCACGCGGCGTCTTGAACTGCGCCGCGTCCACGGGCATCTGCACAGTCGAAACGACCGGGCCGCCGACCTTGATCTTCATCGTCGCGCGATGGTTCTGCAGAAAGCCGGTCACGCCGAACAGCAGGCCCAACACCGCACCCCACAGACCGATCCAGCCGTGCACCTTACGCAGCCATTTGAGAAAGATGCTGCGAAACGAACGCGAGCCGCTGGCGCGGGATCGAGGCCGGTCTTTGAATTCCGTATTTGCGCCGGTACGGGTCGCGAGGTCGTTCATCGGATATCGGCGCTCGATCTGTCGGATACGCGTTGCTGACCAGCAGCTTCGACGGATCCGGGATCGCCGGCAGCGCGATGACGCCGTTCTTAGCGGCGAGCGGCACGGTGCCCGCCTGTTCGACGATGCTCGATTCGACGTGCTCGAAATCGTATTGAAGCTTGAGCTTGCTGTTCACTTTCCAGTCGAGCGCGGCGCTGACGAACTTGCGATAGCCGCGATCGCCTTCGATCGGCGTCTCGACGTGTTCGTCCATGGCGTTGACGCGAATGCCGAACTGGTTGTCCTGTCCGAAGTGCCGGGAGAGATCAACCGCGACGCCGTACGAACCGTTCGAGTCAGCGAGCGCCGTCACGCTCGTGACGGGCTCCGCACCTGCCCGCTTCATGACCATGTTGACGACGCCGGCCGGAACGGTGAAGCCGTAGTAGAGGGCCGACGCGCCCTTCAGGACTTCAACTTGCTCCTTGTCTTCCATCGGCATCCAGACGTTGTTGTCGATCGGCAGGATGCCGTCGATGTAGTAGCTCGAGCGGTTGTCGAGCGCGATGCCGCGGATCGCCAGGTTGTCGTAGGCGAGTCCGTTCAACTGCAGGCGGGTTACGCCGGCTACATTGCGTAACGCGTCGTACAAACCCGTGTCGCCTTGCGCGTCCATCACGTCGCGCGTCACTACGTTGACGGTTGCGGGTACGTCGAGTGCGTCGAGGCCTTTGTAGGGGCCGGTTTCGATGCTCGCGGGGGCGAAATGTTTTGACTTCTCGCTTGTGATTTTCACGGGGGCGAGCTGGTTGGTGTCGTCTGCGGTGCTGCTTGCGGCGGTTTTTGCGCTACTTTTGGTGCTGCTGTTTGCGTTTGCTTTTGCGGTGTTGTCCGGCGTCTCGGCCGTGTCCGCTTCCTGCGCGGAAGTGGTGATTACGCTCGCCGCCAGTAGTGTGCCGATCCAGTTACGCTTGCGTCGAATCGACAAAAGTTTGTACCGCATACCACCGTACATGAAGATTTCCCCGTACGAAACGCTCGCTCGGCGCGACACGGACCAGTTCGGTACGTGGTGTCCGGTAACATTACAAATATTAATGCGAATCATTATGATTTGAAAGCAAATGAGATGCAACCTTTCTGAACGATGACGGCGGATTTTCTGGTGGGGTGTGGGTGGACGGTTGCCGGTCGACGGCTTAGAGGGCGGCAGCTCGCCTCGCGGCAAATGTCAGCGCAAACATGTTCCGAATATGCGGATGGCTGCTTATAGTGGAGTCGTGTGAGCCTTCTTCTTCAGGACAGGCGCCTTCGAAAGGGACAGCGAGATGACTACTTCTTCCGAGCTGGTGAACAGTCCGCAGGATGCGACGCCGGAGTCGCTGCTCGCTCTGAGCAAATACCTCGACCTCGCGCTGGACAAAGGTAAGTCCGTGGTGATGATGCGCCACGAGGTGAGTGTCTGTTCAGTCTATGTCGGAGAGCCAGCGGACGAGGAGAACCCGTTGGCTCGCCAAGGAACCATCGCCGCAGCCGTGGCTGACGAGATACTTGAACTGACGCGGGCTGGAGTGAACCGGATAGAGCTTGGGGATCAGGTGTACCGGTTTGTTCGAAGCTTTACGCATGTTGCTGGCGTCGGTGCGGTTGTTTTCGGACCGGCGTAGGGCGCTGTGGTGCGAGGTCGGCCGACGCGCGTCCCCAACGGACGGGTCGTGATTCATTGCAAATATGTTTGTCTTCGACGGCACCGAACCGAAGACTCGCGACCGTTCGGTCCCTCGTTCTTTAGGTTCGTTTTGTCATTACCGTTGACAGAACTCTATCGATCATTCCCATGACATAGCGCTCCACGATAGAGAGAAAGTAGCCGCATATAATCGTAAAAACCACTCCCAGCGTAGCTATTATCAGGCAAACTTTCAGGTCATCGAGCGTCCGGCCGAATCGGTCAATCATAAAAGAAGACAGAGTGCAGAACACCACCAGTTGCATCAAATAAATCGGGAAGGAAATTTCCCCTAAAAATCTCGATAAGGTGTTTCTGAAAAAACGGCATGCATCGATACTTGCATATGCCCCCACGACGCAAAGTGCTGCCATGATGAATTTTTGATTATTCTGCACAAGTGATAACATCAACAGCTTCAGGCCAGAGCTAGTGGTTATCGGCGCGTGACTGATAAAATAGCTGTCGATCAAATATGCAACCAAAACAAGAAGAGGTGCGCCCACTCTCGTTGTCATTCTATTTCTAATTCTGTCCAATCCACCCGTCGCCCTGAAATAGCTTAGCAACACACCTATAAAAAACATCGCGAACCAGCGGTCGGCGATAGCAAAAAATATGGTTATCAATATCAACGCGAGTATTGGTTTTTTTAATCTGTCCTGCACGTAGAGATACATGAACACCAAAATCGACCCAATCAATTCGATAGGCATTGTCCAGAGAAACGGATTGAAATCCTGTCCGCCGTTCCCGAAGTGGAAAACAGTCACGAAGGAAAATTGAAAAATCTCAAGATTGCCGAATTGAGATGGAAGGAGCGTGCCTAGCCACATTTCGTTGTGCACGAGCTTCGCCGCAGTAACATTATAGGTCACTCCAATTCTTATCACGATTACCGTAATAAGGGCGACTATAAATATAGGTGCAGCAAGTCTGAAATATCTTTTTAGCACCATTTTGTCCAAAACGCTCTTTCTTCTCGTTACCATAAATGGTGTCGAAAGCGCATCCCCCGACAAAATGAAGAAAATACAAACGGCCAACTTTCCATCAATAAAAAACCACCAGAGGGAATTTATCAGCTCAGGATGGATTTTCGAAAACGTCTCTGGTAACGCGTGAAAGATTACAACGGCGAGAGCAGCCCAGCCTCGTATGCCGTCTATTTCCTCGATGCGCGCGCTTCGGGTTGATGCCGCATTTTCGGTAATATGAATCTGACCCGAACGTGCGTTATCCGTATGTCCAATTTCCTCGCGCGTCGCGGTTCCGGTCATTTTTTGCTGGCCTACGTAGATAGCAAACAAGGTCGAAACATCCAGGTGCGTCGCTCGAAATCAATACTCGAGTCTCGCATCGATATTTCGCGTTATTCAATCTCACAGTTGGCGCTAGCAACACGCTGCGTGAACGACTTGTTCAGGTAATTATTAGCCTACTCTGTCGCTTGTCGGTCAAACGTGCGTTGGCCAACACGGTTGCTGTATTCGAGGCGGCGAACAGGATGGTCTTGCTGCGACGAAGGTGGAATGCCCGAACAAGGACAATCTGTGGCTCGGCGCAAACGCGCAATATCGCGCGTTTATGGTTTCAGCCTGCTTCCCCGGGGACCCGCGGCGTTCTGCGAAGCAAAGGCTGCAAAGAAGCCCGAATCTGTCAAAGAAGTGCCCGTGCTGGGCAAGCACGGCAAGCCAGGTTCACGGCAAGGCCGTCGAGTGGAATCCAGGCGTCGTCAATGCGATCGGTGCAGGAGGCCTGACCCAATTCCTCGTGAGGACATGGACCCATCAGGCGAAGCTCAAGGGAAGCTACGCCTTCAACAGGGAATCCGACGTGTATCGGCTGATTGAAAATTACGAGAACGTCCCGCGCGGGGTCTGGCTAGGTCTACTGGCATTGTTGCGTGTTGCGATGGTTATCCCCGCCTCGCGAACCACCGCCCCCCCCTCACTCCACAGTCACCGACTTTGCAAGATTCCTTGGCTTATCTACGTCCGTCCCCCGAGCACACGCCGTGTGATACGCCAGCAACTGCAGCGGCACCACATGAAGAATGGGCGACAACAACCCATAATGCTCAGGCATCCGAATCACATGCAGACCTTCGTCATTGACGATCCGCGTATCCGCATCCGCAAACACGTAAAGCTGACCACCGCGCGCCCGCACTTCCTGAATATTCGACTTGAGCTTTTCAAGCAGCGCATCATTCGGCGCCACCGTCACCACCGGCATCGCCTCGGTCACCAGCGCCAACGGCCCATGCTTCAACTCACCCGCCGGATAAGCCTCAGCATGAATATACGAAATCTCCTTGAGCTTCAGCGCACCCTCAAGCGCGATCGGATAATGCAGCCCACGCCCAAGGAACAACGCGTTTTCCTTGCGTGAAAACTCCTCCGACCAGGCGATGATCTGCGGCTCCAACGCCAGCACGCTATTAAGCGCCGCCGGCAAGTGACGCAACTGCTTGATGTAATCCGCTTCCTGCGACGCACTCACATGCCCACGCAATTTGCCCAGCGTGACCGCCAGCACAAACAGCGCCACCAGTTGCGTCGTGAAAGCCTTGGTCGACGCTACGCCAATCTCACGCCCTGCATGCGTCAGAAACGAGAACTCAGTCTGCCGCACCATCGCGCTGGTGCCGACGTTGCACACCGCCAGCGTATGCTGATGCCCAAGCGACTGCGCATGCTTCAGCGCCGCGAGCGTATCCGCCGTTTCGCCGGACTGCGAAATCACCACCACCAGCGCCTTGGGATTCGGCACCGACTCGCGATAGCGATACTCGCTCGCAATCTCGACCTGAGTCGGAATCTTCGCCACCGATTCCAGCCAGTACTTCGCCGTCAGCCCCGAGTAATAGCTCGTGCCGCAAGCGAGAATCAGCAGGCTGTCGATGCCCTCAAACACCTTCTGCGCACCGTCACCAAACAGCGCTGCATCGAAGGTTTCAGCCTGTGGAATCGTGTCGGTAATCGCACGCGGCTGCTCGAAGATTTCCTTCTGCATGAAGTGGCGATACGGGCCCAACTCGACCGCGCCACCATACGCGGCCACCTGACGCACTTCGCGCTGGACAATGTTGCCATCGCGGTCCGCAATCCGCACCTGTTCGAGCGTTAGCTCGCACACGTCACCTTCCTCGAGGAAGATGAAGCGCTCGGTGCTACCGGCGAGCGCGAGCGCATCGGACGCGAGGAAATTCTCATTCTCGCCCAGCCCGACGACGAGCGGCGAACCCTGACGCGCGCCCACCACCGTATGCGGTTGATCCTTATGCAGCACGGCAATCGCATACGCGCCATGCAACTGCTTCACGGCAGAACGCACCGCGGCGAACAGGTCGCCCTGATACAGGCTATGCACCAGATGCGCGATCACTTCCGTATCGGTCTGCGAGACAAACTCGTAGCCCTTGCCGCGTAGCATTTCACGCAGCGCTTCGTAGTTCTCGATGATGCCGTTGTGAACCAGCGCCAGTGCGTTTTGCGAGAAGATCGGGTGAGCGTTGTCCGTGACCGGCGCGCCGTGCGTGGCCCAGCGTGTGTGCGCGATCCCCGTGATGCCTTCAAGGTGGGTCTCGCGCACCTGATCGTCGAGATCCGCCACCCGGGCGACGCTACGCGCGCGCAGCGGTTCACCGTTGGCCAGCACGGCGACGCCGCACGAGTCGTAGCCGCGATATTCGAGGCGACGCAATCCTTCGATCAGGACGGGGACGATATTACGTTGCGCAACCGCGCCGACAATGCCGCACATAGATTCTGAGTCCTTTGCAGGGGTTCGGTTTCAAGGCGTGCACCGCACGCACGCCGGGTGAGCTTCAGCTTTTCTTTTTGGTCGGGCGCACGAAGCCCGTCTTGCTCGTCTGGGTCTTGTCGTTCAGCACCAGCACATTATCCCCGACGTCCTTCCAGATCGTCGTGCCCGCGGCAATCGTCACGCCGCGCCCGACGCGCACCGGCGCGACAAACTGCGTATCCGAGCCGACAAACACATCGTCTTCGATAATCGTGCGGTGCTTGTTCGCACCGTCGTAATTGCAGGTGATGGTGCCCGCACCGATGTTCACCCGCGCGCCGATATCCGCGTCGCCGATATAGGTCAGATGACCCGCCTTCGAACCATGGCCGATCACGGCATTCTTCACTTCGACGAAGTTGCCCACATGTGACTCGTCCTGCAGCATGGCCCCCGGCCGCAACCGGGCATACGGTCCAAGCCCCACGTTCGCGCCGATTTTGGCGCCTTCGATATGTGTGAACGCTTCGACGTGGCTACCCGCACCGATCGTGGCATCGCGGATCACGCAGTTCGGTCCGATCGTCACGTTGTCCGCGAGCGTCACATGCCCTTCGAACACGCAGTTCACGTCGATCGACACGTCGCGGCCGCATTCGAGCGTGCCGCGCACGTCGATACGCGCCGGGTCAGCCAGCGTCACGCCCGCGACCAGCAGTGTTTCGGCAACGTTGTGCTGGTGAATCCGTTCCAGCTCGGCCAACTGCTGCTTGCTGTTGACGCCGAGCGTTTCCCACTCTTCATCCGGCTGGGCCGTCACAACCTCGAAACCGGCTTCGGTTGCGCGCTCGACGACATCGGTGAGGTAGTACTCGCCCTGCGCGTTGTCGTTCTTCAGCGCGGCGAGCCACATGCCGAGCTGGGCGGTCGGCGTCACGACAATGCCCGTGTTGATTTCGGCGATACGCAGCTGTTACGGCGTCGCATCCTTCTGCTCGACAATCCGCACCACACAGCCGGTCTGGTCGCGCACGATACGCCCGTACCCCGTGGGATCGTCCAGCGTCACCGTGAGGACGCCGTAGCAGCCCTCGGCGGCGCTGTCGACGAGGCGCTTGAGCGTGCTCGCCCGGGTGAGCGGCACGTCGCCATACAGCACCAGCGTCGGCACCGCGGGATCGAGCAGCGGCAAGGCCTGCTTCACGGCGTGCCCCGTGCCGAGTTGCTGCTCCTGGACGACGAACAGCACGTCGGGCGCAGCCACCGCTGCACGCACAGCATCGCCGCCATGGCCGATCACCACGACGAGGCGGTTGGGCTCAAGCGTACGAGCAGTGTCGATGACGTGGGACAGAAGCGGCCGGCCGGCCAGGGGATGCAGCACCTTGGGCAGCGCGGAACGCATGCGCTTACCGGTGCCTGCCGCCAAAATCACGATGTTCATGGCGTCGGCGAGGGGACGAGTTTGGAGCCGGTAATTCTAGCACGCGGCCCATGACAGAAACGCTGCGTGGCGGATTTACTGAAGAGGTTCGCAATCCCGGAAGCACGGGGCTTCCGGGGCGTTCAGAGCAACTTCAAAACAATCCGTACTGCTTCACAGATCGTCGAACTGCACGATCGAAATTGGCTTCGATCCGTTGAGCGTCGTACCCTCGACGGAATCGGTCGAGCACGGCTCTTCGTCGAAAGCGATATCGCCTTGCGGATCGGCTTCGCCCGTTGCGCGCAGGCCGGCGAACGGGAACAGCTTGTGATCCATCAGATGCGATGGCACGACATTCGACAATGCATTGAACATATTCTCGACGCGGCCCGGGAAGCGCTTCTCCCAATCGCGGATCAGCGCCTTCATTTCCGCACGCTTCAGATTGGGCTGGCTGCCGCACAGGTTGCACGGAATGATCGGAAATTCGCGCAACTCCGCGTATTTCTCCAGATCGGTCTCCTTCACATAAGCGAGCGGCCGGATCACGATGTTCTTGCCGTCATCCGATTGCAGCTTCGGCGGCATGCCCTTCAGCTTGCCGCCGTAGAACAGGTTCAGGAGCAGCGTCTGCAGGATGTCGTCGCGATGGTGGCCGAGCGCGATCTTGGTGGCGCCCAGCTCACCGGCCACGCGGTACAGGATGCCGCGACGCAGCCGCGAACACAGCGAGCAGGTCGTCTTGCCTTCCGGCACCAGCCGCTTGACGATGCTGTAGGTGTCCTGATTCTCGATATGGAACGGGATATCCAGTTGCTTCAGGTATTCGGGCAACACGTGTTCCGGGAAACCCGGCTGCTTCTGGTCCAGATTCACCGCGACGATGTCGAAGTGGATCGGCGCCCGTTCGCGCAGGCGCATCAACACGTCCAGCATCGCGTAGCTGTCTTTGCCGCCCGACAGGCAGACCATCACCTTGTCGCCTTCCTCGATCATGTTGAAGTCGCCGATCGCCTGACCGACGAGGCGCGCGAGCCGCTTGAACAGCTTGTTGTTCTCGTAAGCCTCTTTCTGCTCGCGGCGCGTGAGCACGGGCTTGTCGGGCCGCTCAGCAGTCGCCGCGGCGCTCGACGTTTCAGCCAGCGCGGCCTCGCGCGTCGTCTCGGCGCTCAGGATCTCAGGAGCGTTCATGACTCAATCCTCTTTGATGCGGAAGACTTCGATGCCGACGGCATCGCAGTCCGGATACACATCCGGCTTTTCGGTAGACACGCGGGCCGCGCGCACCTGCGGATGGGCCAGCAGCGCGGTCAAGAGGTCGTCGCACAGCGTTTCCTGCAGGTGAATGTGACCGCGCTCGACGCGGCGCGCGATAGTGGCGCGCATGAAGTCGTAGTCGACCACTTCGCGCAGTTTGTCCTCGACAGGAGTCGACAGCGCGAGCGGCACGTACAGTTCGACGTTGATCACGACGCGTTGCTCGCCGCGCTTTTCGAAGTCGTGCACGCCGATGTTGATGTGCACCTCGTAGTTGCGCAGAAAAAGCCGGCGGCAATCGGCTAGCCGGGGATGCGAAAGAGCGGCAAACATGGTCGTTCCAGTCAAAAAAGGCGTGCGGGCACGCAAGGGGGCGCTTCAACGCACCACGGCCCTTAATTAAAATTTAAGGGCCGTGCGCATTCAGACGCCCGTCAAAAACATCACGTCACGCGGGGACGGCACGAGGTGCTGACCGCCGTCGACAACCAGCGTCGTCCCGGTCACACCCGCCGCCTCGGCCAGATACAGCGCGGCGGCGACGATATCCTCGGGCCGCGACGCACGGCCGAGCGGGGTGACTCGGTGAGCTTCGGCAAAACCTTCCGGCGTCTGGTCGGCGGACCGCAGCGTCAGACCGGGCGCGAGGCCTACCACGCGCAGTTTCGGCGCCAGCGCCTGGGCGAGCGCAACGGTGGCTGTCTGCAACGCGGCCTTGGACAGCGTATAGGACAGGTAATCCGGATTCATGTTGTACAGCTTCTGGTCCAGCACGTTGATGACGACCGCGCGCTGCGCCTCGTCGCTGCGGGCAGCTTCGGGTGTGGCCTCATATAGCATACGCGCCAGCACGAGCGGCGCGCCTACATTCGCGGCCATATGGCTCAGCAGATGTTCATAGCCGACGCTCTGGGCGGTATCTTCGTCGAACTGGGACGCATTGTTGACGATACACACCGGGCGCCCCAACGCCGCCGTACAGTCCGGCACGAGCCGGACGACCTGCGCCTCGACGGCCAGATCCGCCTGCAGCGCGACCGCGCGGCGCCCGAGCGCCACGATTTCGGCGACCACCTCGTCGGCTTCCGGCTTCGACTTCCCGTAGTGGACAGCGACGTCCCAGCCCCGCCGGGCAAAGCCCAGCGCCAGTTCGCAGCCGATCCGCCGGGCAGCGCCGGTGATCAGGACGACGCGCGGAACGGCGGTCGGACGGCCGAGGACGGCGGAAGTGTCGGAAGGGACGGTCATTTACAATACGGGGATGAATCCGATAGCTCACCAACCCGATAGTTTACCTGCTCCCGGCCCGAGCGCGCTTGCGCAGTCGGAAGCGCTGTCCGCGCAGATCCGCTCGGCGATCGCTGCAGCGGACGGCTGGCTGCCTTTCGACCGCTACATGGAGCAGGCGCTATACGCGCCGGGACTGGGCTACTACGGTGGCGGCTCGATCAAATTCGGCCGTCGTCCGGAGGATGGCAGCGACTTCGTGACGGCCCCGGAACTGTCGCCGTTGTTCGCCGCGACGCTGGCTCGACCGGTCGCCCAGGCGCTAGAGGCGAGCGGCACCCGCCACGTGATGGAATTCGGCGCCGGCACGGGCAAACTGGCCGCCGGCCTGCTGAACGCGCTGGAGCAACTGGGCGCCACCTTCAAGACATACTCGATCGTGGACCTCTCAGGCGAACTGCGCGAGCGGCAACGCGAAACGATCGAAGCGCGGGCGCCTGCACTGGCAGCGCGAGTACGCTGGCTGGATGCGTTGCCGGAGCAATTCGAAGGCGTCGTGATCGGCAACGAAGTGCTGGACGCGATGCCGGTGCGGCTCTTCGCTCATACCGATGGGGTGTGGCACGAACGCGGCGTGACGTTACGCGATGGTGAGTTCGCCTTCGCCGATCGGCCGGTTAGCGCACAGCAGGACCTGGAGTTTCTGACGAGCCTTGAAGTGGATGGCGATTACGTCACAGAGACGCACGACGCGGCACGAGCTTTCACGCGCACGATCTGCACGATGCTGACGCGGGGCGCGGCGTTGCTGATCGACTATGGTTTTCCGCGGCACGAGTACTACCATGGGCAGCGCGCGCAGGGTACGTTGATGTGCCACTACCGGCACCGGGCGCATGGCGATCCGTTTTTGTATCCGGGTTTGCAGGACATCACCGCGCACGTGGAGTTTACGGGCATTGCCGAGGCGGGCGTGGATACCGGGGCGGATTTGCTGGGGTATACGTCGCAGGCGCGGTTTCTTCTGAATACCGGGATTACTGAGGTATTGGGAGAGATTGATCCTGTGGATACGATGCGGTTTTTGCCTGCGGCGAATGCGGTGCAGAAGTTGTTGTCCGAGGCGGAGATGGGGGAATTGTTCAAGGTGATTGCGTTTTCGCGAGGGATCGAGGAGACACTCGATGCGTTTGCGAGTGGGGATCGGACGCACAGTCTTTGACCACGTTCGTGGTGAATTTCACTTCCGTTAGGGGCTCGCGATGATTCGGTGGTTGTTGACTATGTTTATCGCCGTGGCGATTTTGTCGTCCTCTTGGCCGTGGCTCAGGAAGATTGGGATTGGGCGGATGCCTGGGGATGTGACGCTCAGGATGTTTGGGAAGGAGTATCCGTTTCCGTTTATGTCTACTTTGTTGTTGACTATGGTTTTGTCTTTGGTTGTTAAGGTTTTGTAGTACGGGGGCTATTATTTGCCTGCGCGGCGCATGACTGGAAAGCTGCGATGAACCAGTTCGCGATCCTCTACGAAGACCGCTTCACGAGGAATCATTTGTAGAATGCAATTCACGACCTGCCAGGCGGCGGGTCTTTATCTGCCTTGCACACAAAAATTCAGACACTCCCGCGACCCGAAGGTAGTTCCTGTGGGACAAAGAAAGTAAGTGCCGCCCCCGCACAGGGGCAAAGCTAATAGACCGATAAGAATGCAAGGAAAGGCCAAAGCAGCAAGAACAACGACAAGCGCCGCGCAGGCAAAAACAACTACTCCTCGAGAGCAACTGCGACAACCCGAACCCGTTCCCTCTGCACAGCCTCTTTGATAAGCTCAGACCGATCCCCAAACCCCTTAGCGATAGCCCCAGCATCAACACCCCGCGCAGCAACAAGAGCAACTCTAAGCCGCTCAGCCTGAGGATAAGCCCGGGCCTCAAACCCAAGCCGCCCGCGGGCATCCGATTCACATGCCTGCAAAGCCTCAGCAAACCGCCCAGGTTTCCGAATCGCATCACACCGCTCGAGCAGCCGCACAACCCCAGCGGCACCCGTCTCCATCACACGATGAATATTCCCATGCTCCCGAGCAACCAGAAGAGCCAGATCCCGACACTCATTCGGCACCCTCAACCGCTCACACAACGGCTTGAGCAAATCGACACTCCGCCCTTCATGCCCAATATGCCGCGGCAAAACATCCTCAGGCGTGGTCGCCTTCCCCAGATCATGCGTCAACGCAGCAAACCGCACCGCCAACGCATACCCCTGCGCCGCAGCGTGATCCACCACCATCATCACATGCACCCCCGTATCCACCTCGGGGTGGTAGTCCGCCCGCTGCGGCACGCCATACAACGCGTCGATCTCCGGCAATATCCGCGCAAGCGCCCCGCATTCGCGCAACACCTCAAACATCCGCGACGGCCGTCTCTCCATCAAACCGCGTGACACCTCCTGCCACACCCGCTCGGCCACCAACGCGTCCACCTCGCCCGCTTCCACCATCTTGCGCATCAGTGCCATCGTTTCCGGCGCCACCGTGAAATCGGTGAAACGCGCCGCAAATCGCGCCACCCGCAAAATCCGCACGGGGTCTTCCAGAAATGCATCGCTCACATGACGAAAGACACGCGCCCGCAAATCAGCCTGGCCGTTGAACGGGTCGATCACCGGTCCGGTCAGCACGCCGTCCGGGCGCACTTCGCGCGCCATCGCGTTGATCGTCAGATCGCGCCGCTCCAGGTCCTCTTCGAGTGTCACGTCCGGTGCATAGAAAAACTGGAAGCCGTGGTAGCCGGCCGCCGTCTTGCGCTCAGTTCGCGCAAGCGCGTATTCCTCGTGCGTCTGCGGATGCAGGAA
>Ga0302226_10001585_pt1 | contig 16877 bp, 12 predicted proteins | sample II_Palsa_E3_3_FD_193524 | JGI IMG/M metagenome (GOLD analysis project Ga0302226, IMG submission 193524) | Peat permafrost microbial communities from Stordalen Mire near Abisko, Sweden - II_Palsa_E3_3 | ecosystem: Environmental > Terrestrial > Soil > Palsa > Peat permafrost | place: Sweden...
CGCTACTCCGACCTCATCTCCGCCACCGTCCGCGCCTTCCGCCCCGACGTCATCCACATCACCGGCCCCAGCGAGCTCGGCCTCTTTGGAGCCTACTTCGCCCACCAGCTCAACGTCCCACTCGTCGCCTCCTGGCACACCAATCTCCACGAGTACGCCGCCCGCCGCATGCGCTGGCTCTCCCGCCACCTCGGCCGCGCCGGCATTCCCCTCGAACGCGCGGTCGAAGCCGCCGCCCTCCACATCGCCGCGCAACTCTATCGTCGCGCCGAAGCCCTCTACGCCCCCAACCCCACACTCTGCGCCCTGCTCGAGCGCACCATCCACCGCCCCTGTCACCTCATGCAGCGCGGCGTCGACACCAACCTCTTCACCCCAACGCGCCGCACCCGCGCCCACGACGACACCGAAACAGTTCTCGGCTATGTAGGCCGTCTCTCCGTAGAAAAAAATGTAGACCTCCTACCCAAAGTCGACGCGCAACTCCGCACCCTGGGCATCACGCCACGCTGGCTCATCATCGGGCACGGCGCCGAAGAAGCCCACCTCCGCGCCGAGCTCCCCAGCGCCGACATGCCCGGCGTCCTCCGCGACGAAGCCCTCGTCGCCGCCTACGCCAACATGGATCTCCTCATCTTCCCCTCCCACACCGACACCTTCGGCAACGTAGTCCTGGAGGCCCTCGCCAGCGGCGTCCCCGCCATCGTCACCCCCGACGGAGGTCCCGCCCACATCCTCCACGCCGCCACACCCACTTGCTGCGATCGATGCGCACGCACAACAACTCCCGGCCGCATCGCCAGCGACGAAGACTTCGCCACCGCCATCGCCGACGTCCTCAACGATCCCACCACCCACACCACCATGCGCCAAACCGCACGCACTTACGCCCAACGCTGCTCCTGGGACGCCGTCTTCGACAAGGTCCTCGCCGCCTACCCCACAACCCCGATCCAATCAGCTAAAAACTAAAAACTAAAAACTAAAAACTAAGAACTAAGAACTAAGAACTAAGAACTAAGAACTAAGAACTAAGAACTAAGAACTGAGAGCTAAGAGCTAAGAGCTAAGAGCCCAACTCTCGCCGTCCGCGCAGGACTCACTTCGTCTCCCCCACCACCACCGCCCCCGGTTCCACCTTCATCAAATCCCCTGGCGCCGGCTGCAGCAACGACCGCATCGAGCCTATCGCGACGCCCCCAAGATCCGTCAACACCACCGCCCTGTCCGACAAATTACAAGCCGCCACCACCGTCGTCGAGGTGCGCGAGCTGGCAGGCGCGTGCCGCACCCATACCATCGCGCCCACGTCATCGCGATTCAGCACGGTCTGCCCTCCGTTCCGCACTGTCGCATTCTCGTGGTGCAAGCGAATCAATTGCTTGTACAGATTCAGCAGCGAACGCGGCTCATACGTTTCCGTCACTGCACTCGCCGTCGCTCCGTTCGGAGCCACCATCGCGGCATCAAGGTTTCCCGCCGTAAATCCCGGCATCGCCGCGATCTTCTCCGGGGTCGGCAGGTCCGCCTCCTCGACGGCTGGCATCGAGGGTGCCGAAAAAAGGTTCTTCGGCAGCGGTCGAACGTACGGCTGAAACCCCTTATATCCGGCGCCGGCCGCCGCAGTTTGAGCGTCCGTTGGCTGCGCAGGCTTGCGTGTCACATTCGTCGGCGTCCACTGCATCAACGGCCGGTTGGCGCCAGCCATCTCCAGGCCCAACTCCTGCCCATACTCCAGCATCACTGCCGACCGCGACGCCAGCAGCATCACCGCCAGCGCCCGCTCCATGGCCAGCCGTTGCGCAGGGTTGGCCACGGCTGGCGCCCGCACAGACACCAGCATCGGATTGCCCGCCACCTGCGTCCGCGAAGTTTCGTCCCGCCGCCGCTCCCGATGGCCCCGTGCCGGTTTTTCTGCAGCCGGAGGCTGAGCGCTAACTGACGCCTCTACGTCTCTCGTATCTCCAAGTGCGGCCATCCACTCTTGACGCAGCACCGTTACCGTCGGCACCGCGCCGTCCTTCCCCGCGGCACCCAGCGGAGCACTCGCCGTCAGTTGCGCATACTTCGCTAGCCCATTCTGCAGCATCGCGTCCTGCGGCTGTGCGGCAGCATCGGCCAACAGCACCCGCTCTCCCGGAAAGCTGTTGGTCAGCGCGCGCAGTTGCTGCAACAGCAGCGCAATGTGCGATCCTCCATCGATCTTCTCCAGGGCCGGCGTTGGAACAAAAATTCCTGCCGCTCCCTGGTTCAGCCACGCCCGCGCCATCTGCACATACTGCGCGTCCGACTGCTGCGATGCCGGCGCTCCCAGGTCCACCAGCACCCGCACATGCCGTCCGACGGCTTCGCGCACCAGCGCGTCGAATGCCGTGCTCACCTCTGCCGTCGGCAGCAACGTCGCTTTGCCGCCAGGCGGCGCGGTCTCCACGATCACGGCATCCACGCCCAACGCCTGCAGGTAGTCCAGCCGTTGCGTAATCCCGGCCAGGTCGCCCTTGCCACTCCCCGTAGAGTCCTGAAACTTCGTCGGATCAATCCGGTAGAACACCGCCCGCTTCCACCACAGCTCGACGGTCACACCCGACCCGGCCCAGTTCTTCTGCGCCAGCACCTGCGCGCGAGCGCACTGCATCCCCGCCAGGCAAGCAATGCCCACGCCGAGCCATAGTGACCCAACCCTAAGAATGTATCGTGCTGGTGACCGGTAGGAGATCCGCATAGACAAAGCTGTCGCGCTCGACCACCTCGCCGGGCGACACGTCAATGCTACCGGAGAACATTGGCCCGGCGCTCACGAACGTATGAAACTCACCACGCTCGCCACAGGGGTCAACCGTCTCCGGCAACTCAGCCAATAGCTCGGCATCGAACACTCGCCCCGCAAACTTCCTGTCCATCTTGCGTGGATCAATGCAGACCAGGTGCGCCCGTATCCCGGCGGCAATCATCGAGCGCGCCAACTCATCGGTCGGAATCAACCAGCAGGGAAAGATTGGCTCCAGCCCCGTTGCCGCCATCTTCTCCACCCGGTACGCCCGTATGTCCTCGAGGAACAGATCACCAAACGCAATGCCATGCAGCCCCTCGGCCACCGCCCGCTGGCACACCTCGGCCATCAGGCCTTCGTATATCTCGTTGGAGCACGGCCAAGGGAGCGGCACCTTCCACAGCGGCAGCCCCGCCACCTCGCCCTGCAGCTCCAACAACTCCTCCCGGAACCCATGCATCGCCACGCGACCAAAATGCTGGTTCACGGTCGTCAGCAGACCCACCACCTCATACGCGGGATCATCCCGCAGCAGGTGCAGCGCCCAGGCGCTATCCTTGCCTCCCGACCAGCTCAACAGAATGCGCTTTTTCTCCACACCCCATCCTAGCCGTGCCGCGCTACCTGAAACCCACCTCAAGCAGTCGATTTGAGACCCGAAACCCACCTCAAGCGCGCAGGAAACTCACTGTTTGCCCAGATACGCGCGATACCGGGTCTCCACCACGCCCGTATTCCGAGCCAGCTGCAGCTTCGCTACGTTGTACTGATATAAGGAGTTAACCAGCGAAGCCTGGGCGCTAGCCACCGTAGCCTGCGCGTCCACCACAGGCAGGTTGTCATCCACCCCCGCGGCAAAACGATCCCGCTCATCCGACAATTCCTGCTGCGCCAGCTCCACATTGCTCTGCGAAACCTTCACTAACTCCTTTGCTGCGTTCACATCCAACATCGAAGCACGGATCTGTTCATCGATCGTAACCCGCAAATCCGCCTCCCGCTGATGCAAAGCAGTCAACTGAGCATCCACCACATCCTGCTCCCCCCGCTGCGCCGCCTCGCGGAAGATAGGCACACTCAAAGACCCCGCCGCGGAAAAAACTCCGTGGTAGGAATCGGAAGTGGTGAGGCCAATAACTCCATAGAATCCATTGAATGCAAGTGTTGGCAAACGTTGGTACTTAACTGCCTTCAGTTCGCGTTGCGTAAGAGCAATTTGCTCCAACACGCTAAGGTAATCCTTGCGGTGTCTATAAGCGGTGATCTTCGCCGCATCGAGATCCATGGCAGCCAGGTCCGCAAACGGCGCAGCGTCAGTGAGATCCAGCTTCTGCCCCGCCGGCAAACCAAGAATCCGTGTGAGCTGGATCGTATCTTTCTCAAGCTGTGACTGCGCCGCCACCACATCCTGCTCACGCTGCTGATACTCCACCTGCCCCCGCAGTGCGTCCAGGTTCGTTCCGACGCCCGCCTGGTGTTTCTGTGTCGCCTGATCAAACAGCGTGTTGGCTGAGCGTTGCTGAGCCTCAGAATTGGCCACATTCGCTTGATCCGCGAGCACCTGGAGGTAGCTCGTTCCAATGGTTAGAACGAGATCACCATCATCCGTAAGCCTTTGCAGGTCAACAACACGCGCCTCATTAGTCGTACCGCGATATAGCTCATAATCGGGTAGGTTGAAGAGCACCTGGTTCATGTTGACCGAAGCTTGTGTCGTCTGGACTTTCACGATTTCATTGAAGACGTACCCTGGCGGAAGCAGCCCGGGGGGAAACTCCGAGATCAACGAACCTTTGAAGCCCAACGCCGCCAGGTTGATTTCCTGAGCACTGCTCTGCGCGTTGACGGTTAGGTTCGGAATAAGCGCATTGAGCACCCCGAGCGTATCGCCTTTGACGGCCCGCATGTTGGCGCGATCGTATTTGAGTCGTACATTGCGCGCCAGCCCAATGGACATGGCGTCGTCGAGCGAAAGGGGCAAAGCAGCATCGCTGGCGCGATCGACACCCAGCCCGCCAGGCCCTGTGAAGCTGCCTTCCGCCTTGAACACAAATCCTGAACCGGTCGGCCTGCTAAGTGCTTCATTTTGTGCGGCAAGGATGGCGCTTGGATCAGTGGGGAGGGCCTCCTGCGCCTGCGCATACGCAGAGAACACTGTCAGCGCGCCAGCCGCTGCAAGCACAAGGCCTGCTGCGCGATCGAAAGACTTCACATTGGAAAAAATGGTTGTCACTGCACTCTTAGATTGCCATGTACGGGGTCGAGATGCGAAATCCTTGCCGCCGAATCTAGTGCTGGGCGTTTAGCGTTCGGGCGGCTGCTTCCAGCGTATTGTCGGTCGACGGCTTCCAATCAGTTTTTACCTCGTCCTCTTGCTGACCAATGGTATGAAACAGGAGGGCATGACCTCCGATGTGTACGTGGGTATCGGTGATCTGCCAATGGTCTTCTCCCACCAGTCGGCGCTCTACCTCGAAGGTCCCTCCCTTGTACATTTTGGCGAGCAGGCCAAAGCCTAACAGGATGTTGTAGCTGAGCTGACCGCGCAGGATATGAATTCGATTTCCGTTGCGCGCGATGACCATCTGTCCGGCCATTGCGCCCATGACGCGAGACTCCATATCTGGCGCAGAGAAGCTCGGGTTCGGCCGGAAACTCAACGTGATGAATTCGGGCGTCTCGCTGACCGTCGACCAAAGGAAGGCATCGGGAAGCATCTTCAGCAGCTCGGCAGCCTGGGCATCGTCGTGCGCGGTGTTCTTGCGTGCCTTCGCCTGCGCGGCAGGATCGTGAACGTAGCTGTCGATTCGCTCGCTTTCAGCGGCGGCCGCGGCAGGGGAGAGGGGCTGGCCATTGAGCGCAATCAGGCGCCGCAGTGTTCCCTGACGAGTCTCGATAGTGAGGTAGGTCCCGTCCACCTCGGGTGTCTTGTCGTGGTCGTGATAGGTCCATATGGTTTGGTCGGTGCGATTGGCCTCCATTTCGGCTTGCACCGCAGCGCGAACTGCCTGAAGCGCCTCGGGTTGAGAGCCCTGCGCGAGAAGACGAGGTAAAGGAACGCTTAGGAGAAGAGTAAGCAAGACCGCAAGGGAATATCGTAGTGCGTTACGCATAAGGGCTTTGGATGCTTTGGAGTGGAGCAGGTTTGCGTTCAAAGTTGGCGTTCGGACCCGGGGATTATCCGCTAAGTGTATCTGTGGGCTTTGGAGATTGCTGCCGCGGCAGAGTGGATTGCCGTTATTCCGGAATGATTTTCACGAAGATTCCGTCGGGAAGAACAGCGCCACCAAGCAGGTGGATGCTTCCGTCCCGGGTAAATCCACGCAGCATGGAGGAAGTTGGCGCAGCCGATTTGGTTTGGGAAGGCGAAGTCGCAGCACCTGTCGCCGCGGGTGTTTGCCGCTTAGTAGCGCGGTCCATGGCGTCGTTCGCAAGCTGATCGGCCGCTTTGTTCTTGTGTCGCAGGGCATGGCTGATTTCGAAGCGATCGAGTTGTGCGATGCGGTGTCGCGCTTCTTCCCAAAGAGGACGCAGATCGGGCGAATTCACCTTGTATTTGCCTTGGATCTGTTTCACCATGAGTTCCGAGTCGGAGATCACCCGCAGACGGCGGTGGCCGTGATCCAGTGCCCACTGAAGGCAGCCAAGCAGGCCGGAGTATTCGGCATAGTTGTTAGTGCGATTGCCGAGAAACTCGGATAGCTCTGCCAGTATCGCTCCGGCCTCATCTTGAAGCAGAGCACCATAGCCGGCCGGCCCAGGATTGCCGCGGGCTCCGCCATCGCAGTGAGCGATGACCCAACCAGTCTGGCTGCGAGGAGTTGTTTCTTCGGGAAAGAGACTTGCGGGGGAACGGACCATCCAGACAAGTTTACTGCCAGCGGAGAAAGTTTCGGGCGCGGGTGCTTACGTTTGCAGCAGGCGTTTCGTCTATCGAGGTGTAGTTACCCTGACTCCGGAGTCAGAAACAACATGAGCAGTAGCGACGCGATTGTTCTCGCCGGCGAAGGCCGTCGGCGACCCAGCCCATTTAGTCTCGGCTTGACGGAGACAGCGGCTATCGGCGCGGTAAAATCGACCGTGATGATACCGAATGTCGCCGCCCAACCCGGAACACGTACAAAGCTCACTGCCGAGCAGATGGATGCGCGGCAGCAACAACGCGCGGAAGACGACGAGCTGATTCGTGCGGCGCAGAAGGGTGATCGGCAAGCCTTCGACGCGCTGGTTAGACGCTATGACCGCAGTGTGCTTCGGCTAGCCCTGCACATGCTGAGCAACGAACAGGACGCGCAGGATGTGCATCAGGAGGCGTTTCTGAAGGCGTATCGCCACCTGGCAAACTTTCGGTTCGAGTGCTCGTTCTACACCTGGCTCTACCGGATCGTAACGAACCTTTGCCTGGATCAGCTGCGCAGACGAAAGAGCAGACGAGAGGATCCGGCCACGGCACTGGATGGAACCGGCGATGAGATTGATCTCCTCGCGAATTTGACTGACGGGCGTGCAAGTGCAAACCCCGCCCGCGAGCTGGAACGCAAGACGATGAACACCGCGATCCAGGAGGCTTTAGATGAGCTGACCCCGCGGGAGCGTACAGTCTTTGAGCTCAAGCATTATCAGGGCTTGAAGTTGAGGACGATTGGCGAGATGCTTTCGACAACAGAAGAGACCGCCAAGAATACGTTGTTTCGCGCCACAAGAAAGTTGCGAGCGAGACTCGCAGATGCACGATAAAGGACACAGGAATTTCGGGCCATTAGTGGGCAAGCTAGGCTATAGACCCGCACCAGGCATGGATAATCGCAGGACTCTTCGAGGCCGTAGAGGTACGCAATATGAAATGTGAAATCGCACAACAGAACATCATCCTTGCACAGTACGGCGAACTGCCCGATGAACTCCAATTTCCGTTGGAGCAGCATCTCGGTATTTGCGAAGATTGCCGCCGCGAGTGGAATGCGTTGCTGGCGCTCAATGAAGAGCTGGCTTTGACGCCAATGATGGATCCGTCGCCCAATCTGCTGGCAGCGTCCCGCATGCGATTGGATGAAGCACTAGATAGTCTGCCGCCTCGCTCGATCTCGCAGCGCTTCTTCGGGAATGCCTTTCGTTGGCTGGGATTTCTGCAAGGGGCACCTGCATTGGCAACCTTGCTGCTAGGCGTGGGGTTTCTGGGCGGCAATTTCATTGCTCGATATCAAGCAGCGCGCGCTCCCCAGTTGCCGCGGCCGGTGATTTTATCGAATACCGCGAATGGGGCGATTGCGAGCGTTTCGGGTATTGTGCAGACGCCGAACTCTGAGCTGGTGCAGGTGAAATACAACCGCCTTGTGCCGGAGACGGTGCAGGGCTCGCTCGATGACCCGCAGATCCGTCAATTGTTGATGTTAGGGACCAAGCTGGCGACGAATAATGCTGTCCATGCTGATTCGGTGGCGCTGTTGGCGAGTGAATGCCGCGCGGGTCACAGCTGCGATGTTGGTGATGATGGCACCAATCAGATTCGCTCAACCCTGGTATCCTCGCTGCGGACTGACAAGAATGCATCCGTGCGGTTGAAGGCGCTGAACGGGCTCGAGCCGTATGTTGCGCAGGATGAACATGTTAGGGATGCCGTGCTCGACGCATTGTTATATGACCAGAGTGCGGAGGTGCGGACGCAGGCGATCTCGATGCTGACGCCTGTGCAGGCGGACTCGAGTGTGCGGCAGGTGCTGCGGACTGTTTCTTCTCAGGATGTTAACCCGGCAATCCGCAATGCGTCTTTTCAGGTGTTGCAGGGATCGGCTGATATCCAGTAGATGCGGAACCTGCGAGTGGCCATGAGGCAAAGTATTGAATCCGGTGGGCGTAGGCGGCGTCTGGGGATTCGTTTGTCGCGCTGCTACGGTTCAGGTGTGATGGCACTTCTGGTGATTGCCTGTCAAGTTGCTCATTCTGAAAAATTGCGAATTTATCCAGTGAGGCAGAGCGGGAGCGTGTCCGGGACAGCAGCGCGTGGGGGCGCGGCTAAAGGCACTGTCGCGCATGCGCCTGGTTATCTGGGGATTCTCTTCCAAAATCTTACAGATGAACAAGTTACGTCGATGCATGTCAAGGGCGGCAACGGGGTGGAAGTGGTCATGGTGGATCATGACGGTCCTGCGGGGAAGGCGGGGTTGCAGCCTCACGATGTGATTGTGCGGTTAAATGGGCAGAATGTTACGGGGGCGGACGGTTTACGGAAGATGATTCATGACGAAGGCGTGGGGGCTTCGGTGTCGTTGACGGTTTATCGGGGAGGGCGGCAAATTATTGTAAATGCGCAGCTTGCCTACCGAGGGGAGGTCGAGAAGGAAGCCGTGGCACGGATGGTGGAGGCGGATCCGCCGGCGAGTGGCGATGCGCCTGTGGTGAATGATTTTGGGGAAGGAGATCCGGCCGATCAGGCGGCTCCGGGCACGGCTTCGCGCAGCCGGAGTTTCCTCGCGCAAGTGCTTCATACTACGCCGTTTACTGGTCTAGTGCTGGAGGCCATGGAGCCGCAGTTGGCAGGGTATTTCGGGGCTCCGGTGGGAGTGGGGTTGCTGGTGGAGACGGTGGCGCCCAATAGCCCGGCGGCGGCGGCTGGTTTGCGGGCCGGGGATGTGATTCTAAAGGCTGATTCTGTTGAGGTTAAGTCGAACGGGGCGTGGGTACGGGAGCTTCATTCGACGCGTGGGCGGGGAATTGTACTGGTGGTGCTTCGAGACAAGCAGGAAGTTCGTATCTTGCTGATTCCAGACCTGAAGAAGCATTCGATCGTGATTTGGCCAGTGTTTGCCGCGGCGCTACCGATGTTCGCTTAAACGGTCCGTATATGCGCGCCTGAGGCGGGTTTCGGGTCTCAAATCGACTGCTTGAGGTGGGTTTCGCGACGCATTTTCGAGAGTTTTAAGGTCAGTGCTGGAGGGACCTGCGCCAAATGACGCAGGTGTCCCGTTTCGGGCCGGCAGACTCCAGGTGGGGCTATTTTTTGACGGTGGCGGGCTTGCCTTCCTGGACGTAGTTCTTGTTCCAGGAGGGAATCTCGGCGACATAGGTGCCGGGCTTCTCGATGACGCATTGGCAGCCGAGGCGGGAGTTGAGCTGGAGGCCTGGGGCCATGTCGAGGCGATCGAGTTCGAGGTCTTCGGCTTCGGAGACGCCCTCGGCACCCTCCTTGAGGAACATGTGGCAGGTGGTGCAGGCGGCGACTCCTCCGCAGGCGTGGTCCATAAAGATGCCGTAGTTTTCGGCGACGTCGAGGAAGCTCATCGGGAGGCCGTGGCCGTCGTAGGGCATGGTGTCATAGACGAACTCGACGGTTTTGTTTTCGGGTTCGAAGGTGACGCGGACCATATTTTCAGCGGGAGGCTTGGAGAGGTCGATTTCGGGGAGAGGGGAGCTTTCGTGATCAGACATGACTTCTCTAGTTTAGAGCGTGCGAGGGCATTGTGCTGAGGCGGAGCAGAATTGGGGTCAGGGTCGTGGTGAGCGGACGGAGTGGAGATGGGTGTCGCGTTCGGCGAGAGGCGGCCGAGGGTGAGTCATTGCGCTCTTTGCGCTTGCGCCGCCTTCCGTTCGAGCTTCAACCAGTCGCGCTTGGAGTGCTGGTTCCAGCGCATCTGTACGAGTTCCGGTTTGGACGCAGTCGACGGACGGTCGGAGGGGAGGGCGGAAAGCTTGGGGGCGCTGACGAAGGTGGAGTCCTGGAGCAGATAGGTCATGCCGAGGCCGTCGGCATAGACGCCAATGCCACCGACGGTGGGTATAGCCAGGCCCGACGATCCCCAACGGACGAGTTCGATCGGCGCGCCGGAGAGGTTGACCGAGATGGAGGAGACCAGGGCGAAGGTGGTTTGGTTGAAGGACTGAATGGTGTAGTTGTAGGAGCCTGACTGCGCAGCGGTCTGACCGAGGATGAAGACGAGTCCGGTAGTGGAGTCTGGCGCGACCAGGCCTGAGGCGCCGTAGCTGCCTACGATCGCTCCGGTGGTGGGATTTGCGACGTTGCCGTTGTCGCTGTAGATCAAGCCCGTGCCGAAGTCGGAGTGGATTTCGTCGCCGCTGGAATTGAAGTCGGCGGTGCCTTGACCGAGGTAGGAGACACCTGCGGAGTTGACTTGCAACTGGAGGAGGGGTCCGGCGTTTTCATTGGGGGCGGAGGCGAGGAGATCATCGGACGAGCTCCAAGCGAGAGTGTCGTAGAGGGCAGGGACGGTTTGCCCGCCGGTCCATCCGGGTGCGAAGCCAGGGCGTTCGACGCCATTGTCAAAGATGACGACTCCGCCTAGTGCTTCAGGAGTCCAGCCAGGCTTGGTGAACGTTACGGCGGCAGTGTCGGGACTTACCGGAGCGGCCTTCATATCTCCGGGCAGCCAGGGACCGTCCTGCGGATTATTGAGCACGGCGGTAGAGGCGATGGTGAGGCTGGGGAGAGCCAGCTGGGTTAGATTGGTCGCGCCGTCGTAGGCGACGTAGAGGTATTTGTCCTGGGCGCCTTCGCTGAGGAAGATGGGATCGGGGCTGACGAGTTGCGAGGCCGTGACCGTTCCGGTCTGGGGATTGATGGCGACGACGGAGTTGGGATACGCGGGATCGTAGTCGGCTGTACCGACGTAGAGGAGCTGGCTGGTTGGGTCCCACGCGGCGGCCAGGCCGCAGAGGTTGATTGGTGTGACCTTGGTGGTTCCGGTGGCGGGGAGAAGCGTAAAGGTGAGTGCGTTGGTCGAGAAGATGGACGCGCCCGCATCGTAGACGCTGATCTCGAGGGGCTCGGTTGAGGACACCGCGGCAACGGGGATGGCGACGTTGAGTTGCGTGGGACTGACGTAGGTGGTGGGGAGCAATTGAAGCTGGATGGCGCTGCAGTTCCAGCAGGCGGTACTGTCTGGCGTGAAGTTGGATCCATTAATGGTGACGGACACGTTGGTACTGGTGGCGGGCGCTGACTCTGGCAGGATGGACGAAAGGGTGGCGTAGGAGCTGGGCGATGTGCCGGACGTGGCGTCGGGGGTTGCGGTGGGATTGACGGCGGCTCCATCGATGAGGAAGATGCCTCCGGTGCCGTTGTAAGGCCCCGTGATGGTGGTGACGGCCAGGCCGGCATTTCCCCAGCGAACGAGATGGGTGGGTCGTCCGGGAATGGAAGAGGAAGAATTTCCAGCGGTTGAGCCGAAGTAGAACTCATTGACTAGGGCGTAGCTGGTGAGATCGAAAACAAACAGCTCGGTGACACTCACGTCAGTGTCGCCGGCGGGAGTGGAGACGATACAGAAATAGCGATTGGTGGAGGAGTCAGCCGTGCAGGCTGAGGGGCCATCCAGCGGGTAGCTGAATTGGCCTACCTGGGTGAGCCGAACGGGATCGTCGGCACCGCCGTAGGAGTAGAGAAGGCCATTGTTGGGGTCGAACTGCGTGATGGTGGGATTGATGCCGTTGCCGAGGTAGCTGGTGAGCGAGACTCCTGCGGGGGTGACGCTCATGGTGGCGATACCGCCGGCGTCGATGGTGGTGTATTGATCGCCGTAGAGAACGGAGTTGGTGGCGCCCCACTGGAAGTAATCGATCATTGCGTAGCCAACGCCGCCGCCGACGTGGTTAGGGCGCTGGGTGGCGTCGTCGTAGATGTAGACACCGTTGCCGGTGGGGGAGTAGCCCCAGTTGCCGGCGATCATGCCCAAGGTGTGCGGGGCGGAAGGAGCGGCCTGCAGGGCAACGGCAACTTGGGGGAGACTGCCGGCGGCGGGAATTGGAAACGAGATGTCCGGAGTGAGAGCGGGCAAGTTGTAGCGCTGAACGGTATTGCTACCGTCGAGGCCTACCCAGAGGTACGAGGCGTCGGAGGAGATGGTGAGGAGGTCGGGATTGCTGTTGGTGGTGAGGGAGGAGGTGACGGCTGCGGTGACAGGGTTGATGGCGAGCAGCGCATTGGGCGAGGCGGGGTCTGTTGAACTGACGGAGGCGTAGAGGGTGCTGTGCGCGGCGTCCCATACGATGTCTTGCGGAGCGGTGACGCCGGGGATGGACCGGGCCCAGGTGTTACCGGCGCTGGGGGCCACGATGGAAAACGGAAGAGCCCTGGATGTGCCTCCGTCTGGATTGGGGTTGGATACGGTGATGGATGCGCTGCCTGTGGAGGCGAGGTCGTTGGCGGGAAGGGTGGCGATGATTGCGGACGCGGACGGACAGATGGTGTAGGTGGTGAGGTTGGCGCCTACGCAGGTAACGCTTGTGAGAGGGGTGCCATTCCAGTTGATGGTGACGCCCTCCACGAAATTGGAGCCGAAGATGATGAGGGTGGTCGCGGGCGAGCCGACGAGGAGACTGGAGGGCGCCATGCCTGTGATGACCGGAGCGTTGGTTGAGCTGCCGCCACCGCCCGTGCCGCCGCCGCCTGTTGTAGATGAGCTGCCACAACCTATGGTGGCGAGGATGATGAAGAGGCCTGACAGGAGGAACCCATTGCGTGCCATCGAAATCCCTGAACGGTGTGGTGTTGAAGTCCTGCCGATGATAGCACTGGAAATTTTTTGGGGGTTGAGAAAGCGCGTGGGGGGTTGAGTGTTATTTCCGCGAGGCGGGAGGCGCTGGGGATTTTAGATTGTTCGTGCGGTGGGGAAGAGGGTGGCTACTTTTTGGGTGGTGGCCAGGGCCCAGGGGGTGGTGGAGATATAGCCCATGAGGAAGATGGCTGCGCCGGCGGCGGTCATGGTGTACCAGACGGCGTGCGTGGCTTGGGAGAAGTCGGAGCCGGAGGAACGGCTGATGCTGACGACCGTGCCGGCGATGGCGACTCCCATAGCTGCGCCTACCTGACGGCTGGTGGATGCGATGGCTGCGGCTACTCCTGTTTGGGTGAGGGGCATGCCGGCGATGGCGGAGTTCGAGATGGCGGGGTTGATCATGCCGAGGCCTGTTCCAAAGAGCGCGTAGGCGAGGAGCAGGAGAAGCAGCGGGGTGGTGGGGGTGAGGTGCGTGAGGATGAGCGTGCTGGAGATGAAGGCTGCGCCGGCCAGGAGGACCGACGGGCGCGGGCCGTAGGTGGCGACCATGCGGCCGGAGAGGAGCGAGCAGAGGAACATGGCGATGGCTAGCGGGAGCGTGTCGAGGCCGGTGGTGAAGGCGCTGAGGCCTCGTGCCTGCTGGAGGTAGAGGGCGTTGAGGAAGAGGAACGCAGCGAAGCCGGAGAAGGCGAGCACGCCGAGGATGGCGGCGGTGGCGAAAGGGATGCTGCGGAAGAAGCGGAGGTCGAGGAGAGGTTCGCGGCGGCGCGGCTCGTAGAGAAGAAAGGCGATGAGCGAGGCGGCGGCGGTGGCGAAGAGGGCGAGGATGGTGGGCGAGGACCAGTGGGCGTGCGGGCCTTCGATGACGGCGTAGGTGAGGGACGCGAGGCCGATGAAGACGAGGGCTTGGCCGATGGGATCGAAGCGGCGGGCGTGGGGTGCTTTGGATTCGGGGATGAATTTGAAGGCGAGAAGGATGGCGGCGGCGCCGATGGGGAGGTTGATCCAAAAGATGGAGCGCCAGCCGATGGTTTGGGTGAGGGCTCCGCCGATGAGCGGGCCGATGGCGAGGGAGATGCCGGCGACGGCTCCCCAGATGCCGACGGCGCGTGCGCGTGCTTTGGGGTCGGGAAAGACATTGGCGATGATGGAGAGGGCGACGGGGTTGAGCATGGAGGCGCCGAGGCCCTGGATGGCTCGGTAGAGGATGAGCTGGCCGATGGAGTGGGAGAGCGAGCAGAGGAGCGAGCCTACGCAGAAGGTGGTGAGGCCGATCATGAAGACGCGGCGGCGGCCGAAGCGGTCGGACATGGAGCCGGAGAACATGAGGAGGCTGGCGACGACGAGGGTGTAGGCGTCAAAGATCCATTGCAGGCCGGAGAGGGTGGAGTGGAGGTCGTGCTGGATGGCGGGGAGCGCGACGTTGACGATGGTGACGTCCATGCCGACGAGCAGGAGGCTGCAGCAGCAGATGGCGAGGACGACGTCGGGATGGGTAGAGCCGGAGTTGGGAGAGGGCATCGGAGCGGCTCCGAAGTTGAGGGTTTCCTCAACTTCATTCTATGGGCTAGTATATGAGGATGGCCTCAACTTCTGCAAGCTCGCGTCTTAAGCAACCGCATCGCAGGGAACCGCAGCAGGAGAGAGCTGCGCTGCGGCGGGCGAAGTTGTTGAAGGTTGCGGAGCGGCTGATTGGGGAGTTGGGGTACGAGGCCGTGACGATGACGGCGATTGCGGAGCAGGCGGGGGCTTCGATTGGGACGCTGTACGACTACTTCCCGGACAAGATGGCGATTGCGGTGGCGTTGAAGACGCAGTATGTGGAGCGGGGAGATGCGCATTGGAAGGAGTTGATGAGTCACGCGTCGGAGATGGCGCGGGATGAGCTGGCGGAGCTGTTCGTTGAGGGTGCGTTGGATCTGGTGAAGGAGCTTCCGGCGTACCTGGAGTTGATGGGGGCGCAGGTGCCGTATATGCGGACGCAGTCGCTGCGGCGGCCGCTGCGGAAGGCGATTGTGGGGGCGTTGCAGACGATGAAGCCGAAGCTTACAGATGAACGTGCGTTTATCTATGCCGAGGTGATTGTGCAGCTAATTAAGGGGATGCTAACGGTGTATCGTGAGGCGGCGCCGCGGGAGCGCGTGAAGGTGGCGGAGGAGTTTAAGAGGCTTTTCCGGCTGTATTTGATGGAGACGATCGGGTAGTCGAAGAGGCTTGCGTTCATCTGATGAACATCCTTGCGGAAGGATGAGGATGGTGGGTAGCATGGATGCGCTTATGTCGGGTCGCGGACACTTCAAACCCAGGAAAGATGGTAATTTAGGGAACTCCCACTCTTCTTAATTCTGTGAGCGAAGGCGTCAGGGACGGCCCATGCAGCTCGAGCCGATTGGACGAACGAAATGATTGAAGAACGATCTGTGGCGATTTCGGCGAACGACGTTGCGCTGCGGCCAGACGCGCACCGCGTCTATGCGGCTGGGGAGATGGCCGAACGCATTCGCGAGTTCGCTTGGGAGCGGACGCCGGTTGGAACGATGGCGGGGTGGCCGGAGAGTTTTCTGTGCGCGGTCAACCTGATGTTGGAGAGCCAGTTTCCTACGGTGCTGCTGTGGGGACCGGAGATGGTCGTGATGTACAACGACGCCTATCAGCCACTGATGGCGGAGAAGCATCCCGGGGGTTTGGGAAGAGCGGCAGAACTGTGTTGGAGCGAAGCGTGGCATATTATCGGGCCCCTATTCGGAGCGGTCCTGGCGCGTGGTGAGAGATTTTACTTCGAGAACAATCTTGTCCCGGTGATACGGCAAGGGGTTCTGAAGGATGTGTACTGGACGTACAGCTACAGTCCTGTTCGAGACGGGGATGGCAGGGTGTGCGGCGTGCTGGTGGTGTGTCATGACGTGACGGAGAAGCTGGCGACGGAACGCGAGCGCGATGCGATTGCGGCGAGTCTGAAGCATGTGCTGGAGAGCACGACGGACGGCTTGGCGACTCTGGATAATGAGTGGCGCTATACCTACATGAATGAGCAAGGGGCGCGGATGGTGGGGATGCGGCCGGCTGACCTGATTGGGAATTCGTTGTGGGAGGTGTTTCCGGAGGCGGCGGAGAATCAGTTTGGGCGGGAGTATCGGCTGGCGGTGGAGACGGGGAAGCCGCGACACTTCGATTCGTATTATCCGGAGCCGCTGAATGTGTGGCTGGAGTGTCATTGCTATCCGACGGAGCAGGGGCTCTCGGTTTATTTTCGGAACGTGACGGAACAGAAGGTGACGGAGAAGGCGCTGCGATTGAGCGAATCGCGTTTTCGGAAGCTGTTCGAGTCGGACCTGATGGGGATTGGGATACCGGACAGGTTTGGAGGGTTTCGCGATTGCAATGAGGGGCTGCTGCGGTTGACGGGGTATACGCGCGCGGACCAGGATGCCGGCCTGGTGCGGTGGGATACGATGACGCCGACTGAGTATGCGGAGGTGGATGCGGCGCATATCAAGGAGGCTCTGGAACGCGGGAGTTGCACGCCGTATGAGAAGGAGTTTATCCGCAAGGACGGGACGCGGGTGCCGATTTTGTGTGGGTATGCGCTGCTGGAAGAG
>Ga0302226_10001589_pt1 | contig 16870 bp, 12 predicted proteins | sample II_Palsa_E3_3_FD_193524 | JGI IMG/M metagenome (GOLD analysis project Ga0302226, IMG submission 193524) | Peat permafrost microbial communities from Stordalen Mire near Abisko, Sweden - II_Palsa_E3_3 | ecosystem: Environmental > Terrestrial > Soil > Palsa > Peat permafrost | place: Sweden...
TGCGAGGCTGCACGGTTGCCAGCCCGTCCACATAGCGGTTGTACATGCAGAACGCCGCGGCAATCAGTACCGTGTCGTGGATGTCGAGATCGCTAGCCCCCTCCTCTCGCGCCTCGTCCACAAGTTCTTTCGTCACCCGCTTGCCATCGATCTGCACCTGCTCCGCAATCGCCATCAGCGCCTTCAGCTTCTCTGAAATCGCGGCGGTTCGATAGTCCCGGCATACAGCCTCGACAAGATCCCCGTCGCCACCATTCAGGTGACTCGCCGCTGCCCCGTGGCTGGTCTGGCAGAAGTAACAAGTGTTCCTCGACGAAACAAAAGCCGCAACCAACTCACGGTCTCGCGAACTGAACCCCTCGTTGCCAGACGTGTGAAGAAGAACATGCGCCAACTCCCTCATCGGCATCGCGGTCTCCGGACGAAAGGCGAATCCTGCAGTAATTCCTGGCATATCAACGGGCAGAGCGATGTGCGGCATAGTTATTCCTCCAACGAGATGCTGGCCAAAGCCAGGCTGTCATGACTTGCTTCATAAGGAGTGCGATCACGGCGGAGAAAGAGACTGATCCCCGCAGCAAGCAGCGTAGTAAATCCAAGACCCACAACGCAGCGTGGCTCATACGAGCCCGCGCGGTCATAGAAATGTCCAATCACCATCGGCCCCGTCGCGCCCCCGATCGCATAGGCCGTCCACGTAAGACCGTACAGCACTGAGAAATGTTTACGCCCGAAATAGCGCGCCAGCAGGTACGGCGCGACATCGGCTTCGCTTCCCAGTCCGATTCCAAGGAGCGCCGCTCCAACCAGCGCCATCACCGAGGTTCCCGAAAACGCCAGGATGAACGTGCCCGCAGCAGACACCAAAAGGATCGCGGTCTGGATTCTCTGGGCAGGGAATCGGTCGATCAGAAATCCAGTGCACAACCGGCCGAGAATGCCCGCACCGCCCCGTACCGACAGGGCCAGCGCCGCCGCCTGGACGGTCACGCCGTGCTCCGTAAGCATTGCCGCAAGATTCGTGACCAGCCCATTTTCACCGAAGGCGGAAAGCATAATGATGCTGGCCAGAATCCAAAAGGGCGAGGTGCGGAGTGCAGCCGCCACGGTCATCCCAGACATCAGGCTCTCGTCTTCTCGCGGCGCCACTGGCCGATTGCGCACCAGCAACGCCGTCAGCGGCATGCCGAGCAGCGCGATCCCCCCAAGCATTAGATATGCGTTTCGCCAGCCGTGATGATCGATCACCCACTGCGTCAACGGAGGAATCAGAATCGATCCAACCCCGCTGCCGGTCAGAATAAGCGCGACCGCAAGACCGCGGCGCCGCGTGAACCAGGTGAGAATCGTACGCGTGTAAGCGAACTGCGCGGTCCCATTCGCAACCAGCCCAAGAATGAAGTACGTCAGGTAGAAGCGCTGGATGCTCGGGCCAAGCCTGCTCAACGAAGCCAGCGCGAGCGCGAAGACCACGATCGATGGCAGAATGATCCGGCGAGGAGGGAAGCGGTCAAGCAGTACGCCAATACCGGGCGATACTACCGCAACGGTGATGGCAGCCAGCGCAAAGGTTCCTGCAATCGCCTCGCGCTGCCAGCCAAACGCCGCATGCAGCGGATTAAGAAACAGGCTGAACGTGTACGGCACGATGGGAGCGAAGCTCACCATTACGCCGACGAATGCAGCCGCAGCTACGTGCCAGCCCGTGTAGCCAATCGAAGATTCTTCATCCACCCGTAAGACAGTCGTATCGTCGCTCATCGACGACCGCCGCGATGCAGAATGAGCGCAGGACCAAAGGCCGGCGGTGTCTTAAGGTGCTCTTCCGCCGGTCCGAGCAGCCCCTGCGACGGCAGCCCGAACGCGTTGACGACGCGATTGAAGCAGGCAAACAACGCGGTGATGTGAATCGCTTCGGCGATTTGCAGGTCGGTCCATCCACAGTCTCGAAGCCCTTCCATGTCTTGCGCCGAGATCGCACTCGAGTCCTCCGTGATCTTCTGAGCGAACGCCAGCAGCGAACGCTGAGCGGGCGTCAGCGACGCGGAGTGAAGATCACAGGTCGTCGCGGCCGCAAGCTGTTCCGCAGACCCGCCATTGGCGCGCAGAGACGACCCGTGGCTGTCCGCGCAGTACTTGCAGTGGTTTTGCGAGGAGACAAAGGTAGCGATCAGTTCCTTGTTCGCCCGCCCGAGAGCTCCGTCGCAAAACAGCACGGTCTCCGCGAGCCCCATCATGTGTTCGAGCAGCGGCGGGTGCGTCGCAAAACACTTTAGGATCCCGGGAACATTCGGACGCCCAAACGTTTCACGAAATTTCGCGTAAAGCTGCGTCACTTCTTCTGACGCGTTTGCTTCGTCCACCACGGGCAGGTTTTTGGATTCTGGGAGAGGCATACTTAGAAATCTTATCGGATCGCGAAATGGAACAGGATGAGCCGCGTGTGAAGAGTTGCGTTGGCCGGCGACGCGCGCAGTTCAACCGATTCTTACGAACGGCATGGCCACCTGTCTTCCACCTTTCGGTGGAGAAAAACCTCCATCTATTCCGCGGCCTTCCTGATCGCGTATCCTTCTCGGACACGAACGACCAGGAGTGTTCATGCCACACATAAATTTGCCCGAGGGCCTGCAAGGGATACGCAGCGCGATGGCCTTCCGCCCGGAGACCGCGAAGCCCCTCAACGAACTTGCCGAGGCGTTGCTGCACGCGCCCAACTCCCTTCCACAGGCTGACCGCGAACTCATCGCGACCTACGTCTCTCACCTCAATGATTGCTACTTTTGCCAGACCGTCCATGGCTCCATCGCGGCCGCTTGCCTCAACGACGATTACGAACTGGTCAAGCGAGTGAAGGCTGACTTTCACGCCGCTGACATCTCCGACAAGCTAAAGTCCCTCCTCGTGATCGCAGCCAAGGTGCAGAAAGGTGGCAAGCAGGTCACAACCGCCGACGTCGAAGCCGCTCGCACCGAGGGTGCGACCGACATGGAAATCCACGATACGGTGCTCATAGCCGCAGCCTTCTGCATGTACAACCGCTACGTCGACGGCCTCGATACGTGGCAGCCGCACAACGAAGAGCTATACCGCGAACGAGGCAAGAAGACAGCGCGAGAAGGCTATGTCTCGATGAGCCGCGAATATCTGCCGGGACAGGCAGAGCCCGCAGGCAGCTGAAACGCTAGCCAAACATCGGAGTAACGTATGCCTGAAGAAGCAACCCTGAACCGAACCAACGAAGGTCAGCGATTGTGTTTCATCAGGAACTCGCGCGTCGCGGCCGAAACTTCCTCAACATGTGTCTCGAGTGCAAAATGCCCTGTTGGCAGAAACGTTACAGTCGCATCCGGAATATCCCTCTTGAACGCTTCGGCCCCCGCCGGAATAAAATACGGATCAAACTTGCCCCACACCGCTAGCAGCGGCGGACATCGCGTCCGAAAATACTCCTGAAACTTCGGGTACAGCTTCACGTTGTTGGCATAGTCAAGGAACAGATCCAGCTGGATATCGACGTTCCCGGGCCGCGCCAGCAGGGCAGCGTCCAGCGTGTACCCCTCTGGTTTGATCACGCTGGGATCCGGAATCCCGACGGAATATTCATGACGCATTCCTTCAAGCGTCAACCCGCTGCGAATCGCATTCCGATGCTCGAGCGTAGGCTCCCGCCAATACTGTTGAATGGGCTGCCATGCATCGCCCAAACCTTCCTCGTAGGCGTTGCCATTCTGCGAGACGATCGCGGTGACGCGCTCGGGAGCCATTAGCGCCAAGCGAAAGCCGGTCGGCGCTCCATAGTCGAACACGTACATCGCGTAGCGGTCCAACTTGAGTGCCTGCGTAAACGCAAAGATGGTCTTAGCAAGCGCGTCGAAGGTGTAGGTGTATCCGCGCTCCTTCGGGACTTCCGTGAAGCCAAAGCCAGGCAGATCCGGAGCAATCACCCGATAGCGATCCGCAAGCCGTGGGATCAGCTCTCGGTACTGAAACGAAGAAGTTGGAAACCCATGCAGCAACAAGACGACGGGTCCATCCGCAGGGCCCGCTTCACGGTAAAACACCTGAACCCCGTCAGCTTCAATGCGACGGATCGAAGTCAAAGGAATCTTGGGAATCTCAGCCATCGTTTTCTCCCTTGGCATGTTGGTTTGCGTGAAATCAAACAGTCGCACCTTGCGACGCAACGCATCAAGACTACAAAGGGCTGATAGGAGAAAGCTGCGCCGATCTATGCTCACTCAGTGCCCCCCGCCACCTCTGGCGCCGCTTTTCCAAGCGGCGGCCTTCGTCATCCGCTCTGGGCTATTGTGGAACATCCGCAAGGAGAGTGTAAAGCGACTGCCCCCTCATCAGCTCCGTACCGAGCATCCACCCGATCCTCCTTCGCCCATTGCCTGCAACGTCTCCAACAGCTATCGTGAGAGGCGATGACCAACACCTCCTCAATCCTCGACTCATTCCGCCTCGACCACAAGATCGCGCTCGTAACGGGCTCCTCTTCGGGCATTGGCCTCTCCATCGCCATCGCGCTCGCCCAGGCCGGCGCAACCGTAGCCTGCCACGGCAACTCGCGTCCAGCCGATGCCACCGCCCGCACAATTCAAGAGGCTGGCGGCTCAGCCTTCGCCTTCTCCGCCGATCTCTCCGACCCAACCGGCGCAGGCAAGCTCTTCGACTCAGTCATTGCACAGCATGGGCACGTCGACATCCTCATCAACAATGCCGGCATCATTCTCCGCCACGACGCCGTCGACTATCCCTTCGAAGATTGGCAGAAGGTCATGCAGGTCAATCTCAACTCCGTCTTCCAGCTATCGCAACTCGTAGGTCGCGCCCTCATCGCGCGCACGGCTCCAGGAAAAATCGTCAACATCGCCTCGCTCTTATCATTTCAAGGCGGCATCCGCGTCCCCGCCTACGCAGCTTCCAAGGGAGGAGTCGCTCAACTTACAAAGGCCCTCGCCAACGAGTGGGCCTCCAAACAAATCCAGGTCAACGCCATCGCGCCCGGCTACATCGCCACCGACAACACCACCGCACTTCGCAACGACGAAACCCGCAACCGTCAAATTCTCGAGCGCATCCCCGCCGGTCGCTGGGGTAATCCCAGCGATATTGCCGCCACCGCGGTGTTCCTTGCGTCGCCGGCAGCGGACTATATCACCGGCACGATCCTAAACGTCGACGGTGGATGGCTCGCACGTTAGTCATCCCACATCCAAACAAAAAGAGATCCTTCAACCAAATATGACCCTCCCTTTCCCGCGCGTTCGAGACCTCGCGCTCGCCCTTTATTTCATATAAGGAATAATCGCTGTATTGGTTGACGCTATGGAGTGATAGATCTGCGTTACTCGCTTCAGAGGTAAAGGAGTTCAAAATGCCATCGCATGCAGGCCTTCGCTTTCTCGAAGGCCGTTAGGACGAGTCGGTCGCAGCAAACCTCGACGCTCCAGAGCTCCTTAGATATCGTTCCAACCTGCTCGGTTCCGACCTGTGCATCACCAACTTCGGCGGAGGCAACACCAGCTCCAAGCTAGATCAGGTCGATCCTCTCGACGGCAAGTCCAAACAAATCCTGTGGGTGACATCAACGCTCAGCTCAAACGGCGGAATCTTCCGCCCCTCCACCCCACCCCGCAGCACGCTCCCCAACTCGCATCCTTTCTCTTCCACAGCCTCGCCACGCGCTACGCCGAAGTTCTCCGCAACGTAGCCGCGATCACCGGAAAAAATCTCAAGCGCCTCTACATCATGGGAGGCGGCAGCCAGAACGAACTCCTCAACCGCCTCACCGCCGAAGCAACCGGACTGGAAGTCATCCGCGCCGGCACCGAGTGTTCCACCCGCGGTAACTTCGCCGTCCAACTAGCTGCGCTCGAACCCCTCAGCCAGCTCCGCCCGACCGCCGGCTGGGCCGCCGGCCTCCAACGTTAGTTAGCCGTCCAAATCCCGCAGCACCGCCATCGCCGCATTCCTTCCGTTGATCCCAATCACGCTGCCCCCCGGATGCGTGCACGCCCCACACAGATACACTCCGTCCATCGGCGTCCGCGCCGTTAGCCGCTTGCTCCACATATACGGCGGCAAACATTCCCCCTGAAAAATATGTCCCCCGGTCAGCCCCACCCTCTGCTCAATGTCGGGGGGGCCAAGCACCTGCGCGTCAATCACCGCCGTCTCAATGTTTGAGCAGAATCTGCCCAGCGACTTCAGCGCCAGCCGCTTCACCTCCTCGCGCCGCTCCTCCCATGTCCCCCGCGCAAATTTGTACGGAACATACTGCGCAAACACCGACATCGTATGCTGCCCCTCAGGCGCCACCGTCGCATCATGCACACTCTGAAAATAAAGCTCGCACCAGAGATGTTCCGGTAGCTCGCCCCGCCGCGCCGCCGCAAACCCCGCCTTCCACTCCGCATGAGTCAGCGGCGCATTGATCTGCCCATAGTGATGGTCCGCATCCACACCAGGCCGCGCCACAAAGTTCGGTAACTCGCGCAGCAACACATTCAGCTTCACCGTGCAGCCCTCAATCGGCACGCGCTCCACCACCGCCTTCCACCCTGCGTCCGCATCCTGTCCTAGCATCGTCAGCGTCCGTCGCGGATCCGCATTTGACACCACCACCGACGCCCGAATCCTCTCGCCACCATCCAGCACCACACCCTCGCCCGGTACAATCTGCGCCACCGGCACGCCGCTCGCGACCACTGCTCCAGCCTCGCGCGCAGCATCGCAAAAATAAAACGACACCATCCCCATCCCGCCCCGCACATACCCCCACATCCCCGGCATCCCACCCAGCCGTCCCGAAGCATGATGAAACCGAATCGACGCCGTCCCTTTATTAAACGGACTAGCATTTGTCCCAATCACCCCCTGTCCCAAATAGGCCGACTGCAGCCGCTCATCCCGCAAATACCGTTCCACAAACTCCGCCATTGACCACTCGTACAACATGCCCTTCGCCTCGGCATCATCCCCAAGCCGCCGATCAATCTCCTCCACCGTCGGCGCGTCACCAATCCACGCATCGGCGTCTCCCTCCGGCCGCAGCGCATCCCGCGTCCGCCGGATCACGTCATTCATCGCGCGCCAGCCCTCAACGTCCCCTGCCGCAAACCGCCGCACCTCCGCCTCGCACGCTGCATCCTCATCCCAAAGCTGAATGCTCGACCCATCCAGGAACGGCACGAACAATCCATTCACCGCAGGCGTCCACTCAAACCCCCGCCCCACGAGCCCCAGTTCCTCCACCACCCGCGGATGCAGCAGCCCCGCAAGATAAGCGCACGGCGACATGTGCACTCCTGGAAACGGCTCCTCAATCGTGCAAGCCCCCCCCACCCGCGCCCGCGCTTCGAGCACCAACACCTGCTTGCCCGCACGCGCCAAATACGCAGCGCACGCCAGCCCGTTATGACCCGCGCCCACCACGATCACATCCCAACGCCTCGCCGCAAGCTCGCGAATCGTAGAAGGAAGGCCAACTTCGCCAAGCACCGCAGCTGTAGGTGAACTCAATGCGTCTCCTCTCAAACTAACTCCACGCATCCACCTTACATCGTCTTTCCGAGCAGCGTTACTTCAGCGGTTGCAACGATTGCAGCAGTGTCGGTATCAGCTCCGAGACCGTCGGATGAATGTGCACCGCGCGCGAAATCGTCGTGTACGGCGCCTTCGCATACATCACGTCCAGCAAACAATGGATCGCCTCATCGCACCCCACCCCCAGCAGCGACGCACCCAAAATCAGCTTGCTCTCCGCGTCCACCATCACCTTCATAAACCCCAGGCTCTCGCCTTTCTCCACTGCGCGATTCACCCGCGTCATCGGCCGCGTCGCCATCAGTGCCGGCTTGCCCGTGGCCCTCACGTCCGCCTCCGTCATCCCAATCCGCGCCAGTGGCGGATCGAGATACATCGCATAACACTCAATCCGATCCGACACCCGCCGCGGATCGTTGTCCAGCAGGTTCGCCGCCACAATCTCGTAATCGTTGTACGCCGTATGCGTGAACGCTCCGCGCCCATTGCAGTCGCCCAGCGCGTAAATCCCCGGCACATTCGTCCGGAGCTCCTCGTCCACCACGATGTACCCTCGCTCATCGGTCTTCACGCCCGCATGCTCCAACCCCAGGTCATCTGTATTCGGAACGCGTCCCACCGCCAGCAGCATATGCGATCCCACAACATCCGGCTCGCCCTCCGTGCAGTTCGTCCCCACCACCACGTCGCTGCCTTGTGGCTTCAGATGGATACACTCAGCACTCGTGCGAATTGTGATCCCCTCCGCCTCCAGAATGCTCCGTACGCAGGCAGAAACATCCTCGTCTTCATGCCCCACCAGCCGCGGCCCCTTCTCGACGATCGTCACCTCGCTTCCAAACCGACGATACATCTGCCCAAACTCAATTCCGATATAGCTTCCACCCACCACCACCAAATGCTTCGGCAACACATTCAGCTCCAGCAAACTGCTGTTCGTCAGAAACGGAACACTGTGGATGCCAGGCAAATTCGGCACCGCCGCCCTCCCACCCACATTGAGAAAAATTTGCTTCGCCTCCAACAGTTCATCCCCAACCCGCACCGTTGTAGGCGATTCGAACCGCGCGGTCCCCTTGAACACCGTCACCTTCTCGTTATCCCGTAAAGACTTTTCAACCCCATTGCGCGACTTCGCCACAATGCCCTCGCGCCGAGCATTCACGGCCTTCATATCGACTTCAATCTCGGTATCAATCGACACGCCATAGTCGCCCGACCGTCGCGCCACATGCGCCGCATACGCACTCGCAATCATCGCCTTCGTCGGCGTGCACCCAGTATTCACGCATGTCCCGCCAAACAGCTTGCGCTCAACGTACGCAACAGTCTGCCCAACCTTTGTCAGCCGTGCCGCAAGCGAAGGTCCGGCCTGCCCAGCCCCTACAATGATCGCGTCAAATGTTTTCATGGCGAGTTAGATGTCTACTCCGAGCAATCAGACTACCCCGACCAACCCAATCACCGCCACACCTCACGGATAAATCAGAAACGCCTTCCGCGCTTCGACATACTCCGCCAGCTTTGGCTTCCACGACTCCGCAATCTCGCGCGGATCGTCGCCCCGCTCAATCTCCTCCACCGTACTCCGGCTGCCAACCAACCGCAGCGTCTTCTCCACTTGAAACTGCGACGGATACATCCGATGCAGCACACTCAAAATCTCCACACCCATCTCCGGAGAATCCAGCGCCCGCCGATCCGTCACCGCAATCCGCACCGCCTCAATCGTCTGCCCGTGAAACGGGTAACGATTCGCATTCTCCGCCACACTTGTCGTCGTCGCGCTAAAACTCACTCCCGGAATCTTCCGCGCGTTCAACGCACCCGCAACCTCCGCCGCATGCATCCATGCAGCCCCAAACACCTCAAAGGGCGTATCCGTCCCGCGCCCCACCGACACCGGACTGTAGTCCAGGAACCCAAGCCCGGGATACAGCACCGCCGCTGTCATCGTCCGCAAATTTGGACTGGAATTCGTCCACGGCAATCCTGTCTCATCGAAGTACTGACTGCGCGACCAGTGCTCCATCGGCACCACCGTGAGGTCAACATCCAGGTGCTTCACGCCAACCACATACTTCGCCAACTCCCCAATAGTCATCCCCGTCCGCACCGGCAGCGGCATGTAATCGATATAGGCCGCCACCCCGTGCGTCAGATCCTCATCCGACACCGGCCCCTGCACCTGCTCGCCGCCAATCAAGTCCGGCCGATCCAGCACCACAATCTTCAGATCATGATGAAACTCAGTCTTCTCCCTAGCCGCGGCCTCCAGAAAATATCCTGTCACCGTGTCATACGTGAAGAAGCGAACCCCCGCATCCTGCAGATCAATCACCACCGCATCCAGGTCCTTCAATGCCTCATGCGACGGACGCTTGTCCGCCTCCGTCGGCCCATACAGACTCGTCACATGCAGACCGGTAGCAGGATCAACCTCCGCCTCAATGCGCGCAGAATCCTGCTTGCCAAAAATCCCATGCTCCGGCGAAAAAATCGCCACCAGCTTCGCCCCCGGCACCACCTTCGGCAAATCGGTCGCAAGAATATCCACCGTCCGCCGTCCCGCGCGATCCAACCCCGTCTGGTTCGTCAGCACTCCCAGCGCAAGCGGGTGACCCACGTGTCCCAGGCCTTCGACCAGTGGCGCAAAGTGGTTCTCTTCGAGCAGGTCGACTCCCGTAAGCGTCGTCGAAGTCCGCTGATCCATGCCAGACGCACTACCCGATCCATACAGCCCCAGCGCATCCGCCGCAGCGCTCGCAACCTCCCCACGCAAATTCGATATCGGCGCACTCCCCCGCGGATGAATCGCGTTCGCCAGCACAATCACATACGTGTCCGACCCCGGATCCATCCACAACGACGTCCCCGTAAACCCCGTATGCCCAAAGCTCCCAATGGGAAACACCGCCCCCCGCGGCTTCGAAAACGCCGTATCAATATCCCAGCCAAACCCGCGCAGATCCTGACCCTGCACGGCAGGATAATGCGGCGCCAAACCGGCCGCAGCCCCCTTAGCCCCCGCCGAAATCGCCGCACGCAGCGCAGCATTCGCCGCCGCCACTTGCCCGTCCGCATGCCCCGGCTGTTCCGGCGCGACCATCAACGCCAGCGTCGACTGCTTCAGCGGGAAATTGCTCGCCCGTCCCGCCAACCGATCCAGCAACCCCTGCGCAAACAGCGACACATCATGCGCGGTCGAGAAAACTCCAGCATGTCCAGCCACGCCACCCATGCGACGCGTCGTTGGATCATGCACCGTCCCCCTGAGCAGCCGATCGTAATCAGGATTCGTCCCCGGATCAGCCTTCCCCTCATCGTCATGCGCCTCCGGAGCAATCCGAAGCAGCAGGGAAGTGCTCCAGCCGCCCTTAGGGCACGCAAACAGCTCACGCCCCTTAGGCACTGGCGCCCACGCGACCGCCGCGCCCACCATGTGATGCGGCCCACAGGCTTTCGCCAGCGGCAGATACCGCGTCTCCGTCATGCCCAGCGGCTTGAAAATATGTTCCTCCGCATACACATCCAGCGGCTCGCCACTCAGCACCTGCACCATATACCCCAGCAAAATGAAATTAATATCCGAGTAGCGAAACACCTCACCCGGTGCCGACATCAGCGGCGTAGTCAACGCCCGATGCACGCCCTCCATAAAGTCCGGCGCACTCAGCCCCCACGCATCCTTCAGATTCACATCCGGCCCCTCGCCCGACGTATGCGTCAACAACATCCGCACCGTCACCTTCGCGCGCTTCGGATCATGCCCCGCATTAAACCCCGGAAGATATTTCTCCACCGGCTCATCGAACTGCACCTTGCCCTGCTCATACAACTGCATCACAGCCGTAGCCGTACTCAAGCATTTGCTCAGGGAAGCCATATCGAAGATCGTGTCCTCAGTCATCGCCTCAGCACCGCTCGGCTCGCCATCCAACCCCGGCTCACCCGCCAGCTTCCGATCCCCATACGCCTGCTCGAACACCACGCGCCCGCCATGCCCAATCACTACCACCGCCCCCGGTGGCCGATGCGACGCCACCGCATCCTTCAACAGCACCGACACCCCACCAAAGTCCGGCGCCTGCACCTGCGACACGCCCACCCGCGTCACGCACAGCATCACAATTACCGCCGCAACGCCCCGCCGCACCGACTGCTTCCCAAACACCAGACTAGCCAGCGACCCCACCCCAAACGTCGCCGCAGCGCCAATCAGCACATACCAGGTCCACGCAATATGCGGAATCGTAATCCCTCCAACATGCACCGGAAACGCTCCTTGCCACAGCCAAACGTTTAGCACAAATCCAACCACCATCCCAATCGTAGCCCCCGTCTGTGTAGCAAATTTCGTCAGCGTCCCCAGCAAAAACACTCCCAGCAAACATCCATAAGCAACCGAAGCAATCGACAATCCAATCTCCACCACGTGCCCCTTCCCGCCGACAGTCACCGCATAAACCGCAATCGCAAACAGCACCAGCGCCCACATAACCGTCGACGACTTGCTAACAATGGCCCGTTCCCGATCATCCGCCTCCGGCCGCATCCGCATATAAAAATCCACCACCGTCGTCGACGACAAACTGTTCAACGCCGCCGACAAATTCGACATCGCCGCCGCCAGAATCGCCGCCACCAGCAGCCCTGCAACCCCCACCGGCATCTCCCTCACAATAAACGTCGGAAAGATCCGATCCGCACTTGCGAACACCGCTGGGTGCTGTCCATAAAACACATACAACCCCACGCCGATCAGCAAGAACAGCGCAAACTGCACGAAGATCACCACGCCCGAACTAAGCAGCGCCAACTGCGACTCGCGCAGATTCTTCGCCGCCAGCATCCGCTGCACCATCAGCTGATCAGTCCCATGCGATGCCATCGTCAAAAACGTTCCCCCCAGCACCCCCGCCCAGAACGTATACGTCGTCGTCAAATTAAGCGCGAAGTTGAGCATGTGGAATTTACCCGCAGCGCCGGCCACCGCATGAATCGTGCTCCACCCGCCCGTCACGTGCGAACCCAGCGTAGCAATCGCTACCACCGTCCCGCCAACATAAATCGCCATCTGCACAACATCCGTCCAGATCACCGCAGCCATCCCGCCCTCAAATGTATACAGCAGCGTCAGCGCGGAGATAATCCCAATCGACAGCACATCGCGCGTCCCAATCGCGATCCCCACCACAATCGAAACCGCAAACACCCGCACCCCCTCCGCCGCCGCGCGCGTCAACAAAAACAGCCCTGCCGTCACCTTATGCAGCGACGGCCCAAATCGCCGATCGATCAACTGGTACGCCGTCAGCATCTCCCCCGCAAAGTAGCGCGGCAAAAACAATCCCGCCACCACGATGCGTCCGATCATGTACCCGATCACAACCTGCAGAAATCCAAAGTCTCCCGCAAACGCCACCCCCGGAATCGAAATAATCGTCAGCGTAGAAGTCTCCGCCGACACAATCGAAAGCGAGATCGCCCACCACGGAATCGTGTTGTTGGCTAGAAAATAGCTGCGTAACGATCGGTCCGCCGCCCCGCCACCCGACCGCTTCCGAAACCGCAATCCAAACAGCGTAATCCCCACCAGGTACACCGCAACCAGCGCAAGATCAAACCCGCGCAGCCTATGCGTCCCCGCCAGTTGCAAAGCCGCCAAAGCTCGAAGCGCCACCACAGAATGAGCCAACGAAATCTCCTGCTAACGATTGTTCGGTGTAGCCGGCGCAGTAGCCGGAGCGGGACTGGGTGTCACTGCCGGCGTAGTACTCGCAGGCGCTGTAGGCGAACTTCCCGGCACGGCCGGCGCAGCAATCGTCGCTGACGGCGGAATTCCCAAATCACCAGCCGAAGGCAACGTCCTCAACGCGCTCCACTGCCGCTGCGCGCTCCGCACTTTATCCACCCGCGCATACCATTGCGCGATCGTGTAGTCATAGTGCTCCAGCACCGGCCGCAATCCCGATGGCCGATACGTCTTATTCCACTCCTGCGCAAACATCTCGCGCAGTTGCGAGTAGCCATCAATGATGTCCTGCAGTCGCCCATTCACACCATTGATATCCGACAGCATCGCCGACACCGAAGGCCGCGGACCCACCGGGTGAACGGTCACCGTTCCGAACGCCGTCCCCTGCGCCTGCGCATACCCATCCACCATCTCGTCCGCTAGCTGAAACTTCAGCCCCAGAAAATCAATGCGCCGCGCCCCAAACTCCATCGCCGAAATCGCATCCGGCTCCCGCAGATTCGGCTCCTGCGCCTTCGCCTGCGCAAGGTATTTCAGCGCACGCTCCGCATACAACCGCACCGGTGAGCTAATCGGACGCATCTTCTCCGCCATCACCTGTCCATCCTTAGACCACGGATCCACCCAGAACAATCCGTCCGTACCCTCCGTCGCGCCAATCACCTTGCTATCGTGCAGCAACGACATCGCCGCCAACAACTCGCCCTGCGCCTCGTTCACCAACCCCAGCGAGTCCCCATGAAACACCTGCCCAAAGCTCTGCTGAAACGCCGGTATCGACGACTCCCCGTGCTGCCACGCCGCCGCCGCGCCAAACAGAATCCCATACCAGTTCATGTTCGCCAGCGACTCGCCATCGTCATTCCACAGCGTGTTCAACTGGCCCGTTGCGCCATACTTCTGTCCGTCGCGCGTAAACTCCTGGATGTCGTCCAGCGCCTGCTGCTGGTTCGGCCACACCTGGCGATAGTTGTTGATCGACGGCGACACCCACACCGGAATTCCCGCCGCCGTATATGGTTTTAGCTCCTGCAGAAATCCCTTCGGCTTTGGCGAATATCCCCACGCCACCGCAATCAACTGACGCTTGATCTCAGGCGGCAACTCCTTCAGCAACTCAGGATCGCTTTGTGCCACATCGCCCCAGAAGAGAATCTTCTTATGCAGCGGCTCCAGGCTCGTCACAATTTGTTTCAGATAATCGATGTACACCGTCGGCAACCCGCGTGCATCCACATCCATGCGCGTCCGGCCGATCCCCAGATCAATCGTCTCGTCACCGCCGATATGCAAAAACGGTCCCGGATACATCGCCGTCAGCTCCTTGGCCATCTGGTCAATCAGCGGGATCGACCCAGCCTGCCCCGGACTCAGCACTGCACCGTGCGGCGTCTCCGCTACATCCGCGTATGTCTCCCATTGCAGCATCTTGCGCAAATGCCCAATCGCCTCCTGCTCGGGAATCACGGTGATGTGGTACAGCGTCGCATAGGCCACCAGTTCGCGCGCATCGGCCGCCGAGATGCTCCCCTCCGGCGGCGCTGGCAGAGGGTCCGAAGCATACTGCTGCGTGTTCTCAAAGTACGGCGAGTACACATTAATCTTGTAAGCCGCCAACGTCCGTATCAGCTTCTTCTGGAACTCCAGCGTATCCACCGGCCCGCGCGAAAGATCATCATGCAGCCCGCGATACCGCATCGCCGGCCAGTCATGAATCTCCGCCGCATGCAGCACGAAGTCCGGGCACCCACCCGCACACACCGGCTGCAGCGGCCATCGCTCGATCATCTGCTTGGCTGTCTGCGCCGCATAAAAAACTCCCTCCGCCGTCGCACCCGTGAGCGTCAGCGTCTTCGCTGCATAGCGGATCGTGTACCCCTCCGTCCGCATCTCCTCCGTAAAACTCGCATCCGGATGCCCCGCCAGCCGCCGCAGCACAATCCGCAAACCGTTCCCGGTTGGAATACCGCGATCCGTAAGCGTCTGACGCAGATCACTCGCCGCAAAGGTATCGACCGCATCGCAGCCCGCGCATTCAACCGTCACCGAATTCAGCGGCACCTGCTCCACCCCCGTAATCTCCCGCGGTATCGGAATCAGGTGGTACGTCGTCTGGGCGTGAACAAGGGGCGCAAACAGCACTACGGCGCAGGCCAAAACTCTGGCGATTGGGACAAGTCGCATAACGTTACGGTACACGCCAGCGCCGCGGCATGGAAGCGAAAGCCGTGCAGAGAAGGGAATCGCAGCGAACTCCCCCGCGCGCATCCGCATCCAACCTTGCTAGGAGTAACTATGAGCATTCAGGCCACCCCCGACAAGGCAACCGATAACGACTTTCACGAACTCAGCGGCGAACAAGGATTGAAGAAGATCGCCGAGCTACTCAAAGGCATTCATATTGCCATGATCAACACCGTAGCCACCGACGGATCCATCAGCTCCCGACCCATGGCCATCCAGGATAAAACCTTCGACGGCAAGCTATGGTTCCTCACCCGCGTCAGTTCCGAAAAGGTTGACGAGATCCAGCAGGACCAGCACATCACCCTCACCCTCACCGATACCTCTGACGCCAAATACCTCGTCCTCAAAGGCCGCGCCAGCGTCAACCAGGACCGCGCCAAGATCAGCGAGCTCTGGAACTCCATGTACAAGGCCTGGTTTCCCAAAGGCGAAAGCGACCCTGAAATCGCCGTGCTCCGTGTCGACGTCTCCGAGGCCGAGTACTGGCAAGCCTCCAGCAGCAGCCTCGTTCGCGGAGCCAAATATCTCGCCGGTGCCGTCACCGGTGGCAAGACCTCCATCGGCGAAGCCGGCCACGTCCTCGTCTAGCCGCCAAGCTAAATCGGCGCGACTCCATCGATGATCGTCACGCCCGGTGGCGGGGTAAATTCAAACTCGCTATCGGGCGGTGATACGTTTTCGCGAATGTCGCTGAACGCAAAATTCGTCTCAGCCCCATCCGTCTGCGCAATCCTCATCCCCAGGATCTGCCCCGCCGCATCCACCGTAATCCCAATCGACTGCACCGTCTGCTCCATCCCCTTCGGCACCCCGGAAAGCGTGTAGCCACCGCTAACCAGCGTCATCGTCAGCCCATTCAACTCCTTCGCAATCTCCGTGTGCCCCAGCAGAAATCGCAGCGGCGAACGCAAATCATCGAGCTGCTTTGCCGGCGTCCGCAGCGCCTGCGAATCCCCGGGCGTATAACTCACTGCGTACTTCCCATCCAGCACAAAGATCTTCCCCGACGGCGCGTCATACTCCCAGCGCATCCGGCCGGGCTTGCTCAACGTCAGCGTCCCCGTCTCCGTCCGATCAATCCCCATCCCCCGATACCGCTCCGTAAAGTGCGCCGTCAACGAATGCAAATGGTTATAGTGCGCATCCACCTTCGTCGCCAGCGCCATCGCCGAAGGAGCCTGCGCCCCCGCCCCCGCAGCCATCGCGAATCCCGCCACCACGCCCAACATCTTCCTTCCGAATTTCAAACCGTCTCCTTCGCTTTCGCCGACCGCACCATCTCCACAAGCATCTTGCGCGTCTCCTGAGCAT
>Ga0302226_10001605_pt1 | contig 16768 bp, 14 predicted proteins | sample II_Palsa_E3_3_FD_193524 | JGI IMG/M metagenome (GOLD analysis project Ga0302226, IMG submission 193524) | Peat permafrost microbial communities from Stordalen Mire near Abisko, Sweden - II_Palsa_E3_3 | ecosystem: Environmental > Terrestrial > Soil > Palsa > Peat permafrost | place: Sweden...
GCCGGCTTAAAGCGCCTGCTATGGTCTGGTCATGTGTCGGGTGACAGGAGCTTTAAGCGAACACTTGACTGACATGTGCCGAGACCACTTGCCAGCGGCCGGCCGGTTGGGCCCAGACCCGCGTATAGCGGAAATGGCCCGAGAAGGCGACCGCGTCGAAGGTGCCCGCCAGTTCCAGGCGCAGCGTGACCACGGCGGTATTGCCGTAGAGGCGAATCTGTTCGTCGCCGGCGCTGAGTTCGGTCAGCTTGAGCAAACCGCTGCGGTGCGCGTCCAGATCGGTCTGCTTGTTCGCCAAAACGCCCGTGTGCGTGATGAATACCAATTCGTCGGCGATCAGCGCATCCAGCGTCGGCACATCGCTGGCAAACATGGCATCGAGTAGTTGTTGCTCAAGTGCCTGGATAGTTTCAATCGTCATATGCTGTGCTTATTCCTGGAGGTTGGAGGGTTGTGCGCCTCGAACGTGGTTTTCTCGGCTTGATGCGGCAAGGTGTGCGGCACTTTGCGCGCGCTGCATAGTATCAGCAACCCGCGCGATGACGCCGTCCCAATCGCCGATGGCGGTTTGCCGGAATAAACGTGCCGACGGATACCATGGGCTGTCCTCGCGCTCGGTCAACCAGCGCCAATCGGGATTGTAGGGCAGCAGAATCCATACTGGTTTGCCTAAGGCTCCGGCCAGATGTGCAATCGCCGTGTCGACGGTAATCACCAGATCCATGCAGGCGATCAGCGCAGCCGTATCGGCAAAATCGTGCAGTTGGTCGCCGCATTGCAGTATGTCTTGTTGGTTCAACCAGTCGGCTTCCGCGGCCGAGCGCAATTCTTTTTGCAGACTGACAAATTGCCGCGTTGCAAGCCGCGAGTCCGGCGCAGTGCCGGGGGCGCTTGACTGCAGTAGGCGTTCCAAAGCCGCGAGCGGCAGCGATCGATTGTGGTCGTTACGGTTTTTAAGATTGCCGGCCCAGGCCAGGCCGACTCGGAATCCTGCGCGAGGCTTCAAGCGCTCGGTCCAACTTGCCATACGTGCCGGGTCGGCTTGCAGATAAGGTGTAGCCGCGGGAATCGTGGCGAGCGTGGTAGCGCAAGCCAGCGGCAGACTCAGCAAGGGACATTGGTAATCGAATTCGGGCAAGGTTTCGCCCTGGCCGAGCAATTCATCTACACCGGCCAGGCCACTCAGTAAGGGCTTGAGCGCCGGCTGTACTTCCAGGATCACATGCGCGCCGCGCTCGGCGACGAGTTGCGCATAGCGGCAAAATTGCAGCGTGTCGCCAAAGCCTTGTTCGGCGTACAGGAGTATCCGTTTGCCGGCTAACGGCGTGTGCCCAAGCCAAGTTGGCTGCGGAAAATTTCGGTTGTGCGGTAGTGTGCTTTCGGTTTTGAAACGCCATTCATATTCTTGCCAGCCTCGGGCGAAGTCGCCCAGCAATAAGCGGCATAAGCCATCATTCATATGGATCACGGCATGTGCCGGATCGATTTCCAGGGCGGCGGCATAACTGGCCAGGGCACTGTCGTAGCGCTTCAGCGCACGCAGCACATTACCGCGATTCGATAAGGCTTCGGCATAAACAGGTTTGAGTGCGAGCGCTTGATCGTAGCAACTTAACGCTTCCTCGTAGCGGGCGAACTCGCGCAGCGTATCGCCGCGATTGGCGAGTATTTCCGGAGAATTAGGTTGCAGACGCAAAGCCAGATCGATGCTGGCCAATGCTTCGTCGAAGCGTTTCAATTCGCGTAATACATTGCCGCGATTCGATAGGGCTACAAAGTAATCGGGAGCAATGGCGAGGGCGCGGTTGTAGTGCGCCAGGGCGTCGTCGAAATGCCCCAGATCGAATAGCGTATTGGCGCGATTCGAGAGCAGTTCGGCAGAATCGGGGTGGCTCGCCAGGCCGAGATCGAAACTGTTGAGCGCCTCATCGAAGCGGCGCAGTTCTCGTAAAACATTGCCGCGGTTGGCCAGGGCCCCTAGGTGATCGGCCTTGAGCGCCAGTGCGCAATCATAGCTGGCGATAGCTTCCTCACGACGTCCGGCGTCGCGCAAGGTGTTGCCCAGGTTGGAGTAAGCTTCGCTAAAGTCAGGGCGGATTGCCAGCGCGCGGGCGAAACTGGCGATGGCTTCGTCGAAGCGCTTGAGTTCGCGCAAGGCGTTGCCCCGATTCGAGTAGGTCTCGGCCGAATCGGGTTTGAGCGCCAGGGCTTGGTCGTAACTGCGCAATGCTTCGTTGTACAGACCGAGATCGCAGAGTACGTTGCCGCGGTTGGCAAGTGCCTCGGCGTAGTGCGGTGCGAGCAGCAGTGCATGCTCGAAACTGGCGATTGCGGCAGCGGGCTGTTTGAGTTGGCGCAGCACATTACCGCGATTCGACCAGGCTTCGACGAAATCCGGTTTGATTGCCAGAGCGCGATCGTAACTGGCGAGCGCTGCGCTGAAGTCGTTCAGATAGAACAGGGCGTTGCCGCGATTCGAGAGTGCCGCGGGATGATTCGGGTTCAGCGCCAAGACGCGATCGTAACCCGCGACCGCTTCGGCATGACGCTGCAGCCGGTGCAACAAATTGGCCCGATTGGCGAGGGCATCGAAGTAATCCGGCTCGAGCGCCAGGGCGCGCTCGAAGCCTGCCAGTGCCTCTGCCGTGCGGCCGAGATCGGCCAGTGTGTTGGCGCGATTCGAGTGCGCGGCGGCAAAGTCAGGCTTGAGCAGCAGCGCATGCTCGAAGCTGGCCAGCGCGTCTGCCGGGCGTTTCAGCTCACGTAAGCCGTTGCCCCGATTGCACCAAGCTTCCGCAGTGGTCGGAGCGAGCGCGATAACCTGCTCATAGCCGGCCACCGCTTCGTCATAGCGTTGTAGATCGAATAAGGCGGCTGCGCGGTTGAAATGCACCTCGATATAGGCCGGGTCCAGCAGCAACGCATGATCGAAGCTGGCAATGGCTTCGCTATGGCGCCCCAGTTCCTGTTGGGCGCGACCGAGATTCGAATAAGCAAAGGCGCTGCCGGGATGCTGAGCGAGCGCCTGCGTAATCAACTCGATACCTTGTTGGGTTTGGCGGTTTTGGAGCGCGATCACACCCAGCAAATGCAGTGCGTCGAAATGTCCGGGTTGATACTGCAACAGCTTGCGATAGGCTGCCTCAGCCTCGGCGAGGCGGCCCCGCTGATGCCACGACAAGGCTTCTTGCAGCTGCGCGGCAAGCGCTGCGGGCGGTGGGCCGGATGGTTTTGGGGGCGGTGGGGCAGCGATGCGTCGTTTACTCATAGTCAGCCTGAAATTCGGCAGCCGCTCGATGGCGGCGCGCGCAGCCGCTATTGTACAAGCCGGTCGCGATGCCTATAGTATTCGCAACGTCGATGTGCGGGCAGCGTATGTCAAGCACTGCCTGAACCGATAGGCCAAGCGGCGATACTCGGGACAACTCGGGGTGACTGTGGCCCTTGTACCCGTATAATTGACGGAACAGTACTACCATCAGCCCCAACCAGCGACAGACGTATGAGCCTCATCGAGAACAACGACAAGCCTGCAGAGACAGAAGACGATCCGCAAGGTTTCTTGGACTTGGGGCCGCTCCCGGTTCCGGTGCTGAACCCACCGGTCACGACGGCATCACCCGTACCCGCCTCGCTTGACGCCGAGCCGGTAGGTCTCGACACTGAGCCAGTGGTACACACGCAAGCGGCACCTGGGCCGACCAGCCTTGCTGCGAGTCCGGTAGAGGAGGGCGATTCGATGAATAAAGCTGAGGCGGTCAAGGAGGCTGAGTCGATCAAGGAGGCTGAGTCGATCAAGGAGGCTGAGTCGATCACGGAGGCTGAGTCGATCACGGAGATCGGCGGTTCAAGACCGCGTAAATCCTCAACTAAGCCTCACGCTGCGGGTGGTCAAGGCGGTGCTCCAGATTTGCCGCCGGCGTCCGATACAGATACCTTTGGCGCTTCCCATCCGGCACCTGCGTCGGCACCGATACCGGCCGCGCGTGCCGCCAAGCGGCGAGGTCGAACCGCGGAGCCTGCAGCCCTGGCCGAGCCGGACCTGGCCCACGCCTTGGCCGGTGTAGCCGAGGCGCTGGAGATGCGACCCGCAGCGCAGTCGGCCGGCGCGTCATCCGAGTTGTTCAGGTCCGATACCGAAACGGCGCAGTCCTCGGCCTCCGCCTCGGCCGCGATAACGAAGCAGAGTCACGAGAGCAGTACGCAGGCAGTCCCACCTTCTTTCGAAGAGACCTCGATGCCGATAGCCGTTGAAGACCGTACCGTTAAGCTGGCTGCATGGTTACTTGCCCTGACTGCCGGATTTGCTTTCGTCACCATGGTTTGCGCGATCTGGAGTCTGTCTATCTTGACGCATCCTCCCGTGACGGCTTCGGCCGTCAGTCCGCTTGCCGCTGCAGCCCCGGGCGACCCCTTGGCCTCCGCGGTAGCCGCTTTGGCGCCGGCCGCCAGTGCACCCGCGACGAGCGCCGCATCGGTGCCGGCCGTGGTACACCACCATCACCACCATAAACCGAAGGTCAGCACGCCGGCTTAGGTTCCATGCGTTAACGGAGAATATCGAGTCACAGTCGGGGTCAACACAGCCGGGTCTAGATCCGGATCACGCCAACCGCACAGGAGTGACACGATGCATAAGCCAGAAACCGCAACACCGGACGCATCGCCAGCGGCTCATCCAGATAGTGCCGCAGCGGTGCAGGGCAGTGCCACTCATACTCCGGAGAGTGCTGCCTTTATCGCGCTCGAACCTGCCCGAGAAGCCGCCAAGCGTTTGTGCGTCTTGAAGTCGGGCGACACTTTTATCGTGAACGATTTGTTTGGCGATATCGGCGGCGGTGATGACGGCTTGTTTGTCAACGATACGCGCGTGCTTTCGCAATTGCGCCTGACCTTGGGCGGGCGTGTTCCGTTGTTGTTGTCGGGCAGTGTCAGCAGCGACAATACGGCGTTTACCGCGCACCTGACCAACCATCCCTTGCCGCAACCCGAAGGGGGTGTCACAGCCCCTGAAGGGGTGGTGCATATCCAGCGCTTGCGCGTCATCAGCGGCACGATACTGAGCGAAGCGATTACCCTGACCAACTACGGCAGCTGCGATTTGCAGGTGCCGTTATCGATTTCTTTCGCCAGCGACTTTCGCGATATGTTTGAGGTGCGCGGTACCACGCGGCTCAAGCATGGCACCGTGCAAGCGGCGCAAGTCGACGGTAGCGGCGTGACACTCAGCTATATGGGTTTGGACCATAGCGAGCGCGAGGTGCGCCTGAGTTTCGAGCCGGCTCCTGATCGCTTGACTGCCGCCCGCGCCGATTTTTCGATTGCCTTACCCAGCGCGGCTTGTGTTTCGGTTTACCTGGCGATTGCCATTACGGTGCATCGTGAATGCGAGCCGTTGACGGATGCGCCGCCTATGCCCGCACCAGAGCCGATCGCGAAAGCGCCACCCGAGCCTGCCTCGCCGCCGACCGGTGTCGGCCGTGCCGCCGTGCGCTCCGCCTTGTTGGACGCGCACCGGGTGATGCGCGAGCGCCGTCATGCGGCGGCGCGAGTGCGTTCCAACAATCCACTGTTCAACGCCTGGCTGGACCGCTCATTCGCCGACCTCGGTTTATTGACCACCGATTTGCCGAGCGGGCCGTATCCCTATGCCGGGATTCCCTGGTTCTCCACGCCTTTTGGCCGCGATGCGGTGATTACGTCGATGCAGACCTTGTGGGTGCAACCCGCGCTGGCCCGTGGCGTGTTGCGCTTTTTGGCGGAACATCAGGCGCATGAAGATTCTGCATTTCGCGATGCGGCAGTCGGAAAAATCATGCACGAGACGCGCAAGAGCGAGATGGCGAGCACCGGCGAAGTGCCCTACGCGCTCTACTATGGCGGCGTCGATACCACGCCGCTGTTTATCGTCTTGGCCGGCAATTACGCGATGCGCACCGACGACCTGGGCACGATCGCAGAACTGTGGCCGGCGCTCGAACGGGCCGCGCAATGGGTCGCCAAAGTCTGCGATCACAATCGCTTTGGCTTGCTCGATTACCAGCGCGGTTCGGAGCGCGGCCTGTCGAATCAAGGCTGGAAGGATAGCCAGGATTCGGTGTTTCACGCGGATGGGCGCTTTCCCGATGGGCCGATCGCGCTGGTCGAAGTGCAAGCCTATGCCTGCGCCGCGTTCGACACCATGGCCCATTTCGCGGCCATCCGGGGAGCGCCCGATGACGCGGCTCGCTATGCCATGCGCGCCGCGACCCTGCGTGAACGTGTCGAAGCGCTGTACTGGATGCCGGAGGAAAAATTTTACGGCATCGCCCTGGATGGCCATGGAGAACTATGTCGCGTGCTGAGCTCGAATGCCGGACATTTGCTGGCTTTCGGCCTGCCGACTCGGGAGCGCGGGATCGCAGTCGCCCGGCATCTGGAATCGACTTTGTTCCATACCGGTTGGGGGGTGCGCACGCTGGCTGCCGGGCAAACGCATTTCAACCCGATGTCCTATCACAACGGTTCTGTGTGGCCGCACGACACCGCTTTATGCGCGCGCGGCCTGGCCCGTTATGGCGACAAAGCCGGCGCGGTGCGTTTGCTTGAAGCGCTGTTTGAAGCCGCGGTTCACTTCGAAATGCGCTTGCCCGAATTGTTCTGCGGTTTTACGCGGCGGCGCGGCGAGCCGCCGACTTCTTATCCGGTTGCCTGCCTGCCGCAAGCCTGGGCCGCGGGCTCGCCGTTCATGATGCTGGAAGCCTGCCTGGGCATCACGATCCAGGCCGCGAATCGGGAAATACGCATCGAGCAACCCGCTTTGCCCGCAGGTATCGATTGGCTGGAAATCAGCAATCTCGCGGTCGGCGATCGCACCGTGCAGATTCGTTTTCAGCGTGTCTCGGGCCAGGTCGTGCCGTCGGTGGAGCATGATGGCGTGCGGGTCGTGGTGATACTGTGAGTGAGAGCTTCAGCGCCTAGCTAAAGCTGGTTGTATCGCACCCTGCGCGGCCCACGCGCGGGGTGCTGTTCTTGTATGCAGACACCCATGCCTAGTCCAGCGTACGATTATGCAGACGCTTAATCGTTGCGTCATAAAGCGTCTCTATGCTCACCCCCATCTCCTGTTTAAACGCCGGGCATTCTGTCCCGGTCCTTACCTATGTCGTCATGCTGCACGCGCCAAGTGGTGTCGGTGAAATGTAAGGCGATGTGCATCCACATGACTTAACCCTACACAAGGGAGCGTTATGGTCACCAAAAGTCGGCGCGATTTTCTGAAAGCCTCTGCAAACGTTGCGGGCGCAACCGCAGCTATGTCGCTGTTGCCTGAGTCGATACGCAAGGCACTCGCGATTGAAGCGAATTCGGCCACGGGCACGATCCACGACGTGGAGCACATCGTCGTGTTTATGCAGGAGAATCGTTCGTTCGATCATTATCTCGGGCACTTGAAAGGCGTGCGCGGCTACAACGACCGTTTTCCCATCACCCTGCCGAGCGGCTTGCCGGTATGGTTCCAACCGCGTCAGGAAAACCCCTCGCAGACGATTGCCCCGTTTCGCTACGACACGACTAATCCGAACTACAACGCACAATGTATCGGCGACTTGTCGCACTCCTGGCAGACCACGCAGGCCGCAATCGACAATGGCCGTTACGATCAATGGGCAATGCAGAAAAGCGATCAGACAATGGGATATCACATCCGCGAGGACATCCCGTTCCATTATGCTTTGGCGGATGCATTCACAGTCTGCGACAACTACCACTGCTCGATTCCCGGTGCCACCCATCCCAACCGCATGTATCTGATGACGGGCATGGTGGACCCAACGGGGGCGGGCGGCGGCCCGCTGCTGGACAACACCGATTTCGTGGATAACCCGTTCGACAGCACTCAGATTGCGCCGTTTAACTGGACGACTTATCCGGAACGCCTGGAAGCTGCGGGTATTTCCTGGCAGGTTTATCAGCAGGGTGTCGGCTTCGATAACTACAACGGTAATTACGGCACCAATGTACTGGCGAATTTCAAGAATTACGTGAATGCGCCGGCCGGGTCCGCCTTGCAACAAAAGGCCATGACCGCGCGCACCCTGGCACAGCTGAAAACCGACGTGATGGCCGACGCGCTACCGCAAGTGTCATGGTTGCTACCGCCGGCGGCTTACTCGGAACATCCCAAGTGGACCCCGCTGTATGGCGCCGAGTACATTTCGAGCATTCTGGATGCTTTGACGTCGAACCCGAAAGTCTGGGGCAAGACCGCGCTGTTCATCATGTACGACGAGAATGACGGCTTCTTCGATCATATCGTGCCGCCCCAAGCGCCGACCTTGCCAGGTTCTGGGCTCAGCACCGTGAATATCGATGCCGAGCGCCATGACTTCGTGAACGCGTCGCAGCAAGGGGAGTACACCGTAGACAACTTGCCCTACGGACTCGGCCCGCGGGTTCCCATGACGGTGGTTTCGCCATGGACCAAAGGGGGCTTTGTCTGCTCGCAGGTGTTCGACCATACCTCGGTGATTCAATTTATCGAAAAGCGTTTCGGCGTCACCGAAACCAATATCACGCCATGGCGTCGCACCATCTGCGGCGATTTGACCTCAGCCTTTAATTTCGGCCGGCGGGATACACGTCTGCCGGAATTACCGAGTACCCAAGGTTATATTGCCGAGGCCAACTTGCAATGCGCGCGACCCGTCACGCAGATGGCGCCGAGCAGCGGCACTCCGCAGACCATTCTGGCGCAAGAACCCGGCACGCGACCGGCGCGGCCGATTCCGTATGAGTTGCACGTCAACGGTCAGCTTCAGGTGCGGGCGCAGACCTATACTTTGGCGTTTGCCAACACGGGTGCGCAGGGCGCCAATTTCTGGGTTTATTCGGGCAATCCGGCGACGCCGCCGCGACGTTATACGGTCGAAGCCGGCAAGCAGTTGGAGGACAGCTGGCCGCTGCAACAGGGGCAATATTCTCTGAGTGTCTATGGGCCTAACGGTTACTTCCGCCGCTTTGCCGGGAATCTGGCGCTGGAAAGCGCGGCGACACCCGAAGTCGTGACCCGCTACAACATCGAAAACGGTCATATCCATTTGAAACTGCATAATCGCGGTATCCGGCCGCTTGAGGTTACCGTGAGCGATGCGGCTTATGGCCAAGGGGCACGGAGCTATACCTTGGAACCCGGACGGTCGATTGAAGAACATTGGGATTTGTTCTGCAGCAACAATTGGTACGACTTGCTGGTGAGTTCGTCGAGCAACCCGGCTTATCAGCGCCGGATTGCCGGCCATGTGGAAAACGGACGACATAGCACCAGCGATCCGGCGGCTACAGCGCCCGTGTTGCAGGCTATTTAGGCCTGAGGTTGCCGGGATGGGCCCGCGAGCCCGCCCGGCGCTTTAGACGCCACGCTCGGCAAACACTTCCTTGGCGGCAAATAGTCCATTGAGCGCCGCCGGGAAGCCGGCGTAGAGCGCCATTTGCATCATGACTTCGACAATCTCTTGCCGTGTGAGTCCGACATTCAGGCCCGCATGCAGGTGGACTTTAAGCTGCGGCGTGGCATGGCCTAACGTAGTCAGAGCGGCAATCGTCGCGACTTCGCGCATGCGCAAATCCAAACCGCGTCTGGCGTAAATATCGCCAAAGCCGAATTCGACCAGATAGGTGGCGAAATCCGGCGCGATATCTGCCAGCGACGCGACCACGCGTTGGCCTGCTTCGCCGTCAATCTCGGCGAGTACGCGCGTGCCTCGTTCCAGGCGACTTTCCAGGTGATTCTGCTGGGGGTTTGCTGACATCTTTAATCCTCGAGATCGGTTGGTTGGGATCGGTAGCGCCGGCATAACCGGCAATCTTTTGATCGAGGACGAGGAGACAGGCTTGGAGTTCGGCCACATGAGCCAAGACCTGTTCGCGATGCTGTTCCAGTATGTGGGAACGCTCCTGGTTCGTCGCCGGGCCAAGCTTGCGCAGCTCGGCATAACGAACCATGTCGCGAATTGGCATGCCCGTGGTTTTCAAGCGCCCGAGAAATTCAATCCAAGGCAGGATGGACACGTCGTAATCGCGCTGGCTGGAGTCATCGCGCTTGACGTAGGGCAACAGTCCGATCCCTTCGTAATAGCGGATGGTATAGGCCGTCATACCCGTACGTTTTGCAAGTTCACCGATCTTCATTGCCAAGTCTCTCGTCATCACCAGCCGAAGATTAAGACTTCGAGTGCACTCGAAGTCAAGCGAATTAGTTTGATGATTTCGGCGCACGCGTTTGTTCGGATCAGGCCGTAAGCACCGCTGGGGCCGAACCCTGCGTTATGCTTGGCTATCAGCCGGAGATTCGAGGAGAACACGCGTGAGCAATCTTTTTGACGACCTAGCCAAGCAAGCCGATGCGGAGATTTTCACGGAGCTGCTGTCACGGGAGGGCGTGCGGATTGAACGGATTGTCTCGACCGGACAAGCGACGCCGCTTGATAGTCCGTATCGGCAGGCACACGACGAATGGGTCGTGCTGCTGACAGGTTCTGCGGGTTTATGGATCGAAGGTGAGGATGAGCGCAGTCTGCGCCCGGGCGACCATCTCTTGATTCCTGCCGGACGTTGTCACCGAGTCACCTGGACTGCACTGGACCAGCCTACCGTTTGGCTTGCCGTGCACTTTTCCTGAGGCATCTCGCGACTCGGCCTGGTGGTGGTTCGGAGATGTCGGCGTGCAGCGGGTTTATTGCGTCAACAGGGTTTTCTCTGTTTGCTTGTATTCCGCCGATTCGCGCACCTCGGCGATCGCATCCCAAATGGCATTCGCGAAATCGGGATCGGCTTTCAGCAACTGATAGGACAGCATCAGGTAATAGGGTTTCTGCACCAGCGGAGTGGAGACTTTTTCGAATTTGCCTTGGTAAGGCGGATTAGCGATAACCCAGTCGCCGACTTGCGTCACCATGGCCGCTGCCTGGGCGCGTCCAAGCAAAACCATCTGGAATACGGTCTGGGTTCTTCCGGGAATCTCTTGTACGTGGATGCCGGCCGATTTCAACTGATCGACGATCGAGTAACCCAATGTGGTTGCGATCGGACCCGTCAAGTTAATAAATTGTGTGCCATCCCAATCCAGGTTCGAGCCTTTCAGCTTGAACAAATGATAACCCTCGGTCATCAAGCGTTTGTCGGGGTTGGGTTTGCCCTCGGGGGTCATGGGGTAGGCGCCCATTTCCAGGCGATCGGTCTTGAAGCTGGAGGCAAATGCGCCATCAACTTTTCCGGTTTGCATCTCCAGCAGGCAGCGCTTCCAGGGATAGGAAACAAAGGTGATTTTCACCCCGAGCTTGGTGCCAACTTTATTCAACAGTACCAAGTTCAAGCCACTCTTGTTGGCCATATGCCAGGGATAGAAGTCGGCGGGCCCTGAACAAAACGTGAGCGAGGCCGGATGCTCCTGCGCGCAGGCTGCTCCGATCGGCATAAGCGCGATAAGCAGGCGCAGCAGCAAGCGTTTCATCGTGTAGCTCTCTTGCGATTGGCTCAAATGTTTGTCGACGCCTGAATTTTCCGTCACAGCGCCGATGCCGGCGTTTTTACACCCCGGCGGCAACAACATGTTGACCCGATCATACCCCTTCGCAAACGGTATAAGAAGACGCCTAAACCCGCTGCGGAGCAACGTCGGTACCCGCTATCGAGTGCGCTGCAGGCGGCAGGGGAGTGATGTCATGCTACTTCACCCCGCCACAAAACGTTATTCCTGTTCCAGCAGATGCCGGTAAATCAAGCCGCCCAGCGCACCGCCGATCGGCGGCACCAACCAGAACAGCCACAACTGGTGGATCGCCCAGCCGCCCTGGAACAGCGCCACGCCAGTACTGCGCGCGGGATTCACCGAGGTGTTGGTGATCGGGATGGAAATTAAATGGATCAAGGTCAGGGCCAAGCCAATCGCCAGGGGCGCGAAGCCGGCGGGTGCGCGTTTGTCCGTCGCACCATGGATCACGATCAGGAAGAAGGCTGTGAGCACCAACTCGGCCAGTGCCGCGGCAGCCAGCGAATAACCGCCGGGGGAATGGTCGCCGTAGCCGTTGGAGGCGAAGCCGCTGGCGGCGGCGTCAAAGCCGGGTTTGCCGCTGGCGATCAAATACAGTACCGCTGCGGCTGCAATGCCGCCGATAACTTGTGCGATCACGTAGGGAATCACGTCTTTTGCGGGAAATCTGCCGCCGGCAAATAGACCTACCGTTACTGCCGGATTGAAGTGACCGCCTGAAATATGGCCGACGGCATAAGCCATGGTCAAAACTGTCAGGCCAAATGCCAAGGCCACACCGGCAAAGCCAATTCCCAACTGAGGAAATGCCGCGGCTAAAACCGCACTGCCGCAGCCCCCGAATACCAACCAGAAAGTCCCAAAGAATTCGGCACTCAAGCGCTTTTGCATGTCGTTTTTCCTTTATATGCGATGAACTTTGCAAAGCATGCAGAAAAACGCAAGTGGCGGTCAAGTTCTTTTGATTATCTCGGTGATCTTTTTTACGATTTAACCTTATTTAATAAAAATCAAAGAGTTAGCTAAAGCGCGGGCTGCGTATTGTGGTATTGGCGCATCGCCCGCGCGGTTATTTGGCGGCCAGGGTTATTTAAGCCAGCTGGTTCTGGGAATTCAAGCTGAGACCGGCAGTCCAACTCCCAAGCACTACGCTGCCGCCCCTTCGCTTTATCAGCCAGTTATTGTGCGGATGAAACGGAAAATATCGCCGTTGTTATGCGCTGATTCGAGCTTATACAAACGATTTGCTCGTTTTGACGACGGACCCTTACCTTTACGGAGAACACGATGACACTTCTCAATCAAATTACTCAAGAGGAACAGGCTGCCCGGCATCTGGAAGAGCAACTGGACAAGGGGCTGGAGGAATCCTTTCCGGCCAGCGACCCTCTGGCTATCCAAACCGACAGGCCTGCAGAGGCTCCGGCCGAGCGGCATTCGAGCAAAACGTCGGTGCCTCGATAAACTGCGCCGGCCGTACTCGGGAAGGCTGTCCGCCGGCACTTTCCCGGCGCATTTTTCATTCGATATAAGCGGTTTGCGTCAGCCACGCTTTGTTATTTGCCGAATCTGCATATGGGATTAAAAAATATGTGTTATTAATGTAATGATCAGCAATCGTTTGATTATCATTTGAATAAACCAGGGTGATCTATGCAATCCGAAGCGATGAGGCGAGGTTTATATTTGGAGCGGGTGTTGGTGGCGTTTTCCGCGGGTATATTTCTAACCCTACCTTTGTATTTTAAGGCGCAAGGGGGCGGCGAGATATTTTTCGGGCAAGTATATGCGGCTGGTGCCATTGGCGCGCTTTTCGTGGTCTCGATGACTGCCATGCTGCTCGGTAAATTCGGTTTGCGGAAAGTGGCGCCGCTCGGTAGCGCCTTATTCTCATTGGGGGCGCTCTTGTATTATTTCGCCGCAGCCTCGGAGGCGCCGCCGGCGGTTTATTATATTGCGTCGTTAATCCTGGGGGGCGGTTGGGGTTTGTTGTTTACGATTGGGCCGATTTGCATGTCGAGCACGCTCGATCAGGGCGATCACGCTCGGTTATTTACGATCTACGCGGCCTGCGGCATGCTGGGCATCGGGTTGGCGCCGATTTTCGCGAAATACCTGATGACGCATTATGCCGTTAGTTTTGCCTCGCTATTTGCCCTGAGCGGCGTGCTCAGCCTGATTGCATGCTTCGCCTCGGTATATGTCGCATGGAATAACCATGAGTATGCAAAAGCCAAGCCAGACGCTCGATTGTCGGGGCGTGGCGAGTTTAAGCAAATCATGAAGTTGCCGAGTATTTATTTTTTTGCGATGGTTGGCTGTGGCGCATGTATCTACACTGCCGTTATCACTTTGCAAACGACTTTCGCAGCGGCTTTGCATATCGACTATACGATCTTCTTTGCGCTGTACTCTGTTGCGGTAGTCGCAGCGCGCTTCTTTTTAAGCAAGCCGCTGAGTAAATTCAAACCGGCAGATTCACTCAAATGGTTGATGGTTCTGATGATCGTAGCCTTGAGTCTGATGTATAAGGCGGCGGACTCACCGATTTACTACGGTGTCGGCGCGGCTTTATTCGGTATTAGCTACGGCTTGCTCTACCCAATCATCCAGGCGCAGGCGGCAATCCACGCACCCGCTTCACTGCGCTCGCAAACTCTGGTGTATTTCAGCATGGCAAGCTTTGCCGCGATGTATTTGTTTCCCTATCTTGGTGCCAAGATTGCTGTGGCGTATGGCTATAGCATGCTGATAGTGGCGTTGATCGTGGTCGCCTTGATTGAGCTGCTGCTGGCTGCCTACTTTTACCGCGTGCCGCTTCGTCAGGCCGCCATTCTGGTCGAGGAATAAGCGCATGGCCGGAGTGTCGAATGAGGTGTGTATTCGATCTTGCTGCGCGGCGCGATCCGTTTAGGTGGCGCCAATCGCGATCCGGCGGGCCGTATAAGCCGAGTCGACGATGGTCATATTGCGCCCGCCTTCTTTTGCTTGATAGAGCAGCTCATCGGCCATTTTCAGAGCCTCATGAACCGAGGGCAGATTCGAGCATTCGACCACGCCTGCGCTGAAGGTATAGCTTGCCACATGGCTATCGACTAGCAGCGGGGTCCGGCCGAGATGTTCGCGCAAGCGATCCAGCCATTGGCATGCGCCTGCAGCGTCGGTACCTGGCATGAGTACTCCGAACTCCTCGCCACCGAGCCGGCCGATCAAGCTCGGGGTGCGCAGATGTGCGAGAGCGGTCTGCACGAAATGGTGCAGCACCGCATCGCCGCCGGCATGTCCGAAGGTATCGTTAAGGCGCTTGAACCAGTCGATATCTATCATGACAATACTCAGCACAGCCCCATCTTGCTGTGTCAGCGAGAGCGTGGTCTGGGCGTGGCGCAGAAATGCGCGGCGCGAAGCCGCACCCGTCAGCTCGTCAATGTCGACCTGCAATTCCAGGGCCGAGGTACGGCGGTCGTGGGCCAGCAGCATCAGGCCTATCGTCAGGGCGGGCATGGCCAGTGTGCCGAGTGCAAACGACGAAATATTCAAAATGGTCGCTTCAAACTCGAAGTGCACAATGGGGCTGCTTAGGTATAGCCCGCCACGTACCAAGTGGATTGTGGCTTCGAGCAGGGCGATGGCTGCCGCGAAGCGATGGCTATAGCCTGCCGCCGACGCGCTGCGCGCTCTCAGGATAATCACGGCAAGCCACGTGCAGGCACCTGCATGCAAGGCGGAAAAGCTGGCGACCCGCAGATTGAAATTCGGCTGGCCCCAGGTGAGCCAGGCGAGCAGAACGATGAATCCGGCGGTGAGCGCAGTGCTGATTCGCCACGCCGAGGATAGCCCGAAAAATAGCCGGGTGCCGCCCACCAATTGGAAGATTGACACGGCCAACATGCCGTTCGCAATGGGGATCGACAGTAAATCGGGGATATGGCCGCGCGCCACCAGCAAGAGCATGGCCACAGCGGCTGTGAGGTTGGCCCAAAACCAATGGCGCACGCCAGGCAAGCCGCTATGCAGCAGCGAGCCAACCACGAACAGCATTAATCCCGCCGACACCGCCGTGATGCCGAGGATTGATCTTGCGACCAACATTTCAAATAGCATGGCGTAGGTGGGGGCAGGGGATACGACAGCGCTGATCGGCTAACCCGGCTCGCTCGATAAGCACGAGCGTGGTTTCAAGCCAGGTTAGGATCGGCACGCGATCCCTCGATATAAGGATTGGCTGGTTGGGGTTTATTTAATCAAGCGGATCGTCAACGGGTAGCGGTAGGTGATGCCATTACTGGCCTTCACCGCAGCAACCACGCCGAGCACCAAATTAGCGAGACCCACCATCCAAAACATAAATAGACCAATAAGGATGAAAGACAGAATGAAACACGCGAAATAGGCGATCAGCACGGTTAACTGAAAATTCAAGGCTTCGCGCGCATTATCTGTGGTGAACTGGTCCGCCTCGTCCTTCTTAATCAGATAGACGATCAGAGGCACTATCCAGCTAAAGAACACGCCGCCGATATGTACAAGAATAGCAATGGTTTTGTCTTGCTCTGCCCGACCAACTGGTAAATTTTCCATACATACCCTTTGTGTTTGAAGGTAAATCGTGTCGGTAAGCCGCGTTACTGACGCTTTCGTTTCGTAGTGCATGCAAACGGAAATAGATCGCACGGCTGCAGGCATTTTCGCCCATTCTCACCGTTTATTACTACATCGTTAAAATGGGGCAGGATACACCAAGCCCGAAAAGTTTAGAAGTTTTCCCTGGCGGCCGATTACTCAGGCATGGAGACAATTTGAGGTCCTCGGCGAGGCTCCACTACCTCATGGCGATAGCTCTGTGGTAGCTTTCGGCGCAACGCAAATTGTATGTCAATAGAACTAAGGTTATTTCTTCATGAGCAAGTCTGTTTCTTCTGTCGCTGTGGCCAAGCGCGATGGCTTTTCCTCCAACTTTGGCGTACTCGCCGCGACCCTGGGCTCTGCGGTCGGTTTGGGCAACATCTGGAAATTCCCCTACTTGACCGGCGTCAACGGCGGCGCCGGCTTTCTGCTGGTTTATGTGCTGGCAACCTTGCTGGTGGGCTTGCCGGTGATGATCGCGGAGATCATGCTGGGTCGTCAGGCCAAGGCTGATACCGTCGGCACCTTCAAGAAGCTGGCGCCGAACACCTCATGGTGGATAATCGGCGGCTTGGGCGTACTGTCCGCCTTCCTGATCATGGCTTTCTATTC
>Ga0302226_10001606_pt1 | contig 16750 bp, 16 predicted proteins | sample II_Palsa_E3_3_FD_193524 | JGI IMG/M metagenome (GOLD analysis project Ga0302226, IMG submission 193524) | Peat permafrost microbial communities from Stordalen Mire near Abisko, Sweden - II_Palsa_E3_3 | ecosystem: Environmental > Terrestrial > Soil > Palsa > Peat permafrost | place: Sweden...
ATTTAAGAACTCGCGTACGCACGTCACCAGGCCGATACGGTTATCTATCAATCAAACCAACTCGACTGCCCCGGCTGTTCAATTAAGGAACGCTGCTGTCCGAAGACCCCGTTTCGCAAGGTCACGCACAGCATCCACGAAGCTGCACGTGACGAGGCAAGACGCATCGCGACAACACCTGCCTACAAACAATCCCGACGTGAGCGAAAGAAGGTGGAAATGCTCTTCGCGCACCTCAAACGCATCCTGAAGCTTGACCGTTTGCGGCTGCGCGGGCCAAGTGGTGCGCATGATGAGTTCTTACTGGCAGCAACCGCGCAAAACCTACGGCGAATGGCGATTCGACTCATGGCTAGAGATGACAAGTCGGAGGTTGCGACTGCGTTACGAACGACGAAGTCGCAGCTTTGATTAAATTGCCATGTTTTGCTGAAGATATAAATGCAAAGTCGCCCCGCTGGATTTTTTCGTCACACTAAAAACAGCTGTTTTTCAACAGAATCGGCCAAACAGAGACCTTCCTGCGGACGCGCTCCCACGATCCAATATTCGCCTACGACAATTAGTGCCTGGAAATTTGTTCCCAGCAAATCCCACCGCAACGTGGTCGGTTCGGGCGATTTTCTTCCCAACAGTTGGCGCTGCGCTTGCCGAAGCGTTCAATATAATCAACGCACATGGCATCACATACTTAACGGGGAAGATACCTGCGCAGGTAACGAAGCACCTAGCGCTGTGAAGCTATCCGTCAAATCCTTTAATGTGAGCGACTTAAATGGAACGTGGCGGGTTTTCATGATTCCCAGCGATACCTCTCGCACGCGGACTGGAAATGGCTGTAACGTAGCGCGAGCGGAAGGAGAGATCTAGCGTGAACGCATGTGCATCAAGTCGATATGGAGCTTGAGTCTACGCTGTCCATCTCCTGCTTGACCGAAAGCAGGCCGCCTGTATGACTATCAGCGCGGCAATCGCGTTCGTAGTGAATTCGGAAACCTTGACGTGGAGCACTGAAGTGGCGTCTATCAAGAATATCAACTGGAACCTCTTGCATACCTTCGTCGTAGTGGCGGAAACTCGCAGCATCTCTAAAGCGGCACAGATATTGGGACGTGGCCAGCCAGCAATCAGCGCGGCGCTAAAGAACTTGGAAGGGCAGATGGGCCAACAACTAGCGGAGCGCGGGCCCAGGTTTTTCGAACTGACGGAGGCCGGCCGCCTGCTGTTGCGCGAGGCTGGCGAAATCTGTGGTGCAATCGATCGGATCTCGGTGCTTCTAAAAGATACTGGCGATGAGCTAACGGGCAATGTGCGGCTTACGCTCGCAAGTCACATGACCAGCCCAATAATCGACCGCACCTTGACGGAGTTCCACCGGCGACACCGTCGGGCGACGATCTCGTGCGCGGTCATGAACAGCTCCGAGATTATTGAGGCGCTGTCGAACCGGCTGATTCATTTCGGTATTGCTCCAGTATTCAATAAACGCCCGGAATTTGAGCATCTGCACGTTTTTAAGGAGTATTGCGGATTTTATTGCGGGGTCTCCCATCCCCTGTTTGGGCGAGAAAATCTGACCCTCAAGGACCTGGAGGACCAAAATGAGATTACCTATCAGACGGCCGTCCATTCCGACTATCTGCACTCCATCACGGAGATGCGTCATCAAATTAAGTTCCGCAAGCCCCTGACCGGTATATCCGCAAACCTCGAAGAGGTTCACCGCATGATTGTCGCGGGTATGGGCATAGGGGCCATTCCGGTGCAGATTGCTGCGCGCGATGTACGCGACGGCATTCTGTGGCGCTTGCCGCCCTATGAAAACATCATGCCTATCGACGTTTTTATGATCAAGAACGACAAGGTTCGGGCCAGTCCTACTGAGCAAGCATTCCTTAAAACGTTGGCCGATGAAATCGGCAAGGCTTCAGACCTGGAACGAGAAACTGGATAGCGTCAAATGGAATGAACGCCCCCACCCTCCGAGGTTAGAAACTGGAACATAGAAAGCGGACCCTCACGGGGCCCAGCGGCATCAAGGTGCCGAAATTGGAAGATCATTGAGGTCTTCGCAGGCAAACCAGAGGATCCGAAATGAACTATACGACGGTCGGAGTAGACATCTCCAAGAACGTGTTTCAGCTTCATTGGGTTGATGCTGAGACGGGCGAAATCGTCAGCAAGCAACTCAAACGAGCGGTGTTCCTCGAGCACTTTGCAAATCGAGGAGCTTGTCTAGTTGGAATGGAAGCTTGCGGCGGAGCTCAGCATTGGGCACGGCGGTTAATCGATATGGGCCACCAGGTGAAGTTGATGCCAGGAAAGTTCGTCAAAGCGTTCGCTACTGGCAACAAGAATGATTCGGCGGATGCGCGTGCAATCTGGATGGCCACGCAGATGCCCAGCAAGGCGGTTGCGGTGAAAACAGAAGCTCAACAGGCGATCTTGGCGCTGCACCGAATTCGACAGCAAAAGGTTAAATTCCGCACGATGCAGATGAATAGTCTGCGGGGGCTGCTGACTGAGTACGGTGAGGTAGTAGCTAAGAGCCGGACGGCGCTGGACAAGGCAATTCCTAGCGTGCTGGCAAAATTGGTTGAGCGTCTGCCGGCGATGTTGATTGAGTCGTTGCGTGAGCTATGGAGTGATCTCGAAAAATTGGATAAGCAGATCGCTGATATTGAACGACGTTTGCAGATGTGGTTGAAAGAGGACAAGGCATGCAAGGCGATTGCTGCGATACCTGGCGTTGGGCTGCTCACCGCGACCGCTGCTGTTGCGACAATGGGAGATCCGAAATCCTTCAAATCCGGACGTGAATTTGCAGCGTGGCTCGGGCTCGTGCCGGCGCAAACGGGCACCGGCGGAAAGGTCAAGTTGTTAGGTATAAGTAAGCGAGGAGATACGTATCTCCGGACACTCCTGGTCCACGGTGCCCGCAGTGTGCTCTTCCTCGCGAAGGAGCCGGGGCCGTGGATAGAAAACACGAAGCAACGAAGACCAGCAAATGTGATCGTCGTGGCGCTCGCCAACAAGATGGCTCGAATGATATGGGCGGTTCTGGCACATGACCGACCATATCGAAAGGATCACGTGAGTATTCGGCAGGTTTGATAAATTACGTTTCGCAGAAGATCTAACTTTTACAGGGTATGGCGTCAAAAGGTTGCGTTGGAAACGAGTGTGATGACAAGACAGGTCGGACCGGGGCTTGCTAAACCTGAATCGTAGTTCGAGCTCCAAGCTCGTGCGTCAAATGAGGGGCAAGTCAGCGGATTTCATCGGGGCCAGCGGCGTATCAGGCTGCAAAAAGGTCGGATATAAAACTGCAACCTATCCTGTTGAATCAAAGCACCGAAACTAACGCAAACGGGGGCGTTCATATAAACTACGATGGCCGCCTGCGCGACAACTATGATGTCCGGACTTCCTAATTGTCGCGCACCAAGAAACCCAATAGCCATAGTTTTGTTGCCGTCAGGTGATGCGAGATGGCACAAATTCTCGAGCCATCATCCTGACGCCTCGGGAACCGCAAGCCGGTGCGAGCCGAATAAGAACGCCGCCCCGCGTCTTGCGGGCACCATTGCTTGCTTACTTCTTGCCCGCAACAATAGCCGCAGCGATCCAGGCATCGAACTCAGCTTGGTGTTTGGCTATCCATTCCCGAGCGTGGCGTCCAATGTCTTCTTCGCGGTTCTCGCCATTGAGCATTTTAATGTTTTGCTCGGCGCGATCTTCCAATGTCATTTTGAACTCGCTGAAGAACTTCATCGCTGCGGGGTTCTCGGCCGCCCAAGCGCGGTTAACCGCAATATAGTAGACCGTCGGAAGCCAACCCAAATTGCACGGATTGGACGCGCATCCTTCGACGTTGGGCCTGGCTTTATACTTTTCCATCTGGTTGCCCGGCAACGATACTTTCTTCAACTCAAGCCACACCAGGTCCTTGCCGGGACGTAGCTTCATCGTCGTCGGGTTCGGATACCAGGTGTACAGGAAGATAGGCTTCCCGGCAGCGTAACGGCCCACCGCATCTGCGGCGAGAGTGGTGTATTCACCCTGCACCACGCGAATGCGATTTCCCAGCCCCAGCGTTTTAATGTGATTCAGCGCTACTGCCGAAGACCCCGTCCAGTCGACTGAGGGGCCAATCATGTCGGCGCGGCCGTCGCCGTCTTGATCGAACAGAACGGCAATCTTGGGGTCGGCAAAGTCTTCGAGATAGCGGATGTTGTATCGATCAGCGGTCTTCTTGTCGATCATGTAACCTTGCAGAGTTCCCGGGTCCATAATGGGCCCTACGGGCATCACTTCCTTTTCCGTCTTGGCATACAAGTCCGCATGGTTGGGCAGGATAGTATCTACGGAGTACATAAGGTCGCCGCGCGCGATCGAAGTGAAAATGGCCGGCGGCGTCAAGGTCGCTGGCTTTTCGACCTTATAGCCTAACCGCTCCATGCCCATATCCACGACCTTCTGACCGAACCAGAAAGAGTCCCAATTCGGCCGAGCCGGCCTAACCGTCTTGCCTGCGCCCGGGAGCGTTACCTGCGCTCCTGCGTCCGCGCAGGCCAAGATAGTTACTGCAGATGCCACTGCCATCATCAAGCTTCTTCTACGCAAGTTCATTGTCATCCCCCTATAACACGCTGTGAGTGGTTTATCTTCATTTACAGATCTTCAACACTTTGTGCCCACCTTTGATACATCCGCTGATAGTCGCATTCGTTCAGCGAGCATCGACCTTGCGCATCCATCCGATGTGCAAAGCGCGCCGTGCCAGGGTATGCGTCGGTCTGGATTTCTCTCCCATGCCCTGCGTTATGCGATCTAGTGAAATGGCCAACAGAACGATCGCCAAGCCACCAATACCGGCCAGCCCAACGTCCAGCGCACCAATACCACGCAGCACGGTCAGGCCCAGGCCCTCAGCACCTATCATCGAAATGATCACGCTCATCACCATCGCCATTAGCAAAGTCTGATTCAGGCCAGCCATGATCGACGGCAGCGCCAAAGGCAATCGCACATTGATCAGCGCTTGCCACTCGGTCGCGCCGAATGACTCGGCCGCCTCAATGGCTTCAATAGGTATCTGCCTTAACCCCAGGTTGGTCAGGCGGATAATTGGCGGCATAGAAAAGATAATCGTCGCAATGACACCGGGTACGGTACCGATGCCGAACAGCATCACCACCGGTACCAAGTAAACGAAGGATGGCGTCGTCTGCATTACATCTAGCACTGGCCGCAACACCGACCAGAACCTATTGCTTCGGCCAGCCACGATGCCGGTAGGCACGCCCACCACGACGCAGAAAGCCACAGCTGTGGTCAGAATAGACAATGAATCCATAGCCTCTTCCCACAGCCCCATTACGGCAATCAGCCCAAATGACGCACCGCAGAATATGCCGTTACGCACCCCCGCAGTCCTGCAACCCACAACCAGGAAAAACGCGATGACCAGCCAGAACGGCAAGGCATGCAATCCCGCGGATACCGAAGCCAGCACGTGTGAGATAGGCCACCGTACCGCCTGAAATAACGGCCGCCAATCATTGACAAGCCAGTCCACGGCGCCTTGGATAACTTTATCCACTGGCAGAACATATTGATTAGGAAGACGATTCATGGGTCCACTGCCTCGAAACGTTGATTGGCCGGAAAGATCGGTTGCGGACCCTCGGTTGTGCCGTCGGGCGCAGCGACGGCCGCCGAGGATTCGGCATCCACGGCACCCCGTAGCGGCTCTAACTGCCCAAGGTGCGTCAGCACGTCGTTGGCGTCGAGCGTGCCAACCATGCCGCCAGTTCTGTCCAGGATGGCTAGGGGCATACGGCTGGCAAAATGCGGGTAAAGGGCAGCAAGGGTCGTGGTCGCGGGGAGAGAGATAGCCGGCTGCGCAACCTTGCAGTCGAGTGCGGACTTGCCATCGAGCGCGCCAGACCTTTCCAGGTCGGCGCGGCACACCAAGCCTACCGGCAAGCGAGCAGCGTCCTGGATAATCCCGTAGGGCCGATTTGACTCTCGCAGCAGATCCAATGCGGCCGCAGCGGGTATCCCGGCCGGAATCGAAGAGGCGCCGGACGACGCGATTTCCCCGGCAGTGATTGTTTGCGCGCGGTCCATATCCCGTGCGAACCTCAACACATAGTCATCTACGGGTCGCAGCAGAATTTCTTGGGGTGTGCCCACCTGCACGAACTTGCCGTCGCGCATGATTGCGATTCGGCTGCTGAGTCTCACCGCTTCGTGGAAATCGTGTGTGACGAAGATAATCGTCTTCTTGATATCCAGTTGCAGCTTTAGCAGCTCCGCTTGTAGATCCGCGCGAATCAAGGGGTCCAACGCGCTGAACGGTTCGTCCATTAGCAGGATGTCTGGGTCATTAGCCAAGGCGCGTGCTAGGCCAACCCGCTGCTTCATGCCTCCGCTCAAGTTATCGGGAAACCGGCTCGCCCATTGCGCTAGGCCGACCTTGTCCAATGCACGGTTCGCTTTGAGACGCCGCGCCTTCGGCGTCTCGCCCCGCAGCTTCAGTCCGAACTCGACATTCTCAACGACCGACTTATGCGGCAGCAGAGCAAAGTTTTGGAAAACCATCGCGATCTTCGTACGGCGCAAATGCCGCAGCTCATCGCTGGTCTTCACGCAAATGTCCTGTCCATCGATCAGGATAGACCCAGACGTAGGTTCGATAAGCCGATTCAAACATCTCACCAGCGAAGATTTGCCGGAGCCGGACAGGCCCATAATGGAAAATATCTCGCCTTGCTCGACGCACATGGACACGTCGTTGACCGCCAGCATCTGGCCGGTCTGTTCAAGAATTTCCTTCGGATGAAGGCCTTGCTTCGCGAGTTTCAGCGCATCGAGAGGTTGGTGCCCATAGGCCTTGCTCACCCCCCTGATCTCCAGTTTTATCGTCATGGATGGTTTCCGGATTAATCGAGTTTTACCGACCATTGCATGGCAATGGCCATACTGACTGAGCGATGACTTACTTTCGTAAGGCACTTCGCACATTGCAGAACACTTCGAGTGCTAACCACCAGCCACCTGCTACGCTTTGATCCCGCGCGAATCGATCGATCAACAGCATTTAATCCGGCCGTTATAGATCAGTCAATTCGATAATTTCAATAGTTCCATCAACAATATCGATATTGCTATTGTGCTTCTCCGCCTTTCTTATCAGCAGATTGTGTCAGGCGCAATGAACGGCGGTGTTTGCGAAGGCAGCAATCTCATTGGCCACGCGATCGGGGATTTCTGTAAGGATGCCGTTCTTCATTTGCGGGAAAATAACGAGCTTGGCTGTCGGTATGGAAGCGGCTGTGTATTGAGCAACGTCTGCCCCGCAGCCCTTAGCAAACTCACCCGTCATTACTAAGGTGGGCGCAGCGATGGTCGGCAGCCAGCAGTCAATTTCCGTGCGGTTGTACAACTCGTAAGCGCTGATAAAGGCGCTTTCGCCTATGCTCAGCAACTGGTCCAAGCGTCGTTGCAACAGCGCTGGGTGAGCCACGACGAACGGGTCCGTGTACCAGTTCTTTACCAAACTGGAAACGGTCTCTTTCACGCCGTTGCGCTTGATCTTCTCGATCAGAGTTGCGTTGGACTGCCTTTCCTGATCTGTGCGCTTTACTGGCGTAGCCATCAGGCAAAGACGCTCCACGTGCCGGGGGTATTTACGCGCGTAGGCCCCGGCGACGAATGAGCCCAACGAATGTCCCACGACAAAGACGCGTTCGATATCGAGCGTGGCGCGTAGCCGCTCCAGGTCTTCCACAAGCATGTCGAGTGTCAGCTCGCCTTGGATAGATTGCGAATGACCATGTCCCCGGAGGTCATAAACCGTGCAGCGGAAGGCGTCCGTCAGATGCTTGACAGTGCCTTGCCAGGTCTCGTGGGTTGAGCCGTTGCCGTGTACAAAAATGATGTTGGGACCTTCGCCTTCAGTCCTCCAGGCCGTGCCGTCCAGCATGGTCATTTTCATGGTTAGCCCTTGGGTCTGTCGCTGGCGAGTCGGCCGGCAACTCCCCAGTCGCCCGGCGAATACTCTGTTATCACTACCTGTACGCTTTCGACCTTGCCGCCGCAGGTGCGCATGAAACCGTCGGTCAGCTCTTTGACCAAGCTGCTTTTCTGTTCCGCATTGCGGCCCTCGAACATTTCTACGCGAATAATCGGCATGTCTGCTCCACTTGGATTAGATATTGGGTTTATGGTCGAGTGCGCAACGCAGGTTGCGCTGCACGCGTTGCGTCTTAGCCAACAGTGGAATGAGTTTGGTGCGGAGGTCCAGCAATCCTTTCGGCCAGCGGGTGCCGACGGCACCATATAGATAGGACATACGCTGTGTCTGGCTGATATAGGGTCGTTCTGCCTGTTCCCAGAGTTGGAGTGCGGTGAGGATGTCGCGCTCCCCCGACACCGTGCGGGCCAATACCACTGCGTTGACGATGGCCACGCAAGCCCCCTGGCCAAGATTGGGTGCCATGCCGTGCGCGGCGTCGCCGATGATGCATACATTGCCCTTGGACCAGGATGAACAAGTGACGTTGTAAAAAGGACGCCAGTGCTCGACCGGATGGCGCGGAATACGCTTCAGATAGTCTGCGTAACCCGGGTGGCTGTCGATCCACGCCTCCAGATTGAACGGCTGCTGGATTCGACCGGCCACGTCTTCTTCGGGGCAGCACAGGAAAACATAATGATGATCCTTGCTGGCCGGCGCCATGCCGATGCGGCGGCCACCATTCCACATTTCAACGCGCTGGGTGTCCAAGCTATCGCCCGGCAGGCGGGAAATAAGGTGGCGGCCGCAACCGTCTTTCATTTCGCGGATTTCTGTAGCTAGTTTGAGCGAGTCCCGGACTTTGGAGAATACGCCATCTGCTCCGACAATCAGGTCGGCCTTTTTTCCCATTCCGTCGGCAAACTCCAGACGGCCTTCGGGATCGGCACCCATAACCTTTGAACTGGTTACAATTTCCACGCCATGGGCGATGGCGTTTTCTGCAAGGATGCGGTGCAGTTCGGTTCGCAGTATAACGATCAGCTCCGGCACCTCTTCGTTAGGCCGACGCATATTCAGTTCGCGTTGCTTATGGTCCAGCAGTAACCTGGGGTTGGGCGAACGCACGCCCGCGGCCGCAACTTTGTCGTACACGCCCAGTTCACGTAGGGCATCCAAAGCATTTTGCCAAAGGTACAGCCCGGCGCCGATTTCCCGCAGTTCCTTGCTGCGTTCATGAACGCGGACGCTCCATCCTCGCTGCGCGAAAGCCGCCGCTGCCGCAAGTCCAGCGAGCCCCGCGCCCGCAATTTCAACTACTGGTTTTACCGTTTGCATCGTCGTTGTCCGTTTGCTTTGTATTGGCATCGTAGGATTTTTATGACTGTCGCCGCGACGCGACGAAGCGGCGGATCTCGGCAGCGACCTTAGTAGGTGCTTCCATCAAGATGGAGTGCTTTAATCCATCCAGAATGACGAGTTTCGAATCGTCCAGCTGGCTCTGTATGTATGTGTTGAGGCGGGGATTGCAGGCGCCGTCGTATTCGCCGGTGACAATCAGAGAGGGCGTCTTGACCTCATGCAGCCAAGGCGCCATTTCGGTCTCTGCATAGATGTCGAAGACGTTGAGAAATACCTCGGCATTCATGCCGGTGATTTGATTAAGCCTCGCTTGGACCACGGCAGGGTTATTCTTAACGAACTCGTCCGTGTACCAACGGTCTACCAGCTTATCCAGGATATTCGGGATGCCGTCGCGTTTCATGGCCTTAACGACACCCCGCACTTTGGCGTTGTCCTCTTCCGTGCGGCCGGCGGCCGTAGATAGGAGTCCTAGCGTTTTGACGCGATGCGGGTATTTTCGGGCGTACGCCGGGCCTATCATGCCGCCCAGCGAATGGCCGGCGACGTGCATCGACTCAAAGCCCAGTTTTGCGCGCAAAGCCTCTAGGTCGGCTACGAGTTCGTCCAAGCCAAAGGCGCAGTTAGGCAGGGGCGATGCGCCATGACCACGCAGGTCATACGAGACACAGCAAAAGTCCGACTTGAGTTCGTTAACGATGCCGTCCCACGCTGCGTGCGAAGCGCCAATGCCGTGGACCAGGAACAGTGGGTCGCCTTCACCAACCATCCAATGCACACAATCTATAACCGGCACTTTTGATTTTTGATTTTCGACTGTTTCGACCATCGCGAATCCTGTTAAATGTTGAGCAACAATCTTTGGAATTTTTTGCTGCTAAGAACATTAAATAATGAGACCCATCGATCAGTCAAATCGATAATTTGAATATATTCATCAATAAAAACGATACCAATAGGCTTGAGAATCTGAAACATGAGACCTATTCCTGGTTACCGACTGCGATACGCGTGATGTAAATCCTGAATCACCAGTTCCGTGTCGGCCTGGATGTCAAAGGCTCAACCTACAATGCGGCGCGAGTGCAAGTCCATGACGATAGCCAGATGCGACCAGCCCTGTTTGCTCCTCCCCTGCGTGCCAATATGAGATGCGACACCTGCCTTGGACCAATTAGAGTACAAAGACAGGATGCAATTCATGGCCAATCCGATGAAATCTGTAGTGAAGCCCGTACCGCAGCCCGCTGGGCTGGAAGCCGCGTTGGAGGGAGCCCGTAGGGCGAGCGCAGACGCGGCTTCCAGCGCGGCGCCAGCGCAGCCCGAGGTGGTCGCGATCGCCCGACGTCGGCAATTCTCCGCCAGCGAGAAACGACGCATCCTGGCCGAGGCTGACCGGTGTAGCGAGCCGGGGCAGATCGGTGCACTGCTGCGCCGCGAAGGCATCTATTCGTCCAATCTGGCAGCGTGGCGCAAGCGTCGTGCCGCTGAGGGCAAGACCGGTCTCGATCCGCGCAAGCGGGGACACAAGGCCGATCCGGTGATCGCCGAGACCCGTCGAACGGCCGCGCTGACACGCGAGGTCGATCGTCTGCGGCGACAGCTTATGCAGGCGCGGTTGATCATCGATGTTCAAAAAAAAGTTTCCTCCTTAATGGCTCTGCAGAACGAAGAGGACACGGATGGCAACTCCGCTTGGACGGAGTGAACCTCCTGGTGCCGGATGTCGGCGTGGCACGTGCCTGCCGGGTCATGAACATCGATCGCTCACTCGTGTACCGACAGCGCGCCGCGGCACGTCATCTGGTCGCGCAACCAGCGCCGCCCAGAGCTCGCCCCCGGCCTCCTCTGGCATTGAGCGAACTCGAGCGCTGGTGCGTGCTCGACGCGCTCAACAGCGAGCGTTTCGCTAATTGCTCACCGCGGCAAACCTACGCCACCCTGCTTGACGAGGGGGTCTATCTCGGCTCGGTACGCACCATGTACCGGCTGCTCGCCGGCGCCGACCAGGTACGTGAACGGCGCCGGCAATTGACTCATCCGTCCTACACCCGGCCGGAGCTGTTAGCGGTGCAACCCAATGAAGTGTGGTCCTGGGATATCACCAAGTTACGCGGCCCAGGAAAGTGGACGTACTTCCATCTGTACGTGATCCTTGATATCTTCAGCCGCTACGTAGTGGGCTGGATGATCGCTCCCCGGGAGACTGCTGAACTGGCCGAAATGCTGATTGCCGATACCGTCGCCGGACAAAACATCGAACCGGGTTGCCTCACACTGCACGCCGATCGCGGCACCAGCATGCGCTCGAAGACTGTCGCTGCCTTGCTGGTCGATCTGGAAGTCGTCAAGACTCATAGTCGGCCTTATGTTTCCAATGACAATCCCTTTTCCGAATCGCACTTCAAGACGTTTAAATATCGTCCTGACTTCCCGGATAGGTTCGGCTGCATCGAAGATGCCCGGGCGCACTGCCAGACATTCTTTGCCTGGTACAACACCGAGCATCGTCATTCAGGGATCGCGCTCATGACCCCGCACACCGTTCATTACGGCCGCGCTCAAGCGCTCACCAGAACGCGCTGCGCCACCCTGGATGCCGCCTTCCTGGCCCACCCCGAGCGTTTCAAGCGTGTCGCACCGCGACCACCCGAATTGCCCGTCGCCGCATGGATCAACCCACCCAAAAAGAAGGAATCCCAAACCCGCATAAAACTTGACGCTTGATCACTGAATGTAAACACCCAGGTGTCGCAAACTCATTGACACGCTCCGGACGCGCATAGCCGTAGCGCTCGTCAACGTGGTCTCGTCCAGATGTTCGTCAGCCCAGTCCAGTTAGCACTGTCCGGCTGTAGCATCGATGCTACGCCTGACAGTCATCCACTACACTGAGTCGCTCCATGCTTTTTGGAAGTCATCCTGTCTTGATAGCGTTATATCTGAACGGATCTTCGGCAGCCAGCTTACCTTCGATGACCAGTATCGGTGAGCGCTGGTTGCTGAGGGCGGCAAGTAGTGACCGGTGGTCGATGATCTTAAGCCAGACGCTCGTCCCGTACGTCGCGGGAGTCTTTTCATAGGACGAGCGCCCCTCCGCCGCGCCGTAACCAGACTGACGATCGTTGGAAAGTGCCTGGATCGATTCGCCACTTGTGGTTTGTAGCCAGCGTCACGACAAACTGGTAACAACGGATCGTAAAAGCCTTAACCCTCGCGTAAGTGGGTAATCAAGAAATCAACCTTTCTATGTGGTCTCGAATGAAATTTTTGAAGGCGGTCCAGAATGGAGATGTACCCGGCCCGTTGCGCCGAAGTTTCAAGGAAGCAAAGTGGTCGGCGACGTATGCGAACCTTGGAGAAGATACCGCTGATGAGAACCTACATCGTGCGGGTTTGATGATTCATAAGAAAATGGAGACTCTTAGGGCTAACATTTGGCTTACCAATGCGGTCGATATCAACGCGGCAACGAAAGTTCGTAGCGTGCTCGCGATGGCCAATCACAGCGTCGATAGGACGATCAGACGGATGAGATCCGCCATGGTGAGACCATTATCAAAAGAGGAGGCCGTATCACCGCTAAATCAGTTGAACATCAAGTTGCGTACTCCAGGCGGCGGCGACCATAGCAGCGAGCGATGAGGAATGGTCAGTCCGCTATCGGATTTCCACCCGACGCATGGACAACCTGATCATGCAATTCTACGCACTGTCAATGCAGCACCTCCTGACGATGCCACAATCGTTCCTTTACGCCAACTTTCCCAAAGCAATCGAGAGCGTGGGCAAACGCAATGGCAAGCTGTCGGTCTTTGTCAGCCGCAACCACGTCGAAGACTTTGAAGAAGCCGCGCGCTGGCAAGCAATGTCAACCTACGCTCAAGAGCCGTATTATGGGGTGTTGCTGAGCGCTGCCCAGGATTGCCTTGGCGGAGCTTCAATCCGCGAACTTATGACGGCCTGGTCAGTTGTCCGTTCGATTTCTCTCAAGCTCTGCGACTTCACGATCAACGACGAGGACGAGCGCATGCCCCACGAGTGGATTGCTGAATACGTTCCAGTCATTCAAGTGGACGCCATTGCCCGAGGAATTCAAGAAGCGACTGGCTTTGCGTTTGCTCATGCGCAAAAAATCGTGCAGTTTCTAACGTATCGAGGCGATCAGGGACAAGAGTTGTACAGCCAACCGCTTGTGCCTGTTGGCGAGGCAGTCGTCTCCCCGTGTCTTGCGGCTATACATTCTCCCAATCTGCGCCGCCTTTGCGATATATGGCTGCGGCAGCTGGGGGTCGACCTTGAAAAACGCGGGCCAGCTTTCGAAGCACACATCCGTTCACAGGTGCGCAGCATGATGGCATCATCGCCTCTCCTTTCCAAGGGTGTGACACTAGCAGATGCGATGCACTTCGATGAGCCGGATGAGCGGGTCGAAGAAATCGACCTAGTTGCAGTGATCGGAGAACTGGTTATCTTGGGTGAAGCGAAATGCATATTACAACCAACCGAAGCGAAAGAGGTCGCAATGCATCGAAAGCGACTCAGCGATGCGGCGATCCAGATTGGCAGAAAGGCGGCTGCCGTAAGGCGTAGTCCCGCGGCGTTCCGGCAGCAACTTGCCGCGCTGGGCTGCGCCTGTCCGGAGGTTTTTGAGGTGCTACCGCTAATTATCCTGAATAACGCCGTGCACGCAGGTTTTCCTGTGGATGGCGTGCCGGTCGTTGACGAGAACATCCTTGAGGTGTTTTTCAGTGGTGAACTGCATGACGCCGCCGTTCAACGCAGCTCGGGCGCCATCGACGCTGTTAAAAAACGCATTCTGTATGACAGCCTTGCGGATGCTGTGAGCAAAGCCACCGATTACTTCTCTGCCCCACCCCAGTTGGACATTTTCAAGAGGTCGGTTGTGCATCGCTCCATCCTGGTTCCTCCGATGAACCAGGATGACTGGTACGGCGAGTACATCACGGTGGAGTGCGAGGTAAATATTGATGCTGACGCATTGTTATCCGGTAACTCGCCTGGCGCCTCATCGACTTGACCGGGGCGCGTAGACCGTCGGGATATGACCCGCGATGAGCTGGATGCTCTTTTACGAGCCAACAATGCGGGTTACTTGGTCCTCGAGCAGCAGTAACTCGCAGGTCGACCTTTCGAAGCCTCGCGTTCTTTGCTACGGGTGATGCCGGGCCGTGGCCGTCCGCTACGGGCCAATCCCGACCGCTCGATCTTTTAGAAAGCTGCCATTCGATACTGGCAGTTTCTGTAACAACTCGAACGTCCTCAATGGCCGAATATGCACCCCTCGGATCACGATATGATCATAAACGCTGCAAGATTCGGATCCCAGACGGAATTTGTCCCGCATGACAAACGAATTTGATGGATGGCTCCGACCGCGGCCGTTGAGAGTCGCTTTTTTGGTCGAGGACGGTGAACACGCAAAGCTGACCTTAGACGGCATTTTCGCCGATTGCTATAGCCGTTGGGGGGCCGCTTTAGTCTCATCGTACCTTGCATCAACAAACGGCTGATGGCCGAGTACTGGGCGTGGCTTGAGGCCCTCGATCCTGATGTCATATACTCCTATGTTCATCTTGAGCGGCCTGAGATACTTGAATTGAATGAACGGCTGTACCCGGCTCAGTATATTTTCCATAATCAGCAGGGAGAGCTGAGGCTCGATGTCTTTGGCTTCAAGCCGAGATATCAGTTCACGCCGCTTGCTTCAATGTCTGTTATTTTCAGGCTCGCACGCTACGGCGGTCTTTCACGAGGGTACGGGATAGTTCGGGTCATCGATAGCTGGCACACTGAAACTCCGTCCAGGCTTTTGACGGACAATCTTGGAACGTACCATCATAGTCAAGGCGGTAGCACCTTCCCGGCTGATGCCCTGGCCGCTTCCAACCTACTTACAGTCGTTTCTCCTGAGAAGAAGGCTGACCGTCGGTACGGCGTCCCACGGGACCTCGATACAGTCGATAACGAGATGTCGGTGCTTAGCGCGTTTGTGAACAAGGAGGCTACTAGCCTATCGGTCCTCTCGGCCCAGTTCGCATCTAAGCTCAACATACGGGCCGGAAATTGGAGTGAATCGTTCAATCTTGTCGTTGGCGACGAGTTTGGAGATCGAATCATGTTCTGGAATGCGCGGCTCATGATTCCCGATTGGCTTGACAACGATATCTGTTGCTTCAGTGTCGACCTTGACCACCTCAAGGACCCCGACTTTCTGCCCATTCTGGGAGACCTGCTAAACCAGCGAAACCATGTGAATAACGGTACTGGAGGCCAGCCTCAGGTTTTCGTTCGATCTGCATCACTTACCGCGGCAGAACTTGCAGAAGCGCATGCACTCGTGTTGTCGGCCAAGCCGTGGGGGGGTATCCGCATCGAGTCGGTCTCAGGACTAGCATCTGCCATCCCTTCGGATGCTGCGCTGGACAACGCAAGAGAAGGCAACAGATTTGGCAGCGGTCCATTTGCTCGACCGGATTGGACTCGGTTTCGATGGTCGCCTCCCAGAGCTCGCCCGCCGGTCGCGACCCCTGACCACCTATTGGACGCGCCAGTCAGACAGGCCTTTACTACTGGCTACTGGTGCACCGATCTAAGTTTGCAATATGACGGCCCAGGTTCGCGGTCTTCAGATAACAACTCTTGGGCAATCCCGCGTCGCTGGCGAATTGCAGGTGCGTTCAACGCAACCGTTGTTGGAGCTACTCTCCATACGGCTCCGCCGCTTTTACGGCGGAGCCGCGAGGGGAATCTAGCAATTCTGATGTGCATGGACCATCCTCTGGAGGAGCTCAGGGTACCCACCCCGTATGAAGCCATCCAATACGCGCTCGCGGCAGATGGAGCGTGGAGCAACCCGTCGGCCAAACACGGTGAGGTGCAAGCTAAGAACAAAGTTGTTTGGACAGACCCGTCTAATGAAGCGCGATACCTCGCCGGTGTCCTTGGTATGGCCGGAGGGCTTCGTAGGGCGGGCCAGTTTTTGCTGCATCCATTTCTGCGGGAGCAGTTTTCGAAGCTTGGTGGTACGCCACGATTGCCCATGGATCAGGTGCAAGTGACCGCGAACAGACTTCAAAAAATGTCGCGTCAGAAGGCCACTTTTGACTTGAGGAGCGAGACAGAGCGGAATGCGCTCGCGGAGATAATTGCGAAGACAGCCCGAGCGATCAAAAGCCCAGTGGAATTCGTAAGCTATGCGGGCTTGAAGTCAGACTGGAAGAAGTATCGCAGTCGCTACTGGGCCGAAAATCCACAACCGAGTGACCCAAATTCCAACTTCGACTGGGATTCTCACGAGGAGCAGTCGCTTGACACTTGCCTTATTGAAATGCGGCGTCG
>Ga0302226_10001613_pt1 | contig 16713 bp, 12 predicted proteins | sample II_Palsa_E3_3_FD_193524 | JGI IMG/M metagenome (GOLD analysis project Ga0302226, IMG submission 193524) | Peat permafrost microbial communities from Stordalen Mire near Abisko, Sweden - II_Palsa_E3_3 | ecosystem: Environmental > Terrestrial > Soil > Palsa > Peat permafrost | place: Sweden...
ATGGAAATCGACGCAGCGGATATTCCTTATGCCCGGTGAACCGGTTGCGGCATGCGTCGAAGGCTACGAGGCTAAGCGCAAGGCCCTCGTCGCCACGCCTTAAGACGCGCCCTGAGTCACCTGACGTCACCTGAAAATATCGGCGACAAGGTTCGAAACGGCCCGTATGCGCTCGCTGCCGCGAAGCGCCGGGTGCAGGACCATCCAGACATCCTGATCCAGCTCCCTGATATGCGGTTCGATGCAGACCAGATCGCTGGTCGTGTCGCCCGCCAGTTGAGCGAGCACGCCCAGGCCCGAGCCGCCCAGCACGCCGTCGAACACGCCCAGCACATAGCTGCTGCGAAGGCTCGGCGCAGGCGCGCCCGGCAGCGTCTTGAGCCAGCGGGCCGCGGGATGGTCCCCCCGGCGCTCGTCATAACCGACGAAGGACAGCTTGCTCCATTCCTTCTTCTTGATAGCCACCTTGTGACGAAGGTAGTAATCCCGCGACGCATATAAACCAAAGCGGACTTTGCCAATCCGGCGGACATAGAGGTCACCCTCGTCGGGGCATTCCGACCAGATGGCGATGTCGGCTTCGCGTCGGGCAAGGTTATACGGCTGCTGCGAGGTCAGCACTTCAATGGCCAGTCCGGGAAACCTTTCCTGGAAGGACCCGAGAAGCTTCATCAGGATGTAGGACATCCACTCGACCGCATTGATCCTGACCGTGCCTTCAAGACCATGAGACCCCGTGACATCCCCGGCCCGTTCGATCTGATGCGCCAGCGTCTCCATCTGCTCGGCCCATGCAAGCACCCGCTGCCCGAACGCCGTGACTGCGCAGCCGGAAGGCACGCGGTCAATCAGGGGTTCACCCAATCTTCTTTCAAGCTCGGTCAAACGGCGCGACAGCGTCGCCGCGCTAAGATCGCACGCTGCAGCGGCTGATCTCATGGTTCCTTCGCGGGCGATGGCGAGCAAAAGCCGCAGGTCGTCCCAGTCAACGTGTTCCATTTTTGAAACGCTCGCTTTCGATTTTAGACGTAGCATATCGCGAATCGCGAGGATAGCATTAGACCCGGATGGGCTGGATTGCCGCTTGATTTACGCCACGGCTCATGCATCGGGTTTTCACGTACTAGCGTTAAAACGATGCGGCAACGAGCATGTCATTTCAAATTGATTAACTGACCCAACGACTCGACGGCTATTCCCTCAGTAGACCGAAGAGCGAACTAACTAACGGAGACTCTATGACCCGCAAGGCCAACCTAACACGGCGTCGCGTACTCGCTGCAACCGCGGCAACTGCAGTAGCAGCCGCATTCTCGCTGTTGCCTGTCTCGTCGGCATTCGCTCAAACGACGAAAAAACCCGTTGTCGCCCTCGTGATGAAGTCACTCGCCAATGAGTTCTTCCTCACCATGGAAACGGGCGCCAAGGATTATCAGGCCCATAACGCGAGCAAGTTCACGCTCATCTCGAACGGCATCAAGGACGAAACCGATACCGCGAACCAGATTCGCATTGTCGAGCAGATGATCGTCTCGAAGGTCGACGCGCTCGTGATCGCCCCTGCTGATTCCAAAGCCCTCGTTCCGGTCATCAAGAAGGCCGTGGATGCCGGGATCATCGTGGTGAACATCGACAACCAGCTTGATCCGGAGGTGCTCAAGTCGAAGGACCTGAACGTACCGTTCGTCGGCCCGGACAACGCGAAGGGCGCGAAGCTGGTGGGCGACTACCTGGCCAAGAAACTTAAATCCGGCGATGAAGTCGGCATTATCGAAGGCGTGTCGACCACGACCAATGCCCAGCAACGCACGGCCGGCTTCAAGGAAGCGATGCAGGCAGGTGGCATGAAGGTTGTTGCACTGCAATCCGGTGACTGGGAAATCGACAAGGGCAATGCAGTGGCATCGCAGATCCTGAATGCGAACCCGAACATCAAGGCGCTGCTGTGCGGCAACGACAACATGGCGCTCGGCGCGGTTGCTGCGGTGCGAGCGGCCGGCAAGGCGGGCAAGGTGCAGGTGGTTGGCTATGACAACATCAACGCCATCAAGCCGATGCTCGCCGACGGCCGGGTGCTTGCGACTGCCGATCAATACGCCGCGAAACAAGCGGTATTTGGTATCGACACGGCTTTGAAGGCGCTCTCCGCGCACCAGAAACAGTCGCAACTGTCGAGCGTGGTGGAAACGCCGGTCAACCTGGTTACCAAGTAAGCCTGCTGGCCTCAAGCCAACCGGTGTGCGTCATCGCGGTTAGCCACAACCCGCCACGGTGACGCATGCATGCCTGAATGCTGCAAGCGGCGTAGAGTATCCCGACGCGCGCCCGGCTTTAGCTTCAAGTGTTCAAACGTGTAGTGCGCCCCGGCTCTTTATGGCCGGGGCGGAACTCGCATTCCAGTACCCGCCCTAGCCTCTCATAAGCGATGCCAAGTCCACTAGTCCCTCCCGCCGACATAGCGCCGGTGCTGACCATTCACGGGATCGGCAAGACCTACGTCGAACCGGTGCTCATGGACGTCTCGCTCCATTTGCGTCCCGGCGAAGTGCTCGCGCTGACCGGCGAAAACGGCGCCGGCAAGAGCACGCTCTCGAAGATCGTAGGCGGTCTTGTCACGCCCACCACCGGTTCAATGCAGCTCGGTGGTCTCTCGTACGCGCCGGCAAGCCGCAGCGACGCCGAAGCGCTCGGCGTGCGCATGGTGATGCAGGAACTGAACCTGTTGCCTACGCTGTCCGTTGCTGAAAATCTCTTTCTGAATCGCCTGCCAAAACGCGGGCTCGGCTGGATCAACCGCACGACGCTGCGCGAAGACGCGCGTCAGGCGATGGCCCAGGTCGGGCTCGATGCTATCGACCCGGATACGCTCGTGGGTGAACTCGGCATCGGCCATCAGCAGATGGTCGAGATCGCGCGCAACCTGATCGGCGATTGCCGCGTGCTGATCCTCGATGAACCCACCGCCATGCTCACGGCGCGCGAAGTCGACCTGCTGTTCGAGCAAGTCGCCCGCCTGAAGTCGCGCGGCGTTGCGCTGGTGTATATCTCGCATCGGCTGGAAGAACTCGCGCGGATCGCCGAACGCGCGGCCGTGTTGCGTGATGGCAGGCTGGTTCACGTCGATGCCATGCGCAACCTCACCAGCGACAAGCTCGTCACGCTGATGGTCGGACGCGATATCGGCGAACGTATCGACCTCGGCGAACGCCGGATCGGCGCGACGGCATTCAAGGTCCAAGGCATGACGCGCGGCCACGCCGTGCGCGACGTATCGTTTGAAGTAAAGGCCGGCGAGATCTTCGGCATCAGCGGGCTGATCGGCGCAGGCCGGACCGAACTCATGCGACTGATTTACGGCGCGGACCGGGCGGATAGCGGCAGCATCTCGATTGCGCATAAGGGCGCGGCGCTCAAGACTGTCAGCATCAAATCACCTTCCGATGCAGTCGGCCAGGGTATCGCACTCATTACCGAAGACCGCAAGGGCGAAGGTTTGTTGCTGCCGCAGCCGATCGCCGCGAACATTTCGCTGGGTAATATCGGCGCGGTATCGAAGCACGGTTTTATCGATGCCCGCCGCGAGACCGCGCTCGCGCAGAAACAGATCGACGCCATGCGGATTCGCACGTCGAGCGCCGCGCAACCGGTGTCTGAACTCTCGGGAGGCAATCAGCAGAAGGTGGTGATCGGCCGCTGGCTCGCGCGCGATTGCGCCGTCCTGCTCTTCGACGAACCCACGCGCGGCATCGACGTCGGCGCCAAGTTCGACATCTATGCACTGATGGGCGCCCAGGCTCGCGAAGGCCGCGCGCTGGTGGTGGTGTCCAGCGACCTGCGCGAGTTGATGCTGATCTGCGACCGGATCGGCGTGATGTCGGCGGGACGCATGACCGGCGTCTTCGAACGCGATAACTGGTCGCAGGACGCGTTGCTGGCCGCGGCATTCGCGGGTTATGCAGCCCGCGATAAAATCCTCAGCGAATCGATTGAACCGGGCGCCGAGACGCCGGATACCTCTATCACGGAGCACCAGTCATGACTGTACAAACAACGACGCCGAAATTGCAGACGGAGCCGCCCAAGAGCGCGAAGCCGATCGGCACCCGGCTGGGTTTCTCGAACTACCTGGGCCTGATGGGCGCGCTGATCGCCATGATCGCGCTGTTCTCCGTGCTGAGCTCGCACTTCCTGAGCTACGACACCTTCAGCACGATCGCGAACCAGATTCCCGATCTGGTGGTGATGTCGGTCGGCATGACGTTCGTGCTGATCATTGCGGGTATCGATCTGTCGGTGGGGTCGGTGCTGGCATTGGGTGCGGCAGTAACCAGCGTCGCCGCATTGCAATGGCACTGGGGGGCGCTGCCGGCAGCGTTGCTCGGCATGGCCGGTGCGGCGCTCACCGGCTGCGTGACCGGGGCCGTGACGGTGGGTTGGCGCATCCCTTCGTTCATCGTCTCGCTGGGCGTGCTGGAAGCGGCACGCGGTCTTGCCTATCAGATGACGAACTCGCGCACGGCATACATTGGCGACGCCTTCGACTTTCTCTCGAATCCCATCGCGTTCGGCATTTCCCCTTCATTCCTGATTGCTATCGCCGTGATGGTCGTGGCCCAGCTCGTGCTCACCCGAACGGTCTTCGGCCGCTATCTGATCGGCATCGGCACCAACGAGGAAGCCGTGCGGCTGGCCGGGGTCAACCCACGGCCGTACAAGGTCATCGTGTTCGCGCTGATGGGCCTGCTCTCGGGTCTTGCAGCCCTGTTCCAGATTTCGCGGCTCGAGGCGGCGGACCCTAACGCAGGGTCGGGAATCGAACTGCAGGTGATTGCAGCGGTCGTGATCGGCGGCACGAGCCTGATGGGCGGACGTGGTTCTGTTATCAGCACGTTCTTCGGCGTCCTGATCATTTCAGTGCTGGCGGCAGGTCTTGCGCAGATAGGCGCGAACGAACCGACCAAGCGGATCATCACTGGTGCGGTGATTGTGGTGGCGGTCGTGCTGGATACGTACCGCAGCAAACGGCGCATCATGTAAGCGATGGCAGCGCTCGCTCCTTAGCGCTCGTGCAGCCGCGCTATGGATAGTCGATTCGCGCCAGGCAGGCGCGAATCACGGGTGACTGAATAAAACGCGTCCCTATTATCGGCGACGTCGGTGGCGCCCGGCTTGGGCTTAGCGCATTTACTTGAAGTGCTTAACCAAAGCTCAAACCCGGTGACCGATCCGTTCGCCAGCAGGAGAATTGAAATGTCCAAAGAAACCAAGCAAGGTTCCGTCCTCATCGTGGGGAGTATCAATACCGATCTGGTCGCACGCTCGCCGCACCTGCCCCGTCCGGGCGAAACGATCAGCGGCCATGAGTTCTCGCAGGTCTCCGGCGGCAAGGGCGCCAACCAGGCGGTTGCGGCTGCACGTATTGGCGGCCGCGTGGCCATGGCCGGATGCGTGGGCGGCGACGCCAACGGCGCATTGCGGCTGGCAGATCTGGAAGCCGAAGGGATCGATTGCAGCGCGGTCGAAACCGATCCGTCAGTACCGTCCGGCGTGGCGATCGTCACCGTAGCGGACGACGGCCAGAACACGATCGTGGTGGTGCCCGGCAGCAACGGCCAGGTTACCCCCGAGATGGTCAAGCGCCATGAGGCGGTGATCAAAGCCGCTGACGTGGTGGTGTGTCAGCTCGAAACCCCATGGGATTCGGTCTACGCCACGCTTGTCACCGCCCGGAGGTTCGGCAAGCTGACCGTCTTAAATCCGGCACCGGCTACCGGTCCGCTGCCGCCCGAGTGGCTGCCGTTGGTCGACTATCTGGTTCCGAACGAAGTCGAGGCGGCGATCCTTGCCGGGTTGCCGGTCGAATCGCAAAGCGGTGCGCGCAGGGCGGCGAAAGAGCTTCAGCGAGCGGGAGCGCGCAACGTGATCGTGACGCTTGGATCGCAAGGCGCGTATCTGTTGCCCGAAGCAGGAGAAGGCACGCACTACCCCGCGCCCAAGGTGAACGCGGTGGACACGACTGCTGCCGGTGATACCTTCATCGGCGTCTTCGCCGCACAGCTAGCCGCGCGCCAACCGATAGAAGCTGCGATCAGTCTTGCCCAACGAGCCGCCGCCATTTCCGTAACACGCGCCGGCGCACAACCCTCCATTCCGACTCGCCAGGAAGTCGACAGCGCGCCCTAGTCCTCTCTGTTCCGGGACGCCTCAAGCGTCCCCGTTACTCATGTAGTTACTCGATTTAGATTGAAGCGTCGAAACCGTGCTGCCCCGTTGCAGGGGCTGGTCACGTCATCGTCAAGCTGCTGCATGGCTTCCTGTGGCAGTTGTTTTTCATCATCCAACTAATCTCGAATGGGAAAAGCAATGAACTCAAGACCCGCGTTTGTCCTGGTGGCTTCCGTGTTTTTGACGGCTTGCGGTGGAAACGGAAATTCGAATACCGGGCCCTTGGCGAATGCGCCAAAGGTCATCATGGATTCAGACTTTAATACGATGGGCGATGACGGCCAGCTTTTTGCAATGACCACGCAATTAATGGCGCAAGGAAAAGTCAATCTGCTCGGCTTGACCGTAGTAACCGGCAATGACTGGCTATTGCAGGAACAATCAGACGCGCTGAAAGCCGTGGAACGGATGGGCGTACAGAACACCGTGGGCGTCTACGCCGGCGCGGATTACCCGTTGCAATACAATGTCGCGAGTATCCGCGCCCAGCAAGCCGCCAATCCTAACGGGTATTTCGGCGCATGGAGCCGCCCTGAACCCACGCAGGCTTCGCAACTCATCGCCCCGCCGGACGGCTTTGCCACCAGCACGAAACTGCAGGCGGAAAACGCGTCCGATTTCATGATCGATACGATCAAGCGTTATCCGAATCAGGTCACTATTCTGGAAGTCGGTCCGCCGACCAATCTCGCAATCGCGCTGCAAAAGGCGCCGGAAATTGCGCCGCTTATCAAGCAGATTGTTTATATGGGCGGCGCGATGGCTGTGCCGGGCAATGCGAATGCCGTGGGCGAACTGAACTGGTGGTTTGATCCGCTAGCGGTCCGCACAGTGCTGCAAACGACGATTCCTCAAACCGTGATTCCGCTCGATGTCACTAACACCGTGCCGCTGACGGAAAGCGTCTACGATCAGATCGCCAACAATCCAAGCAAGCAGACCGCCGTCACCAAGATTTATGCGACGACCAATGCCAATGCCTTTAGCACCAACACGGACATCTACGACACGCTGACGATCGCTTATTTTCTCGATCCGACCTACGCGACGCAGACGAAGAGCGCGTATCTGGATATCGACACGACCAGCGGCGAGGATCAAGGTCATGTGATGGTCTATCCGGATCAGCCGGCCTCCGGTGCTTCGCCGCAAAAAATCACCTATGTCACTCAGTTCGATAACAACCGGTTCTTCAGTCTGTATATCGATTTGTTGACGCGACCGGTTCCGGTGACCCTGCCTTAAGCCAAACTCAGCCGCGTGCAGTGTTAGTGGGGCCAAGGCGATCCGGGATCTAGTGCGCGTGCTCAGGTTGCCGGATCGCACGCGGTGTGCGCGACGTCTTATAGGCTTTGCGGAGGTACGCGCACAACGGCTTTTCGATCGACAGGAAACTGAAGATCGACACAGCCGTTAGCACGAGCAAAAATCCCAGGAATGGCGCAGGAGCGGTGGCGACGCTCGGGAACAGCATCTTTGCATATCTGAAAAGCGGAACGTGCAGGATGTAGAACGCGAAACTCGCCTCCCCTAGCAGGACCATGGGCTTGCTTCCAAGCCAGCCGCTAAGCAGCCCTTTCGCGCGCGCCAGGCAGTATAAAAGCGCGATAAAGGCGGGGAACAACAACGCCTTGGCCAGCACATGATTTGCCAGCACGATGACCGCCACTGCTGCAGCCAAAGCCGCGAAAGCGACCGCGTCGAAGATAAAAGACTTGGCCATACCTTGGCTCAGGTAAAGACGCGCCATGCATATCCCGGCGATAAACTCGCCTATCCGAAGCACGGGCATAAAGTTGACCAGTTCGCGCATCCAATACGCCTGTCCCAATGACGATGGCAGGAACGAAAGCGTCAACGTAGGGATAACGGAAAATAACCAGCACGCCCCGATCAAACTCAACAGCACGCCAACGCTGCGATTTTTCAGGAAAGCAAACAGGAAGGGAAACGACGCGTAGAAGACCGCTTCCGCGGAGAGCGACCATCCGGGGGTATTCCAGGCGTTCGCGGTGGCCGGCGTCCAGGCTTGCAACAGCGCTAGCGAAATCACGCCGTAAAAAGCGAGCCGTGCATATAGACCGGCCGAGTGTCCGTGCAAGGCAGCAAGGTTCGAATAGACCAGCGGCGCAAATACGATCCAGCCCAACAAATAGATTGGGTAGATTTTTGCGAACCGGGAAAAATAGAACTGTCGTACCGCAGGTGCCTCTGCCCCGCTCATTTCCGGATGCGTGTAGGTGAGGATGAACCCGGAAAGAATGAAGAACAGTTCGACGGGATCGCCCGAATTCTCGTAGAAATAAAATGGCGAAATCCCCAACGACGCGGCGACATCAGGCGAAAGGTGATACAGCGCAACGCTCAACGCTGCCAGAAAGCGAACGCCGGTTAACGCAGGAATGACTGGCCTTCTTGCAACTATTGTCATCGATCATTGGGTTCGCCGCGTGCCCCAGCGCGCCTGGCGACCTTATGGTGCACGTTAAAAAAATGAAAAATTAATGCGGAATAGCGGATTTTCGGGAAAATAAAGCGTTCCCATGGATAGCGCGTGTTGCGTCGGAGCAGCGCAATTAGCGCTCGTGTAAAGGGGTCCGGTGATTAAACCCGACCCAGGACACGATGTCTTTTTCATCAGACACGCTGACCCGGTCAGACGTCGACCGGGTCGCTAGCAAGACCTCGGGCAACTAGAAACTGTGCCGCAATCCAGCCATGACACCGAGTTGCCCGGCGCCCGCTGCAGGCGTCGTGCCGCCGCCCCCCTGACTCACCGTGTAAGCGGCTTTCGCGCTATTCGCCAGATACGCTCCCTGCAAATACACAGCTGTACTCTTCGACAAGAAATAGGTCGTACGCAGCACTTCGATCGTGCCGCGCGTGTCGTCCTGCCGGTTGACGATCCGATAGATACCGCCATCCACCAGGAACGCGGGCGTAACAGGATACGCAGCCGTCAGATAGAACTGATCCGACCTCACGTCGGGCGTGGCGGCCGAAACGGTCTCAACTCTGCGCCCAAGCCAGCCGCCCCCGATCTTCAATTTTCCGATCGCTCCGTAGCCGTTCAACTGCATGCGGATATCTTTGTCGCCTGGGTTGGTCAACGCGAACGTAGGCGTGCCGTCGAACAGGTTCGCCGATGCGCCCGGGCCACCGCGTTGTTCGTCGTAGGCTGCGGCAGCGCCGAAACCATTCCAGTCATAACGCAGCATGGCCGACCACTCGCGGCAGGTTTGAGGGCTGCCCGGGACCGAGCCAACACACGTGCCCTGCCCCGGTGAATTCCCGGTACCGGCCGAATCACGGCCGAAGGAATAGGTTGCGCCCGCGGTCAGGCCGCCGAAGGTGCCCTTGTACGCAACCGTGTTGTCGCTGCGCGCGCTGGGCAGATATTGATCGAAGGAACCCGTGCCGCCATAGATGTCCGGGCCGAGCAGATCAGAGTCGAGGATGGCCCAGTACGTCATGGTGTACTGGCGCCCGAACGTCAGGGTGCCATACGGTCCCTTCACACCGACGAACGCTTGCCGACCAAAAAGGCGGCCACCCTGGTTCAGCGTCCCTGCTTTGGTATTGAAACCGCTTTCCAACGTGAAGATGGTCGACCAGCCGCCGCCGAGATCCTCATTGCCGCGTATGCCCCATCGCGATGGCAGTTCACCGGTCACGCCCGGCATCCGTACCACGCTGTTGCCTGATGCATCGGCATGCGTTACATACTCGACGCCCGTGTCGATAATCCCGTAAAGCGTCACATTGCTCTGCGCGAACGACGGCGCCGCGTTGATCGCGAGAAGTGCACCCAATAATGCAGTTTTGTATTTCATGGTCTCCAAGTCCCCTGACCTGCACTTTGGAATGCAGGTTGAAAATTTCTTGTTCCGACGATGGTCAAGCGTGTTGCGCGCTCGACCCCTCCTGATCTGGCCAGTACTTTATTAACCTCACATTTTTAATTTAATAGGTATGCTAATTGATTGATATTTTTTAGCGTTCGAATCCCGCTTGGTCGACCGGGTTAAGTCAGAAGCGTGCGGGGATGAGGATCGCTCAACCCCGCATTAGAAGGTTTGACGCAAACAATTCTTCGACCTACCGAATCGCACTCGGTATATGTCGACGCACAAGCGCAAGCGCGATCATCACCACTGTCATTGCCGCGCCCAACATCAGCAAGTACGACGATGCGCCGCCAGCGGTAATGACCGCGGCACCGGCAAACGCGCTGACAATCGCGCCTATCCGCCCGAATGCCAGCGCCGACGCCGTTCCGGTCGCACGCACGCCCGTCGGGTAGACATAGGCGCAAAGCGCATACATGGTGGACTGCACCGCATTGACGAACAGGCCATGTGTGAAAAGTCCGAACATCAGCACGCTCACATGCCGGGAGACATCCACTGTCAGCAGTAGCCACGCGCTGGCGGCCGCGCCTAAACAACAAATGATCAACGGCCAGCGGGAACCGAATCGTGCGATGGTGAAAGCACACGCCAACGCCCCGATCGCACCGCCCAGGTTGTACGCCGTCAGCCCGTAGCCGGCAAACTGCACTGACAAACCCTCGTTGGTCAGCATGGTCGGCAACCAGCTGAACGCGGCGTAGACAGCCAGCAAACACATGAAGAACGCGCACCAGATCGCCACGGTGTCCAACGCGCGGCCGTCCTTGAAAAGCGCGGTGAACCCCACGTGCTTCTCTGAATCACGCTCGCGAATGTCGGTGAAGCTTGCATCTTTCGCCACGGGACGCGACATGCGGCCCAGGAGCGCCACCAATTCGGCCCAACGGTGCGGGCGACGGGACAAGAAGCGTGGAGACTCCGGCAACGCGAACAGCAGTAACACCGCCAGCACCAGCGGCAGCACGCCGCCCGTCAGAAACAACGCGCGCCAGCCATAAGCCGGCAGGATCACGCTGGCGAACAGTCCCGCCACCATGCCACCCAGAGGCACGCACAGGATCGTGACCGTGACCGCTACGGTGCGTAGGCGCGAGGGCGTATATTCCGCCGTCAACGTGGTGGAGGTCGGCAACGCTCCGCCTATTCCCAGCCCGGCGATGAACCGCAGCCCGGCAATCACCGCAAGGTTCGGGGCAAGGCTGATCGCGCAGGTCGCCACGCCAAATACCAGCACACTGCCGATCACGGCCCAGCGCCGGCCGAAACGATCCGCGAACAAACCAGCACAGGCGCTGCCTATTCCCATGCCGATCAGTCCTGCCGCAACCACCGGGGCAAATGCGTTACGGGCTATGCCCCACTCCTTGATCAGCACGGGGATGGCGAAGCCGATCAACTGGCTGTCGAAACCATCGACAATGATCGACAGCGCTGCCAGCAGGACAATGAGCTTCTGGAACGTGGTGAATGGACCGTCGTCGAGCACGCTCCCAATGTCCACGGTCTTGCTTGTGTCCTGCAGTTCCATCGTCTGATCATGTTCCGTCTGCGCGGACCCGGTGAACACAGCGGGAGGTATGTAGCTGGGCATAGGACTGTCTCCTGTTCTTGTGCGGGTACACCCCGCACATTTTTATTTTCTTTAGCGAATTATGTGAGCTAGGTTCACTCTTTTGATATTGCCAATTAGCGTAAAAGTCATGACCTTCCTGCATGACCTTTACGACGTGCGACTTGCATGGCATCCGCTATCACTTTCTTATCGAGAGTTTTTGTTAGGAACGCTTAGTACTCTCGAACGCAGGGGTCGACGCCCCTGCGCGCCAGGCGGCTCCCCATCAGAACGGATAGTGACGCGGCGTCGTCTGCACGGTGATCCAGCGTAGATCCGTGAATTCCGCGATGCCCGCCTTGCCGCCAAAGTGACCGAAACCGCTCCCCTTGACACCACCAAAAGGCATCTGCGCCTCGTCGTGTACCGTCGGGCCGTTGATGTGGCAGATGCCCGACTCAATGCGCCTGGCAACATTCATCGCGCGCGCGATGTCCCGGCTGAATACCGCTGAAGACAAACCAAATTCGTTGTCGTTGGCGCAGGCAATGGCCTCTTCGTCGCCGTCCACGCGCACAATCCCTTTGACCGGTCCAAACGATTCCTCGTGGTAGATCCGCATGTCGGCGCTGACGTGATCCAGCAACGTGGCCGGCATCAGCGTGCTGTCGGCCTTGCCGCCGCACACGAGCGTTGCGCCTTTCGCGAGTGCATCGTCGATCAACGCATTGCATCGCGCGACGGTACTCATGTCGACAACCGAACCGAGCACGACCGGTCCGTTGCGCGGATCGCCCAGCGGCAGTTCGACCGCCCGGGAGGCAAAACGTGCGACGAACGCGTCGGCCACCTTGCGATCCACCACGATGCGTTCCGTCGACATACAAATTTGCCCCGAGTTGGCGAACGCGCCGAACACGGCTGCATCGACTGCGGCGTCTAGATCGGCATCGTCCAGCACGAGCAGCGGCGCCTTGCCGCCCAGCTCCAGGACCGCTGGCTTGAGGTACTTCGCGCAGCTTGCAGCAATGACCTTGCCGACCCGGGTCGAACCCGTGAAGTTGACGCGCCGCACCTTGGCATGAGCAATCATCGCTTCAACGATCGGTCCGGCATCCGCGGGTGCGTTCGTCACGAAGTTCACTACGCCCGGGGGCAGTCCTGCCTCCTGCAAGGCATCGATGATCAGGCCGTGCGTTGCCGGACATATTTCGGACCCTTTGAGGACGACCGTGTTACCGCACGCGAGCGGCAGCGCGATAGCGCGAACCGCGAGGATCACCGGCGCGTTCCACGGCGCGATCCCGAGCACGACCCCCGCTGGTTGCCGTACGCCCATTGCCAGGCTGCCAGGTACATCGGATGGAATGACTTCGCCGGCGATTTGCGTGGTGAGCGCCGCTGCCTCCATGAGTCCGGAGGCCGCCAGATGCACGTTGAACCCGGCCCAGATAGCCGATGCCCCGGTTTCCGCCGCCATGGCGGACACAAAGGCCGCGTGCTTTTCTTCGATGACTTGCGCGGCACGCATCAACAGTGCGCGTCGCTCGCCCGGCCCTGTCGCAGACCACGCGGGGAACGCACTCGCTGCGGCATCGACGGCGGCGAGCGCGTCAGCCACCGATGCGGCCGGTGCACGTGTGGCGACCTCTCCGCCCAGTGGATTCCTGCGCTCGAAGGTCGCGCCGTTGGCTGCCTGTACTGCCTCGCCGTTGATCAACATGGCAATGGTTTTCATCGTCTGTCTCCTGATGATTTTTATGTGAGCGATGGGCAATGCCCCGCCCGCGCTAAGCCACAATGGTTTCTACCAGCATCGGCCCGGCGGTATGCAAAGCTTCGTTCAGTACGTCCTTCAAGCGGGCGGCCTCCCTGACCGCCACGCCGCGACATCCCATGCCGGCAGCAAGTGTCACGAAATCCAAACCCGGAAGGTCGGTTCCCTGGACCGGATCGGTCGGTGCGAAACCAAACACTGGCGCAAAATCCTGCAATGCTGCGTATCGGGAGTTGTTAAGGATGACGAATGTAATAGGCAGATTAAGCTGCACCGCACTCCATATAGCCTGAATCGAGTACATGCTGGAACCATCGCCAATCAACGCGATGACCCGGGTGCCCGGCTTGGCAAGCGCGACGCCCACCGCTGCGGGCATGCCGTACCCAAGGCCGCCGCTCTCCATGGTCAGGAACGTGCCGCTACGGGTGAACGGCAGATATTCCTGCATGACCGGCCGTGCACTCGGCGCTTCTTCAACCACGACATCTGCCGGGTTGCGTATGCCGGCAAGCGTTTGCAGCACGAATGCCACCGACATCAGCGGAGAGGCCTCGGCGCGTGGAGGTACAAGGCGAGTGGCCGGCAGCGGACGCGTCCCGGGTGCGGGCCGTGCCAGCAAGTCCGTGACGCCCAGCCGGATGTTCCCGACCGTCGCTGTGCCGGTTGGGGTCCAGGCGGCCACACCGGGGTCATCGATAAGCTGGAAGAGTTGCGCGCCCGGGGGAACGTGCGGACCGCTGCCTTCCACGTGGTAAGTGAAAGCAGGAGCCCCGAGCACGCAGATGAGATCATGGCCGCCCAGTATCTCGACGATCCTCTCGCGCATGGCGGGAAGGAAACCGGCGAACAACCGATGATCCTCAGGGAAGCTGCAGCGTCCCGACATGGGCGCCACGAAAACGCGTGCCTGATGACGTTCTGCGAGACGCACCACTTCGTCCACCGCGCCCGCGCGGTCCACGCCGCCACCGACGACAAACGCAGGCCGCTCGCATTGATCGAGCGCGTCACCCATGCGCGCCAGCATGACCGGATCGGGCCGCGTCACCGTGCTGACGTCGCTGACCGGGACATAGTCGGCCGGCTGATCCCAATCGTCAGCTGGAATAGAGACGAACACGGGACCGCGTGGCTCCTGCATGGCTATGTGATAAGCGCGCGCGATTGCGAGCGGCACGTCGGCGGCCCGAGCCGGTTCAATGCTCCATTTAACGTAAGGCTTGGGCAACTCGGTTGCGTGCGTCGACGCCAGGAACGGGTCGAATGGAAGGATCGAACGAGCCTGTTGTCCTGCGGTCACCACAATCGGTGTGCGGTTACGAAATGCGGTGAAAATGTTGCCCATTGCATTACCGACACCCGCTGCCGAATGCAGGTTTACCAGCGCGGCGTTACCCGTTGCCTGCGCATAACCGTCGGCCATGCCGACCACGACGGCTTCCTGAAGCCCGAGTATGTAGCGGAAATCGGCGGGGAAATCGCGGAACATCGGCAACTCGGTTGATCCCGGATTCGCGAATACCGACGTCATTCCCACGCGTCGCATGAAATCGATCACGGCGTCGCGGACCGTGATGCGCGCGGGTTGATCGCTACCTGAAATAGCCTGCTGCGGGGTGCTGCCTGTCATGCAATTGCCTCCTGAAAATCCAGTGAGTGAGCGCTTTATCCGTGACAGGATTATCCAGGCCCGCATACATCATGAATATTGCCTTTTTAAGAGAAAGGCATTACTTTTTGGCATGACTCTGACGGTCGTTCCCATGGCGCCCCAAACCCAACGGGGGTAGTGAAAAAGCCGATATAACAGGATATTTACTGTATCTGTCATTTACAGGCATTTGATTGTATTTGTCTAAAACAGTATATATACTGTTTTTGTCATTTACAGCCTGTTCCCTGTCCAGATCACCGGAGGTCGCCCGTGGACTATTCCGTCAAAACCCCCCTCCAGCTGCGACCGCTCCTTGTCGGTTTCCGCAAGGCAGCCGGGCTCACGCAAGCCCAGATGGCGAGCCATTTGGGGGTCACCCAGCAGACCTACGCCCAACTCGAGGCAAAGCCCGAATCCGCGAGCATGGATCGGCTATTCCACGTTTTGAAGGTGCTCAAGGTCGATATCGTTCTGACCCAGACGTCGAGCTCGGCGAACCTCGAGGTCCGCCTACCCGGGCGTAGGCGGACCGTGGAGTCGCCGGTCTCGGTAAAGCCAAGCCTGACAAAAAAGCGCGCGACTACATCGGCATCGAAGACGGCGGCCACTCGGAAGGCCGCCGTCGTCACACCGGCACGCGGTAGCGCGCAAGGATCGCCAAAGCCGGTCACACGGAAGCGAGCGGCGCCAATGGGCGCTGCCGTTAAGAAGCGAGAGGACTGGTAACAATGGGCCGCCGCGCACATGCAAAAAGTCTGACCCTCTGGATGAATGGGTTGCCCGTCGGTACCTGGGAGACCACCCGGGACGGAGAGAAGCTCACCTACTTCGAAGAATGGCTAGCCGACGAACAGGGACGTCCCCTTTCGCTCTCGCTGCCTTTTACGGCCGGCAACCAGCCCTATCGGGGCAAAGTAGTCTCGGACTATTTTGATAACCTGTTGCCAGACAGCAAGACCATTCGCGAACGTATCGCGGGCCGCTACAAAACCGGCGGTACGTCGCCTTTCGAGTTGCTGACCAAGCTGGGGCGAGACTGCGTAGGTGCCATCCAGATGCTGCCGCCAGACGAAATCCCGGTTGATCTTGAGCAGATCAACGGCCGTCCCCTCAACGAGGCCGAAATCGCGCAGCTATTGCGGGAAATAACGGCCCCGCCCGTGTTGGGCCAGCATGAGCCCATTGACGACCTACGCCTGTCCATCGCCGGCGCGCAGGAGAAGACCGCGCTTCTGTGGCACGACGACCAGTGGGTCATCCCGGAAGGCAGCACTCCGACCACGCATATCCTGAAGCTAGCTCTTGGGCTGGTCGGAAACATGCGGGCCGACATGCGCACGTCGGTAGAGAACGAGTGGCTGTGCTCGAAAATCGTCGCAGCGTATGGTTTGCCCATTGCAGGCTGCGACATTGCGACTTTCGAGGATCAGAAAGTACTCGTCGTCGAGCGATTCGACCGCAGGTACGCGAGCAACGGTTCGTGGATCCTCCGGCTTCCCCAGGAGGATATGTGCCAGGCAACCGGGACGGCCGCTTCGGCCAAATATGAGTCAGATGGCGGACCTGGAATCCAGGAGGTCATGGAAGTGCT
>Ga0302226_10001622_pt1 | contig 16674 bp, 15 predicted proteins | sample II_Palsa_E3_3_FD_193524 | JGI IMG/M metagenome (GOLD analysis project Ga0302226, IMG submission 193524) | Peat permafrost microbial communities from Stordalen Mire near Abisko, Sweden - II_Palsa_E3_3 | ecosystem: Environmental > Terrestrial > Soil > Palsa > Peat permafrost | place: Sweden...
CGTGCCTTGAGCAACACGGCATGCGTGCCTCTGCGGCCCATCGCCTCCAGTGCGTCCACCACCTGCGCGGTCGTCATGGTGTCCTGCATCGTGAAGCGTGGCCTGAATACGGCTGGGCGTAGAGTGGGAAGCTCCGATTCGAACGCTTCGCGTATCTCGTCGCAGAACCGGCTCGGCGCTTCCACCAGGACGTCGACGACAAGTTTTCTTCCGGTGACCGCCAATTGAAACTGCTGCCGCTCCAGTTCCTTGATCGCGTGTTGAACCCGTTGACGGCTGCGCTCGTGCACATTTGGACGGCCATTCAGCACGCGGTCGACCGTGGCGAGGCCAACGCCGGCCTGCAGAGCGATTTCCTTCATCAGGAAGCGACGGGACATGGATTCCGTTTGAGGTGTTTTTGATGTGTTTATGGTACCGCAGACCAGTGCAACGGCAGTATTGTTAGGGAAACCAATTAACAACCCTTGTGTAAGAGTGCCCTTTCAAGGGATCGGAGACAGATATGGACACGCAACGCTTACGCCCGGTTGACGGGCGCCGGAAACCGTACCGTGAACAGGATTGTTCGCTTCGCGACTTTGTCACCGTATTGCACGACGGGCGCGCTGCGGTTCGAACCGAATACGCAGACGAAACACGTGAGAACGTGCCATTCTACGATTGCAGCCGGTTAAGCGGGGTGCTTGAGGATGCAGCGCGGCGCACGGAGCTGCAACTCGAGTGGGCCGACATTCTGGAACATGGCGCAGGCGTGCTTGTATTGAAGCGCGCCTTTCCCGACACCACGCCAATCGACGATGCAACGGCGGTCTTCGACGCGATCATCCACGACGAGCGAGAAGCCGGGAGCGCGGCAGCCGATCATTTTGCCAAGGCGGGAGCCAACGACAGGATATGGAACGCGCAGCAAAAGCTTTGTTTGCGCGCCCCGTCCGTGTTTGCCCATTACTACGCCAACCCCGTGCTGGTTGCCGCAGCGCAAGCATGGCTAGGCCCCTGTTTCCAGGTGACGTCGCAGGTGAACGTCGTACGTCCCGGCGGCGACGCGCAACAGGCGCATCGCGACTACCATCTGGGATTCCAGACCGTAGCAGAAGCCGAACGCTATCCGGCACACGTGCATACGATGTCGCCCTTCCTGACGCTGCAAGGCGCCGTCGCACACAGTGATATGCCGGTGGAAAGCGGACCCACCAAGCTGTTGCCGTTCTCGCAGCGCTACGCGCAAGGCTATCTTGCGTGGCGGCGCCCGGAATTTCGAGAGTACTTCGAGGCGAACTACGTTCAGTTGCCTCTCGAGAAAGGCGATGTGATTTTCTTTAGTCCTGCCCTTTTTCATGCGGCCGGGGCGAACCGCACGGCAAGCGTTCAACGCATGGCGAATCTGTTGCAGATTTCCTCGGCTTACGGTCGCGCAATGGAATCGCTGGATCGCACAAGGATGTGTGAAGTGCTATATCCCGTTTTGCTCGATCAACTCGTGACCCGCAGGTTGAGCGAAGCTGAAGCCGATGCGGTCATTGCGTCGAGTGCTGAGGGGTATCCGTTTCCTACCAACCTTGACAGTGATCCGCCGATAGGCGGTCTTGCGCCGGAAAGCCAGCAAATGTTGTTCGCACGGGCGCTGCGGGAGTCATGGAAAGCCGAGACGTTCGTTGCGGCGCTACGTCGGCAAGCGGGGCAACGGGAAGCGTAAAACGGATGACGCAGGCGCATTAGTCTCCAGAAAGTCAGCGCCCTTCCAACGGCCCTACGACTGTTGTAGAGGCAAGAAAACAGTTTTGCGCTCATCGGAGTAGTAGTGCGTGCCGACTGTCCGTTCACACCGGCGCATGGACAGCTGACCCAGGCTGACCTGTCGCGTGAACTGGCCGAACTCGAGTCAGTCGGGTATTGGCCTAGTACGGGGAACTATTCCCCGGGTATTCCTGTGATGCGAGCTCGCCTGAATGAGAAATACGCCCGGGACTGCGGGTCGCAGCACACGTCAACGGATGTTCAAACGTCGGGAGGCTGAGCAAGCTTCGGTATGTGAACAGTTGAAGATATGTCGCAGTACGGAATGATCGTCAGGCGTTGAGCGGCGAGACAACTGGAGTTAAATCCACCAGGGAGTGTATGTTTGACACCCCCTGACAGGTTTGATGCCTGCGCAGCTCAAAAGGCGTGATACATCCCCACGGACATCAGCAGTTGCTTCGAGGTGCTGGAGTCATAACCGGCCCCAGGAATTTCGGCAATCGCTGTACGCCCCACTACCGCACCATCCGCGTCGAACACCGGAGCTATGCCATCGCCGCCAGCCTTCTGAACGATCGCAATCGCATAGAGGCTGGTGCGCTTTGAAAGCGCGTACGTCACCCCCAGGTTCACCTGCTGGAAGTCCGGCTTCAGGTTCTGGTAGTCGGCCTTCCCTGCGTTGTAGATGTAGGCCGCGCCTAACAGCAACGAAGGCGTGACCCTGTAGGTTGCGCTGGCTTCGTAGGCATCCATCTTGAAGTCGTTACCGCTTCCGGCACCGGCGAAACCGTTGATGACAAAGTACTGGCTGTTTTCCAGGTCCGTGTGCGAGTAGTTCAACGCCAGCGTTGCCTGACCGATCGAATACGAACCGCCAATCGTGAACACCTTCATCGAACTGGCGTCCTGCAGCCCGACGTAGTCGTTCAATGAGCCGACGTAGTTGCCATTGGATGCGTAGACGCCGCCGGTCCCGCCAGCATTCGTCGCAGGATTCTGAATGTCCAGATAGCCTGCGGCCACCGCGAACGGCCCGTGGTTATACGCGGCGGCCAGCGACCAGACGCGATTCGTCGAAAAATTACCCGCCACGCCGCCCAGGCTGAACATTCCTTCCACACGCAAGCCGCCCCACGTCGGGCTCACGTACTTGACGGCGTTGTTGAAGCGGATCGACTGGTTCAGATTGTCGAGATCGCCGAAGTGCGCCCCGTAGCCAGTGGCAAAATTATTGCTGGACGGAAAGTAGCCGACCGTCAACGAGGGCGGATCATACTGACGTCCAAGCGTCACCGTGCCCCATTGATCGTTGGTGAGTCCCACGAAAGCCTGCCGCCCGAATTCCGTGCCGCCCTGTCCGAGTTTGCCGTTCTGGATGTTAAAGCCATTCTCGAGTGTGAAGATCGCAGATGTGCCGCCGCCCAGGTCTTCCTTGCCCTTCAGGCCCCAGAGGTTGCAACTCGGCGGCCCGCAGGTGTCCGCTTCGACGACATGACCCTTGCCGGTATTGTTGACGAACGTCAGGCCCGAATCGACCAACCCGTACAACGTCACGCTGCTCTGGGCCGCGGCCAGCGCCGGTAGCGCCATGAGCACGGCAAGACAGATACTGCTCTTTTTCATCAGGATCTCCAGGTAAAGGGGGCTGCCATTCGAAGAGGTTTTGTCAGACAGACGATTGCTCGCTCGCAGCATGCTCAAGCGCAACGCCGAGCGACACCGCATGCCGGTCAGGCAGCCGCGTGGCCAGACTGACGAGCACAACCGTCGCGGCGTTGATGGCCATCGCGATCAGTCCGGGCTCGCATTGAGGGGCGATGGCATCCCAGTAGTGCGCCGCAAACGGCGCAAGCAGCGCAATAAAGCCGGCCGCGAGACCCGCAAGCACACCAGCCGCAGTGGTCCTCTTCCACATGAACCCAAGGAAGACACCGGGCGCAAGCATCCCGATTGCCGAATAGGCGTCGAGTAGAATCTTGACGAGCGAGCCTTTCTGGCTGATCGACAACCACACGGCGATCCCAGCGAATACCGTGAGCGCTCCGCGGGAAATCACCAGAAACGTGCTGTCCTTCAGACCCGGAAGGAACGGCGCGACCACGTTGCGGCTGAAGATCGATCCTGCGGTCAGCAGAAGCAGAGCGCCTGGCGCGAGAGCCAGCAAAAATCCGGTGCCCGCCACGAGGCCCACGATGGGCGCGGAATAGCGCTGCGAGATGAACTGCAGCAAGGCCGCGTTGAGGTTGTTGCCGGGCGGATGCGTGCCGGCCAGCAACGCAGCGAAGCCAAGCAGAATGATGAAGAAGTAGGCGAGCGAATAAAGCGGTTGCCAGATCGCATTACGCCGGATGGCGGTAGCGCTTTGCGCCGTATACGACATCTGGAACAGATGAGGGAAGACCCAGTTGCCAAGTGCGATGTTGATCGACGATGTCATCAACCAGATCGCGGTAGTGGGTGACGTAGGATCCAGACCAGGGAATCTGCCAATACCTGGATGCCGAACCTCAGCCATCTGAAAGATATCCAGCATCGATGCTGCGCCGACTTTGCCCGCTACCGTCGCGCTCAACAGCACGACAACCACGATCATCAGCACGTCCTTGACCCCGGCGGCAAATGCCGCGGAGCGCACCCCCGCGACGAACACGAACGTGATCATCAACAGCCCCGCGATCAGCGTGGCCGTCTGCGTGGAGATCAGGTCATCCAGGGTCAACTGAACGATCAAGCCCAGGCTGACCAGCTGGATCTGCACATAGACGATCAGCGAAGCGATGCCGATCACGCCCGTCAGCACACCGAGCCACGTTGCGTCGTAGCGGGCAGCGAAGAAGTCGGCCTGGGTCACGAGTTGACGGGTGCGACCGGCGCGCCAGATCTTAGGCATCAGCCAGTAGCCGATCGCATAGCTCATCGACACCGAACAGAAGGCAAGATACGCAGGCGCGCCTAGCGCCCATGCGTAGCCGGAGATGCCGAGCACAGCAAATGTCGTGTACACCTCCCCCGCGTTCATGAACCAGAAGATGACCGCGCCCAGGCTGCGACCGCCCACCGCCCAGTCCGACAACGTATGCCCTTTCCGGGTGCGACGGCCATAGCCCACAGCACCGGTCAGTGTGGCAAGCAGAATCACCACAACGATGACAAGCTTCATCGTGGCTCTCCTGCTGAACCCGACGTCGCCGCAATGAACGCCGCCTCCTCACGCTCGACGCCATGGGCACGATCGAGGCGGAACACGATCGCGATCAGCACGCTCGTCAGCACGATTCCCGCCAGTTGCCACAGCATGGGAAAGGGCAGCCCGAATGGCGCCCACGACACCCCGTTGATGACAGGTGCGAGCCCCGCCTGCCATACGAAAGGAACCGCCAATAACCATCGATACGTATAACGGGGCGTGCCGCCCGTCCCGGGATCTTGTGCCATGACCGATGCTCCACGTAAAGTTACACTGCACTACTGGAGGCAAAGTGTGCATCCACAGTGCACAACATTTCAAGTGAGTCAAAAACAATTTCTCGTTCAAACGGATCAGGTAAACCCCTAGTTACGGCTGGAATTATGCGTATATTCGATTTTTTATGGAGGCTATCGAAGACGGCCAAGGGAAAATTGACGAGTCAATTTTGTGCACCTATACTCCACACCAATGTACGACTCAGTTGCACGATATGAGGCCTCAAATTGATTGGTGAACGACTCAAGGAATTGCGAACCGCGCGCGGCATGTCGCTGCGTCAACTGGCGAGTCTCGCGGATGTCTCACCCACCCTGCTCAGCCAGATCGAGCGGTCGGTGACCGATCCAAGCCTCGAAACGATGCGCCGTCTGGCGGGTGTATTTGGCGAATCGGTCGCCTCGCTGTTCGCTCAAACGGTTGCACCCGCGGTCTGGATCAGCCGCCCGGGCAACCGCTCGAGACTGATTGCGCCGAAGGGTCGCGTCGGCTACGAGCGCCTGACTGCCGGCAACGGACAGCTCGAAGTGCTACGCGCCGTATTACAACCGGGCGAAATCTCCGCAGACGAGCCGCGTAGCCATTCGTCCTCGGAATGCGTCTACGTCATCGCGGGCGAACTCATCGCGCAGATCGACGGCATCGAGTACCAGGTGGCGGCCGGCGAAAGCATTTCGTTCGACTCCCGGTTGCCACACCGGTATCGCAACGGATCCACCACTCCCACCGAAATCATTCTCTCGGTCACGCCACCGAACCCCTGAGCCATGACCTCTCACACTCATGACGAGCGCGCGCATGTGCCCTCGTTCGAACTCTACGATCTGCGCGTCGAAGTCGTCGCCCCGGAGGGTGCAAAACTCTACTGCGGTGCGCGCGTCGGCGACTATTTCGAACTGCATGGAGAGATGCTGCACCTGCCGCCCGGGCAAGCATTTTCCATTTATTCGCTTGCGGCGCTGCTACCGCTGCTGCCGGCCAAGCAGCGCGCCACGGATCCGCATGACTGGATGTCGACCGACGCCGAAGTGGCCTGTCCCGATCCCAATTGCCCATCGCGCTTTCGCATTTCGCGGCTTGGCAAACGCACTTTCCGGCACGTGGATACGACCGCGGTCAAACTGATTGATAAGGACTCTGAATGACACAGATGCAGCGCATCGAGCTGGCGCCAGGCTACTCGATCTCACGTATTCTCAAAGGGGGTTGGCAACTCGCCGGTGACCATGGCAGCGTGGATCGCGCCGCCGCGATTGCCGACATGGGTGCCTATTACGACGCAGGTATTACTGCATTCGACTGCGCAGACATCTACACCGGCGTCGAAGAAATGATTGGCGAGTTCCGCGATGACTACCGGCAACGGCGCGGCGCCGACAGCCTCCATCAGTTGAAAATCCACACGAAGTTCGTGCCCGATCTGTCTTCGCTACAGACGATCGACCGCAAGCTCGTCGAGCAAACTATCGACCGGTCTCTAGCGCGCTTGCGTGTCGAACGGCTCGATCTGGTCCAGTTTCACTGGTGGGACTATTCCGTCACGCGTTACCTCGAAGTCGCGCACTGGCTGCGTGAGTTGCAGCAAGCCGGCAAGATCGACCGGCTGAGCGGGACGAACTTCGATACCCAACGCACCCGGGAACTGGTGGAGTCCGGCATCGAGCTGACGAGCATGCAGGTGCAGTACTCCCTGCTGGACCGGCGTCCGGCGCGCCAACTGGGCGCTTACGCTCGCGAGCACGGCATTCACCTGTTCTGCTACGGCACGGTGGCCGGAGGCTTTCTTTCCGGACGGTGGCTCGGTACCGCGGAACCAGGGCCGGATATCGCGAACCGCTCGCTCATCAAATACAAGCTGATCCTTGACGATTTCGGCGGCTGGGATATTTTCCAGACGTTGTTGCAAACGCTGGACCGTATCGCGGCTAAACACGACGTGTCGATTGCAACCATCGCGACGCGCTGGGTGCTCGATCAGGAGCAAGTGGCGGGCGCCATTGTGGGCGTGCGCCGCGGCGATCATCTGCCGGAGCATCTAAAGGTCATGGCGATCACGCTGGATGCCGAGGATCGTTCAGCAATCGAGCAGGTGCTGGCACAGAGTTCGACGATTGAGGGAGACGTCTATAGCGTCGAACGGGACATTCATGGGCGGCACGGCAACATCATGAAGTATGAGTTGAATAACGCTTCGTGACAGTGGACAGACCGATCGTCAATACGCGTTGTTAGTCTTTATATTTATCGGTTGACCTGAGTTGCCTGGATTATCCTAGTCATATCCCGCGTCCCGCAGCCTTTGCGCCGAGCCTCAAACCGATCAGCGGCCTGATGTTCCCCGGAAGAGACGACGGATAACGCCATGAATGACAACCCGCAACGCTCCCCTGATCAAGGCGCACAACCCCGGCCGGCCACGCTACGTCCGGTAGCGGCGGTCGGCGGCTGGCTGGACCGGATCGATCCCGGCACGCACCGCCGGATCAAAGGGTTGCGGCTCGTCACGGCGTACGGCATCGCGGCTGCGCTCGGGACGTTGCAGGATATTTCCCACAGTGTGCCAAGCAGCGTCTCGCTGGGTTACCTTGCCGGGAGCTTCGCTCTGTGGGCGAGCGTATCCGAGGGCAAAGCGACGCGAGCCGAATCGAGCCGTGACCTCATCCTGTTGAGTTTTGCCGCCGCGCTGGGCGCAGTTCTGTTCGTGGTGTTATCCAGACCGTTGCAACTCGCGGGTCGAGCGGGGCCGGAACTGGTTCTCGTGACTGGCGCGTTTCTGGTCGGATATCTGAAACGGTTCGGTGTCCTGGGTGCGGGCATCGGTTCGCAAATCTACATTGGCGAATTGCTCGCGTACGGCACCCATCTGACGATTGCCGATCTGTGGGCTGTTGGGGTTGCGGCGCTAATCGCCGCGCTCGCGTCGGTCGTGCCGCGTATGCTCAGCGGCCCTGCTGAGCGGCCGGTCACGCCGGCGGTACTCGCAGCCGGCCCGCAACCGTCGCCCGGGAGATGCTCGCCGGAATTCTTCATGGGATTGCAGGCGGCCATCGGTGCGTTGATTATCTGCCTGCTGAACGGCCTGATTAGTCTCGAAGAGTCCGCCTGGGCAATCACCGCGTGTACGTACGTCGTCGCAGGTTCGGCAAGCGGCACGATACAGCGGGTGCGCCGGCGGATCATCGGCACACTGATTGGCGTTCCGATAGGCCTCGCCTGTCTGCCGATCGCAGAGCATGCGCCGCTGCTGATCTGGGCCGCGGCCGCCGTCGCGATGATCATCTATGCGATGGCATTGCCCGAACGCTACGACGTCGCCTGCGGCGCGTTCGCTTTCACGTTGATCGTCACGCTCGCGGCAAGTGGGGTGCACTCGATCCCCCTGCTCGCCGCTCGCGCCTGGGAAACGCTCCTCGGCGGAGTACTCGGGCTCGCCGCCGCCATATTCATCTTTCCACTTCGATCTTCGAACCCCAACCGGTAACCAGCACTCGGACCGCGTCTCAGCTCGAAAACGCGTGTTAGTCGCGCTCACGCGCCGCAGGCATTTTCATCGCAGCGTTACGGCGCAAAACGCGTGAAGACGTAATCGCGGTCCTTCACGTGAGCCGCGTGACAGGCAAAGCACGTTTGGTGTTGCGCCGCGTCGACCGGTTGCCCGTTGATAAACCGGCCAAAGCCCCATCCGCCCGTCGACGCATATCGGCGTGAATCCTTGACCATCACCTGCACCGTCGTGGGCGTCCCGGGCACCGTTGCCGATCCAATGTCAGGCGACTGCTTTCGCTTGTACGCGAGCTTCACCAGGATGGTTCCGTCGGGATAAGGCAGCGTCGAACTTTCGACGGCCTTGATAGCGGCGGCGTTACCGAGTACCAGACGCAATTCGTCGAGCGGTGCCGCTTCTTCGGCCGGGGCAATCGCTTGCCACTTCCGGTAGCCGTCGGGAATCGTGACGCCATAGATCGGCGATGGCGCAGATTTCGCAGGGTCCGCCCAGGCATCATGCGCCACCGCACCTAGTATCAACACCGCACTCAGGGCGAGACGTGCAGTCGGGATTCTTCGCATTTTTCTTGGCTCTCGTTGGCCTGGTTAGAAACGGGCCACATCGATGACGGCATCGGCAAGTGCCTTCGGTGCTTGAGGCAGTTCACGTCCGATGCCGCCGTCCAGGCTCACTCACGGCTTCGTATAGAGCGAACCGAGACCGATCACATCCGCAGTGACCGCGTGCGAACCCGAAGCCGACGTGCCGGTGGCCGACGAACCATATGACGATGCCGCAACGCCGTTTTGTGCATTCAGGCGTGCCTGGGCTGCTTCAATGTTCTGCGGGTATTGAGTTTGATCCGTGGCCGGGTTGTAGCCGACCTTTTGCAGTTCGACGAGTTGCGCGCGCACTTCGGCACGGGTGAGCGGTTGATTCGACGATTGTGCGAACGACAACGCGGGCAGAGCGACAACAGCGGCGACCAGAAACGATTGGATGACTTTCATGATTTGCACCTCGAGATTGGGTTGTTCGCGCAGACGCCCTGGGGCGTCTGCTTTGCGAAGCCAGAGCGTCTGGCGTGGAAGTATTAGAGCCCGCGGACGTATCTGGCTTGTGTCCGCGAGAAGCGCCAGTGCAAGGTTTTGTATTTATCGTGGGCGCAGATACATTGCGATACAAATCAGGCCAGCATTACGGCGCGCCCGCATACGAGACGCGCCACACGGTGCCATTGCCATCTTCTGTCACGAGCAGCGCGCCGTCGTGGGCAACCGCCACGCCAACAGGTCTGCCCCACACGCTGCGGTTGTTCACCACGAATCCGGTGAGGAAGTCTTCGTACGTACCGGTCGGAACGCCGTGCTCGAGACGCACCCGCATCACCTTATAGCCGGTGCGCGAACTCCGGTTCCATGAACCGTGGGAAGCCACAAAGACATCTCCACGATACTCGGCGGGGAACGCTGCAACCCCAGCTGTCGCCGTATAGAAGCACATCTCCAACGGAGCCGAGTGCGGCTGCAGCAAGACGTCGGGGGTGATCGTCTTGCCGGCAAGATCGGGGCGCTCGCCAGCGTGGCGAGGATCTTCGTGACCACCCATGTAGTACCACGGCCAACCGTAGAATCCGCCGGCCTTCACCCGGGTGACGTAGTCCGGCACGAGATCGTCGCCCAGGCCATCGCGCTCGTTCGTCGCAGTCCACAACTCGCCCGTATCCGGATCCACCGCGATTCCAGCACCATTGCGGATGCCGGTCGCGAACGTGTGGAGCGGTTCATGGCCTTCGGGGTCGGTGACAAGAATGTCAGCGCGATTGGTTTCAGCATCCCACCCTGCGCCCTCCCCGTGTTGGGCGTCCCAACGCGCTATCGCTTCGGGACTCTTCCTGCTCATGCTCTCGGCAACGTTCGACCCGGATCCGACCGTGATGAACATGCGCTTGCCATCCAGAGAAAAGGCCACGTCGCGCGTGCTATGACCGCCGTGGCTTTCCGTCAGACGTGGCACGACGACCTGCGCCGCACCGCTCACCTTGAGGTCGCCGCTGCGATACGGGAAACGGACAACCGAGTTGTTGTTCGCCACGTAGATCCATTGCGGATGATTTCCCGGTGGATAAAAGGCGATGCCGAAGGGCCGGTCCAGGCCATCTGCAAAGACCTGATTGTCGGACGGCGCCTGGGCTCCGTCTGCGGCGCGCAATACCCTGATGCGATTCTCGGCGGTCTCCGCCACAAAAATATCCCCATTGGGTGCGACGCGCACGATGCGGGGATCGGACAGGCCTGTAGCGAACAGCTGAACCTTGAACCCCGCCGGAACGGACAACGCGGCATTGGCCGGCTGCGTCACAACTTGCGGACTGTTGCCGGACGAAGTCGTCTTGTACGGTGCCGGCAAATCCGCCACCGTGAAGTGATGCTCGACACCTGGAGCGGCGTGACGCCAGTCGCCGGCGTCGGTTTCAGGCGAAGCACCAGACGCGGCGTTCGCGGTTGACGAAACCTGGGCCGGCTGCTTCAAGGTGGAAAGGTAGGCGATCACGTTGCTGCGATCGTTGGAGTCGGCGACGGAAACAGGCATGGTGGTGCCAGGGACCGCCGCCGCGGGATTCAGCAGGAAGTGCTCCAGGGTTGCTGAATCCCATGTGAGACGTGACCCACTCAAGGCATTGGTAAAGCTGAAGTTTGGGACAGAGCCCGCGCGCCGGCCAAAAACACCTACCAGACTGGGGCCTTGTCCCATGATGGGTAAGTTACCAGGCCCCAGGGTGTCGGCGTGGCACATGGCGCAATTTTGCTGAAAGAAGACTTTTCCCTGCGCGGCATTACCCGCGGGCGAGTCCTGTGCTGCGGCGTCTGCAGCAACGCCAAGACCGGCAAAAACCATGCTCACGAAAAGCGCCCGGTGGAATGACTGCATGGACGACGTCCCGTGCCCTGCTGTGTTCGACCTGCGATGCGGCATAGATAACATGACCCACCTTCCGCGGATTGAGTTACCAATACTCTACGGTGGAATCGGGGCGATGTAGACCCTACTGAAGCAATGAATGCCTTTTCTGGCGGGGATGTCATCGGCCCGCCAGTCACTTGTCATTCTGCGCGGCGATATTATGCCGTGAGGTATCGAACAGCCGATCGGCAAGGCAAGAGACCAACCCTGCACCGAAGTTTGACCAAAGGAGATTTGCCAAGTGAGCCTAACCGACACCCACGAGTTCCAGCGCGTCGATCCCGATACATTGCGGGACTTCGTCTGCGCCGTCTACGAGACCACCGGTGCGAGCGCCGAAGACGCCTGCGTCGCCGCAGACGCGATGGTCCAGGCCGACCTCTGGGGTCACCAGTCGCATGGCGTGCTGCGCCTCGGCTGGTACTACGCACGCCTGCGCTCGGGCGCTATGCGCTCGCAGACCAATCTGGGCTTCCCGGTCGACGCCGGCGCGATTGCCGTGATGGATGGCGGCGACAGCATCGGACCGGTGGTTGCAAAACACGCCGCGCTCGACGCGATCAGGCGCGCCAAAGCGCACGGTATCGGCGCGGTGTCGGTGCGCAACTCGAACCACTTCGGCACCTGCATGTACTTCACGCGCATGGCCGCCGAGCAGGGTTGCATCATGCTCGCCACGACCAACGGTGGCCCGAACATGGCGCCCTGGGGCGGCCTGAAGAAGATGATCGGCACCAACCCGTGGTCGGTGGCCGTGCCGGCTGGCCGTCACGCGCCGCTGATCATGGACGTCGCCAACTCGGGCGTCGCGCGCGGCAAGATCTTCCTCGCGCAAACCCGTCACGAAGAGATCCCGCTCGGCTGGGCTATCGACTCGAAGGGCCGTCCGACCACGGATCCGGAAGAGGCGCTCAAGGGCTTCATCCTGCCAATGGCCGGCCATAAGGGCTATGCGATCGGCACCATCGTCGACGTGCTGTCGGGTGTGCTGTCTGGCAGCGGCTTCCTGGACGAAGTGCACGGCCCCTACGATCCGGTCAACCGCAGCCGCGCCGGGCATCTGATGATCGCCCTCAACGTGGCCGCCTTCCAGCCGCTCGAGGAATTCAACGCGCGTATGGAGCGCTACATTGAAATGCTGAAATCGGTGCCGCTTGCCGAAGGCGCCGATGAGGTGTTCTACCCCGGCGAGAAAGAAGCACGCGCTCACGAACAGCAGAGCAAGGAAGGCATCGTGCTGCCTGCCGATACCATCGCGGGCCTCGACAAGGTGGCGGGCGAGGCCGGCGTACCGCTGATCGCGCGTGGCTGAGGTCTGACACAGGCATCGCGCGCGATCGACAAAAACTGCGCCTTCGCCCGACAAAATGTCGATGGCGATGCGCGCACGAATTTCCTATCCTAGTGGCAACTATCAAGCCGTACCGCGCAATCGAGACGCGGCGGCGCCCACAGGAGACACGCTTCATGCGGCACCTCATTCACACGTCGATCGAGACGCGCACGATCGCCAGGATCTCGGGCCGTATCGTACCGTTCCTCGTGCTGGCGTTTTTCGTCTCGTTCATCGACCGCGTCAACGTCGGCTTCGCCGCGTTGCAGATGAACCAGCAGTTTGGTTTTTCCGCGACGGTATTCGGCTGGGGCGTCGGCGCATTCTTCGTCTCGCTGTGCCTGTTCGAAGTCCCTGCCAACGTGCTGATGGCGAAGATCGGCGCGCGCCGCTGGATCTGCCGGATCATGATCAGCTGGGGGCTGGTCTCGGGCGCGACGGCCTTTGTGGTCGGCGTCAAATCGTTCCTGCTGATGCGCTTCCTGCTCGGGCTGGCAGAAGCCGGGTTCTTCCCCGGCGTCATCCTGTATCTCGGCACGTGGTTCCCGCGCGAGAACCGCGCACGCGTACTGAGCCTGTTCCTGATGGCGATGCCGCTCGCCAATTTCATCGGCTCTCCGATCTCGGGGGCGCTGCTTGGTCTCGACGGCCGCCTCGGCCTGCGTGGCTGGCAATGGCTCTTCGTCATCGAGGCGGTCCCTGCGGTAATCATGGGGGTGCTGTGCCTGTTCGTGCTGCCCGACAACCCGGCCAAGGCGCGCTGGCTCGCCGACGACGAACGGGCATGGCTAGGCGAGCGGCTCGCCGCGGAACGCCATGGCGTTGCCGCAGTGGAATCGGAGTCGATCTGGCAGGTGCTGCGCCATCCACGCGTGCTCGGCCTCGCCGTCGTCTATGCGGGTTCGGTTGGTTGCAACTATGCGCTCAGCTACTGGCAACCGCAGATCATCAAGGCATTTGGCTTGACCAACTTCCAGACCGGCCTCATCAACGCGATTCCCTTCGGTCTCGCAACCGCCGCGATGATTCTGTGGGCACGCCACTCCGACCGCAGCGGCGAGCGCTTCTGGCATACGGCGCTGCCGCTCGCCGTCTCGGCGGCCGGGCTCATCGCCTGCATGTTCCTGACTACGCTTGCGCCTACGGTGATTGCGCTCACCGTCGCGCTCGCCGGCTGCTACGCGGTAAAGGCGCCCATGTTCGCGCTGTGCGCCGAATCGCTGTCGGAGCGTTCGGCCGCGGCCGGCATCGGTCAGGTCTGCGCGATCGGCAACGTTGCGGGCTTTATCTGCCCGACGCTGATCGGCTGGATCCGCGACCTGACCGGCAACTTCCGTATGGGCCTGCTGCCCATGGTCGTGCTCGCGCTGCTCGGCATGTTCGTCACGCTGACGCTCAAGCGCAACCGTCCTGCGCCGCCGGGCGCCCAGCTGCAAGAGGCACGCTGACCCCGCATCTCTCCGACCGAATCCGGGCAATTCCTGACGATAGACATGAAGATGACCGATACCACCCAATTCCACGAAGAACATGCCGCCAATGCTCACCGCGTCGCCGTAAGCGGTGCGCGCGACGGCGGCGCATCCGGCGAACTCTTTTGCATCGAAGACGACTACACCGACGGCTGGCGCACGCCCGACACGGTGTTGTTGCTGCACGGCATCGCCGAGCGCGCCGAGACCTGGCGCGCGTGGGTCCCGCAGCTGGCCCGCCGGTATCGCGTGCTGCGCCCGGATCTGCGCGGCTTCGGCCGCTCCAGCCCGCTGCCGGAGGGCTTCACTATCGCCGACTGGGCCGACGATCTCGAACAGATGATCGCCGCGCTCGGGCGTACGCGCGTGCATCTCGTCGCGACCAAGCTCGGCGCGCTCATCGCATTCGAACTCGCGCAGCGGCACCGGCCGTGGATCGCGTCGATGACGCTCGCCGGCATGCTGCCTTCGCCGAACAAGTCTCTCGGCCCCTGGCTTGACGACTGGCTCGCGATGGTCGAGGGCGAAGGCAACGGCGTCGAGCGCTGGGCGAGCCAGACGATGCCGGGACGCATGGGCACCTGCCTGTCGTCCGTAGCGATGCGGTGGTGGGCAAACGCGATGGGCACGGCGCCGGCCGCGAGCGTGGCGGCATGCTTCAGGCTGCTGCCGGGCATCGATGGCCCAAGCCATCCCGAGCGGGTGCCGTGCCCGACGCTCTTCATCGTGGCCGGCGCGCCCGTCGCCGTGGACAAGTCGAGCTACGACCAACGCCCCGCAGCTGCGGATCTGCAGCGTCTGCGCGAAAGCGTTGCGGGTTCGTCGTGGGTCGAGGTGCCGGCCGACTCGTATCACATCGCAGCGACGCACCCCGACGATTGCGCGCGCGAGGCCCTCGCTTTCGTGGAGCAAATCGACGGCACGCTCATGCCTGAAGAACAAGAACGTCCGTAAGCGGGCGCTACGGCTCCGTAAGTTGTCAAACTGCCTGGCGCCGTTGCCGGGCAACATCACTCCAGAGGTTGACGTATGAAAGGATGGAGAGCACGCATCGGCTTCCTGGTGCCGCCCGGTAACCCGACCGTCGAGCCGGAAATGTTCGAGCTGGCGCCGCCGGGCGTCTCCGTGCATTTCACCCGCATGACGGCGCACGGCGCGGCTGGCACCCACGAAGGCCAGGACGACCGCAACCGCAGCCAGATCGAAAGCCTCGACGCCTGTCTCGAACTGCTCGCGATGGTGTCGCCGAATGTGGTCGTCATGGCGCACACGGCGACGAGCTACACGCTCGGGCGCGAAGCAGAAGCGGCGCTTGTCGCACGCGTCGAGCAGCAATGGAAGCTGCGCTTCGTCACCGCATTCGGTTCGGTGATGGCGGCGTTCGACAGGCTCGGCGTCAAGCGCATCGCGTACGCGACGCCGTATAACGAGGCAACCACGCTAAAAGGCGTGGCCCATCTGCGTGAACATGGTATCGACGTCGCCGGCTACGGCCGCCTCGACAACGTGCGGAACATCTACGAAGAAAGCGACGAGCGCGCATATACGATCGCACGCCAGGTCGATCGGCCCGAAGCCGAAGCGGTGTTTCTGAGCGGTGTTGGCATGCCGACGCTCGGCGCGCTCGAAGTGCTCGAACGAGACCTCGGTAAGCCGGTGATTTCCGCGGCCTCGGCAATGATGTGGCATGCGCTGCGGGTGAGCGGTGTCGGCGAAGCCGTCGAAGGTTACGGCCGGTTGCTGCGCGAGCGCTGAGCACTAAGCGCTACGGACACGCGCGTACAGACGGCCAGCGGTACACAGGCATACCCACCGCGCGCAAGTGCTGCGGTACAGTAGCGGCGTTCCACATCAAGAGACAGAGGAGCCGCCGCGATGCACCGCCTGCCCCCGCTCAACGCCCTGCGGGCATTCGAGGCCGTTGCCCGTCAAGGCACGCTGACCCGCGCGGCAGAGGAGTTGCATGTCACGCCAACGGCCGTGGGCCGGCATATCCGCAATCTCGAAGATTCGCTGAACGTCCGGCTGTTCGATCGGGAGGGCGGCCTGCTGTCGCTCACCGCGCACGGCAAAAGTTACGCACGCACGCTGGGGCGTGCCTTCGAAATGATGAGCGAGGCCACCGACCTGCTCTCGGAAGCCTCCGCGCGTACCCAGGTCACGCTGCGCGCCTATACCACCCTGCTCGTACGCTGGCTGATTCCCCGCA
>Ga0302226_10001623_pt1 | contig 16668 bp, 28 predicted proteins | sample II_Palsa_E3_3_FD_193524 | JGI IMG/M metagenome (GOLD analysis project Ga0302226, IMG submission 193524) | Peat permafrost microbial communities from Stordalen Mire near Abisko, Sweden - II_Palsa_E3_3 | ecosystem: Environmental > Terrestrial > Soil > Palsa > Peat permafrost | place: Sweden...
GGCCGTGCGCAGGAACTGCTCGGCCGTGTTCTCGTACATCGACACACTGTACAGCTCTAAAAAACGAATACGATTATGCTCAAAGGCGAGTGGTGGCGTGACAGTGTTTCCGTACCCGTTTTCATGTCGTCGTTCGTCTCGCGGTTGCGCACGCCCACCTCGAGGTTGCGGTTGCGCATCTCAAGCTCCTGCGAACAGTCGTTAGTGCTCGAGAAGGCGGCCCGAGCCGACAGGCAAGTGTTACCGTGGCGGGTACCGGCGGAATGAGCATTTTGCTCGGGATGATCACTGCTGTAAATGTGGCTTCCGATGCTCACTAGGCTACTGGGGCGGAGGGCGATGGCCACCGTCCCGCCTGCTGCTGCAAGGAAGTGGTACGATCCCAACGGCTTTATCGGCAGCTCGTATCGCAAGAAAGGACAGCCGCCACCTGGCCGCGTCAAGAAAGTGCGTCTTGGGATGCCCACCGTCCTGGCAGAAGAGACCGCGGAGAAGATGGTCAGCGCTCGGCTGAGGACGGAGAACTTTGGCATGACCGCAGAGCCAACGCCCCTGGGAAGGCGTCGTATGAATCTGCGCACCTGGTTGATCGGCTGGCTAAATAAATGAAAAAATTGCTCAGACGAGGGCTACGCCAACCGCATCTGTCTGATGGCATTCAAGAAGCAGTTTGACACGGCCGTCAAGCGAGCACGGGCGCGCCGTCGTACTAGAGCGGCGTTATCCGAGGTGCTCAAGTACGCCCGTCCCGGCTTCGACATCTTTGTGATGCTCAACAGTCCTCTTCTGGACGCCAAGTTCACCGACATTGTCGCCGAATTCCGCAGCGTAACTTAGTACTACTTTATTTGTTGCGGCTCAATGAATTGACGACAAAAAAAAAACAGGCTCTGGAAGGAGGTGCCATCTACGGACGTCGACAATTTGGTGGGTTTGCAGAGAACAGGAAAGCCTTTGGCGGTGGCAGGAGCAACCAATCGGGCCAAACAAGTCAAAGGACGGACATCCAAGCGGACGTCAATCAACCGACTGCAGGCCAAACCCCCTTCAGCAATCGAAAGACAACGAGCAAGGGCTCACCGAAACTGTAAACCGACTGTACATGTACTGCGCATTCTGTACAAAGCTGATAAACAACAATATGCTTATAACCCGCCGATGACATGTTTATTGAGAGCCAGCGCCTCTGACGCAAACTTTTCGCAAAAGACCACCTCGATTCCCGCACTGATCAGCTCCAAGCACCCTAGTTTTGGTTCTGTTTTGTCAGCACTCTTTGATCAAGCGATGTACCTGTGCAGTCATCGACAAACGTCGGCGGCTCCTTGACGGCCACGACGACCCTTCGCACGCCCGCCTCGACCAGCCTGCACGCACACGGCCGCTTCCCCGACAGCCTCCGCGAGCATGGTTCCATCGTCGTGTACATGACACAGCCCTCCAGCGCCCTCGTGTCTGCCGCGGCCACATCAGTCGCCTTCATCAAGCACACCTCCTCCGCGTGCGTGTTGCCGGGCAGCTCGCGGCTGTACCCCGTCGCCAGCACCGTCCCCGCCCGCTCCAGCACCGCCCCGACACAGTAGGCCGACGTCACGGGCTCGCTCAGGCGTGCCTGCTCAACGGCCAGGGCCATGTAGAACTCGTCCCGCTCCGCCTGCGTCTGCGTCGTCGTGGCCATCGTCGTGGTCGTTGTGTGCCCGTTGGCAGGCTGCGCCGGCGGCTCGTGCCGCCGAGACTCGTCGTCTGGCTGCATGGCCGAGTAGATGTGGGGCACACACGTGTGTAAAAATGGTGAAATTACACGTTTCGTTTTCTTTTGCTCTGCCTCGTCTTTGCTAGTGTTTTTGGCTTGCTCGGTCTTGCTGACTCTCATGGCATATCTATCTATCCACGTATCCGTTCTGTCCGTCCGATAAACTATGAGTTTATTTTTAATTTATTTTTTAAACAAGTTGTCACAAGCCCGTCCCAATGACCACAACGCCTGCTTCCGGGCCGACCGTTGCTTCCATGGACACGGCGCCAACGACGACGACGACGGCGGCGACGGCGGCGGCGTCGACGTCCACCGTCCACCCGGGCAAATTCTTCCTCGTGTCGTCGCTGGTCGGGCTGCTGGACTCGAGCCTGTTCTACCCTCTGGACCTGATGAGGTACCGACTGGGAAAAACGTGGCTACATGGGTGCTAAAACAACGTGGGCTGGGCTGGATAGGTCACGGCAGGCCGTCACCGACGCGAACCCGCTTGCGAGGGGATCAGGTGCGGCGGCTGCGGCGGCAAAGGAACCACGCCTGCTGGGGCAAATGCAGAGGCTGTACAGGGTCGAGGGCTTTCGTGCACTCTATCGCGGGTTCTGGTGGTGGAACGTGACCCACATCCCCTTTGACACTGCGTACGTCAGGGCGCCACTCCCGGTTTGCCGCTAATGAACACCCCACAGGTACTATTTCGCCTATACGGCGCTGAGGGAGCGGCTCACGCAGAGCGACTGGGGGAAACAGTACCCTGTGCCGGCCCTCGTTGCGGCCAGCCTCATCGTCGACTTTGTCTCGATTGGACTGTACGTGCCATCAGACATCATCAGCCAGCGCCTGCAGGTCCACGGTCTTTATCCACAGTCGGCGGCAACGGCCACTGCTGCTAGCAGCAGTGCAACCGCGACCATCAAGGGCAATAAGGCGCCCTTGGCGGCCGTGAGCGGATTTAAGATATTCAGGGATATCGTGCGCGAGGAGGGCGCGCGAGGGCTGTGGCGCGGCATGTCGTTGACCATGGCCGTGTCGATCCCCGCCTCGTCGTTCTGGTGGCTCATGAGCGACCAGTCAAAGTACCTGTACGCACCGCTGCTGGATGCGGCCCACGAGAGCTCTGCCATCCACGCGCTGTCGGGTGCGACTGCCGGTGCCCTCACGACCCTCATGTTCACGCCCGCCGATGTGATCAGGACGAGGCTGCAGACTATGCCTGTGCGCAAGCCTATCGTGGACATTGCCAAGGACCTCTGGCAGCGCGAGGGGTTTGTCGGCTTTTACAAGGGCATCCAACCGCGCCTGATCAGCTCCACACTGCGCAGTGCGCTCATCTTTACCGTCTACGAGTTCACCGTCTACTCTGCACGTGCAGACTGGTCAAACGCGATCTCGTCACTCGCCCCGCCGTCATTTCACACCGCCCTCGAGGCCAACTAATTCGTTATTGCATTGTAAAAAATTTAAATTCAAAGCCATCATTTATGAATCACCGCCCTGCCTCTTTTACACCTGTCCTCTTATATCAACCTTGGTATACTCAGAGGCCTTGGCCATGACGGGGCCCATCGACGTCTTGGCATCGAGGACAGATTTGGCCTTGGGGTCCGTGAAGACTGCGCCACACGACTCGAGGAACTTGACGGTCGCATCAGCGTCGTCGAAGGCCATCTGTTTTGTCAAAAACTCGACCGAGATGTCTGGGCGGAACGCCTTGCAGACAGAAACGAGGCCGAGGACACGAACACGGTCCATATAGTGATCCATCACATACGCTCCCATGTGCGGCGCGGTCGTGTGCAGCTTGCAGACCTTGCGAAAGTCGCCCAACTGAACAGCCGAACGAACCTACGTTTTTTTATTTATTTAAAAAAAAATAAATAAAAGAGTTGGATGGAAAAGAGATGCTCGTTTGCAGATTACCTGAAGCGCATGAGCAATCTCGGGGATCTTCTTGTCCTCGGGGGACAGCTCTTGGAGCATGATGTTGATGTCTGAACGTGCTCGAGCCATCAAAAAATAGAGCATTCGGTAGGCCATAAACTCGTTGCGGCAGCCGGGGATGTCGTCGTCGTACAGGATCTTGAGCTGCGTCTGGCACTGGTTAAACTCGCCAAGGTCTCCCTTTTCGAGCGCAATGCGGGCGTGCAGCTCGTACACTTTCACAGTAAAATCGTTGCGGATGTGCTGAACCGTCAGGTCCTGGCGCATCGACTTGAACTGGTCGCACATGTACGCGTAGTCCGCATCGGCGGCCCACTTGCGCTTGAGCAGATCGAGCGTCTTTTCGAGGGTGGTTTGCGGACGCACATTTTCGGGCTTGGGGGCAGACGTCAGCCGCAGGTACCGCTTCTCGAGCACGCTGCTCGTGCCGACGATGGCCTCAGCAGCCCACTCATCGTCACCATCCCCTCCTCCACTCGACGACAGGCCAGACGACGGTCGCTGGATCGACTTGCCATCGCTCTCGAACCGCCTTGCCCGTTTCTCCATCCGCTGTGACTGCACAGTGAGCTCTTCGTCGGAAATGTCGATTTTCCTTCACGTGTTGCTGTCAGCCCAAGAGCCAGAACAAAATAAAAGACAAACGTACGATTTACGCTTCTTTCCTGCTCCCTCGCCACCGTTCTGTGCCGATGATAATTGCTTGGCCGCATAAGCGGCTGCCTTTTCTGCTTTTTTCGACATCTTTTTGGGAGATGAGTGCTGCGAGGCTGCCTGGAGGCGCTGAAGTGCGAGTTCTTGCTCCTCGTGCCGTGCATCGCTGGTTTTCAAAATCAGGGGTGTACAGAAAAAAACGAGTAAAATAGAGACTTACAGCGGTGTCTTCTCGAGCTGCCAAGGGTACGTTGCAAAGCGGCCACTCTCGAAAACGTGCAGGAGCTTTTTGTTTAGTTCACTCTGTACAAACTGTCCATCGGCTGCTAGTTTTGCTTGACCCATAGACTTCAAAACATATGCCCTGCGAGTGAAAAATAAGTAAAAGTGTGTGGCACAGAAACGTACTTTAAAGATTCAGGCCAATCTTTTTTTGACGGCGGCTGTCCCTTTCTAGATCAAAAGAATAGGCATTTCAGACACAGTAAAAAAAGAGCGCTGTTACAACGGAGCCGGGGAAGCTGGTGGCGGAGGTGCGACAGCAGCAGCTACGATTGCATACATTTCAGCCAGATAACAGCAAATATAACAGTGAAACCAATCCTGCTTACGCGTTGGGTGCTTGTATGCACTGTTGGCTGAAAGGTTTTTGGCGGCGGCGGCGCTGTAGCTCATTGGCGGCGCACTGTTTGATGAAGGAGGAGGTGGTGGTTGATGTGCTGGTTGAAAGCCCTGATAATAGGTACTACAAGAAGACCCACGCATTTTAGGATATCCAGAAAGAGTGCAAACGGGGGGACGCGCATACCCGTAGTTGGGTTTGGCGGGGGTCTTTGACGACGGGAGACCTGGCGGCAGTGGCGGCAAAGGCGGCTGAGTGGCAGACACGCCAGCGGTCCGATCATAGTAGTAGGACGGCGGCGGCACCTGGTGGTAGCCTGTCACAGCCGCGGCAGCAGTGGCAGACGGCGGATAGTAGCCGCTTTGGTGGTACGCAGCAGCAACTGGCGGAAATGCTCCCGCCCCTGCTGCCCCTGCTCCCGCTCCGGCGCTTGTTGGTGCGCTTGCTCCTGCCACGGGTGGTGCGGGTGGTGTCGCCCAGGCTTGCCAAGGACTGTACTCTGTTTTGTGGTGTGCGTTAGCGGGATTTTGCGGCACGTTACGTGTTTTTACCTTGATTAGCCATTTTTAATGTGTGGTGCCCATCATGATTTTCGTTCCGCGGATTCCTGATCCCGACGATTGCCTGGATGATTGCGCTGATGGCCTGAGAGCACATAAATAAAACACACACAGCGTCGGACAGTTTCCGAAGGAGAGAAAAAATAAATAAATAGACTGAAATAAATAGTACTTTCTACTTGGTGAGCCCAAGAAGACTCTTGGGCTTGACCATCGATTGGGAAATGTCTTGCGGCACCTGCAGGATCGTTGATTTAATGGGCGCGATATTTTTTCAATTGATACCTTGGAGAAGACGGCAACGTGTTTGATGACTGATGTGACGACGGCGACGGCGTGCTGCTCGGCCTCGGTGGACGTCAACAAGCTGCCCGTGATGCTCGAGCTGGAGGACTGCTCGAGTTGGTCGAGCTTTTGCTGCTGCGCGGATCGAGGGTAGAGGAGATACGGGGCGAGTGTCATGGCGAGGTTCTCTTCGGTCATTGCATCGGTGCTGGCCTCCCTGCCGACGACAAAGAGACGGGCGTGCTGGGCAACGCGCTTGAGGAAGGAAGCAAACACTTCGAGGACGTCGCGGTGCGCTTTGGGAAGGAGCAGTACGAGTAGGTGGATGATTTCGTTGCGGATTTGCTTGTTTTGTGATTCTAGAAATAAAAGCAAAAAATATTTACAGTTTTTTTTTTTTGTTTGTAGTTCATACTTGTCTGCGACAGAATAAACGCGTCGTAGAGGGCAAAGGTGAAAAGCGGGTCGTTTAGCTCGACAAAGAAGCGCTTGAGGAGGGCGGCAATGTCGATCGGCGATGCGTCGGACGTGTTGACAAGCGAACCGTCAACGGCTTTGGCAAATTGATCCTTGAGATTGAGGACTCGCTTTGTGTTGCCGCCCTTTTTGAAAATGCCCTCCACTCCTATGCCTACAGAAATTCAAGTGTTTAATAAATAAATAAAAAAACTTTATTGCAGCGTACCGTAGTCGTCGAGGTACTTGATTGATTTTTCAACGAGGACTGGGATGCGCATCTTCCCTGCACTCAGACCGAGCGCAGAGTCGACACCGGCTCGTGTGACTGCGCCTTGGAGCGGCATGCCAAACACATTGACCTCTGAATTCATTAAAATAAGAATCGAAAGAAACTTGGTTTTGCACGTACCCTTTTTCTTCTTGGAGATCTTGAAACCATGGACGACGCGGCGAAGCAAGGTCTTGTGCTCTTGAGGCTGCGTGAGCTTTACAAGCTCACCGATCGGATAGTCGCTCCCGAAAAGGGCCGAGAGGCGCAGTACGGCCATTTGGCGTACGATCATGAGGTCGATCGCCGACAGGTCGTTCACAAATTGCTCCTTGTGCTCGTGGTGAACGCGCAGCGGGGCATCGCGGATCGACGACTGCTTGGGCGCATGGAGCAACAAGGTGCTGTGCTCGACGAATTCCCTTGAGAAGGTGCTTGGTGCCATCCCGGTTGCGATGCCCGCTGGCAACGGATGCCTTGCAGCGGGAGGATTGTTCTCCTTGGGTTGCGCCAATTCGGTCGTAGCAACATGCTTACCGGCGGGGGACGCAGAGTTCTTCTTGCGCTCGGTGAGCATTTTCGACTCCCAGTCGTCGTCATCCGAATCGTAGTTGAGGTTGAAGGCTAAAGCAAACACATAAAGTAAGTATTACACTAGACCATAAGAGACGGGGGCGAAATAAATACGGATCTTGGGAGGAGTCGTTTGCAAAGGCGTCGTTGCTGCTGTGGACGACCGGGAGTTGGGTGTGCTGAGATCTAGCAACGGAAGCACGGCATTGCGGAGGAAACCCAGCTTGTTCTCGACGAGGTTCTTGAGCGTGACAATATGCTTGCACTGCGTGGTGCTTGTCCTCGCCACGGCAAAGGTCCCATGCAAACCAGTCGCCGCCGCTGCTGCTGCCGCCGCCAGAGCCGCTGGGGTTGCCGATTGATCCTCGCTCTCGGGAATGGACGTCTCCAACCGCTGCACAACGTTTTCAAACACGATGGTCGATGGGCCCTTGAGTCCATCGCCCTCTGCCGAGAGCTCTGTTGGGCTCATCTACGAAAAAGAAAGTCGACGATGAGAGCGCGCAAAAGGAGCCATCCATACGTTTGGATCGGGGGCAGACATGGGCGTGTCTGGGCCACCAACGCCTTGGTAGGCTTCTCGGAGGAGCACGACCAGCTGGTCCACCAAACGCGGTTGTTTGGGTGCGTCACAACCACCTCGACGCTCTTGCGGATGACGTTTTTGAACGAGCGAGCAACGTCTGTGGCGTGGTCGACGAGAACCTTGAGATTGCCCTTTTTGGACGTCGAACCCATCGAGCGGTACGATTGCGCCACAAACGAGAGCGACTTGTCCATAGACTGGATAAACTGCTGCCAGTCTGATAGGTGCGTTGTCCAAAATTAAAATACGCAAGAAAAAAGGGGGGGAGGTGGGCAACCAACCATCATCGGCAGCACTCGGGGGCAAGCCAAGTGCCTCCATCGAGCTGATCATGACCTCGGCACACGAGACGATCGCGAGGGCTCGATCTGGTGCCTGCGTGTACTCGTGCGTCTCAAACCCGATCAACGTCTCGGCGATAGAGTATGCCACGGCCTCCTCGTAGGCCCACAGGACCGACAGGACGGAGGCGATGCGCGTGTCGGTCTGCTCTTGCAGGTCCTCCAATTGCAACCTTGCCTGCTCCGACTGGCTCAGATCGTCGACCGGGATACCCTCGAGCGATGCTGGCAGGATCACCCCCCAAAGCTATCAACACACATATTTTCCCCCTTAATTTATCCTTCTTGCTGGCGGCATGAAAAGGGTAACCTACCTGAAAGATCTTGTAGCAATCGACGTGCCAGTGGTTTTCGCCGTCGTCCACAAACTGTCGCAGGATGGCCATCTTGCAGCCGATGCACGGCGCCGCAAACTTGAGCGAGTAGTGGAGGCGGCAGTAGGGCTCGTCCTTCTCCTCGTAGAACGTGAGCTGCTGTGCCTCCGCGTTGATAAGGCTCTAAAGGAAAGGGTACGTAGTTGTGGTAAATGACGCGCCGTTGTCTGGGTTACCACTTTGCACGTCGCGCACACAAAGTGCTCTGGGTGGAACACCCGTTCCAGCGCCGTGAGACTACGTCCCTTGATGGGCTGGTCGCACTGCGCGCAGATCAGGTCGCGGCGCCGGTAGTGGTCGCGCTCGCACAGCGGCTTGCCCAGAAACTCGTAAAACTTGCTTGCCACCAGGTCGCCACAGTCGGCGCACTTGAAGCAGGCCATGTGCCAGTACCCGTCCAGGGCGTTGACGTACTTGCCGCTCATGGGCTCGCCGCAGCCAAGGCACGCGGGCGGCCCAGAAGAAGACTCCACCGCCGTTGCCATTGAAGGTCGCTTTTGGAAAGTGGCGCGTCCACACCTGGCAATTAAAAAAAATTTTTTTTCAGGCCCCTTCTCCCGCCGAGGTTACTAACCGACGCTCCCCCAGTCATGAGGAAGGCCTTTGTGTTTGAGAATGTGGTCAACTGGTTCCCCGGGCACATGGCCAAGGGGCTGCGGGTGATGGAGCAGACGCTGCGCAAGGTGGACGTGATCATCGAAGTGCGCGATGCAAGGGTACGTTATGCGCACAACTCGCACACCGGGCCCCCTGCTGAGAACGCATGATTCAATCCAACAGTTGCCACTGACGTCGATAAACCCGCGCTTCGAAGAGCTTGCGGCACGGCACGATCGGCTCGTGCTGTACAACAAGGCAGACCTGGCAAACACAAACATGCAGGCGACGATCACAAAGGCGTTTGAGCAGTACACCGTCCTGCCGCCGCCGCTCTTCACCAATGCGATCGACGCGAAAAACCTGCAGGAGATCATAAAGCTAGCGCACAGTACGTCCGCCTTTCCGTTTTGTTTGTCTTGTTGCTAAACGAGACTCTGTATCCCAGCTGTGCGAAGGCACAAGGACGATCCGCTCGTGTACAGGCCCGACGTGACGATGATGGTCGTGGGCATGCCCAATGTCGGCAAGTCGTCGCTCATCAACGCGCTGAGGAGGCTGGGGACAAGGAAGGGCAATGCAGCCAAGGTGGGCGCCCGTCCCGGTGTGACGACGAGCGTGATGGGCAAGATAAAGGTGCTCGACGAGCCCCCGACCTACCTGATCGACACGCCGGGTGTGTTTGTGCCACACATCGACGACCAGAGCCAAGGACTCAAGCTGGGCCTGATCGCGGCCGTCAAGGACCACCTCGTGGGCGAGCTCGTCCTGGCCGACTTCTTGCTGTACATGTTTAATCGGTTCAGCTCGCGGGCCTACGTTGAACTTTGCGGCCTGAGCGAGCCCTGCGACGAGATCACGCTTGTGCTCACGAGCCTGTGCAAGCGAATCGGCGCGATCCAAAAACACGGTGAGCCGCAACTCGAAGCGGGCGCGCGCTACTTCCTTGCGGCGTTCCGCGACGGCAAGCTCGGCCGCTACACACTCGACATCCTCAACGACGACACCCTCCGTGCTGCCTTTCGTCGTGTGGCATAACTATTATACACGACCCCCCCAAAATGTAAATACACATGGGAGATTATCACGTCGACCATCAAGCCTCGCTCGCGCCGTTCCACTTGGAGAGAAGAATCTGGACCGCGCGCGACCACCCGTCGTTGAGAGCCTGTGGATCAAATAACAAAATAAATCCAATTTAGCCCACAAAATCCAAACGACGGCGAGGACGCGTACAGAAACATGAGGGCGAAGCGTCCCAATGTTGGGCGGGTCGGCGACCTGTCGCGCCAGTCTTGCGAGGGCCGACTCCCTTTCCGCGATGGTGGGTAAGAAATCGAGAACGCGTCCGAGCTGCGAGCACGAGATCGGCTCTGCGGTTTGGGCCAGCGTCTTGACGACTTCCGAGCGCAGCTGCGGCCCTCCACATCGCCGTAATCTATCGATGACGTCGCCAAAGGCCTTGTCCGCCAGGAGGGGCCCCTGCGGTGGTCTCCACATGACCTTTGCGGCATCCTGGTGCTGTTGCTGGTGCTGTTGCTGGTGCTGCAGTTGCTTGAGAGTGCTCACGAGCGACCCCAGTGCCTTTGTCGCCTCTCCATCGCGCCTCTCGAGCTCGTCCAGTCGCGAATCCAGCGCGGAAACGGCGTCCGTCATAAGGGCTTGCACGCGAGGGAAATGTGGTCGTCAGTTTCTGACACGCACGCCGAAAAACAAACACCACCACAAATGGGCCTGTTTGGGAAAACACCAAGCGCAGAGGAGCAGGTATGTGCTCGCTGCTTGCTGTGCGTGTGACGGCCCTGTCTGAAAATGAAATGAAAACACCAGGTCAAGAAATGGCGGGGCGTGCTACGTCAAGAGGACCGCAACATTGAGAAGCAGATCCGCGACATAACGCTCGAACAGACCAAGGTGAAGACGGCGATCAAGGCGGCTGCCAAGCGCGGTGACCTGACCAACTGCAAGGTGAGCGCCCCCGGTGGTTGTTTTTTTTTTTGCTCAACCTTTTTTGCATGGCACAGACGCTTGCAAAGGAACTGACACGGTCCAAGAAGGCTGTGGAGCGGCTGTACGCGAGCAAGGCGACGATGAACTCGGTGGTGATGCAGCTGCAGCACCAGATGGCCATGATGAAGATGACAAAGACGATCCAGAAGAGCACGGACGTGATGAAGATGATGGGCAACCTGGTCAAGCTGCCCGAGATACGGGGCGCAATGATGGAGATGCAGCAGGAGATGATGAAGGCCGGCATGATCGAGGAGATGCTTGACGACGCAATCAACGCCGATGACGACGAGCTCGAAGAGGAGACGGACGCAGAGGTCGACAAGGTCCTGTTTGAGGTCACAAACGGTGCGTCGCTCCACGTTTTTTTTTCCCTCTTTGTTGGTGTGCCTCATTACGTGTATTCATTAGGTGTCATGGGAGCAGCGCCCAACGTGCCCTCGACAAACGTCAAGGGCAAGGGCAAGGAGCCGGCGGTCGCCGACGACGAGGAAGACGACATGGAAGCAATGCAAGCGCGATTGGCCGCTCTTTCCGAGGATTAGCTTATAGACATACCAACAATTTTGTCGTTTCGATACGTGATTACGATTTCCGTCAAAAGAGCCGTCTCGTACTTATTTTACCATGTAAAAACAACAACAAAGGAGTGTTTCTGCCTCTAGAGTTGGAATACGCGTACGACCTGGTCGTCGCCACCAGAGACGATGCGCTTGCCAGACTTGCTCAGGGCCAAGTCCATCAGCACGTCCTGGTGGCCGGTGAACTTGCGCAGAAGTAGGCCGTTGCGGACGTCCCACAGCCTCACCGACTTGTCGGCAGAGGCGGAGACGAGGTAGGGCTCGTTTGGATACCACACAACCTTGACCACACCATCGTCGTGCTGGAGAGTGTGTCGTAACCGGAGGTTGGTCAGGTCCCAGATGCACAGCTTGCCGTCCATGCCACCAGTCGCCGCGAGGTTCATCCTATGCAAGCAAATTATTTTTTAATTAAAAAAAAATAAAATTGTAACATTAATATACGTTGGCGAAAAGGAAACAGTCTCGACCGAGGCGCCGTGCGTCTCAAAGATCGTGATGATTTTGCCCGTGCCCAAGTGGGAGAGGATGGCGCGGTGGTCGTCGCCGCCGGTAAGTGCGAGGGTGTTGTCAAAGTTGATGGCGAGCGAGAGGATGGCGCCGTCATGGAAGCGGCCATCGTCCTCCTTGGAGAGCTTGTGGACACGGGTGGCCGTCTTGGGGTCCCACAGAATCATCGATCCGTCCTCGGAGGTGGTCACGACAAGCTTGCCTGAGCAGTCGTTTCAGTTGGTTTGCAAGCACAAAACCAAGCCCCAAAAAAGAAAAAAAGTACCATCGGGGCTGAACGATCCACACGTCGTGGGGCCATTGTGCTTGTTAAACACGTTCATCAGCATGCCCTTGGCGCCCCACATCCACGCCGAGCCGTCGTTGGCACCAGCCAGGACGATGTTGCCACGGGGATGCCACGTAAGCCACTGCATGTATGTCTCTTAGGACAGAGGCACACAAATCGACACAGCACGTACGACGATTTCATCCGGCCCATCAAGGTCCGTGACAAGGGCCCCCGAGTTGACGTCCCACACCTTGACCAGCCCGTCCATGCCGCCGGTCGCGGCCAGCTTGCCATCGGCACTGAAGGCGACCTTGGTGACCGTGTCCGTGTGTCCTGCCAGCTCGACAAAGGCGCCCGGATCCGACACGTGCCAGAGGAACGCGCGGTCGTCACCGCCACCCGTGATGACAATGTCCTCGTCGGCCGGGTTGATATCGACCGAGTACACAGAGTCTTTCAAAGGGGTAAGGGCCACATGGCCTTATGTAAGCACAAAGACGGGACATCGCGGTAAATAAGAAAGCACGCACCAGTGTGGCCATGGAACCGCACCGCAGAGTCGTCCGGTATGCTCTCGTCCACTTGCATGCCACCGCTGGTCTCCCCGTCCTCCTCCTCGCCCTCGCCGTCGCCCTCGCCGTCACCGTCGCCGACATCCATGTCTTTTTCCAACGTTGAGTTCAGCACTCTTTCCTGGCCGTTTCCCCCCCCCCCCCCCCCCCTCACCGTCATCGGAGCCGGCAGTGCCGTCCTCCTCCAGCTCGATCTCCTCCTCGATCGTCACTGGGTCGGCGTAGTCCTCTTGCGTCGGCAGGTGGTCGTTTGCGCTCATGCCGTTCCAACTCAGGGCAAGCAAATGCGAAAAATGATGGTCGTTCGTTTTTGCCAGCTCAACGAATGCAAACTGTCCAAGGTGCACTGCTGCTGCTCCTCGGCGTCCTGCTTGCCGCATCGGCGGCCGGGACCGTACTGGAGCCGGTCCTGTTGGTTGTGGGCGACGTGACGACGACGGCGGCGAGGGTGCTGCACCAGAGCGGCACCGGCAGCACGTTCACTGCGCAGTACACCCTGCACAGCGGGGACGACGACGAGGAGAGAGCAGGGGCGATCGAGCTGGACGCGGCCAAGCCGGCCGTGCTCGTGCTGGACGGACTGGCGCCTGGCACGGCGTACCGGCTGCGGATCGACGGCGGCGATGGCGTGCTGGCCGAGGCGACGTGGCGCACGTTCAGCGACACGAAGCGGGGCAAGGGCAGCGTTGAACTGGCCGTGCTGTCGTGCAATCGATACAACGAGGACGGCGACCTGACGCACTGGGAACGGCTGGCCGCCAGCGACCGTGCGACGTCACGGCGCGACGGGACCGTGCACCTGGGCGACCAGATCTACGCGGACGTGCTGGCCGACGCGGCACGGCAGAACACGTCCATGACCAAGGACGACTTTGTGGCCCTGTTCCGCGCCATGTACGTGCGCACGTGGGCCACACCGACGATGCAGCGTGTGCTGCGCCACGGGCCGCACTGGATGCTCCCCGACGACCACGACATCATCAACAACCTCGATGCCGACCTGGACACGCCCATCCTGCACAACCTCCTCGCTGCCGGCCGCCAGACCTTCTTCGAGTACCAGCTGGCGCTGCTCAAGCCCACGGACGACGCGGAGGCAAGCCCAGCGGCGTACTTTTCCAAGCGCATCGGCGACCTTGCCCTGTACTTTCTCGACACGCGCATGGAACGCACGTTTGCCCACGAGCCGGCGCATCCGCTGCTCGGCTCGGCCCAGTGGCACGACTTCCAGACGACCATCGCCGCGTGGACCAAGGACAAGTCGATCCGCCGCGTCATCGTCTTCTCCAGCGTGCCCATTTTCGGCGGGACAGCGGCCGCGCAAATCGTGTACGCCATGGAGCAGGAGCGCCTGCTGACGCACCCAGACCTGATCGGCGAGACGCAGCTGCTTCTGGACACGCTTGCGCCCCTCGCCGCCCAGGACCGCGTCGTGCTGGTGGGCGGCGACATCCACATGTACATGCAGTCGCTCATCTGTCTCGGCGGCACCGACGACACGTGCATCCGGCAGGTCGCGACCAGCGGCATGTCGATTGGCTCGACCGTGCTCAACAGCCCCAAGATCTACGTGTTTGTCCTCCTGTGGTACTACATCTTGCCCGTCCAAGTGGGCGAGTGGGTGGCCATGCACACGGACGGCTTCCTCGGCAAGAACTTTGTCGTGCTCAGGCATACGCCCGGCAGCGCAGAGCTGGAGGTCATGCCCTTCCTCGACCAAGACATGTCCATGCTCGCGTCTGCCCTCCAGACGCTGTTTGAGCTTGTGCCGCACTCGCTCATCCTTGCACTCACGATAATGTCGATTGTTTCGGCGCGCCTCATCATCGCACCTTGAATAAATAAAAAAAATCACTGTGGGGTGCCGATGATGCGTATTAAAAAGTAGTTTGCTAAAAAAAAAAAATACTAAATTCTGATCCCCTCCCTCTTCTCTTTAATTTTGGGTGCTTCACCAATCGGCCCATCCGTCGTCCTCCTTGGCACTGGGAGCGGCGGCAACAACAGGTGCGGCTGCGGCAGGGCGACCAGTGGAGGCCTTGCCGCTCGTAGAGTTTTGACGCGACGTGGACGCGGCTACTGGCTTGGGCGATCGTGCGCCACTGCCGGAGCTGCCAGAGCTGCTGCCATTGCCGACGGGGCTTTGCGTTCGCGACCCAGTGTTTGATCGTACAGGCGCCGACGACGTGGGGCTCGGTCCAAAAAAGTCGTCCTCCAGGTCTGCCAGTCCCTTGGAGGATGCCGCGGCGGGTGCAGGAGCAGCCGCTGCGCCGTTGTCGCTATTTGGAAGAAAGAAGGAAGGAAAAAAAAAGTGCTCAGAGGGAACTTGAATAAAAGGGGGACGTACGGTTCTCCCCAGTCGTCCCACTCGTCGAGATGCGCAGAGCCCGATCGTTGGGAGCTTGTCCTGCCGGCATTGCTCTTGGACGGCTGCTGCGAAATGGTCTCGTGGCCGCTGTTGTCAAACGGCTGCTGCTTCCCCTCGTTCAGCGACTGCTGGATCGACGACGAGACATAGTTGTAGCCCTATTTTTGGGTTCAGCACAAATCCACAAAGGGAAACACAAGGCAGTACTTTTTGGGTGGAGGTGCTAACCTTTTCGCCAACAGAAGACACATAGGTCGTGACATTGTAGCTAAAGTTGGGGTCACGCACGGGCTCGATCACGTTCTCGTTGACCTTGCGGCCAATGTACGAGGCACCCTTCATTAGCGACGTCAAGCCATAGGACAACGTTGCCGTGAGATCGTCCACAAGCTCGTTGCCAGACGCAGCGCTAGGCTTTTGCTGCTGGACTGTTTTTTGAACGAAAAGGTGATTTAGTTGGACCTGTTTTGTTTTTATCAAAAAATAAACGTACAACTGGGATTGCCAAAGCCGCCAAATTTGCCGCCCTGGTTCGGAGGGAGCTCGCTGTGTGTTTCGCAGGATAATTTTAGACATGGGAAGGGGGGGAAAAAAAACACATACGCTGAACGGTTCTCGTTCTCGCGGCCCTTGGCGGCAAAGTAGTCCACGTGGCCGCCCTTGGGTGTGGTGTACTGAGGCGAGGGCGAGCTCACCTGCTGCTGCTGCTGCTGCTGCTGCTGCTTTGAAGCAACAGAAGAGGATGATCGGTTGGCCGAAGTCTTCTTTGAGCTCGACCGGTTGCCGGCACTCATATCGTCGTCGAAAAAGTCGTCATCGCGGTTGCCCTGGTTGCTAAGCGAGTTATCGTTGCTTCCCCAGTCGTCTCCCCAGTCGTCTCCAGCTACGGTGACCGACATAAGCAAAACAGAGGACAGAGAGAGGAGCGACGCTGTACCCTTTGGCTTGCCGCTCGAGCCACTCTGTCGCGACGACGGGCGCGATCCGTTGGACTTGCTGGCGGCGGCGGACGCGGCGGGGGCAGAGCTAGCGGCCGGCGGCGACCACGGGCGCCCCTCGACCATTGCCGACAGCTAACAAAAAGTTGGTATCAGCGTGTGGTGTGAGGAGAGAGGTGGCCGGGTACCTTGTCCTTGTAGAGCGCTGCGGCGCGCGTGTTGTACTTTTTGGTTATGGACGCGTTCGAGTCCCAGTCTGGCTGTGTCGCCAGGAACTCTGCCGCGCGCTTGTTTCCACCCAGCTCCATCTTCCTCAGCTGCTCGTCCTTCCAGCTGTCCATCTGCACCGAGCGCACAAAGCTCAGGTGCACGCCCAGCCCGCGGTGTTGGCCGGAGCACTCGAGG
>Ga0302226_10001626_pt1 | contig 16662 bp, 22 predicted proteins | sample II_Palsa_E3_3_FD_193524 | JGI IMG/M metagenome (GOLD analysis project Ga0302226, IMG submission 193524) | Peat permafrost microbial communities from Stordalen Mire near Abisko, Sweden - II_Palsa_E3_3 | ecosystem: Environmental > Terrestrial > Soil > Palsa > Peat permafrost | place: Sweden...
CATACCCACTGAGAGCGCACAGGCTGGGAACACCAGAGTTGGGCAACTTGAGGTAAGCAAAGTCGCGCGCGGGTTCCAGCATATCGTTCAGCATGCCCGGGAGGAAGGTGGTCTGTCGTTTGCTTGGTCTGGATGTGGTCATCATGAAGAAAAAAAAAATAAAACAGAAAAAACAGGCTGGCATACTGCTTAGTGTCGAGCTTGAAGATGTGCACAGTGTCGGTTTCCGAGGAGACACAGAGCATGTTTGACGTGATGTTGAATGCAAGAGAGCAGATCGTGGCAGCCTTTGTGCCCCTCCGGCATTGGAAAAGAAGGGCGCCGTCCGGGACGGAAAACACACGGATGACAGTGCCCTTGAAGGCAAGAAAACAAAATGGTCGCGATTTAAATGAACTCTGGTAATGAAACAATAGATTACAGTATCAGATGCGGTGGCCAGACGTGTCCCGTCAAAGTTGAACGCCATAGCCGTCACTGCGCTCTTGTGAGCCTGAACAAAGCTTACACTCTAACGAAGAAAAGATGTTGGTTCTTGCAAACCGTCTTTTTTTTTTCCCTTTCTTTACCTGCAACGAACCAGCATCGAAAATGTTCACTTTGCCATCGCCCTTCGTGGCAGGATAGGCAATGAAGAGGTTATCTTGGGCAGGAGAGAGAGCAACGACACCTGTGAAAGTAAACAACAGGGTTTCGTCAAAATCTGGAGCATGGTGACCAGAGTACCCTTTGCATTCGGGACTGTGTCGATCGTGTGCAGGGTTTTCATGTTGGAGATGTCGTAGATGTGGATCTTCTCCTCTAGTACCACGACCAGCCGTTTCCTGTTGAGTTTGACGGCGAGAATTGCTGACGAAAAGTTGAGCTCGCAGATAACCGATTGTCTCTGCCCAAAAAAGACCACACGATACTTTCAGGCCAAGAGGGAAAAAAAAAAAGAAAGTTAACACAAACCTTGGTGTTGGTAAGTTGCAAGCGTCGAGGCGAGAGCGACGGCTGGTCACCAGCGCCGACATGCACGACTAGGCTCGTGCAAAACAGCATCTCTACAATGCCAATCCCTCCCTCGCCTGGAAACATTATTGTCAGTCGACATGTCAGTCCACTTGTCCTTCCCCTCAATGCACACCCCCCCCTTACCAATGCTGTAGCACTTGCTGAAGGGGTCGCAGTTGTAGATCTTGTAACCATTTCGTGTCCCCACAGCCAGGCAACTGGGTTTTCGTGTTTAGTCAGTCAGGCCAAGCCCCCCCCCACCAAAAAAAAAATACACAGAAACAAACACGCGCTCTTGTCTTTGCTTTACCTGTAGTCTTGGTTAAAGTTGATAAAGTTGATCTCGTTCTTGGAGCGGTTGAGCAGGTTCATCCTCGCGCGGCAAACAACACGACTCCTGGGTAAAACACTTTCTGAAAAGATGCCGCGTTCCCGTTCGCGTTCGCGTTCTCGGTCGCGCTCGCGTTCGCGCGAGCGCCGTGACCGCCGCGACACAGACCGCGGCCGTGAGCGAGAGCGAGAGCGCAGCGACTACCGGAGCGATTATCGCAGCAGCAACGGTGGCGACCGCAGCTCGAGCAAGCGTGGCTACGACGACGAGGGCAGCAACTCAAAGCGCAGCCGACAAGACTCGCCGCCGCCGCCGCCACCACCACCACCACCACCGGAACAGCCGCTTGCTCCTGCAGAGAAGAAGACCCCGTTGAGTGTGGAAGACCTGCTAAAGTCGCGAAAGGAGCAGCAGGACGCCAATGTCAAGGTGAAAACGACTGGGGTTTTCGCCAAATGCTGACTTTTTTTTTTCTTTACTGCTTGCAGCCGACCTTCCTGACCAAAGAACAGCGTGCACAACTGGCCCTCGACAAGCGCAAGCAAGAGGCGGATGAGCAACGCAAGAAGCAGGACGAGGAGGCCGCCAAACGCCAGCAGTTTTTGCAGCAGGTGAACAACGACCGCTATTCATCGTCTTCATCTTCGCGCGATGATCGCAATCGATACGGTGGCAGCAGCAGCAGCAGCAGCGGGCGTCCGTATGATCGTAGCAGCAGCAGTAGTAGCGACAGCAGGTGGCGCGCAAGGTCCGTGTCACCCGACTACGGAAAAACAAAGTCCCTCGAGACGGTCGTGTCCAAAGAGATCCTGGAGAAGGGTGAAAAGGACGTGGTGAAGGCACTCTTGGACGAGAAGACGCAAGAGGAGCTGATCAAGTCCACCAGAGCACGTTACCTTGGCACTGAGGAGAAGAAACGCAAGATCCGCAAGTTGAACGATCGCAAGTTTGTGTTTGACTGGGAGGCTGGCGAGGACACCTCTCATGACGCCAACCCTCTCTACAACCAGCGCCACGACTACCAAATGTTTGGACGGTACTCAAGTTTATTATGTTTGGACAAGAACAATCATAAACCTTTTTTTTTTTTTCCCGGGCAAACAGAGGGCACATTGCTGGCATCGATATTAAGGAGCAGCTCAAGAAAAAGTCGCAGTTCTACTCGGAACTGCTGACGAAACGCCAAACTGAGGAGGAGAAGGAGCGATCAAAGTATTGCAGCACTTTGCAAAGTAATTTTTAATTTCATTGTCTTTCTCGTACAAAAACCAAATGCAGGGCGGCAATGGAAGAGGCACAACGGAAGGATCGCAAGACCGCTTTCGATGATCGTCACTGGTCGGACAAGCCGCTGGAGGATATGAAGGAACGTGACTGGCGTATCTTCAAAGAAGACTACGAGATCGCTTGCAAGGGAGGCCACATGCCAAACCCAATCCGCTCCTGGGCCGAGTCTGGTCTGCCCTCGGAGATCCTGCGTGTGCTTGAAGAGGTCAAGTATACCGAGCCGTCGCCCATCCAGCGTCAAGCCATCCCCATCGGCATGCAGAAGCGAGATCTCATCGGTATCGCCAAGACTGGTACGTTTTTTTTTTTGCTGCTCATCTTTTATTTTTTATTTTTTAATAAATGCCCCTATTTTACGCTAGGTTCCGGTAAGACGGCCGCGTTCATGATCCCTTTGCTCTGCTACATCAAGGAACTCCCTCGAATGACTGAAGAGGTGGCCGCGAATGGGTAACATTCTTTAGCGTCGGCTGTGTTGCCAACAACAAAAATTTTTTTTTCCAAAATTCGGTAGGCCCTACGCCATCATTCTCGCGCCAACACGTGAGTTGGCCCTTCAGATCGAGGAGGAGACGACCAAGTTTGCGCGCCGTCTGGGCTATCGTTGTGTGTCGATTATCGGTGGCCATGCGATGGAGGAGCAGTCGTTGATGATGCAAAAAGGCGCGGAAATCGTCCTTGCCACGCCAGGTCGTCTAAAGGACTGCCTGGATAAGCGCGTTATTGTGCTTCGGCAGTGCGCGTATGTCGTGATGGACGAGGCCGATCGCATGATTGAGATGGGGTTCGAAGACGACGTCAATTACATTTTGGACGCCTTGCCAGTGTCCAACACCAAGCCCGACACGGACGACGCCGAGGACCCCGAGAAGATGAAGCTGCGCAAGTACCGCCAGACGCACATGTTCACCGCCACCATGGACGCGGCTATCGAGCGCCTAGCCCGAGCGTACTTGCGGCGGCCTGCGGTGGTCACGATCGGCATCGCCGGCAAGACGGCCGACACTGTCGAGCAGCGCGTGTTGATGCTCACAGAGGAGAAGAAGCGCAACAAGCTCGTCGAGGTCCTCAAGGAGGGCTTCCAGGCACCCATCATCATCTTTGTCAACCAAAAGAAGGGCGCCGACACCCTGTCCAAGGCCCTTGAGAAACTTGGGTTTAGCACAACCACTCTGCATGGTGGCAAGAGCCAGGAGCAACGGTAATTATTATTTTTTATTCACTTGTATAACCGTCCTTTTTTCAATTCCAGTGAAATCTCTCTCAATCAACTCAAGAATGGAAACAAAGAGATTCTCGTGGCCACGGACGTGGCTGGCCGTGGTATCGACATCAAGGACGTTTCCCTTGTGATCAACTATGACATGGCCAAGTCGATTGCTGGTATAAGATGGAGAAAGGATTTAAAACTCATTGCAGCCCCCCCCCCCCCCGTTGATAGATTACACTCATCGCATCGGTCGCACGGGTCGTGCGGGCAAGACGGGTGTTGCAATCACGTTCCTGACTGAGGCCGACAAGGAGGTCTTCTACGATCTGAAGCAGGCCCTCATCGAGTCGCCTGTTTCGTCGTGTCCGCCTGAACTCGCAAACCACGAAGCCGCCATGGTCAAGCCAGGCGCGATTGGCACCAAAAAGAAAAGAGAAGAAACTATTTTCTTAAACTGAAAGTCTCATTTTAACGTTTTTCGTTTGTGTATGTGTGCAAGTTGAAGATTTACCGTACAAATGCAAACAAAAAGGAAAGGGAGAATTTTTCGATTACACTGAGAAGAAGAGAGAAGGAAAAAAAAAATATTTTTTTTTAGTGCCTACAAAGGAGTGAATCACAGACCCGCCTCGTCAACAAAACAGAAAAAGAATAGTTTCCTCACTTGGGTGAATTAGGGCGACGTAGGTGACGTGGGAAGGTTGCTGCCGCCGGTACCTTGGAGTGAATATGAACGCATGCCAGGAGAGTACACTCCACTGACCGCACCTCCGTTTTGGAACGAGTTCATAGACATTTGCATGTTCATCTGGTAATTGTTGACGTAGTTGGGCAATACCGGGCTCAACGAGACGCTCCCTCGATGTTGTTGCTGATAAAAACATGAGAAAGTGTTCAAACATATAATTATTTCTTTTTACCTGTGTCACGTGGATCTTGAGATGCTGGTTGAGATTGTCGGAGCGAGAAAAGGTCTTGGTGCAGTTGGGATACGAGCACTTGAATGGCTTCTCACCTGTGTGCGTGCGTATGTGACGCTTGAGATGTTCTGACCGCTTGAAGACGCGGCTGCAGCCCTCGAAATCGCACTTGAACAGTTTTTGGGAGACAGTGGTCGAGTTCCGCCTTGGCCGAGCTTTCCCCGCTCCCGAACCGTCCCCTCCTGCTCCTGCCCCGGCAACATTTGCGGACCCGACAGACCCGGCGACGGGGTTGAAGAGGCCGCTGGCAGAGACAGGTCTCCAGTTCACGTCTGGGTCAGGGTTCCAGAGCTGCCTTGCACCCAATCCGCCGATCCCGGCGCCACCATTGGCTCCATAGGCGCCGCCGGCAGAGCCATCGCTGCCGTCGACAAAAAGTCCCAAAGACGAGTCGTTGAGTGGCGACGAGGGGGCCGAGTAGGAAAAGTCGTCTACGACACTTCCATCCTCTGTCAGGTTGTCGTCAGGGATGTCGGGGACGTCGGGGATGTTGGGCAGATGGGACAGCGACGACAGGGACGACCTCACGTAGGGCCGCGAGGCCATCATGAGCGGGGCCGAGTTTGAGCGCGCGCGAAACCAGTCGCTCGAGGCCGGCAAGTCGTTTAGACTGCTTGCAGCAAAAGCGCTGGCGGCAGCTGCTGTGGCCGCGTCGGCGGTAAAACTGCCGTACTCTTGGGGCGACATGGGCACGCTCGACGTCGCACTGCTCCCCGAGACGCTGGATGTTGGAGTGGTCACCGTCGCAGCCACCGAGCTCGACTCCTTGAGGTTCGGGTCAGACTTTTGATGAAAGAGCTGCTGTTGCTGTTGCTGCTGCTGTTGCTGCTGCTGGTGGTAGTACATCTGGCGCATTTGGGCGTACTGCATTTGCTGGACCTGGCGCTGGACCTGGATCTGTTGCTGCTGCTGTTGCTGCATTTGCAAAAGCATTTGCTGCTGCTGCTGCTGCTGTTGTTGTTGTTGCGGCGATGTCACGTGGGCTGCGGGCGACGTGACGTCGCCGACAGAACGGCCGGTTGGGCTCCGTTGGGACGGCACCTGCTGACTCCCTTGTCCAGTCTGCCGCCGCTGCGCGAGTCCAGAGGTGAAAGGCGACGTGGCGATCGAAGGAGCAGAGTACGAGCGAAGGCGGAAATTGTCGGCGGCCTGCTGAAATTGCTGCTGGTGCTGTTGGACAAACGAGTCCTCAAACCCGCCTGCAGCTGGCCAAGCGACTTTGGGTGAAGCACCGGACCCTTTGGGCGACACGACGAAAGTGTTGATGGGCGGTGGTTTGTTGGAGGTTGCAGAGGTTGGTGGGGATCGCCCGTGCTTTACGCTCGGCGAGAAGGCCGACGGCGCAAAGGACAACGGCTGCTGCTGCTGCTGCTGGGGGCCGGCGGGCAGGTCAGGGAATGGCTCTAACTGATGGTGCTGATGGAGCTGGTGGTTTTGGTGATGCGAGTACTGATCATACGCATGCGGGACGGCATGATGAGGAGACATAGCGTCGTCGTTGTTGTTGGCGACCATATGCGGAGAATGCATAAATACGGCGCCGGGAGACTTGGTCCTGGACTGGTGTAGCTGCTGTTGTTGCTGCGGCTGTTGTTGCTGCGACCAGGACTTTTGCAGACCTTGCGGGGGCGAGGTGGTTGCAAATATTGACGACGACGAGTGCGGGGACTGCGGGGGCAAGTCGTACAGCGACAATTTGCTGCTCGTATCGACTTGTTGCTGTTGTTGTTGCAGGGCTAACTGCTGCTGCTCCTGCTGCGGCTGCTGCGGTGACGATGACGGGTAGTGGTGGGTCTGCTCGGCGAGGGTGGTGGTGGAAACGATCGACGTTGCCGACAGTGCAGATATATCTGTAAACTCGTCGACAGGGTCTTCTCCAAGAAGGCCCGACGACCCCGAGCTCGCGTCTTGCCACAACGCCGCCGAGCCTCCATTGTGTATACCGAAGCGAGAAGCGTGCAAGCTGGTGTTGTTGCTGTTGGCATTGTGCGTCATCGTGGGGAGGGTGCCGAGCGGGGTCGCGAGCATGCCCGGCTCGCTCCCACTGCCGACAAAGTCCATGGCGTCGCTCTCGGCACCGCTGCTGTTGACACCGCTGCCGGGTGTGTTGCTGTTCGCTGCGCTGCTGGCGGCGGGTGTGGGCGCACTGCTGCCGTTGGCACTGTTGAAACCCGAAAACGACGACGACAAGAAAACATCCTTTCCCATGATCAAACCCGACGTTGACGACGAGAACGGCTGCTGGTGCTGGCCATACTGCTGGTTGATTTGATGGCCACCGCCGCTGCCGCCAGAGTCCGAGAACGCCATAACCGTCGCTGGTACTGCTATCTATCTAAAATCAGTAAATACGACATACAAAAAAAAAAAAAAACTGAAGAAGCGCAAAGAGCGGCCCCAAACCCTCAGCACAGTGCACTTTCGCGCTCCTGCTCCAGGCTACATACGCCGGGGGGAGGGCAGAGACACACAAACACGCACACACACACAAAAAAAAAGCAGCAACATGAGGACACAAAAGGGGTGTGATCTGTTTGATAGGATCGCAGCAAGTGCCAGGCGGACAAAGAGGGAAAACAGAAAAGGAAAGAAAGCACCCTCGTTGCAAAACGACTAGTCCTCCGGTTGCTCCCAGCACCCAAGCCACCCGTCCACGCATTGGCCACGTCGTCGCACAAGAAAGAAATCAACTCGTCGAGGGCACATGTGATGTCATTTTTCGTCATCATGTCTGCACCAGACGTACGCTCGCTCTGCACGCACACACAGCTCACTGACGGCTTGCTACTATCTTAGAGAAGAGGCCCACCCGGGCAGAACCGCGGTGGGAGCGGAGGCCAGCAGCAGCAGCAGCAGCAGCAGCAGCAGCAACGACCTGGTGGTGGGTTCAACAAGTCTGAGGAGAAGCAAAAGAAGGCACCAATCCTCGGTATGACCCAACAACGTTGCGTGTAGGCCCTGTAGGGTCGGGTGGGTGTGAAGGACGGTGGGGTATACTGCAATAGGGGGGAAAAAGCTATCAGGCCACCTGCTGACTGCCCTCTACTAGACCTCGCTCGCTACATTGACAAGAAGATCAGGGTCAAGTATGTGGGCGGTCGTGAGGCCTCGGGCACGCTCAAGGGCTTTGATCCTCTCATGAACCTTGTGCTTGATGACACCAAGGAGTTCCTTAGAGGTGCGATTAGCCTTGCCCTTTTTTATTTATTTTCTTGACAAAAAAAAAAAATTACCAAATCGACATAGACTTGCAAGACCCGACCATCCTGACAGACAACACACGCGAGCTTGGCCTCGTCGTTGTGCGTGGTACGTCCATCATGCTCATTTGCGCCGAGGACGGCATGGAAGAAATCGGTACTAGAGATGAGCTGAATTACATTCATTTATTTATTTTCCCCACGTCTTGTAGCCAATCCCTTCTTGCAGCAGGAATAATAAACGGAAGGCCGTTATTGTACTTTGGTGAGACTTGCGATCGCATTTTTTTTTTAAATAAAAAAAAAATTTATTTTGCACACGACTTGGCTTGTCCACGTCGCTCCAATTCATCGTGTTTTCTTTTTCCTTGGTTCTTTTTGTTGACCGACGAATCTGGTCTCCTTCCAGCGCCGCTGAACAAAGATTCTAAATCCGCCGGCCGACGTAGTGGGTGAAGAACAGGAATAAATCTCACTTTTTTTTTTGCGGGGTAAGGGAATGAAGTCATACCCTGGTCTCTATTTTTTTTCCCCCCCTGCTGCTCTCCAAAGGCGGCGCTTAATGCTGCTCGTGTGGCTTGGCAGAGCAGTGCATGTCGAAATGCATGCAGTATTAATTGCGTAGAGCAAAGAAGGAGGGCTGCTGGGACCAGTCACTGTTGTTGTTGTTGTTTACCTTTTTCATTTTATTTTTTTCTGCACGGGGTTTTGCAGCAGCAAGTTCCCTCGCCCTTTTTTTTTTTTGCTGTCTCACCACCTCCTCAGGAAAACACAACCAGAAGGAAGTCGGCCGGCGGCAAGGTGTTTTTTTTTTTAACAGCGACAACCCCAAGTGACGACTTTTTATGCACACGTCCTCGTCGTGGTCAGCAACGTCTCTGTCGTTCTCGTCCGACTCGTCGTCGCCCGCGTCGTCACCGCCGTCGCCCCCGAGCTTTGGGCTCAGTAACAACAGCAGCAAGAACAACAGCTACAGTGCGTTGGGTGAAAAGCAGTCTGACAACATGCTCGCTGTTTCGCCCCTTCTCGTAACAACCTCAAAGGCTTTGTGAGACACATTGTTTTTGTATTGACCGAAAAAAAAAAACATGCTTTGCAGGCCGTGCCCGAGCAGCCGCAGCACAAGCTCAAGCTGGTCACTATGGGTCTCGTCGACCTGTACCAGCGTGTCAACAGTATGTGCTCTTATTTTGTTTCTACACACCCTCTGACGTCGTTGCACGATGGTTGGTTACGTCGACACCTCAACCGTAGAAAACTACCACTACAACCGCGACAGCAACCCAAAGCGTATCCTCACCAAGCCGTCCACTCCCGTGTACAACGATAATCACGACAACTCTGGTAACAGCCACAGCGAAATTAATTTCCTAATCTAAAGGACATTATTTTTTTTAATTTTTTTTATATAAAAATCCGTAAAGACCACGATTATCTCCTCGTCGTACACGACATTATCGGCTCGGAAGAGGGCCACCAGTACCTCATCCTCGACTTGATGGGCCAGGGGACATTTGGCCAAGTTGCCAAATGCCAACATCTCAAAACCGGGCAGGTAATAAATAAATAAATAAATAAATCGTCTTCTGAACTTTCGATGCTTGAAGATGGTCGCTGTCAAAGTCATCAAGAACAAGCCAGCCTACTTTAACCAGTCCATGATGGAAGTGAAAGTGCTTGAACTGGTAAGCCTTTTTTTATTATTGATAAAATCCCAATAAGAATTTATTTCGTTTGTAGCTAAATCGCAAGTACGACTCGGACGATGGCCACCACATTCTACGCATGACTGACACGTTCATCTTCCGTCACCACCTCTGTCTTGTCTGCGAGCTCTTGAGCATAAACCTCTACGAGCTGATCAAGATGAACAACTTCAGGGGCCTCTCGACCAACTTGATCAAGCTTTTCACTGCGCAAATTTTGGACGCGCTGACCATCTTCAATCAAGCCAAGCTCATCCACTGCGACTTGAAGCCAGAGAACATTTTGTTGAAGAGGTAACCCAAATTTTCTTTTTTTTCTTTTTTTAAATTTGTTCTGTAGCATGAATTCGACAACGCTCAAGGTGATCGACTATGGCTCTGCCTGCCAAGAACAACGCACTGTCTACTCGTACATCCAGTCGCGTTTCTACCGCTCACCCGAAGTGCTCCTTGGCATGTCGTATGTTTGCCATCAAAAAGTACCAAATTTTTTTTTATTATTTATATTTCGCCTCCTGCTTTAGATACTCGTCTGCAATCGACATGTGGTCTCTCGGTTGCATCTGCGCCGAGCTGTTTTTGGGCCTCCCGGTCTTCCCTGGCTCGTCCGAGTTCAATCAGATAACACGAATCGTGGAGATGCTCGGAAATCCGCCTGCACATTTGATCGAGCTCGGCAAGAACGGCCGCAAGTACTTTCGTCTAGTCGGAAACAAAAATGGCCAGCCAAACTATGCAATCAAGAACTTGCAAGAGTACAATCTGGTACACGTTGCAATTAATGAGAGGAAAGAAAAACGACTAAAGAAAATCTTCATTTAGGAATATCGGGTGGATGAAAAACCCTCCAAACGATACTTTGAGGCCCTGAGCTTGCCTCAGCTCGTGCGACAGTACCCGCTTCGTAAGCAGGACTCGACCGGGACAAAAGCACGCGCCGAGATGCAGCAACGCGAGATTTTCATCGACTTTTTGCAAGGACTTCTACGCCTCAACCCTCTCGAACGATGGACGGCACAGCAAGCTCTCTTGCATCCATTTATCACCGGCGAGCCGTTCACTGCGCCTTTTGTGCCGCCATCGATTTCCGTATGTTTGCCTTTTGCCTTTTGCCTTTTGCCTTTTGCATTTTGCATTTTTTAAATTACCCTAAACGACTGCCAGGACGAACGCCTCCGTGCGGCATCGTCTCCACTCGCTCCCCCCGTCCCTGGGAGCGCTCCGTTCTCTCCTCCCAAGCATGCCACTATCCAGCCCGAGCGTGACTCGTCGACGATGGATGTGTCCATGCCCAACCACGCCTCGTCAAATGCAACAACACTCTCAAGCGGTCTGAGCGCGTCAGCTTTTTTTCCAAACGTACCTGCCTCACAGTCGAGTGTGCCGCCGCCGGCCGTGAGTGCGGGTGCGATCACGACCGCGAGGGGGTTCAGCCCGATGGAGAGCGACTTTGCGACGACAACAAAAGCGTCAACTTCGATGGGCAATCAGACGAGCACGGCAGCGGCGAATGTAAACAACGCGACCTCGGTGTCCGACGCTCTCGCCGCCAACGTCGTTCCAGCCGGAAATGAGGCCTTCCCTCCAAATGCATCTGTTTCGCCGCCCCCATCTGTCCTTATGACGGCGGCAACAAATTCCCAAGGAAAAACCAAAGTGCTTGCATCCAGCACTGTAGCAGTTGCAATTGCTGATGCGGTAAGGGGAAGGAAGACCTCTTTTTTTGTAATCTAACCTATTTTTTTTTTTTTTGTCACACCCTAAATAGCCCTCCAAACTGTCCTCTGGTGGATCTCTCTTTGCTGGACAGTCCTCGTCCGTAAGCTGTTTTTTTCCCGTTTTTTTTTTTATTTAAAAATTTCATTAATTTTTCTTTGCTATTTAGTCAGAAGGAAGTTCTTATGCTGCGGCGGCTGCAGCTTTCAAACCACCAGCAATGTCATCTACGGCCGCCTCATCTGTCCAAACACAGCCTCCACTGCAACCAGCGATGTTTGTGGTACGCGAAAAAAATACGTGTTACACCTTCACACTAACGAATCGATTGTAGACACGCATGCTTTCGCGAAGCAAACAACCTCCTTCGACGCTCCCGACATCTACGGCTACGTCTGCAGCAACGCAGCCCGATGCGCCTGTTTCACCCACCCTTGGCACCGCGAAATCGTCGTTTTGGAGCAGCCTTGGCAGCATCGCCAAGTTTGGCGGCGTCAACAGCACCAGCAGCAGCGGCAACAATGTTCAGAGCCCGATGGTCGTTTCGGAGGCCGAATCTTCCACAGCTAACGGAAGCAACGGCAACGGCAGCGGCAGTGGAGCGTGGTTCCCTTCACTAAGTTTTGAAAGCATATGGAGTGGTGGCGCGAGCAACAGCCTGAACAACCATGTCGGTGGTGGCAGCAGCAGCAGCAGCAGCAGTAACAACAACAATGGAGGGGGCAGTGCTTCCTCGAGCAAACGGTCATCTGGTGTTTTCTCGACCGCGTTTAGTGGCACCGGTCCTGTTACATCCGCCAACATCAGTGGCGTCGGAGCACTGCCCAAAACCGATCCAGATGTCTCCTTTGGTGGGTCGTCAACAACAACCGCCTCCAAAAGGGACAGCAGTGGCAGCGGAATATCTGTTGTGGCGGGGGCTGCACGATCGAGCCTGTGGTCGCAGCCCGGTCCTCCTCTCTCACAGTCCAAGATGTCTCCTCCCCTGCAAGCATTTGCCCTGGCCGCCGCCGCTGCGCCCGCCGGGTCCTCCAAAGTAGGCAGCAATCACAAGACCTCCCTTGGCACCGATCAGTCGGCCGTTTGGGACCCTTTCTACGACGCGAGCGAGGAGGACAGCCCGATGACCGGCAGGCGGTACGGCCTCGGTAGCGACAGCAGTGGCAACACCAGTGGCAACAACTCCAAGACGACATCACCCCCCTTGCAGCAACAGCAAACACCGATGGCTCCCCCGTCTTCTCTGTCGTCTGGCCTGTTTGCTCCGCTGCACGCTGGGGCCGCTGTAAACCCCGCAACCCTTGCCGCCGCCGCCGTTCTTTCAGCACCCCTGCAGACGGCGTCGATGGGCGGCAGTGCCAAAGTTTGGTCGTCCTTCAATCGTCCAGGAGCAACCGGAAACGGCTCGTCGTCTGGTTCAACTACTGTCCCCATCATGCCTCCAATGGCATCGGTCCTCGCTCAGCCTCCACTGTCTCCCCCGGACACTGAGTCGTTGATGATGCAAAATTGAGCGGGCCGCACCCCCGAAAGTTACTTTCTCCACCACCTTTGCCTCTGAAATTAAAACAGTACAAAAAAAAAAATGCTCCACCTCCCCGTCCCGCTGCCCCTCTATATCTTCTTTAATTATTCCCTCAGATGTGTACCTTAGGTCCTACTGTATTTCCTTCATTTCCGACACGTTTACCGTAAGTCCTCGAGCGCGAGCCAATCGCTGTTCAGCTGAAAAAAAAAAATCCTGAAAAATTTTTTCGAAAATTTTTGGCGAAATAATCGAGGGGTCCGAGGAGGAGACCAATCAGAGGCGACTGGAGCACCTGGCAAAAATTTACACAAAAAGAGAAGAGACATGAAGTAAGAAGAAAAAACTTAGGAAAGTCAGAAGAAGGCAAAGAGGTCCAAAAGAAAGCAGGGAAAGACGAGGGGATGGAGACGAAACGGTTGTCGGTTGGTGTTTGTGAAAGTGGCGCGCCATGCGTTTGGGCGACTCTTGAGACTACTCGTCGTCGCTCTTGTCGTCGCTCTCGTAGTCGTCGCTCTTGTCGTCGCTGTTGCCGCCGTCGTCGTCATCGTCGGCGCCGCTGTCTTCGGGCTCGTCGCCAGGCTCGTCGCCGGAGGAGTAGTCGTACGCGCCGGCCAGGCCGTTCTCCTCGTCCGAGCTGTCCGCGGGCTCGATGTCCCAGTCGCTGCTGTGGACGACGCGTGGGACGTCTTGGGCCGTTCGTCTGTTTGCCTCGGCCTCCTTGACCTTCTGCATGTACTCATTCACGCGTGCTCTTGTAAACCCGGGCCGCCTGAATGCATTGGGAACGTTGCCAGATCGCTCGATTTTTGCAAGGCCCTCCATCGTCCACTTGGCGACCTTTTCACGAGTCGGCTTCTTGTAGCCTTCGAGAGACCGGTTATGGGTTTGAAAATACTCAATTTGGTCTTGGAGTACTCGGTTTTTGCCGTAGACCTTAAAGTCCTTATTTACCCCAATGTCCAGAGGCTGCGTCGCCGAGCTCATGTTGGGAAACAGGTAGAAAGGCACGACGCCCCTTTCCTCCAGGGCCCCAATCACGCCGCCGTTCCGATGAGCAGAGCAATTGTCGAAAATGAAGACTACGGGGGTTGCATTAGACTGAGCAGAACTGAGTGAACGTACTCTTGCTGAACTTGAACTTCTCCGTGTCGAGGTTGTCCAATGCCTCGTTCACCTCGGTCTCAGTCAGCTTTCGCTTACCTGACGCCTTGGGCGTCTTCCGGCCGGCGTCAGTGGTACTTGCTGCTGCTGCTGTTGTTGTTGCTGCTGTTGTTGTTGCTGCTGCTGATGCTGCTGATGCTGCTGCTGATGTTGCTGCTGCTGCTGCTGCTGCTGCTGCCGCTGCTGTTGCTGTCGCTGCAGACGTCGTCCCCGATGGTGGAAGTGCTGCCGCCGCCGCTGCCATGGCCGCTGCCGCGAACGACGACGATGACGAGGCTGATGACGAGGATGACGACGTCGACGACGATGTACCCGCACTGTCGCGGTCGGCGTCGGATCTGATGGCTGAGGCTGGTGCCACCTCTGGTAGGCCCGGGTGTGGCGCGGGATCTTCCGAGTCAGTGCTGGAGTCAGTGATCACGGTGGCCTTCTTCTTGTTCTTGTTCTTGAGCAGCTTGAGGGACTACGGATGAACGACGAAATCAATACGGCGAAGCGAGCAAAGAAGAACAAACCTTGGCAATGGCAGGAGCAGCGTCAGGCGAATCAAGCTGGACGAGGGAGTGACCCTCGTGCTCGTTCGAGCTGTGCTTCGAGCAAAGCAGGGTGGCGCACGTAGCACAGGCAAAGGTCGCCGACCCGCGACACCACTTGCCGGCGCACTTCAGCATCGTGTCCGCGGCGTCTTCGTGGTTTGTCTCCGTCGACTCCGCTGACGAGACGACGACGTCGTTGTCGCAACGGCTACCATTGGCACCCCTTGCTCCCTTCTTGTTTGTTGGCGATGTAGACGACGGCGCTCCACAGACTTGGTAAACGCCAGCTCCGGGTAGATGGTGGGGAGGTCTCCAAAGCTATTTTTTTTTTTAATCATGGACCGAAAGATACTGGTGCAGATTACCGTACACGTCGTCTCGGAGTACTGTTGCCATCAGCTCTCCATTCATCCATGCTCGCCTGTTGAAGTATACGCTCACGTTCTTCGGGTAGGGCGACTTGGGTCCGCGTGCTTTCTTGGCCAAGGTAGCGTTGGGTTCTCCCTTGAAGATGGCGCTGGTCTTCCTGAAGCGGCCCGTCGCGTCCACGGCAAAGTGGAATGTCGCTCGGCTGCCAGCGGGGTCGACGTTCTGGATCATCGTGCGGCGCTCTCCCTTGATGGTCAGTGACCGCTTCATGTCGGGGAAGAAGTAGATCGCTGTCTCGTCGCCGTTGATGATGTCCTCGTCGCTCAGGTCCAGCTTGATCACAATGTTGGCGAAACGAGCGTACTCGGCCTTGAACTATCGACAGGATTGGTTGATGGATTTAGAAAAAAAAATATTTTTTTTTTTATTTAAGGGATTCCTACCTCGGGGGACTGCATGACCTTGCGAGTGTGCGTTGCGCTGCTCGCGATCAGTCTGAAGCTGAGCAGCCCTCTGTTTCGGTGCGTCAAACGGCCGACAAACTTTTTCAGCTTGCGCGCATCCGCGCCCAGAAAATCGGGCTGGCGACGCAGAATGAGGAACACGACGGCGGACGTGTTGATGGCGACTGGTGTCTGCGACGTCCTCAGCTCGACGATGTCGTCGACGATCAGTTTCTCAAAGTCGGCGTACTGTGGTTTGAAGCCGGCATGCAGCGACAACTTCTTGCCCACGCTTGGTTTTTCCTTTAGCGCAGCCTTGAGCTTGTCACGACTGCTGTACCACTTGGAGAAGAGCTGGCCGTCGATGTTTGGGATCTTTCCAAAGTTCTCCTTGACAAAGTCGCTGAACTGCAAGCGCGTGTCGTGGGCGTCCATTTGCTCCTTGTTGAGCCGCTCGTAGAGCTCTATCGCCTTCACTTTCTTCAGAACTGAGTACCTGTGCTGCGCCATGCGACGCCGGTGCGACGGGCCTGCGCGGTTCTCGTCGTCCTGGTTCTCGTCCGTGCCGTCGTCGTCCTCGTCCTCTTCTTCTTGAGTATGTCGCTGTTCCCGAGTTTGTTGACGCGGCGGTGTATGCGGCTGGCGAGACACGGTTCGAAGGACTGTGGCAGGCGGGGTCCAGGGCGGGGTCGGTGCGAGCGGGGGAAGCAGCGGAGGGAGCGGGGGGAAGAGGACTCGGGCACCAACAAAGTGCTCTTGAGCAGGCGACTGCGGCGGCAGCGTCTGCGGGGACCACGGAGACCATAGCAGTGGCGACGGGAAGACGAAAGGGGACATTGCGCCCGTGATGATTGGGGAGTAAGGAAGCTAAGCAAAAAAACAACTTCGTAAGGGGAGGGGGCGCGGTGAGGGGACAAGCGAACGAACAGACAGAGGACTCTGAGGCGCGATAGCAGCAGAGCCAGCATTGGCTGAAGGTGGCGGCGTCAAGGGGAGGCTGGGGAGCCGTGACACAAGAGGCGAAGCGGGGTGCTGGGGGTGCTGACCACTAGGCTGGCCACGGCGTTGCGCCATCGATGATCAATTCCCATAAAAGGAAAGAGAAAAATTCTTTTGAAAACTTTTTCATCTCCTCGCGCTCGAGGACTTACGGTATAAAGAAAAAAAATATTCTTATATACGCTCAGATAGTCCTCCTG
>Ga0302226_10001630_pt1 | contig 16621 bp, 15 predicted proteins | sample II_Palsa_E3_3_FD_193524 | JGI IMG/M metagenome (GOLD analysis project Ga0302226, IMG submission 193524) | Peat permafrost microbial communities from Stordalen Mire near Abisko, Sweden - II_Palsa_E3_3 | ecosystem: Environmental > Terrestrial > Soil > Palsa > Peat permafrost | place: Sweden...
GGCTGGTCCCCACGGATGTCCCGCTGTACCGGAGCCGGGCGCAGCAGTTCGACGACCTGGTCCTGGACGCGGTGGCGCGGCTCGAACCGCGCTGGGAGGCCGAGCTGGCCGGGATCGAGTTCGCGGTGCAGGAAGTCCCGGACGAGGAGATCACCGGCGAGGAGATCGTCCCGGTCCCGCTGGCCAGGATCGACCCCGGGGAGATGGGCCCGGGCGACGTGGCCGGTTCGCGTTCGCCCCGGATCGTGCTGTACCGCAGGCCGCTGCTCGCGCGGGCTGAAGACGAGGATGAGCTGAGCGAGCTGATCTTCGACGTGGTGGTGGAGGAATTCGCCGAGCTGCTGGGGCTCGACCCGGACAGCATCGACCCGGGCTATAGCGACGGGGACTGACTCCAGCGGCTGGCGCCGCGGTCCCGCCGCCGTGGCTCCCGCCCCGCCGGCTCGGCACCGGCAGGGCGGGCACTACACCGCTTCCCGCTTCAGCCGCCGACGCTCCCGCTCCGACATGCCGCCCCAGATACCAAACCGTTCGTCGTTCTCCAGCGCGAACTCCAGGCACTCGGCCCGGACCTCACATCCCCGGCAGACCTTCTTCGCCTCCCGGGTCGAGCCGCCCTTCTCCGGGAAGAACGCCTCGGGATCGGTCTGGGCACACAAGGCCCGCTCCTGCCAGCCAAGATCCTCGGCGTCGTCTGAGCACTCGACACCGTGCTCGAGTGGGACAATGACCTCAGACACACGCACCTCCTGCCCCTTGCGGGGCCCCGGACTCACGCCCCTCCCCCGGGGACGCGTACTTACAACAGTGAAATTACACCCGCGTGTCTTGCTTCCCGTCAAGCCGGCTAGGTGATATTGGCCGCACTAATGTCCGGCGATGGGCGAAAAGTCCCCAAGATTGCGGCCTTTCCGTTGCCAGGCCGCGAGCGGAGCGAACCGTACCGGCGACGTAACGTAGTCGGCGGAGCCCATGGCGCTCACCTGCCGCGGCCACGATACGGCCCGGCCGGGCCTGCCGGCCGTATCGTGGCCGCCGGGCCGCGGACACCACGCGGCGGCAGATGCGGGGCGCCGGTCACCCGGGGCCCGCGAGCCTGCCAGACTTTGGCTATGCGGATCACCGTACTGGCCGGCGGCGTGGGCGCCGCGCGCTTCCTCCGCGGCCTCAAGGCCGCCGCCCCGGACGCGCAGATCACCGTCATCGGGAACACCGGCGACGACATCACGCTGTTCGGCCTGCGGGTGTGCCCGGACCTGGACACCGTGATGTACACCCTCGGCGGCGGGATCGACGAGGCCCAGGGCTGGGGGCGGGCCGGGGAGACGTTCGCCATCCGGGATGAGCTGGCCGCCTACGGCGCCGGCCCGGACTGGTTCACCCTCGGCGACCGGGACTTCGCCACGCACATTCTGCGCAGCCAGCTGCTGGCCGAAGGCCAGCCGCTGTCGGCCGTGACCGATGAGCTGTGCCGGCGGTGGCAGCCCGGGGTCCGGCTGCTGCCGATGTCGGACGACCAGATCGAGACGCACGTGCTGATCGACGACGGGGGCGGCCGGCGTTACGTGCACTTCCAGGAGTGGTGGGTCCGGCTGCACGCGCAGCTCCCCGCGGCGACGATCGTGCCGGCCGGCGCAGCTGACGCCCGCCCCGCGCCAGGCGTGCTGGAGGCCATCGACGACGCCGACGTGGTGCTGCTCCCGCCGTCCAATCCCGTGGTGAGCATCGGCACGATCCTGGCCGTGCCGGGCATCCGCGCGGCGGTGGCGGCCAAGACCGCGGTGGGCGTGTCCCCGATCATCGGCGGATCCCCGGTGCGCGGCATGGCCGACGCGTGCCTGGCCGCGATCGGTATCCCGACGACCGCGGCGGCCGTCGGAGCGCACTACGGAGCCGGGCTCATCGACGGCTGGCTGGTCGACGACGAGGACAAGGCGGCCGTGGCGGACCCCGCGCTGGCCAGGATCGAGGTACGCGTCCTGCCGCTGTACATGCGGGACCTGGCGGCGACCGCTGGCATCGCGCGGGCGGCGCTCGACCTGGCCGCGGAGCTCACCTGATGTCCCACGGGCAAGACGACGGGACGCGCTCGTTCAGCGTCCGGGGAGTCCCGGGGATCCCGGAGGTCGAGGCGGGCACGGACCTGGCCGCCCTGATCGCCGGGACCGCCGGCGACCTGCGGGACGGCGACATCGTCGTGGTGACGTCGAAAATCGTGAGCAAGGCCGAAGGCCGGGTGGTCCGCGGCGACCGGCAGGACGCCATCGAGGCCGAAACCGTGCGGGTGGTCGCGCGGCGCGGTGACGCCCGGATCGTCGAGACCCGGCAGGGCCTGGTGCTCGCCGCGGCCGGCGTCGACGCCTCCAACACGCCGCCCGGCACGGTGGTCCTGCTGCCCGAGGACCCGGACGGGTCCGCCCGCCGGCTCCGGAAGGCGCTGAACGACCGCGGCGGCATCACCGTTGGTGTCATCATCACCGACACCCTCGGCCGGGCCTGGCGGATCGGCCAGACCGACACCGCGATCGGCGCCGCCGGTGTCCGGCCCGCGATCGACTACCGGGGCACCGAGGACAGCTTCGGCAACGCCCTGGAGGTCACGCTGGACGCGGTGGCCGACGAGATCGCCGCGGCCGGCGACCTGGTCAAGGGCAAGGCACGGCAGGTCCCGGTCGCCATCGTGCGCGGGCTGGCGGACCTGGTGACGCCGGACGACGGCCCGGGCGCGGCCGCCCTGATCCGGCCCCCGGCCGAGGACATGTTCCGGCTGGGCGCGGCGGAGGTGCCGCTGGCGCGCCGGACGGTCCGGGAGTTCACCGGCGAGCCGGTCAGCCTGGCGGCGGTCCGCCGGGCCGTGGCCGCCGCGGTGACCGCCCCCGCACCGCACCACACCGAGCCGTGGCGCTTCGTGATCCTGGAGTCGGCCCGCAGCCGGGCGGAGCTGTGCGACGCGATGCTCGCCGCCTGGGTCGGCGACCTGCGCCGGGACGGCTTCACCGAAGAACAGATCGCCCGCCGGGTCCGCCGCGGCGAGCCGTTGCGGCGAGCCCCGCTCATCGTGGTGCCGTGCCTGCTGCCGGACGGGCGGCACGGCTACCCGGACGAGCGGCGGGGCCGGGCCGAACGGGACATGTTCCTGATCTCGATGGGCGCGGCCGTGCAGAACTTCATGGTGGCCCTCGCAGTCGAGGGCCTGGGCTCGTGCTACATATCGAGCGCCCTGTTCTGCCCCGACGTCGCGGGCGGCGCGATCGGCCTGCCGGACGGCGGCGAGCCGATGGGGGCCATCGGCATCGGGCACCCCGCGGCGGCACCCGCCCCGCGGCCGCCCCGCGACCCGGACGACTTCATCCTGACCCGGTAGGCCGGGTCATTCCAGGGGCTAACCGGTTGCTGGCCGGGCGACGCTTCTGGTCAGCTGCCCGGGATGGATCCCGGCATCGTCCTCGCCCTCTTCGACGAACAGCTGCGCAAGCACCCGCTCGCCGAACCAGGCGAGCGCATCGAGGCGGGCGAGCGGGTGACGCGGCGCATCGCCGCTGCGGACGGGTGGACCGGCGTTATCTGGAGCGACCTCGACGAGGCCAGCGCCGGGCCCGTCATCGACGCGCAGATCCGCCGCTTCGCGGCGCTCGGCCAGCCGTGGGAGTGGAAATACTACTCCTACGATCAGCCCGCCGACCTGCCGGAACGGCTTCGTGCGGCTCGCCACCACCGTTCCATTTCGTTATCCAGGGACCGGAAGCTGAGCGGCCGCCCGCGCTGGTCCGGCAGCTCAGCCGGGGCCGACCGCTCCGGGGCTCACGGTCATCCCAGCAGCGGCAGCGGGGTCCGGATCGAGGCGCAGACGCCGTCGCTGGCGGCGGCGGCGGCCTGGCGCTCGGCGGGCACCTCGCCGTAGGAGGTCGTGCGCTGGCGCATCGGGCGGCCGGTCGGCGCGCTCATCTCCCTGAGCTGGGTGATCGTCCGGAATGAGCCGTTGTCGGCGCCCGCCATCCGGCTGATGGTCTCCTCCATCAGCGTGCCGCCCACATCGTTGGCGCCGCCCTGCAGGATGTCGCGGCACAGGTCCTCACCGAGCTTGACCCACGAGCACTGGATCGAGTCGATCGCGCCGTGCAGCAGCAGCCGGGACACCGCATGCACCGCCCGGTTCTCCCGCCGGGTCGGTCCCGGCCGGGCCAGCCCGGCCAGGTAGATCGGCGCATTCTCGTGAATGAACGGCAGCAGCACGAACTCGGTGAAGCCGCCGGTCCGCTCCTGGATGCCGCGGAGCACCCGCAGGTGCGCGACCCAGTGCGCCGGGGTGTCGACGTGCCCGTACATCATCGTGGACGAGCTGCGGAGGCCCAGCTCGTGCGCGGTCGTGATGACCTCGATCCACACGTGGGCGGGCAGCTTGCCCTTGGTCAGAATCCAGCGCACGTCGTCGTCGAGGATCTCCGCCGCGGTGCCGGGAATCGAGCCGAGGCCCGCCTCCTTCGCGCGGACCAGCCACTCCCGGATCGGCAGCCCCGTGCGGGACGCCCCGTTGACCACCTCCATCGGCGAGAACGCGTGCACGTGCATGTCCGGGCAGCGGCGCCGGACCTCCGCGGCGATGTCGAAATACGCCGTGCCGGGCAGGTCCGGGTGGATGCCGCCCTGCATGCATACTTCGGTCGCGCCGGCCTCCCAGGCCTCCTGGGCCCGGTCGCCGATCTGCTGCAGCGACAGCGTGTACGCGTCGGCGTCGGTACGGCGCTGAGCGAACGCGCAGAACCGGCAGCCGGTGTAGCAGACGTTGGTGAAGTTGATATTGCGGTTGACGACGTAGGTGATGTCGTCGCCGTTGACGTCCTGGCGGATCGCGTCGGCCAGGCTGGTCAGCGCCTCCAGCGCGGGGCCGTCCGCGGCCAGGAGGGCCAGGGCCTGGTCGTCGCTGAGCGCCGCCGGGTCCCGCTCCGCCTGGCGGAGGGCGGCATGGGTGTCGGCGTCCAGCCGGGGCCCGGAGGCGGTACCCAGGCGGGTCTTGACTTCGTTCCAGTCGCCGTAGACCTCAGCGAAGTCGTCCCGGCGGTCCGTGGTGCGGCCGGCCGTGTCGATCGTGGTGTACAGATCGGTGCGGCCCGCCTCCTGCCAGCCACCGTCCGGCTCCTGCCAGGGCAGCCCCTCCGGGAGCGCGCCGTCGCGGGCCAGGCCCGTCGCCGGATCGGCCAGCGCGGACACGTGCGCGTTCAGCCGCGGGTCCAGCCAGGGCTCACGGATGTACGGCGGGTAGATTGTGAGGCGCTCGCGCAGGGTGAAGCCTCCGGCGGCCGTCTGGGCGGCCAGCTCGTCGATCTGCGGCCAGGGACGCTCGGGGTTCACGTGGTCCGGGGTTAGCGGGGAGACCCCGCCCCAGTCGTCGATCCCGGCCGCCAGGATGAGCCGGTACTGGTCACCGATCAGGTTCGGCGGGGCCTGAATCCGCGCCTTGGGCCCGAGGATCAGCCGGGTGACGGCGATGGTGGCGGCCAGGTCGTCGAGCTCGGCGTCGGGCACGCCGCGCATCTTGGTGTCCGGCTTGGCCCGGAAGTTCTGCACGATGACTTCCTGGATGCCGCCGTACTCGCGGGCGACCTGACGGATCGCGAAGATGGAGTCGGCGCGCTCGGCGAGCGTCTCGCCGATGCCGATGAGGATCCCGGTCGTGAACGGCACCCCGCAGCGCCCCGCGTCCTCCAGCACCCGCAGCCGGACCGCCGGGTCCTTGTCCGGGCTGCCGAAGTGCGGGGCGCCCTTCTCGGTGAACAGCCGGGCCGCCGTGGTCTCCAGCATCATGCCCATGGACGGGGCGACCGGCTTGAGCCGCTGGAAGTCGGCCCAGCCCAGGACGCCCGGGTTGAGGTGCGGCAGCAGGCCGGTCTCCTCCAGCACCCGGATGGCCATGGCCCGGACGTAGGACAGCGTGTCGTCGTAGCCGCGGGCGTCCAGCCATTCCCGCGCCTGGTGCCAGCGGTCCTCCGGCCGGTCCCCCAGGGTGAACAGCGCCTCCTTGCAGCCCAGCGCGGCACCCTGGCGTGCGATGGCGAGCACCTCGTCGGGCTCGAGGTAGGGGCTTTCGAGCTTGTGCGGGACCGTCGCGAACGTGCAGTACCCGCAGCGGTCCCGGCACAGCCGGGTGAGCGGGATGAAAACCTTCCGCGAATACGTGATCACGCCGGGACGGCCGGCGGCGGCCAGGCCCGCGTCCCGGGCCCGGCCGGCGTAGCCGAGCAGCGTTTCCAGGTCGGCGCCCCGGCTCTGCAGCAGGATCTCGGCCTCGCCCCGGTCCAGGGCTTTGCCGTCGCGGGCCCGGGCCAGCGCCCGGCGCAGGCCCGGCTGAGGCGCAGCGGAAGACGTCACACGCTATCCCTTCGTCGGCGATCAAGGAACCAGGCCGCGAGCGGGTCGCCGCGGCGGCTGGCCGAACCCCCCTGGCCGACCCTACGCCGCAGCGAGAGGCGCCCGGTCGGCCCTACCGGGGTAAGGGGCGCCAGCACCCCGTAGGAGCCTGGGTCATGGCGCCCTTGGTGACTCGCGGGCTGGGGGGACGGTAAGGACGCGGGGAGTCAGAAGCCGCGGTAGTCGCGGACGGGGAGGCGGGGGCCGCGGCGTGGCGGCCGGATGCCGCTCAGCTCAACCAGGCGGGTTACCCGGTAGCGGTGGCCGGCGTAGGGGGCCAGCAGCTCGAGCATGCCCGCGTCGTCGACGATCCGGCCCGCGAGCGCCCAGCCGACCGCCTTGGGCAGGTTGTAGTCGCCCACCGAGACCGCGTCCGGGTCTCCGGAGGCACGCTGCAGCACCTCCGCCGCGGTCCAGACGCCGATGCCGGGGATGGCGCGCAGCCGTGCGCTGGCCGCCGCGGGCCCCATCGCGGTGATCTCCTCCATCCGGCCGGCGACCTGGGCGGCCGCGGCGATGGTCCGGGTCCGCACCGCTTCCACCCCGGCCCGGTGCCACTCCCAGGACGGGAGTCGCGCCCAGACCCGGGCGGGCGGGAACACGCGCATGCCGCGCGGAGCGGGGCCGGGCGCGGGCGCCCCGTACCGGTACATCAACGTGCGCCAGGCACGGTGCGCCTCGATACCGAGGACCTTCTGCTCGAGGACCGCAGGCACGAGCGCCTCCAGCACCTGGTGGCTGCGCCCGACGCGCAGGCCCGCGTGCCGGGCCGCCATCTCGCGCAGCAGCGGGTGGCGCGGGTCGAAGCCGGCCCGGTCGTCGCCGCCGCCCAGCATGTCCGGCAGAGTCGCCAGCAGCCACGCGGCCCCCGGGCCCCACGCCGCGGCCAGGATCACGTCCCCCCGGGCGGGCTGGACCCGCAGTGTGCCGGGGCCGTCCGGGGTGAGCGACGTGCGCCACACGGCCCCGGCCGGGTCGACGCGGTAGGCCGGGTCACCGCCGCCCCGGCGGTGCACGGACAGAGTCGTCCGCACGTCGACCGGGAACGGCGGGTGCCAGTCCCGGACCAGCGGCTGAGCCGGTCCGGTCAGGTCACTCGCCGCCGCGGTCATCTCGCAATCCTGGTCCGGCCGCTCAGGCGTCGGAGGAAAACCGGATGGAGGTCGGCTCGAGCCGCACCCCGGGCCAGACGCGCATGCCGCCGGCGAGCTCATTGCCGGTGCCGATGACGGCGCCGTCGCCGATCACCACGGCCTGCACGGTGGCGCCGGCCGCGATCTGGGCGCCCGCGCCCACGATGCTGTCCCGGACAACGGCGCCGGCGCCGATCCGCACGTCGCCGAACAGCACGCTGCCCTCGACCGTCGCGTCGGCGCCGATCTCCGAGCCGGGGCCGACCACGGTGCCACCGGACACCACGGCCCCGTCCGCGACGGACGCGCCGGGCAGGACCAGGGCGGCCCCGCACGGCCCAGGCAGCGCCGGGGACGCGAGCCGGCCGAGCACGAGGTCACACGAGCCCCGCACAAAGGTCTCCGGAGTGCCCACGTCGAGCCAGTAGGCGGACTCCGCGTACCCCATGACGGTCTGCCCCGCGTCGATCAGGCCGGGGAACGTCTCGCGTTCCACCGAGACCGGCCGGTCGGCCGGGATCGCCTCGATCACCCGGCGGGTAAACACGTAGCAGCCGGCGTTGATCCGGTTCGTGACCGGGTTCGGCGTCTTCTCCAGGAACGCGGTCACCCGCCCGGCCGGGTCCGTCGGCACGCAGCCGAACCGCGCCGGATCCGGCACCTCGACCAGGTGCAGGGTGGCCGCCGCGTCGGCCTTGCGGTGCATGTCCAGCTGGGCGCCGATGTCGTGGCCGGACAGCACGTCCCCGTTGAGCACCACGACGGGATCGTCCGGGCCGCCGCGCAGCCTGCTGGCGGCGTTACGGATGCCGCCGGCCGTGCCGAGCGGAATGTCCTCGGAGACGTACTCGATCGACAGGCCGAACGCGGCCCCGTCGCCGAAGCACTCGCGGAACATCTCGGCCCGGTAGGACGTGGCCAGGACCACATGGGTGATGCCCGCGGCGGCGGCCCGGGCGAACTGATGGCACAGGAACGGCACCCCCGCCGTGGGGAGCAGTGGCTTCGGTGCGGACAGGGTGAGCGGGCGGAGCCTGGTGCCCTGCCCGCCCACCAGGAGAATCGCCTCTAGCGGTTCACGCTGCATAAGTCTGGTCGCCTTAACAGTCGTTGCCTCGCCGGATCAGGTACCGGCGGGCGAGTGGCCCGCGGGTGTCATGGCCGCCGACGCTACACGGCGCTCTGCTGTTCGGCGCCGTTTTCGGCGGCGCGGCGGTAGCAGGCCAGGTGGGCCTCGGCGGAGGCGGCCCAGGTGAACTCCTGCGACCGGGCGTAACCCGCCAGGGCCAGGGCCTCCCGGCCGACCGGATCGTTGAGCAGGCCGCGCAGCGCCGCCTGGATGCTGTCGGCGTCCGGCTCGGTGTAGGCCACCGCGTCCCCGCCCACCTCCGGCAGCGACGTGCAGTGGGTGGTGAGCACCGGGGCGCCGCACGCCATGGCCTCCAGCACGGGCAGCCCGAATCCCTCACCCCGGCTCGGGTAGGCGTAGACGAGAGCGCCGCCGAGGAACCCGGGCAGCAGCGAGTACGGCAGGTAGCCGGGGCGCACCAGGCGCAGGTGCGCTGGCACGGCGGCCACCGCAGCATCCACCTCGTCACTCCAGCCGCCCCCGCCGGCCAGCACCAGCGCCGGCGGCTCGTCGAGGTCCGCCACCGCACCGGCCCAGCCGGTGATCAGCGCGGCCACGTTCTTCCGCGGATCCAGCGCGCCCAGGAAGGCGATGTACGGCTTGCCGTGCAGCCCCAGCCGGTCGGACACCTGGCTGACCTGCACCGGGTCCGGCCGGTGGAACAGCGAGTGGTCCACCCCGTGGTAGGCCACGTCGATGCGGGTCGGGTCGGCGCCCAGCACGCGGACCAGCTCGTCCCGCGTCGCCTTGGACGGCACGATGAGCCGGGCGGCCCGGCGTACCGCGGTCCGGATCGCCGACTTGTAGAACACCGACGTCACCGGGCTGTGCAGCTCCGGCTCGGTGAAGAACGTGAGGTCGTGAATGGTCACGACCGTGGGGCGCCCGGGCCGCAGCGGCATCGAGTAGTGCGGAGCGTGGATGACGTCGGCGGTTACCTGCTGCGCCACGACCGGCAGTCCCGACTGCTCCCACGCCAGGCGGGCCGCGCGGTGCATGATCGTCGGCGGCGCGGTCACGACCTCGGCGCTCGTGATCAGCCTGTGGTAGCGCTCCTCGTCGGCGCGCTGGCAGGCGATAGCCAGATCAACGCCGGCCGCGCCGAGCGCGGTCAGCAGCCCATCGACGTACCGGCCGAGCGCACCCCGGTCGGCCGGTACCTCTGTCGCGTCAACAAGCACACGAGGCGCCACGGCCGTATCTGCTCCTCTCCACCCGGTCACGGGCACACGGTGCCGCAGGTAACAACCTGGGAGGTCAGCAACGCTGTGGATGTCCCGTCAGCACCGAAGCCTACGCCCTCGGCGGGGTAGTCGGCAGCGTCGGTCGTCATGTCGCGGCCGCCTCAGACACCGCCGTTTCCCGGGCGTTTCCCGGACCGACCGACCCGCGGCGCCGCGCTCGCACGAGCACGATCGCGCCCCGGTCATCCCGCGTGCCCCGGTCGGCCGCGGCGACCAGCGGGACCAGCGGCGCGGCGGCGTTGAAGCCGACCGGGCCGCCGTGCGCGGAAAGGGTCAGGTACAGCCGCTCTGACCAGCGCGAGCGGAACTGGTACCGGTACTCGCAGACGTCCAGCCCGCGCTCGCCGAGCAGGCCGGCCAGCTGCTCATGGGTGTAGGTCCGCTGCACGTGGTAACGCCCGCAGTGTGCCCGGTACAGCCCCGGCCACTGGTCCGCGCGGGTGAGCGCGTCGGCGGACAGGACGAGCTCGCCGCCGGGCGCGAGCACCCGGGCCATCTCGCTGAGGGCGAGCGGCCCGTCGTCAAAATGCTCGATGGCGCAGATGGACATCACCCGGTCGAAGCTGGCGTCGGGAAACGGCAGCCGGAGCGCGTCCCCGCGCACCAGGGCGGGCGCGCTGGCCAGCTCCCGGCCGCGCCGTAGCTTGTGCGCGGCCAGGTCGATCGCGACCGCGTGTGCGCCGCGGCGCCGGGCCTGCCCGGCCCAGTAGCCATCCCCGCCGGCCACGTCCAGGACCCGCATCCCGTGCAGGTCCGGCCCGAGCCAGCGCAGCAGCGTCCCCGCTTCTCGCCAGCGGCACACATGCACCTGGTGGCCAGCGAACGCAACCGCGTCGGTTACCTTCATGGAGGCCACACTATGGCCTAGACCACATGAACATGTGCGGGGCCGCGAGGACGTAATGGCCGCCGTGAGATCGGAACTTCACGCCCTCCCTCTGATGCGTCGGCTGGGTCAGCAGGAGGGGACGGACTTGCCCTGCTTGATGGCCTTCAGGTCGGCGATGGCGCCGGACAGCGTGCTGACCTTGACGACCCGGAGCCCGGCCGGGACCGCGCCCACCGTGTCCGAGCAGTTGCCGGCCGGGGCGAGGAAGACGGTCGCGCCCGCGTCCCGGGCGCCGACCATCTTCTGCTGGATACCGCCGATCGCCGAAACCGCGCCGTTGGGGGAAATCTCCCCGGTGCCGGCGATGAACTTGCCGCCGGCCAGGTCCATGCCCGTGAGCCGGTCAATGATCCCCAGGGCGAACATCATGCCGGCACTCGGACCGCCGATGTTGCCGATGCTGATGTCGACCGTGAACGGGAACTGGTACTGCTGCTGAACGATCACCCCGAGCACGGGCCGGCCGCCGACCAGCTTGGGCGTGATCTGGACCTGCCGGGTGACGCCGCCCCGGACGATCGTGAGCCGCAGCGGCCCCGAGCCCCCCCTGGCCTTGATCAGCGACGTGAGCTGGGTGGGGCCGGTGACCGGCTGGCCGTCCACCGCGGTGATCAGGTCACCGGCCTTCAGCACCGCGGCGGCCGGCATCTGCTTCTCGGTACCCACCACGCCCGCGACGGTCTTGTACCCGATGCCGAGCTGGTGCAGGGCCGCCGCCGTAGCCGTCTGCTGCGAGCTGGTCATCTGCTCCTGGTCGGCCTGCTGGACCTGCTGCTGAGACTGGCCCGGCGGGAACAGCTCGCTCTCCGGGACGACCGCCTCGCTGCGGTCCAGCCAGGCGCGCAGCGCGGTGAAGACGTCGAACTCATCCCCTGGTCCACCCTGGTAGCTGACGGTGACCATGTTGAGGTGCCCGCTGGTCGGGTAGACCCGGTGCCCCGAGATCGTGATCAGCGGCCTGCCGCTGGAGTCCTTGCCCAGGGTGTTAAGCGTGGGTCCCGGGCCGAGGATGACGTACGGGACGGGCAGCAGGATCGCGGCGACGAGGGCGACGATGACGGCGCCTCCCGCGATGTACAGCGTCAGGGCGCGACGGGACATGACCGGAAGACTACGCGCACCCGACCCATTCGCTGTCGCCGCCGGTGAAGCGCTGGTGCTTCCAGATCGGCACGGTCGCCTTGAGCTCATCGATCAGCATCCGGCAGGCGTCGAAGGCGTCACCGCGGTGCGCGCACGAAACCGCCACGACGACGGCCAGCTCGCCGATCCGCAGGTCCCCGACACGGTGCACGGCCGCGAGCGCGTGCACCGGGTACTTCCGCGCGACCTCCTCGGCGACCCGGCGCAGCTCCGCCTCGGCCGACGGATGCGCGCTGTAGGTCAGGCCGGTGACCGCACGGTCGTGGTCGTGGTCGCGCACGGCGCCCGCGAACAGCGCGATCCCGCCGGCGCCGTCTGCCATGACGGCGGCCTGCACCTCATCGACCGACAGCGGCGTGTCACGCAGCCCGATCAGGCGGATGGGACTCACCGGCCCCAGGTTACCCGGCCTCGTGGTCAGGTGCCGCTCCGGCGGCGGCGCGCGATCCGGACGATCGCGGCGGTCCCGATGACGGCGCCCGCACCGGCCGCCGCGCCCGCGGCCGTGATCGTCGCTTCCTTGCGGGTGATCCGCCGGCCGGCCACCGCGTGCCGGCCACCGCGGCCTTCCAGCAGGACCTGCAGGGCCGCGGTGTTGTCATACTTCGGCCGCCAGCCGGCCGCGCGCAGGGTGCTGCAGTCGACCACCCACGGGTAGACGACGTAGCGCAGGTCGGCCGCGGGCGCCGGCGTCACCCCGACCCGGTGCAGGCGCTGCGCGGCGCCGAACGTCAGGCTCGCGGGCAGCTCGATGCCGCGCAGCCCGCTGAGCTCGGAGACAGCTTCGGCGTCCAGCCACCCGTCGCAGCCCACCGCGAACTCGCCAGTGACCTCCCCGGTGACGGCGAGCTCCAGGGCCGAGACGAGATCGTCGATGTGGCAGAACTGCCAGCGCGGCTCGCAGCCCTTGACCGTCAGCAGCCGCGGCGCCTCGAAGTGCCGGGTCACGATGGTGTCGATGTCGTCGCCGACCAGTGCGGCCGGGCGCACCACGGTCACCTCCAGGCCCGGGTGGGACCGCGGCGACCGCCCCGCCACCTCCTCGATCTCCAGCAGGTCACCGGCCACGCTGCTGTCCACGTCGGCCGCCAGCGGGGTGGTCTCCGGCAGCGGCACCGGGTTGTCGGCCCGCGCGCCGTACACCATCGCGCTGGTGACCAGGATGACCCGGCCCACCCGGCCCGCCGCGGCCGCGGTCAGCACGGTCTGCGCGCCGCGGACATTGAACGCGCGCCGGGCCCGGTGCTCGGAGTCCGGTGCCAGGTCGAGGTCGGTGTGCACCACGACGTCCACCCCGGCCAGCCGGCCGGCCAGCGCGGGGTCGCGCACGTCGGCCACCCGCCAGGTCACGCCGGGCACGTCGCCGCGGTGATCGTCGATCGCCACGACCTTGCGGACGGACGCCGACGCCGCGAGATGGGCGGTCAGGGCCCGCCCGATGCCGCGCGACGCTCCGGTGACCGCCACCGCCGGATGCCGGCCCGCCGCGCCATTTCCGCTGCGCCGTTGGCGAACCTGGCCTTCTCCGTTTCTCAAATTAAGCCGCTCCCGAGATAACGTGACGGTCATGACCCTTCCATCCTGCCCGAGAGGACGGACAAATGGCTGATCGTCCGTTCGGCTTTGGCCCGCCGGACCCGGAGCGGCGGCCCGGTGACCCCAGGGGATCCAGTGGTTCTGGTGCCAGCGGCGCAGGCGGCAGCGGCGCAAGTGGCGGCGGCAGCGGCGGCGGAGGCATGGGCGGCGCAGGCCAGCCGCCCGAGCCGGGCGGCCCGTTCGGCGGGGCCAACCCGTTCGGCGACCCCCAGCAGTTCGCCGACGCGCTGCGCCAGTTCGCCGACCTGATGTCGTACCGCGGCGGCCCGGTCAACTGGGATCTCGCCAAGAACGTGGCGCGGCACGCGGTCGCGGCGGCCGGGGACCCCAGCGTGCTGACCTCGCAGCGCAGCGACGTCGTCGAGGCGGCGCGGCTGGCCGACCTGTGGCTGGAGGACGTCACCACCTTCCCATCCGGCATCCGGACGATCGAGGCCTGGAGCCGCTCGGAATGGGTGGAGGCGACGTTCCCGGTCTGGTCCAAGCTGTGCGAGCCGATCGCCGCCACCGTGGTCGAAGGCATGAGCAGCATGATGCAGGTCGACCCGTCGCAGATGGAAGGTGTCCCGGAAGAGCTGAAGTCCGCGTTCGGCGCGTTCGGCGGGGGGCTGGGCGGCCTCGGTGGCCTGGGCGCGATGATGAAGCAGGTCGGCGGGGCGATGATTGGCGGCCAGACCGGCGCGGCCGTGGCGGAGCTGGCCAGCGAGGTCGTCGGTTCCTTCGACATCGGCCTGCCGCTGGGCCCTAAGGGAACGGCCGCGCTGCTGCCGTCCGGGGTGGCCGCGTTCGGCGAGGGACTCGGCCTGGACGCCGGTGAGGTCCGGCTGTTCCTGGCGCTGCGTGAAACCGCGCACCACCGGCTGTTCGGCCACGTGCCGTGGCTGACCGCGCACCTGTTCGGTGCGGTCGAGGCCTACGCGCGGGGTATGACCGTCGACCTGTCCCGGCTCGAAGAGGCCATGCCGCAGATCGACATCAGCAACCCGGAGGCGCTGCGCGACGCGCTGGCCGGGGGTGAGCTGTTCCGCCCGGAGAACACCGAGGCGCAGAAGGCGGCGCTGGCCCGGCTGGAGACGGCGCTGGCCCTGGTCGAGGGCTGGGTGTCCACGGTGGTGGACGCCGCGGCGGCCGACCGGCTGCCGCACGCGAGCGCGCTGGCCGAGGCGATCCGGCGCCGCCGCGCGAGCGGCGGTCCCGCGGAGCGGACGTTCGCGACGCTGGTGGGCCTGGAACTGCGGCCGCGGCGGCTGCGCGAGGCCGCGGCCATCTGGGCCGGGCTGACCGAAGCCCGCGGGGTGGACGGCCGGGACGCGATATGGGCACACCCCGATCTGATGCCCACGGCCGCGGACCTGGACGACCCGGACAGCTTCGTCCGGGGCCGGCCGGAGCTGGACATCCCGGATCTAGACGCAGAGGACCTGGGCAGCGACGGGCCCGAGGGTTCAGGAGGGCCCGGGGACACGGCGGGGCCGGAGGGTTCAGGAGGGCCGGAGGGCTCCCAGGGGCCGGAGGGCTCCCAGGGCTGAGAACCGCGCACGTACCGTCCAAAATCTTTCGTCCACAGGCGGTGCAGGACGTTCGGCCAGCTAGGCGCGGGCGGCCACAATTACGCGTAGGGAAACCCACAGGACGGCGGCACGGATTTCCCCAGCAACACGCCGGTTACTCCCACGTCGTCCACAGCTTTATCCACAGGCTGTGTTGACGCGGGGGCGGCGCGGCTCCTAAGTTCGCCAGCAGAGTTCCCGGATGCGCGGGCACTTGGTCACTTTGGCGGAGCCGTTCGTCTTCAGGGGAAGGGGGACGGTCGGCTCGCGAAGGCGATCTTGCGGTCCCGGTTCAGACCGCTCGCGCATCCGGGATCCCTGCTTTCCGGTGAGCCCAGATCTTCCGGTGAGCCCAGGTCTTCCGGTGGGCCCGGGAATGTCAGCCCGGGATGTCACGATTTCGGTATGAGACCAGCGCTCAGGGCCGGGCTGCTGCCGGTGTGGCGTAACCGGGACACGTTGCAGATCGGGGTCAACCCCCGCCGCGCGATGGCCCTGTCCGGGATCGGCTCGTCGGCCGCGGTGCTCACGCTGCTGGACGGCAGCCGCGACTGGACGGCGATCATCGAAGCCGCCGGGCAGGCCGGTGTCCCGGCCGAGGCGGCCCACCGGGTGCTCGGTTTACTCGCGGGCGCCGGAGCGCTGGCTGAGTCCGCGGCGCGGCCGCTCAGTGCGCTGCCCGCGGACCAGCGCGGCCGGCTCGCTCCGGAGCTCGCCACCGCGTCGCTGGCGTACGGCGACAGTGATGGCGGGGCCCGGACCCTGGCCCGGCGGCGCGCAGCCTGCGTCCGGGTGCACGGGGCGGGCCGGGTCGGCTCCGGGCTGGCCAGCCTGCTCGCGGCCGCCGGAATCGGGCGGATCGTGATCGAGGACGCCGAGATCACCCGGCCCCAGGACCTCACCCCCGCGGGCCTGAGCCTGGCCGAGCTGGATCTGCCCCGGGCGGCCGGGACGGCCCGCGCAATCAGGCGTATCGCGCCCGAGGTCCAGACCGGCGACAGCGCGGCGCAGCCGGATCTTGTCGTCCTCGCGGAGGTCAGCGATCCCGGGCCGGCCGCAGTGCTGGTCCGGGAGCGGATCCCGCATCTGGTGGTCACCGCCGCCGAAGCCGTCGGTGTGGTCGGCCCGCTGGTCAGCCCGGGCCGGTCGGCATGCCTGCGCTGCCTGGACCTGGCCCGGGCCAAGCGGGATCCGGCCTGGCCGTTGATCCTCGCGCAGGTCGCCGGCGCCCGGCCGGAGCCGCAGGCGTGCGACACCGTGCTCGCCGCCGCGGCCGGCGCGCTGGCCGCGGCGCAGGTGCTGCTGTTCATCGACACCGGCCGCCCGGGCCAAGCGGTCATCAACGGGACGCTGGAACTGGCCGTCCCGGACTGGCAGTGGCGGCGCCGGACCTGGCGGCCGGAGCCTAGTGCAGCCGCTCATTAGTTCCTTACTGGTTTCTGGTTACGTTCTGTGGTCACGCTGCCCTGGCGTGGCGGTCCTTCACGCTGTCCCGGGCGGCGGCCGCGCGGGTGTTCTCGCTCGAGTGGCGT